>Ga0272442_10000656_pt1 | contig 54455 bp, 41 predicted proteins | sample SSMForm2O_FD_200262 | JGI IMG/M metagenome (GOLD analysis project Ga0272442, IMG submission 200262) | Marine sediment archaeal communities from Little Sippewissett salt marsh, Falmouth, MA, United States - SSM-Form-2O | ecosystem: Environmental > Aquatic > Marine > Wetlands > Sediment ... | reverse complement strand
TTCTATTGAAATTTCGGATACAAATACAAAACATATTATCTCCCAGTTCATAGGGGAAGCGATTACACAGGATCTGATGATTATTCGGAGAGAACTCTATCAGACAAGCAGAAGCCGATGTTATGTGAACGATTCTCCTGTATCATTGGCTCAATTTGCCGAATTGGGAGATATTTTGATCGATTTGCATGGGCAGCACGAGCATCAGGCTCTGTTTCAGATTGAAAATCATTTAAATTATCTGGATAATTACAGTTCTAATAGAAAGTTAACCGAAAATGTTAGGCTCCAATATAATTTATATATTTCGTGTTTACAAGAGTTAGAAGATTTGACAGAACGCGAAAAACAATTGCGATCAAAGCAGGAGCTCCTTGAATTTCAAGTAAAGGAAATTAAAAATGTAAATCCGCAGGAAGGAGAAGATGAGAAGTTGGAATCGGAAGAACGCATGATGCGTCATGCTGAAAAGCTGCATGAAACCGTCTCTATGCTTGAAAATCTTCTTTATGAAGGCGAAAACTCGGCCGTGGAACAGCTTTCAGCTGCCAGTCAGCTCTTAAATCAGCATATTCCAATTGATGAGCATTTTTTACAATGGACCGAAGAATGTAATTCAGCACGCATATCCATTCAGGAATTGTTTGTTTCAATTCAGGATTTTGTATCGAAAATCGAGTTTAATCCTGAGCATCTGGAGGAGATTCGTAACAGACTGGGCAACTTGATTCATTTAAAAAAGAAATATGGAGGTACTCTGGATGAAGTGTTGACATTTTATCAGAATGCTTCTAGCGAACTCAAACAAATTGAATCTCTCGATCAAATCATTCAAAATAAGCAAAAGGATCTTTCAGAAGCTCAGGCAAAGCTATCAGAAAGCTGTATTCAGCTTTCAAAAGATCGTCAAGAAATCGCTGGAAAACTCTCAAAGGCCATTATTGAAATTTTAATGGAATTGGGGTTATCTCATGGTGAGATGAAAATCCAGGTGAAAAACAGGGAAAAGCCGAACGGTCCAGTCTACTTTAAAGATACACACTACGCCGCCTCCGAAAAAGGAATGGATGAGGTTGAATTTTTAATCTCATTGAATCCGGGTGAATCGCCAAAACCTCTGCGCTATGTTGCATCTGGTGGTGAAATTTCAAGAATCATGCTGGCCATTAAAACCATCCTGGCTGAGAGTGATAATATTCCAATTTTAGTTTTTGATGAAATCGATACAGGAATTTCTGGCAGGATCGCACGCATTGTCGGTCAAAACCTGAAAAAAATATCCAATAAACATCAGGTGATATGCATCACACATCTGCCTCAAATAGCGTCGATGGGCCATGTACAGTATTCTGTAGAAAAAGAGATCACAAAGGGACGTACACGAACCACTATACGACAATTGAGTGAAGAAGAAAGAGTGGCTGAAATTGCAAAGTTAATGGGGGGAGAAACCATCACGGAAACCAATTTGCAGAGCGCAAAGGAATTGATGCAATGATCAAAATGGACAAATTGGTTATTCATGGAGGAAAATCCTTAAAAGGATCAGTCAATATCAGTGGATCAAAGAATGCAGTACTTCCGATTATGGCAGCAACACTTTTAGCAGACGGTCAATACCGGATTTCAAATGTTCCGAATCTGCGTGATGTTCAAACCATGTCGAAAATGCTGAAAAGTCTGGGTAGCAGTGTGGATGTTGACGGGAATATACTAAGCATTACAACAAACGAATGCCAGTCAATTGAAGCCCCGTACGATCTTGTTAAAACGATGCGTGCCTCCATTTATGTACTCGGACCTCTGTTAACCCGTTACGGGTATGCCCAGGTGTCTTTGCCCGGTGGGTGTGCCTGGGGACCCAGGCCTGTCAATTTGCATATCAACGGATTGGAAAAACTGGGAGCATCAGTTGAGATACAGAAAGGCTATATTGTTGCCAGAGCAAAACATCTGAAAGGTTCGCACATCACATTTGATGTGTCCAGTGTCGGTGCTACAGGGAATGTCCTGATGGCAGCTGTACTGGCAAAAGGAAAAACTGTGATTGAAAATGCAGCTCGGGAACCTGAAATTACTTCTCTGGCTGATTTTCTGAATCAAATGGGTGCTCAAATTCATGGAATCGGTACTGACCGACTTGAAATTAATGGTATCGATCAGCTTCATTCTGCAAATACCCATATTATTCCCGATCGCATAGAAGCCGGCACCTATTTGATTGCAGGGCATATTACGGGTGGTTCTGTGACTTTGCATCAGGCCAATGCTTCTCACTTGAGATCTCTCCTTCAAAAGTTACAGGATAGCGGAGCAAAAATTGCTCTCGGCGAAGATACGCTCACGATTCATTCCAATAGACAAATTCTGCCTGTGGATATTACAACAGCTGTATACCCGGGATTTCCAACTGACATGCAAGCCCAGTGGATGGCCCTGATGAGTCTTTCCAGTGGATCTTCCGTTGTTAAAGATGAAATATATCTTGATCGATTCACACATGTTGCTGAACTCCGGCGTCTTGGCGCTGATATTATACTGGATCACAATGTCGCACGGATTAAAGGAACCCGTCAATTGTCTGGCGCACCGGTTATGTCGACAGACCTGCGTGCAAGCGCTTCGTTGATATTGGCAGGACTGGTGGCTAAAGGAACCACTGATATATCTCGCGTGTATCATATTGATCGTGGTTATGAACAAATAGAAAAAAAGTTACAGGGTTTGGGTGCGGACATCGTCCGTGAAAAGGAAGTCTTGGTGATATAATAATTGATAACATTGCTGGCTTTTATAAAATTGACTGAAATGAAAATAATCATGCGATTCATAAGAAGCGAATAGCTGACAAATGACTGATTTTATCCATCTTCATAATCACACACACTTCAGCCTTCTGGATGGAGCATGCAGAATCAAGGATCTGGTTAAGCAGGCCAAGAAGTTCAATATGTCTTCTGTTGCCATCACCGATCATGGCAATATGTTTGGCGTGGTTCAATTTTATACAGCCATGATGAAAGAGGGCATCAAACCGATAATTGGAATGGAAACATATGTCGCTCCCAAATCCCGATTTGAAAAGAAAAGCAGCAAAGGGGGGCATGATTCGGCGTTTCATCTGATTTTATTAGCCAGAAATCAAAAAGGCTATCAAAATTTAATGCATCTGTCTTCCATGGCTTATCTGGAAGGATTTTATTACAAACCAAGAATCGATAAAGAACTTTTAAGTGAATATGCAGATGGTCTTTTGGTTATGTCAAGCTGTATAAAAGGAGAAGTCCCCTATAAACTCATTTGCGATGATTATGAAGGAGCCAAAGAAGCAGCCGCATTTTATCAAAACCTTTTCGGCGATAACTATTATCTTGAAATACAGGATCATGGGCTGCCGGAAGAAACCAAAGCTAAGAAGGGCATACTTGAATTATCCAGTGAAATGGGGATTCCGATTGTGGCTACCAATGATACGCATTATTTAAAACAGGAACACGCCGAAGCCCATGATATACTGCTTTGCATTCAAACGAATAAAGATTTTGGCGATCCCAATCGTATGCGCTTTACATCAGATCAGATTTATTTTAAATCTTCCGAAGAAATGATTGCATTGTTTCAGGATATCCCGGAAGCCATCAGCAATACGAGGGATGTGGCGGAAAAATGCCATGTACTTTTAGAATCGGATCGATTTTATCTGCCTGTTTTCCATGTGCCGGATCAGGAATCAACTCTATCGCTGGACGATTATTTTAATAAATGCACCTGGGAAGGTGCGGCCAGGCGATTTTCAGAAATCACACCGGAAATCCGGAATCGTCTTGAACTAGAAATCAAAATTATTAAGCAGATGGGATTTCCGGGTTATTTTCTTATTGTTATGGATTTTATTCGAGAGGCCAAACGCAGGGGTATTTCTGTGGGCCCCGGACGAGGTTCCGCAGCAGGGAGCCTGGTTTCGTATTGTCTTGAAATTACGAATGTAAATCCTTTGAAATATAATCTCCTGTTCGAACGTTTTCTTAATCCGGAACGGGTCAGCATGCCTGATATTGACATCGATTTTTGCTTTGAACAGCGTGAAAAAGTGATTGATTATGTTAAGCAGAAATACGGGGAGAACAATGTTACACAGATCATTACCTTCGGCAGTATGAATGCCCGGGGCGTGATTCGGGATGTCGGACGCGTTCTAAAAATTCCACTTGGCGAAGTAGACAGAATTGCCAAATTGATCCCCTTTAATATGAAACTCAGTGATGCGTTAAAGAAAGTTGCCGAATTCAAGGAATCCTGTGAAAAAAATGATCTGAATAAAAAACTGATTCAGAATGCATTAATTCTGGAAGGGATGGCGCGACATGCATCCACACATGCGGCCGGTGTTGTTATCGCCCCCGGAGAATTGACACAGTATGTTCCGCTTTTTCGGTCCACAAGACGGGATGTTGCCGGAGATGATACAAAAGGTGTGGATGTGACTACTCAGTATGACATGAAATCGCTGAGTAAAGCCGGATTGCTGAAAATGGATTTTCTCGGTCTCCGGACACTGACGGTCATTGATCATACACTCAAAGCATTGAAATTGCAAGGCATTGAAATCGATATCGACAATTTGTCTTTAGACGATCCAGAAACCTATACCATTTTTGCCAATGGTGAAACCATTGGTATTTTTCAATTTGAATCGACTGGTATGCGTGATTATTTACGCAAATTAAAACCGGAATCGATTGATGACCTGATTGCCATGAATGCGCTGTACCGTCCGGGTCCGATGGATTGGATTGATGATTTTATTGACAGAAAATTCGGGCGAACACGGGTAGAATATCTGCATCCACTGATGGAGCCGATACTTAAGGAAACCCATGGAGTGATTGTGTATCAGGAACAGGTCATGCAGATTGCCAGTGCGCTTGGCGGATTCAGCCTGGGTAATGCAGATTTGCTGCGCAGAGCCATGGGTAAAAAGGATCCGGTATTGATGCAAGAGCAACGCACTAAATTTGTCGCCGGGGCTGCAAAAAAGAATATTCCTGAAAGACTGGCCAATGATATTTTTGATTTGATGGATAAATTTGCCGGATATGGATTCAATAAATCGCATGCCACCTGCTATTCCATTATTGCCTATCAGACTGCTTTTTTAAAAGCCCATTATCCACGTGAATTCATGGCTGCAAATCTTACTTCAGAAATGGGGAATACAGATCGTGTGGTTGTGCTGATTGAAGAATGCAGACATATGGGAATTCCGGTGCTGCCTCCTGATGTGAATGAAAGTGAATGCGCTTTTACCGCTGTCAATGACAGCATACGTTTTGGCCTGGGTGCGATAAAAAATGTCGGTGCCAATGCGATTGCCTCTATTGTCACTGCGAGAAATAAAAATGGCAAATTTTCTACCCTTTTCGATTTGTGCAGAACCATTAATCTTCGACAAGTAAATAAAAAAGTAATTGAAAGTTTAATTCAAGTCGGAGCATTGGATTCACTGAATGGAAATCGCGCGCAACTGATGGCCGTCATGAATCAAGCCGTAAGTCTGGCTCAAAACAGTCAGCAGGATGCGCTTCGGGGACAAACATCAATTTTTGGAAAAAATTCCGATTCAAATGAAGGTTATCCAAAACTGCCCGATCTTCCCATGTGGCCGAAATCTGAAAAATTGCGTCACGAAAAAGAACTGATGGGTATTTATGTTTCCGGTCATCCTCTGGATCCATATAAAAAAGATCTTGAGGCATTTTCATATCCGTGGATCAGCGGATTAAGCGATATCGATGCCGGAAAATCTGTTCGTGTAGGCGGCATTATCACAGAAATGCGTCAATTGCTCGATCGAAAAAATAATCCAATGTCATTTTTCAGCCTGGAAGATTTTACAGGGGTGGTCCGATTAATTGCCTTCTCAGACAGTTATGAAAAGTATCGGGAATTTATTCAAATTGATCAAATGGTTTTTATTATTGGAAAACTGGACCGCAGAAATGACAGGGATGAACTGGCCATTATTGTGAGTGAGATCATTCCTATTCAAGAGGCACGCATGACCTTTGCGAAACGGCTTTTGTTAAATATTCACCCCGATAATATAAACAATGGAGAACTGGATCGTATAAAATATTTAATTTCCAAATATCCAGGCGAGTGTTTGCTTTATATGAATCTTATTCCGGCAGAAGATCAGGTAATTCGTGTGAAGTCAAGAAAATATAGAATTAATCCGAATGCTGAATTGTTAATGGATCTCGAAAGCATTCTTGGTAAAGAAAATGTTTTCTTGGAAGGATAGATTTTTCATAGTCATTGAAACCAACGAATTTCGTTTTTATGACCTGATCATCAAATCCCAATTAAATTAAAAATAATATATTCAATTGGATTCGTTCCAACGGGTGACGAAATAAAAGCGGGTCTGTTATTTATGAAAATACCATTTTTAACATATTTGGAAAATCATCTGATGCTGTCCGACGGAGCCATGGGCACCTATATTTATCAAAAGGGTTTTTTTATTGATAAGTGTTATGATGCGTTGAACTTATCCAATCCAGACATGATTCGTAAAATTCATGAAGAATATTTAATTGCCGGAGCGGATATCATTGAAACGAATACATTTGGAGCCAATCGATTTAAGTTGCATCCGCACAATCTTTCAGATAAAATGAATGAGATCAATTTAAGAGGAGCAGAAATTGCAAGGGAAGCAGCAGGGGATCGATATGTTGCAGGCTCTATGGGTCCGCTTGGATTAAAAATTGTTCCCTGGGGAGATATTACACTTCACGAGGCCAGGGATGCATTTTCGGAACAGGCCGCTGCATTGGCAGAAGGCGGTGTTGATGTCTTTATCCTGGAAACCTTTCAGAATCTGGATGAGCTCTTGCAGGCGGTTGTTGCAGTCCGTGATGTTTCAGAATTACCCATCATTGCACAGATGGCTTTTCATGAAGATGGTCGCACTATTTATGGGTCCGGTTTGGAAGAGATGGTTTCGCGTCTGAGTCATTGTCCGGCAGATGTCATTGGATTGAATTGCGTACTTGGGCCAAAACAAATGCTCGATTACCTTGAACAACTGACAAGAATGACAAATAAGCCGGTTTCAATCATGCCGAATGCCGGTCATCCTCAATATGTGGACGGTCGTATGTTTTATATGAGCACTCCGGATTATTTCGGAGTCTATGCCATGCGATTCATCCAGGCAGGCGCAAGACTGATCGGCGGGTGCTGTGGAACGACTCCGGAACATATCAGCAAAATGGCGGAATCAGTTGCGCAAAAGCAAACGAGAATTCAAAAGCAGTTCATATCCGCTTCTGAGAAGAAACAGGATTTCAAGCTTCCCGAACCGATCCCATTAAAACAAAAATCCAAGATGGCTGCTAAACTGGCAGAACAATCCTATATCACGATGGTTGAAATGGTTTCCCCAAAAGGCCGAGATCTTTCCCGCCAGATCCATGGCGCCCGAAAATTGAAAGCGTATGGAGTCGACGCCATTAATATTCCGGACGGACCGCGCGCTTCCGCACGCATGAACGGCATGGCCATGGCAATCGAGCTCCAGGATAAAGCAGAAATAGAAACGGTTCTGCATTACTGCTGCCGCGACCGCAATTTATTGGGTATCCAGTCAGATTTGCTGGGCGCCTCTGTGCTTGGTATCAAAAATATCCTGGCCATTACCGGAGATCCTCCCAAAATGGGGGATTATCCCGATGCAACCGCTGTGTTTGATATTGATTCCATAGGATTAACCCGGTTTATTGTCAATCTTAATCATGGGATGGACATCGGATGCAAACCCATAGGACCGCCTGCCGGATTTCTGGTGGGAGTAGGAGTTGATCCGAACAGCGTGAATCCCGCCCGAGAAATGGACCGATTTCGTGAAAAAGCCAAGGCAGGTGCCGAATATGCCATTACTCAGCCCGTGTTTGATATTGAGTCATTATCAACCTTTTTGGAGAAGGTGTCGGATGTGACTTTGCCCATAATTGCTGGTATCTGGCCACTGGTCAGTCTCAGAAATGCAGAATTCATGAAATATGAAGTCCCTGGCGTGAACGTTCCGGACACCCTTATCGATCATATTGCCGTTTATCATTCCAAAGAGGATCAGTTAAAGGCGGGTATTGAAATCGCACAGGAAATGACTATTCGGGTAAAGTCTTTTACGCAAGGCATTCAGGTGAGTGCTCCCTTCGGGCGTGTTGAAATTGCCATGGAAGTTTTGGAAAGTGTGATTTGATGGTAGAAATATTGGGATTTGACATTATTCAAATTTAATGTATTTGTTCGAAAATGATGTCATCTGACAATTTTTAAATATAACTGGTGAATGACATTGTATTTTTTGGTCTGTGTATAGAGCGTATGTCTTCGGAATGGACGAATGCTATGATCTCTCAGAATAAAATAACAATTGCCTTATTTATAATTCAAACAAATTTAAGAAGATGCATTGAATTTCGTTTTATTTATTATTAAATTAGCATATCCGTGTTATTGATGGATGTTATGAAATAACAATAGAATGCAATGAGATTCTAATTTATGCGGTTTCTGAAATTATAAATATAATTCATCTATTCGTCATGTTATTATAAATTCAAGGGAAAACACTCATGTCAGATCCACTGCTTTTTGAATTAGGCGCACCTGGACGAAAAGGATATTCTTTACCGGATTTGGATGTTCCCGCTAAACCTCTGAAACGCTTAACAAATAATAAATATTTAAGAAACAAACCGGCTGATCTTCCGGAAATCAGCGAACCGGAGATTATTCGGCATTATATCCGCCTCTCCCTTAAAAATCATCATGTAGACAAAGGATTTTATCCTCTGGGTTCTTGTACAATGAAATATAATCCGAAAATCAATGAACAGCTTGCACGCTTGGCTGGTGTTTCACATGTGCATCCTTTCCAGCATAAAATAACAATTCGGGGAGCGCTGCAGCTCATGTCGGAATTGTCTGACTATCTGGAAGAAATCACGGGAATGGATGGAATTACTTTGCAGCCGGCTGCAGGTGCTCATGGTGAAATGACCGGCATTAAAATGATGCGTACTTATCATGAATCCAAAGGAGATGCAAGAAAAAAAATCATTATACCCGATTCTGCGCATGGCACCAATCCGGCAAGCGCAACCATTTCAGGATATGAAACCGTTCAGATAAAATCAACAACCAGCGGGCTTGTGGACCTGAATGATTTAAAACAACAAATGAATGAAGAGGTTGCCGGATTGATGCTTACCAATCCCAATACTTTAGGACTCTTTGAGACACAGGTGCAGGAGATCGCAGAAACTGTGCATCATACAGGTGGATTGCTTTATATGGACGGTGCAAATCTAAATGCACTGATGGGAATTGCGAGACCGGGAGACATGGGATTTGATATCGTCCATATGAATTTACATAAAACATTTTCTACACCACATGGAGGTGGAGGGCCCGGGTGTGGTCCCGTTGCTGTTCAGAAACATTTGGTTCCGTATCTTCCAGAACCATTGATCGATCTGACTGGAACAGACTGGAACCGTCCTGATTCCATTGGTAAAGTCCAGACATTCTGGGGTAATTTTGCTGTCATGGTTCGTGCTTATATTTATATAAGAATGCAAGGCGCCAAAGGACTTCGAGAAGTGAGTGAAAATGCAATTTTGAACGCAAATTATTTAATGCGAAAACTCGAGCAGAATTTTTTACTGCCGCACACACAGCATCATATGCACGAATTTGTAATCTCCGGTGATAAACAAAAAATGTCTGATATTAAAACACTGGATATGGCCAAGCGTCTGCTGGATTTCGGATTCCATGCTCCAACTGTATATTTTCCCCTCATCGTCCATGAGGCCATGATGATTGAACCCACAGAAACTGAATCCATTGAAACAATGAATGCCTTTGTGGATGCGATGATACAGATTGACAAGGAAGCAGAAGAAAACCCTGAAATATTAAAAAACGCTCCTTATCATACCCCTGTATCCAGACTCGATGAAGCACAGGCTGCGAGAAAATTAAATGTTAACTATTATCAACGATAAAGAAAACTTAGCCACATTGCCATTGACTTCCCACCTTAAAGAAGGGGGAGGCATTGTCATGATTGTCAGTGATCATCCAAACAGCCGATTATTACTGAAAACCTATCTCGAATCGTCGGAGTATCAGGTTGTTCTCTGGCATACAGGTCAAAATATTCTTAAGTTGATCAAAGATTTTCAGGTGGATTTGATTCTACTGGATATGCCTTTGCAACATCAAAACGGCTATCAGGTCTGCAGACTGCTTAAAAAAAATCCAATAACACAATTGATCCCTGTGATTTTACTTACAGAATTTTTCCATGAAGAATTTGCGATTCAGGGATATCAGGCAGGTGCTGATGATTTTTTAAACAAGCCGGTTAATCGTCTTGAATTACTGGCCCGCATTCGCTCATTAATCCGCATCAAGAGACTCTATGATGCACTGGAAGAAAAAATTATTGAACTTGAAAAAACTCAAAAAACACTGAAAGAACTGGCAATCCGGGATGACCTGTCTGAACTCTATAATTACCGTTTCTTTAAGCAGCAGCTGTATAATGAAATAACGAGAAGTATTCGTTTCGAATATCCAGTTTCATTGATTATATTGGACATTGACAATTTTAAAAAATACAATGATGCTTATGGACATCCTCAGGGAGACAAAATTATTAAAAGATTTGCATTTTTACTAAAAGAAAATATACGTAAAGTTGATATTTTGTCCAGATATGGCGGTGATGAATTTGCACTGATTCTTCCGGGAACCGATCGAACCTCTGCGCTCAATGTTGCTGAAAAACTGAGATCGATTATTGAACATGCCTATTTTCCCGGAAAAAACAAATCACAAAAAGGAATTACATGCAGTGCTGGAGTTGCCGCTTTTCCTGCTGATGCAAAAGATGGGGAAGAACTGCTCCAGCTGGCCGACATCGCCTTATATATGGCAAAAGAAAAAGGAAAAAATCAATCAGCAACCATTGATACAGTCCATGACGAAACAGAATAATAAAAAGGACCTTTTGTTCAGTCCGGATACATTCTTGAAATGTCTGATTATCGTATTGGCGATTGCTCTGTTTACTGTACTGACGGTCTGGATATTTAATGAGTCTGGTAAAAGTCGTGCGGTTAATGAACATTCTGAATTTATCCATACTTTCTTAAAATTTATATTATTGCTGATATTCATTTCACTCTTTTCAATCGTCGGTGCATCTGTTTTGTCTATATGGGTAGAAAAACCTTTTCACAGGTTGATGGAAGATGTGTATGACATCGGAAGAGGTAATTTTTCAATCAGACTGAAATCCCAGAAAAATCCAATCATGCAGCGTCTGGCCAGGCTGATTCATTATATGGCCGATGAAATGGATCGCTTAAAAAATGTGAATGTACACGGTCTCGTTTCAGAAAAAAATAAAACCGAGGCCTTATTGAGGAATATTGCGGACGGTGTCATTGTCACAGATATGAATGCTCATATTCTCGTCATGAATCGAGTTGTAGAAAAATGGTTTGGATTCAGTGAAAAACAATTCCTGTCAAAACCCATTAGTGATTGTTTCCGAAATCAAAAAATCAGAGATATCTTTCAGGATATTATTCAGGGTAAATCAGAAACAAAGTCGGAATTTGAATATAAAATCATTGATTCGTCATCTCCTCATATTCTTCAGGCCGTTGCAGCCAGGGTGAATGATGAATCAAATCAGCCTATTGGAGTTATTGCCGTGCTGAGAGACGTAACCAGAGAACGCGAAGCAGACCGGGTCAAGACAGAACTTGTTTCGATGGTTGCACACGAACTAAGATCGCCACTGACATCGATTTACGGATTTAGCGAACTGTTAATTCAAATGGATTCCAAGGATACCAAATTACATGAATATGCCAGTGTTATCATGGAAGAATCTTCCAGATTAACAGACTTTGTCAGTAAATTTCTGGATTTATCCCGACTCGAATCCAGACGCATGGAAGTGAGAAAAATTCCATTTGATCTAAAAGAAATTGTAAACAGGTTACTGGAAAGCCAAAAAGGAGTGACTGAACAGCATCATATTCAAATTATTACAGATTATCCTACCCCAATGCCGCTGGTTTTAGGTGATCAGGATCTGATCGAACAAGTACTGCTTAATTTACTCAGCAATGCATTAAAATACAGTCCCGATCATTCAAAAGTTGGTATTGAAGTTAAAAATGAATCCGGTCATTTACTGGTTCATGTGATTGATAATGGACAGGGTATACCAAAAGAAGCGCTTCCCAATATTTTTAATAAATTTTACAGGGTTTATAATAAAGAGAGCGAAGATGAAGTTGAAGGCTCAGGTTTGGGCCTGGCACTGGTCAAGAAAATCATTGAAGAACATGGTGGTTTAATTCGTGTTCAGAGCCGCTTAGCGATCGGTTCTGTTTTCAGTTTTACTATTCCAAAGTATCAGGAATCAAATGATAATGAATCATTACGACATGAAAAATCAATCGATAAGAAGATTATTACTGATTGATCCGGATCCTGAAATTCAAAAACTGTTTCATGATGCTGTTGATCCAATGGGCATACAGTTAATTTGTGACAGTTCTGGCGAGTCGGCATTATCAAAGTTGGATGAGAGCCATCCCAATTGTATTATCTCTGAATTTCAAACTGATGACATTGATGGAAAAACCATTTTTCAGAGGGTTCTGCATGATCGGTGCTTTGCATCATTACGTCCATTGCCCATTGTTTTTCTTTCTGAGGAAAAATTTAGAAACAGCTACGGGAATGATTTGTTTGATTCAGGTTTGAGGGGATGGTATGCCAAACCATTAAATCAGCATGCAATACGTGAAATTGTTTATAACGTATATATGATGGCCCGTGTATTACGGAGAAATCGAGAGTTAAAGCAGGAAGTGAGGCGTTCAGAATACCGGTATCGAGATCTTTTAGAAAATGCCACCGATTTTATTTTCACAATGGACAAAAGGGGAAATTTTGTTTTTTTAAATAACCGGTTTTCATCATTGACTGGTTTTCATAAAGAAGAATGGATGGAAAAACCATTTCAGGATCTTGTACACCCCGGGGATCGGATCCGTATCGGATCACATTATGAAATGATTCAGCAAGGACGAGCGCGTGTTTTTGAATCAAGAATCGTTCATCAGAACAATCATCTTATTTATGTATCATTCAGTGTATCTCCGATCATTGAAAAGGGGATGATTCAGGGAGCGATGGGTATCGGTCGCGATATTACGGAACAGAAACAAATGGAACAGGAGATACTCGAGCTGAAAAATTTCAATGAAAGTATTATTCAAAGTATGGAGGCGGGTTTATTGACCATTGATTTGGACGGTATGATTACCTCATTGAATTTGGGTGGAGAAAAAATAACCGGCTGGAGCGAAAAGGAGATCGTCGGTAATTTATTTGAAACTATTTTATCTCCGGAACGCATGGAAATTCTACCGACCGATACCCGGTTAAATCGTCTTCCTCCATACAGTCGCGAAGCCACCATTATGACCAGAGGCGACAAACGGATATCCATTGGTTATACAGCGACAGATCGCATTGATAACGCGGGCAAAAAAGTGGGAACCATTATTTCTTTTCGTGATATGACGGAATTGAAACAGATGCAAACCCAATTGTTTCGTATGGACCGGCTTGCCTCATTAGGTGTTCTGGCCTCAGGCATTGCTCATGAAATAAAAAATCCTCTGGCCGGTATAAAAACAATGGCACAAGCCTGTGAGGAAGAAATCGAGCAGGATGATCCAAGAAAAGAATATTTGATCCGAATTGGAAAGCAGGTGAATCGTTTGGATGAGCTGTTAAAAACATTTTTCGCTTTTGCCAGACCCAAGCCACCGGATCGTAAACCTTGCCGAATATCCAGTATTATATCTGAAGTATTGCCTCTACTTGAAAAAAAGATGTCCAAGCAGAAAATTAAATATGCGCATCATATTCCTGATGATCTTCCGACTGTCAATGTTGACATGCAGCAAATGCAGCAGGTTTTATTAAATTTGATGCTGAATGCCATTGATGCGATGCCGGGCGGGGGAGAGATCGACATTTCTGTGCAGGTCGTTTCTCATCATGGATCTGCATTGGATAGTGCACGCAGGGCTGATTATTTACAGATCATGATAAAAGACAATGGAACCGGTATTCCTGAAGAAAAACGAGAAACAATTTTCGATCCGTTTTATACAACAAAATCAACAGGACTTGGATTGGGTTTGTCTATTGTGTATCGTATCATTGATGAACATCAGGGACGTATACGTGTTCACAGTATCATCGATCAGGAAACCACATTTTTTATAGAATTACCACTGGGAGCCAATACAAAATGAAAGCAAAAATATTAATCATTGAAGACAACGAAGACATGGGATTCACTCTGGCAAATGTATTAAAAAAACACGGACATGAGCCTTTTACAGCGATTTCCGGTGAAGAGGGTCTGGAAATTATTCAACATGAATTGATAGATTTGGTGCTATGCGACTTAAAATTGCCAAAAATGAGTGGTCTCGATGTATTAAAAGAGATTAAAACCATTGATGCTGATATCGTCGTTTTGATGATGACTGCAACCACAGATGCCAAACCGGCAATCGAAGCCATGAAAAATGGAGCGTTCGATTATATTGTAAAACCATTTGAACTGGAAGAGATCAAATTGGTTGTGAATAATGCCCTTGAAACCCATCAATTAAAACGGGAAGTCGCCCGTCTTAAACGGGAACATAAAGATGAAAATTTTATTCAGGCAATCTATGGTGAAAGCAAGGCGATTAAAGACGTATGCGATCTGATTGAAATTGTTGCAAAAACACCCAAAACATCAGTACTTATCCAAGGCGAAAGTGGTACAGGGAAAGAATTGGTGGCCAATGCGATTCATTATGCAAGTCAGCGGGCCGGAAAACCGTTTATCAAACTGAATTGCAGTGCCATTCCTGAAAATTTAATGGAGAGCGAATTATTCGGACATGAAAAAGGAGCGTTTACTGACGCAAAAGCACAAAAAAAGGGATTGTTCGAGTTATCCAACGGTGGTACGATATTTTTGGATGAAATTTCATGTATGAAATACAATCTTCAGCCCAAGTTATTAAGAGTGATTGAGACACAAACATTCAGACGTATTGGAGGAATTTCAGATATTAATATCGATGTTCGTGTTGTTGCTGCATCAAATATGGATTTGGCTGAACTGGTAAAAAATAAAGAATTTCGTGACGATTTATACTACCGGTTAAAGGTGATGGAAGTTAAATTGCCGCCGCTTCGTGAGCGAAAGGAAGATATTATTATGCTGGCAAAAATCTTTCTTCAGGAGTATAATAAAGAGTTTAATAAATCGATTTCTGGATTTACTTCAGAAACCGAATCTTTGTTTTTAAAATATCCATGGCCGGGCAATGTTCGTGAATTAAAAAATGTGATTGAAAGAGGCGTCATACTCTGTAATGATTCTGTGATGCATCCGGAGCATATGCCCATCGAAGTCAGAAAAGAAAAATCAATGGATTTTTCTCATGGCGCATTCATGGGACAAATTCCTTTGGAAGAAGTTGAAAAATTTCATATCATGGAGGTTTTACAATCCGTTTCCGGAAATAAAAGTCAGGCTGCCAAGATTTTAAGTATATCACGCTCTACATTACGAGAGAAACTCAAACTTTATGGCGAAGATGATGGTTGATTTCGAACCAGAAGATAAATGGTATTTTACAATTTTTTTTTTATTGAACAGAGGATATTGCATCCGAATTTTCTTAAAGAACTCATATCAACAATAATATTAAGCAATTAACTCTTAAAATTATTAACTTCATTTAAGCAACCGGATTTTTGGTATATATTTTGCAGATTTTCTCAATGCATAGCATTGTTTAAAGGCAATTTATGTCAACCGAAAAGAAAAAAATATTAATTGTGGATGATGAAGAAGATCTGACCTGGTCGATTTCAAAAGGTCTTACCAGGGAAACCCATGGATTTGAAATATTGTGTGCAAATTCCGGTACAATGGCCCTGGATATTTTATCACAAAAAGCAGTTGATCTTCTGGTAACAGATTTGAGAATGCCGGGTATGAGCGGGTCGGAATTAATTCAAAAAGTGAAACGCTCCTACCCAAAAATAAAAGTGATTATCATGACAGCATACAGTCATCTTGAAAACACAGATCGCAAACATGGAAATGCTATGCCTATGATTGAGAAACCTTTTGAAATTCATGAATTGCGAAATCTTATCAACAAATCCTTGCATTTTTGCTGAGTTTCTTTTATATTTTCTAAAACCTGTATTTTTTCAGGTTTTGTTCCTTAGGGAGGAAATATGATTTTTTACAGCCCCAAAGAAGGGGAGTCCGCTTCAAACGAACAAGCTCCAATCAATGCATATCAAACCGTTGTAATGGTCGCAGGTGTCGGCGGCTCAGGTAATAATACACTCGATCGCCTCTACAAAAAAAATTTTAAAAATGTACAAACGCTCGGAATTAATACGGATGCCCAAAATCTATTAGGCATTCATGCCGATCAACAGCTGCTGATTGGAAAAAGTATTACTGCAGGTTTGGGAGCCGGCGGTGATCCTGAAATAGGAGAGCGCTCTGCTGAAGAGTCGCGTTCTGCCATTGAAAATGAAATTGAAGGGACCGACATCCTGTTTTTGACCGGCGGTCTTGGTGGTGGTACAGGCACAGGTGCACTGCCTGCGATTGGCCGCATTGCCAGGGAACAGGGCACATTAACCATTGCGATCGTAACCATGCCATTTTCTGAAGAAGGCTTGATACGATGGGAAAATGCTCAAATCGGTCTTGAAAAATTGAGAAAATCTGTGGACACGGTCATTGTACTGAGAAACGACAAACTTTTGGAGCTGTATCCCGATTTGCCATTTAAGGAAGCATTTCAAAAAGGAGATGAATTGTTATTAAATGCATTAATGGGATTGAGCTCAATGATTTTACAGGAAGGTGTCATCAATCTTGATTTTGCAGACATTAGCAATATTATGCGAGACGGACCGAATGCATTGATTGGAGTGGGGGAAAGCAATTCCGAAAATCGTGCGGAAGAGGCAGCCAAACGAGCTTTAACACATCCCATGATGGAGTCAGGCATTGAAGGTGCTCAAAGTGCATTGATTCATGTTTCAGGGGATGAGGATATGACCTTGAAAGAAGCACGCTCAGTGATCCGCTTTATTGCACAGAAGATGGATTCAAGCGCAAAACTGATATGGGGTGTGACTGTTAACAAATCTTTAAAACGCAGTATGCGCGTTATGATTATTGTAACAGGTCTTTTGGAATCAAAAGATATAAATCGAAAAGTAAAATTTCAGGATGAGTATGTGGACGACTATGATGTCGAAAAAGAAAAGAAACTGATGAACAATCATCCAGAGCAAGAAACAAAGATTAACAATGAGAATACAATTTTTGATATTAAAGAATCAATCATGGCTTCAGCCCCTTCAGTATCTGTAAAACCCAAACAAAAGAAAGCGGTTACCCAAACCACATTATTGTTCTATAAAATTTTTGAGGAAGAAGCTGCCGGTGATTTGAAACGGTTTGACAGAGCGATTCATCTCCTTCGGGAAAATCCGGAGAACAAGCGGGCCATTCTGGACGGACGGCAATCCTGTAAGCTTTTATTGGCATCTGCCCAAATGTTTGGATTTGATGAAATTGCGCAATTATTAACATCGATAGAAAGTATTTTAGGGTTCGCTCAATCCCAGGAAATATTATTAAATTCAAAATTACTGGATTCCATGACACTTGGAATGGAAATGGTCGTTGATTTAATGGAAAATCGGAATGACGGAAGGGGAGAAACCGGATATATTGTCGAGCGGCTTAAAGAATTAAGACAGGAACAATTAAAAGAAACATCAAACGACGAAGAAAGCTGGAGAATTTGATTTTATTTTGTATGTCAGGATCTGATTATTATAAATCGCCATGGGATTCTATCGCTTTTCATTTTTTTTGGTGCATTTTTAATTTGTATAAAATAAAAAAATCAACGGGCATCTCCGGATGCCCGTTTTTATATATTGATGGAATCAGTTTATGAATAAAATTATCGATTGCAACACAACTTTACTTCATCAAAATGACAGTTCTGATCATGTGATATGTATTTTATCACAGAATAAGATTGCTCATGATTATTGTGATTATCTGCAGGATGAATCACGCATGACGGAAGGTTACGCAGATCAGCTGATTTTTCCATTCAATGAATATCAAATCATCGATATTTTAGCAACCAATTTTAAAAGCAAACAGCTGATAACAATTTCAGGCGCTAGAACAGGGCTTGTTGGCGGTGCTGTTCCAATGGGTGGAATCCTTATGTCCACAGACCGCATGCGATCGGTTTTAAATGTTCAAAGCAATGAAGCAGAAGCCTCGGTTACGGTTCAACCAGGTATTACTTTGACCGAACTGTCTGAATATCTTAAAAACTATTTGCCTCAATGGTTTTATCCGCCTGATCCAACAGAAAAATCTGCATCCATTGGAGGTACCGTAGCAGCAAATGCATCCGGATCACGTTCATATAAATATGGACAGACACGGCGCTATGTCAAAAGACTGCGCGTTGTGCTTTGTGACGGAACGCTATTGGAAATCAAACGAGGAGATTTTTATCTTACTCCAAATCAAATATATATTATTCAGGGCGAACAGCGTCAATTCAAATTTTCCATTCCCGATATCGATACAACGTGGATAAAAAATACTGCCGGTTACTTTATTTGTCCTGAAATGGATTTGATCGATTTATTTATTGGTTCAGAAGGTACGCTTGGTGTTATTACTGAAATTGAACTGAATTTGACAGCGAGGCCGAATCATATTTTTGCGGCTATTGCTTTTTTTCATTCAGAAAAGGATGCGGTTCAATTTGTGTTCGATATAAAACGGTCTGTAAAAAAGCAATCGGCGATTGATCCGTCTGCAATTGAATTTTTTGACAGACAATCCATTCGTCTTCTAAGAAATGAACAGGAGAACGGCAGATTTCAATCGGAGATACCAAGATTACCGGATTCAGCAGAAGCAGCGGTATTTTTTGAGCAGGAATATCCTGATGAGCGATCATTGGAAAATATGTACTCGGCTTATGATGCTATACTTCAAAATCAGCACATCAGTATGGATCAAACATGGGGGGGCATGACCAATGAAGAAATTGAAAAGTTGGACAGATTTAGGCATATGCTCCCTGAGACTGTCAATATGATTATTGGGCAGAGGCAAAATAAAATACCAGGATTACATAAAATCAGCACAGATTTTGTGGTTCCGGAAGAGCAATTAAACTGTATGATACGTGTATATAAAAATTTGTTAAACAAATCCGGATTGGATTATGTTATTTTCGGTCACATTGGTGAAAATCATCTCCATGTAAATATAATTCCAAAAGATTCAAGCGAGTTGAAAAATGCAAAATTGGTATATTTACAACTTGCCAGGGAAGCTGTTCGATTGGGTGGAACGATTAGTGGAGAACATGGTATAGGAAGATTAAAAAAAAATCTGTTAAATGTAATGTATGATCAAAAATTATTAACTCAATTTCACCAAATTAAATTGGCATTTGATCCATATTCCTGTCTTGAAAATGGGGTCATTTTTTGAATTTTCAACACGTCGTATCTTCTAAAATTTTCTTGACTTTTCTATTATTTCATGTTACATTGAAATTCAAGATTTGGGGCGATTAGCTCAGGTGGCTAGAGTGCTTGCTTGACATGCAAGAGGTCACTGGTTCAAGTCCAGTATCGCCCACAAATTTTTTTTATTTAAACAGATATAATCGTAAAAAGTAATGTTTGTAATTTATGAAATTATCAGATAAAATTATTGTGATGCTGAATGCAAAAAAGTCAATTGAAGTCAAACCGGGCATTACAGCAGAACAGATTACTGAAATAGAAGGTCTTCATTCATCAAATCGCATTATTGCCGCTCGATTAAACGATGAAATCGTGGATCTGCAATATCCGATTCATAAAGATAGTGATCTCCGTTTTATCGAAATCGGTCACCCCGATGCATTGAGTATCTTTTGGCACAGTTCATCTCATATTATGGCACAGGCAGTCAAACGTCTTTATCCCGAGGCACAACTGGGAATTGGACCGTCTATTGCAAGCGGTTTCTATTATGATTTTAAACTGGATACAGCAATCACACCGGAAAATCTGCCTGAAATCGAATCGGAAATGCGGAAAATTATTGAAGAAGATCAAATTTTCAAACGGCAGGAATTAAGCCGTAAACAAGCCATCCGTCTTTTCCAGCAAAGAAACGAGCCGTTTAAAGTCGAACTGATCGAAGAGATCGGCAATGAACATGTAATCGTTTATCAAAATAATGAATTTGTCGATCTTTGCCGGGGCCCCCATCTTCCTTCAACACGGTTTGTGAAATATTTTAAACTAACCTCAGTAGCAGGCGCTTATTGGCATGGGGATGAACGCAATGATGTAATGCAGCGAATTTATGGTGTTTCATATCCTGAAAAAAAACAGTTAAAAAATTATCTTCATCATATTGAAGAAGCCAAAAAGCGAGATCATAGAAAACTGGGAAAAGAACTGGATCTGTTCAGCTTCCATCAGGAAGGTCCGGGATTTCCATTTTGGCATCCCAATGGAATGGTTCTATACAATACCGTTCAGCGGTACATGCAGGAGACATTGGAAAGCCATGATTATCAGGAAATCAAAACACCGCTGATTTTAAACGATTCACTCTGGCATTTAAGCGGTCATTGGGATAATTATAAAGAAAATATGTATTTTACTTCTATTGATGATCAATCCTATGCAGTCAAACCAATGAATTGCCCGGGACACCTGCTCATTTTCCGTAATAAACTGCATTCATATAAAGATTTTCCCATTAAATTATCAGAAATGGGACTGGTGCATCGTCATGAAAAATCAGGGGTTCTGCATGGTTTGTTTCGTGTTCGCATGTTCACACAAGATGATGCTCATGTTTTTTGCACTCCAGATCAAATCGAAGACGAGGTCATCCATATCATTGATCTCATTGATGAAGTTTACTCGACTTTTGGTTTCGAGGATTATTCTGTCGAGTTATCCACACAACCGGCCAAATCCATTGGATCTGATACGATGTGGCGACAAGCGGAGATCGCTTTGGAAAATGCTTTGAAAAAAAAGGGAATGTCCTATCAATTAAATCCCGGCGACGGTGCTTTCTATGGGCCGAAAATCGACTATCATATCAGAGATACATTGGACCGTACCTGGCAGTGCGGAACCATTCAGCTGGATTTTTCTATGCCGGAGCGATTCTCACTGGAATATGTTGGATCGGATAATGAAAAACACCGTGCAGTCATGCTCCATCGTGCCATTTTAGGATCTGTTGAACGATTTATCGGAATACTGATTGAGCATTACGGCGGTGATTTTCCATTATGGCTCGCTCCGGTTCAGTGTATCGTGATGCCTATCAGCGCAAATCATGCGGATTATGCAGAAAAAGTATATCAACAGTTCAAGTCGCATCACATCCGATGTGATCTGGACATCCGCGATGAAAAGATCGGATATAAAATCCGGGAAGCTGAGATGAAAAAAGTAAATTACATGTGCATTGTAGGAGACAAAGAGAAAGAAACCGAAACAGTTTCAATGCGTCAGCGAAAAAAAGGAAATCTGGGTGTTCTTTCTATTGCCAGCGCCATTGAAAAATTTCAGGATGAAATAACAAGGAGGGTCCACCATTAAACAAGACCATATTCGTCTAAATGAAGAAATTCGAGTCAAAGAAGTTCGTTTAATTTCTCCTGACGGTGAACAGATTGGTATTAAGAAAACAGAAGAAGCATTAAAAATTGCAGAATCTCATGATCTTGATCTGGTTGAAGTCGCGCCAAATGCTTCTCCGCCGGTATGCCGCATTATGGATTACGGGAAATACCGCTATCAACAGAGCAAGAAAGAAAAAATCAGCAAAAAAAAACAGCATGTCATTCATGTTAAAGAAATTCGTCTTAGACCGACTATCGACCAGCATGATATCGAATTTAAGATGAAACAGGCAAGAAAATTTATTGAGCAGGGAAATCATTTGAAGATTCGAATTCTATTTCGCGGAAGACAAATTGTCCATCCAGAGTTAGGAGAGGCTGTTTTAAAACGCGTTCAAGACGAGTTAGAAGATATTGCAAAAATGGAATCGGATCCGGTTCAGGAGCATCGAAGCATCACAACGATATTTATACCTAAATAAACAGGAGTCAATGAATTATGCCAAAGATTCGCACCAATCGGGGCGCGAGCAAGCGTTTTAAATTAACTGCTAAAAAAAGAGTGAAACGCAATAAAGCATATGCCAGTCATATTTTAACAAAGAAGTCGCCGAAGCGGAAGCGCAATCTCAGAAAATCTGGGATTGTCGAATCCACTGATGAACGCCGTGTAAAGCGTATGCTTGGGAAATAATCTCGCATCTGTAAATTTTTTGAATGTAAAATTTTAATTATTTGAGGAAAAACATGCCTAAAGCAAAATCAACTGTGGCCTCCCGAAGGCGACGAAAAAAAATATTAAAAGCAGCAAAGGGATATTGGGGCGGTAAAAGCAAATTACTAAAGACCGCAAAAGAAAGTGTCGAACGCGCCCGTCTCTATGCTTATCGGGACCGGCGCGTTAAAAAGCGTGAATTTCGTAAATTATGGATTACAAGAATAAATGCGGCTGCTCGATTACATGGAATGAGTTATTCTCAGTTCATGCATTTATTAACTACCCGAAATATTCATCTTAATCGTAAAATATTGGCTGATTTGGCAGTTACTGATCCAAATACATTTGCGACTCTCATCCAGGATATTAAAAAATAAGGGATGGAATCGCAAGTGACCGATCATTCTCTTTTACAGCGCATTCAGAAAACTCAGGAAGATTTTCAGTTCAAACTGAACAAAGTTCGTTCGACTGATGATCTTGAAGCTGTCCGAATTGCTTATGCCGGACGAAAAGGCATTGTTTCTGATCTGTTTAATCAGTTAGGAAGTATTTCTCCGGCAGAAAGAAAAGAGGCAGGAAAATCACTGAATGCGTTAAAGCAGACGATTACTGAAGCGATTCAAGAATCGGAAAAAAAACTTACCAGTAAAGGCGTTCAGCAAAAGTATGACCTGACATTGCCGGGAGAACCCGGCTTTACAGGACGGCTGCATCCGTTGACATATGTCCTTCGAGAAATTAAATCCTGTTTTTACAATATGGGATTTTCGATTGCACAGGGGCCTGAAGTCGAAACTGAATATTATAATTTTGAAGCACTCAATATCCCTAAAGGTCATCCTGCCAGAGATATGCAGGATACATTATTTATCGATGACGATATTGTGCTTCGAACACACACATCTCCTGTTCAAATTCATGTCATGGAAAATCAACCGCCTCCGGTAAGAATTATTGCACCCGGTCGATGCTATCGTCGCGATACGCCGGATGCCAGCCATTCCCCCTTTTTTCATCAAGTCGAAGGATTATGTGTGGATGAAGGAGTTGGATTTGCAGATTTGAAAGGGATTATTCTTACTTTTGCAAAACGGATGTTTGGATCCGATATGAAAATCAGATTTCGTCCCAGCTTTTTCCCTTTTACGGAGCCCAGTGCTGAATATGATTTTTCATGTTTAATATGCCGCGGCCGCGGATGTCGGGTATGCAAAGGCACTGGCTGGGTAGAAATCTCAGGGGCAGGTATGGTGAATCCGGCCGTCTTTCAATATGTTGGATATGATCCTGAAAAATATACGGGTTATGCGTTTGGAATGGGAGTCGAGCGCATTGCCATGCTCTTGTATGAAATTCCTGATATCAGATTATTTTATGAAAACGACATACGCTTTCTGAATCAGTTTTAACGGATATCAATAATGAAAATTAGTCTGAATTGGCTTAAATCCTACATCGATTTTGATGATGATCCCAAATTATTGGCTCACAAGCTTACCATGGTGGGTTTGGAGGTGGAAGCGGTCATACCCGTTGAGACTTCATTTTCTAATGTGGTCATTGGTCACGTACTTTCTGTTGAGAAACATCCGAATGCTGATAAATTATCTATCTGCCGTGTCGATGTCGGATCAGAAACAATCTCTGTTGTTTGCGGTGCTCCAAATGTTCGTGATAACATCTGGGTTCCCGTTGTAAAAATTGGAGGCAGGGTAGGGGATATGATGGTGAAGGAAATCCAGATTCGAGGTATTGTTTCCTGCGGCATGATCTGTTCAGAAAGAGAATTGGGATTAAGTGATGATCATCATGGAATAATGATTCTGGATCAAAATGGTCAGGCTCCCGGTGATACATTTATGGCCGAATTGCAGAAATCAGATACTGTGCTCGAAATTGATGTAACTCCCAATCGTCCGGATTGTCTAAGCCACCTGGGTGTAGCACAAGAACTCGGGGTAATTTTTAGAAAAACCTGCAATAGGCCATCTGATCAGGTTGAAACCATAAATGAATCCATTGATTCCATGATTGATGTAATCGTTGATGAGCCTCTTGCATGTCCCCGTTATACTGTTCGATTGATAAAAGATGTTCAAATAGCTCCTTCTCCTTCCTGGCTGAAGGCCAGTCTGGAAGCAGTGGGGATCCGATCAATCAATAATGTGGTCGACATAACAAATTATGTATTAATGGAAACCGGCCATCCTTTGCATGCATTTGATTATGACCGAATTGAACAAAATAAAATCATTGTGCGTAAAGCAAGAAAAGGCGAGTCATTTATCACCTTAGATGACACAGAAAGAATATTAACCGAGGAGGATCTCTTAATTTGTAACGGTGAACATCCCGTTGCTTTGGCAGGTATTATGGGTGGTCAAAACTCCGAGGTTTCCAATACATCAAAGCATATTCTCTTGGAAAGTGCCTATTTTGATCCGATGACCATTCGGAAAAGTGCCAGGCATCTGGGCATGAGCACAGAAGCTTCGCAAAGATTTGAACGTGGAGCAGATCCCAACGGCACGATCTATGCCGTCAATCGCGCTGCTCTGTTGATATCTGAGTTGGCTGGCGGAAAAATCGTTGATGGCATTGTTGATGTATATCCAAATCCGATTCTTCCCGTGTCAATAGCTCTGCGTTATTCTTATTTAAGTCGAATCCTGGGTGTCAATGTTCCTCAGGATACAGTTATTTCGATTTTTCGATTTCTTGGCTTGCGAATTGAAGAAACCGACAATCAAATTTCTGTACAGGCCCCCACCTATCGTCCCGATCTTAAAACTGAAATTGATCTTGTTGAAGAAGTGGTCCGTCATTACGGATATGAGCATATACCGGTAAAAATGATCAATGAAATACAATTAACCATTGATCGAAATGAAATCCAGGAAAACACTGAGCGTATTCGTGATATCCTTTCCGGATTTGGATTTTCAGAAGCATGGAACAATACATTGGTATCTGAATCTCATGTTAAATCATTAACTCCAAATGTTCAACCGGTCTCGATTCGCAATCCTTTGAGCCCTGAAACAAAATTTTTAAGGACCAGCGGCTTGGCCAGCATTTTGGATAATTTGCGTTGGAATATCAATCATAACGAACACAATCTTCGTTTTTTTGAGATTTCTCAGACTTTCCAAGCTCAAAAGAATCAATGTCCTCTTGAAAGATGGATGATTGTCGGTGGTCTGACCGGAAATATGCTGCCAAAATCCTATTGGCAAAAAAAAACCTTAACTGTTGATTTTTATTACGTAAAAGGTATGATAGAAAGTTTTTTATCTCGTCTTCAAATTCCTTCCGTATCCTTTGAAATAATATCAGATTATGTGTTTGGAAATTCATCCATGGCTGTCAAATCAGGAAAGAAAAAAATAGGAAAAATCGGAGAATTTGAAAAGGATATTTTAATACAATGGGATTTAACACAACCCGTTTACGGTTTCCAATTTGATTTAATCACTCTTTCTGAACAAATTCCAAAAATTAAAAAATATGTCTATATTCCTAAATTTCCAGCCGTAAAACGGGATCTGGCAGTGATTGTGGATGAATCCATTCCAGTGGGTCAAATGATGAATGCGATTTATAAAACTGGTGGAAAATTAATTGCACAGGTTGAGGTTTTTGACGTATATCGCGGTCAACCGCTAATAAAAAATCAAAAAAGCGTCGCATTTGCATTGACATTTATGTCTGAGGATCGTACTTTACGTGAGGATGAGATTAATCCTCTGTTTGACAAGATGATCCAAAATCTTTCCAAGCAATTTAACGCAGCATTGCGTTCGTAAGGGAAACGATGGAGGCATGAATGAATAATCAATCATTTGATATTTTGGAAAAAAAAATTGATCAATTGTTAATTGCACTTAAACAGCTTAAAAAAAATAACCAGGAGCTGCAACAACAAAATTTGGAATTACAAACCGTTATTGGTGAAAAAGACAATCAATTGCTTTCTCTGAAAAATGAAGTGGAGAAATATCATGATGCACAGATGCAAATGACTGAATTTCAAAATAAACAGGATCGTGTAAAGGACAAAGTAGAAACGTTACTTGAAAAATTGAAAGAATTTGAAGCGTTAGAATAAGTTTTCGGGCAATTCCCATTTTGAGAGAACTATAATATTTTACAAATGTTATAAAACCCGATAGGATTTTTCCGATGGGTTCGGATAAAAATGTCCTCACAGTTCGAATTTTTGGTGCAGAATATTCCGTACGCGGGTACGCGGATGCGAATTACATTAAAGCAATCGCAGATTATGTTGATGGAAAAATGCGCGAAGTTGATCACGCGCTTCGTGTTGATTCTTCACTCAAAATAGCCATTCTTGCTTCATTAAATATCACTCATGAATTATTTAATGAGCGAATGCAAAAAAAAGAACTACAAAAGCAGCTTGAGGATAAAATTACCAAACTCAATCAACTGATTGATCAGCAGATTTCGGAAAAATCATAATCGATAATTCAATTTATTTTTAATAAACATTTGTTTTCCTTATTGCTCAGAATGGGTAGCCCCGATCAATGTACGGGGTTTTTTATCATATGGAGGAATTATGGATTCGATTTTTATTATTATTGGATTTGTTTTATTCAGTGTAGTGACATTTTATCTTGGTTGGATTTTAAGTACCCGATTGGGTCAGGGTAAAGTGGCAAATGCGGAAAAATTGGCTGAAAAAATTGTATCAGAAGCTGAAAAAGAAGCTGAGTCGTTAAAAAAACAAAAGATTATCGAAGCTAAAGATGAATTATTTAATTCAAAACAAAAATTTGAAAAAGAGAGCCAGATTCAGCGTCAGGAAATTGATAAACAGCGCAGACAGGTTGAACGAAATGAAATGGAATTAAACAAGCGACTCGACCATATCAACCAGAAAGATCAAGAGCTGAAACGTCTTGATCAAAGTGTTCGTGACAGAAGCGAGCATCTCGAAAAGAAGCAGGAGGAATTGGATAAAATAATAGAAATGCAGAATGAACGCTTGGAAAAAATTTCTGGTATGTCTAATGAGGAAGCATTGAAAGAACTTAAAGAAAACTTATTAAACAGAGCCAAACAGGAATTAGCCCAAACGATTAAAAATATTAAAGACCAGGCACGTTTAACTGCCAATCGTGAAGCCAAAGAAATTATTATTTCAGCCATTCAAAGGACAGCAGCCGATCATTCTACTGAAGCCACAGTATCGGTCGTGCATTTACCTAATGATGAAATGAAAGGAAGAATTATTGGTCGCGAAGGACGTAATATCCGTTCATTTGAAAATGCAACGGGAATAGATGTTATTGTTGACGATACACCGGAAGCGGTCATTTTATCAGGATTTGATCCATATCGCCGTGAAATCGCACGTCGCGCACTTGAATTTTTAATTACAGACGGAAGAATTCATCCGGGAAGAATTGAAGAAGTTATTCAGAAAACTGAAAAAGAAATGGAAGAGGTTATTACTCAATTGGGTGAGCAAGCGATGCTGGAAACAGGTGTACATGGATTGCACCCTGAGCTTGTAAAATATCTGGGAAAATTGCATTTCAGAACAAGTTATGGACAAAATGTATTAAAGCACAGCATAGAAATGGCCTATTTAGCTGGTCTTATGGCGAGTGAACTGGATTTGGATCCGATTGTTGCAAAGCGAGCGGCACTGTTGCATGATATCGGCAAGGCAATTGACAGAAATACCGAAGGGACACACTTTCAGTTAGGCGCTGATTTGGCTAAAAAATATGGGGAAGGCCCAATTGTACAAAATGCCATAGCAGCACACCATGGAGATGTAGATATGATATCTCCCATTTCGGCATTGGTACAGGCCTCAGATGCGATTTCAGGGTCCAGACCGGGAGCCAGACGAGAGACATTGGAAGGCTATATCAAACGACTTGAAAAACTGGAAGACATTGCTGAATCATTTCAGGGTGTGTCAAAAACATTCGCCATTCAAGCCGGGCGTGAAGTCCGTGTTCTGGTGCAACCCGAAAAAATCAATGACGCTATTGCAGATCAATTGGCGACAGATATTGCAGATAAAATTCAGCAGGAGATGGAATACCCTGGGCAAATCAAAGTAACCGTCATTCGTGAATATCGAGCCATTGACTATGCGAAATAGGATATTGTGAGCCAAATAATCCAAATACTTTTTATTGCGGACATTGTCGGCAAGCATGGTTTAGATACAGTAGCCTCCATTCTACCCAGGCTTCACCAGTCACATAATATTGATATGATTATTGCAAACGGAGAAAATGTGACACAGGGAAGAGGGCTGGATGATAAATCTGCAAAATATTTGCTGGATCTTGGCATTCATGTGATTACCAGCGGCAATCACATTTGGCAGCGCCGGAAATATCTTAAACAACTGGACTCCAATCCATATCTTTTAAGACCTGTCAATTATCCAAGCGAAGCACCAGGACATGGTTCATGCGTCTATGAAACAACAAAAAATATTCAAGTGGGTGTCATTAGTCTTCAGGGCAGAAGTTTTATGTATCCCATTGATTGCCCATTTAAAAGTGCAATCCATGAAATTGAATTGATGAAAAAAAACAATGTTCGGTGTATTATTATCGATTTCCATGCTGAAGCGACCGCTGAGAAGATCGCCTTGGCACATTATCTTGATGGAAAGGCAAGCTTCATTCTCGGTACGCATACACATGTTCAAACCGCTGATGAAAAAATACTGCCGAATGGAACGGGTTACATCACAGATGTTGGAATGACAGGACCACATTACTCTGTTATCGGTATGGATATCAATACTGCCATACAACGATTTATCACACAAATTCCGATTCATTATAAAATTGCTTCTGATATTGATTTAAAGTTCTGCGGTATGTATTTTACAGTCGATAGTGAAACTGGAAAAGCGTGTTCAATTGAACGATTGATGATTGATATTTAATTGGCATGAGGTGCGGATTATGACAAAATCAAAAATCATCACAGCAAAAATAAACTTGAAGCACCTTCTTCAGGATCCGTTTTTCTTTCAAATACCAGGAGAGAGCACCAATCATTCCGAAATATTGAAAATCGCATTGGAAAAATACAAAACGAATTATGGAAATTTAAAGGCAGATATTCAAAATAATCAACTAATTATTCAATGGAAGCCAGAAAAGCTTGACAACTCGGCTGAACAAATTCATCAATCGGCAATTAAACTGGCAAAAGAAAAACATTTCGATCTTGCTGAAAAAAAATGGATACAAGCCATTCAGATCAATTCTTCAGATGTTGAATATTTATTTAAACTCGGTCTATTGTATTTTGAACAAAAAAAGTATACACAATCAATAGAAATTTTAAATAAATCAGTTACAGTGTGCCCGATTCATGAACGGGCTCATTTAATTCTGGGAATTGCTCTGATAAAAATGAGAAAAATAAACCGTGCAGAAATTCATATACTTCATTGCCGGAGATTAAACAATAACAATGCGCTGGCTTCTTTAAATTTAGGAGCAGTATACAGCATACAGAGACGATTTGAAGAAGCAATTTTGATGTTTAAAAAAACGATTGAATTATCACCAAAAGAAGTCAGGGCTTATCTGGGACTTGGACAAATATATACGATGTTGAATGATATTGAGAATGCCAACAATCAGTTTAATAAGGTGATACAGCTTGCACCCAATTCAAAGATTGCTGAAACTGCTAAATTGTCAATTAAAACTACCGAGAATATCACAATTGCTCAAAAAAAGGATATAATAAATGTAAAAAAAGAAGAAAAAATCGCTACAGGTATAGGTTATTATCTCGCTGGTGATTATAAAAAGGCCGGGAATCTGTATAAAGATTATTTAAAATTCAAGCCGTCTGATGATTTTGTATGGTATTTATTATCAGAAGCTATGCTCAGACTGGGAAAAATGGCAGAGTCTTCGGATTGTCTTAAAAAAGCGATTCGGACCAATCCAAATCGCGCATTGTACTATAAAACATTGGGGATTGTATTACATCATCAAACAAAAACTGAAGAAGCAACAAAGATTTTAAAAAAAGCCATCGATCTCGGAAAAAAAGATCCTTTGACAGTCACACTTTATGGGATTAATTTACTCCGTTTAAAAAAGATCAACGAATGTGAACAGCAATTGCAGAGCATATTAAAAAAAGATCCAAATAATCCTCTTGCGATGTATCATTTAAGCTTGGCTTTATTACAACAAAAACAAAATAAAAAAGCAAAAGAACTTGTAGATAAAATTATTAATATAAAATCAGATTTTCCCGTAAAAAAGCAAGCAAAAGCATTGCTGAATAAACTGTAATCGAATATATCAAGAAAAGAAAATACCGGTTAAATAACTTCGTATAATATATATTATGTTAAGTAACCTGTTTAATTATTATGCATACTGAAAATTATTCTATCGCCCATTCTCTTGATAAGCAATCCTGGTCTGATTTTGTTTTTCAGCATCCATATGGAAATATTTTTCATACACCGGAAATGTATGATGTTTTTTTAAATTCACAAAATCATACACCGAAACTATTTGCTGCAATGAATAAATCCGGTCGAATCGCTTCAATTTTCATTCCCGTTCTCTTGAATCATCATCATGGATTTCATAATTTTTTAACAAATCGCTGTGTGAGCTATGGAAGCTTATTGGCAAATCAGGATGATGCAGGAATAAAATCAACAGAAATATTGTTAAATCAATATATAAAACATATTAATTTTTATCCGATTTATACAGAACTTAGAAATATAATTGATTTAACGTATCTACGAAACTTATTAATAAAATATAAATTTTGTTATTATGACTATCTGAATTATGTTATTCCTTTGGAAAAGCCTTTTGAAAACATGTTGAATCGTATGTGTCGATCTGCGAGAAAATCAATAAGAAAAGAACTCCGTAACAAAACGATTGAAATTGAATCTGTTCATTCATTTGAGAAAGTGTCTATCTGTTATGATATTTTAAGATCCTCTTATCATTACAATTGTGTTCCATTGGCAGATAAGTCTCTATTTCTTAATTCATTCAGAATACTTTATCCTAAAAATATGATCAAATTCACCCTTGCTAAATATAATGACGATTATATTGCTACTTCAATCGATTTATTATATAAAGATACGATATATGGATGGTATGGCGGTTTTATTCGCCAATATTCAAAATTGCCGGTAAATATTATTATCATGTGGCATGTTTTAACTTGGGGGGCATCTCAAGGATTCAAATGGTACGATTTTGGAGGTGCAGGAAAACCGGATGAAAAATATGGCGTCAGAGATTTTAAAGCAAAATTTGGTGGAAATTTAGTAAACTACGGTCGATTTCTATATATTCACTCCCCTATTCGATATCATATCGGTACTATTATGTATAAAATTCTCAGATCAGCGATACTATATTTCAAATCAAATTTGCGTTCCTTCTTTTCTGTACTCATTTAATTTGTTTCTCAAAGTTCTCACAGAAATACCCAGTTGATCCGCAGCTTTTGTTCGATTCTGTTCATGATCATTAAGCGCTTGAATAATTAATGATTTTTCTGCATCCCGCAATGTGACAGGCAAATTTGATACATTTATCGGCCGTTCCTTTTGAATGGCTCCCTGAAATAAAAAATGATCCACATCGAGCACATCCACATCCAGCCCGGTCATGACAATGGCTCTTTCAATTGTATTTTCAATTTCCCGTACATTACCGGGCCAGTCACGTGTGCTCAACATACGTATGGCTTTTTCAGAAATTTGTTTTATTGGACGCCCATTTTCTGTGGCATATTGTTTTATAAAATAATTCACCAGTAGTGGAATGTCTTCTTGCCTTTCCTTAATCGTCGGTAGATAAATTGGCACGACATTGAGACGATAATAAAGATCTTCTCTGAAATTACCATTTTCAACTTCAGCTTTTAAATCCCGATTGGTAGTCGCAACAATCCTTACATCAACCGGAATCGGTCTACCCCCTCCCACTCGCTCAATTTCTCTTTCTTGAATCACACGTAATAGTTTTGCTTGAAGTCCAGGTGATATTTCGCTTACTTCGTCCAATAACAGTGTGCCGCCATCCGCCAGTTCAAACCTCCCCTTTGTCGTTTTATAGGCTCCTGTAAATGCACCTTTTTCATGCCCGAATAATTCGCTTTCAACCAATCCTTCAGGTAAAGCAGCACAGTTTGTTGTAATAAATGGATTCTGTTTTCTATCACTGTTGTAATGAATGGCTCGCGCTACGAGTTCCTTTCCTGTTCCGCTGTCACCTTGTAATAGCACTGTTGCTTTACTTTTTGCAACCATTTTAATGGATTCAAACACACGCTTCATTGGTTCACTGTTTCCAATAATATTCTTAAAACTGAATTTCTTATCCAGTTCTGATCTCAAATACGCGTTCTCCGTAACCAGATTTTGATAGTCAAAAAATTTCTCAACAACCAATTCCATTTCATCAAGATTGAACGGTTTTGTAATATAGTCGAAAGCTCCCTGTTTCATTGCTTTAACTGCATTCTTTATTGACCCATAGGCCGTAATCATAATAACGCCCATGTTCGGATATTTCTTTTTTGATTCAGATAATATTTTCATACCGCTGATATCAGGCAGACGTATATCTGTAACAATCAAATCAAATGTTTCCTTATTAATTTTAGTCATGGCTTCTTTCCCATGAGAAGCAGTTGTTACAGTATATTTTTTACGTAAAAATGTTTCTCTTAACAAATCTCGAATCACTTCTTCATCATCAACGATTAATAATTTTCTGTTTTCACTGCTCATTGCATTTTCCTCAACGAAATTTCTATTTTCAGTATGATACTGTCAGCTGTTTCATGCGATACTTCAATATATCCATTAAGCGTGCTTATAAATTTCAACAGTATCGCAAAAGCCAGTCGAGCCTCAACCGGTTCGTATTCTGATTGTATATTAATAATCGTATCTTTCTCATCGGATTCAAAATCAAATTGATCAATCAGGACATTGACATGCATGATATTTTTTACATCATGCATAATTATCATTTTTCTTAGAATGGCACCGGCCTGTTCTATGAACCGAACAATATAAATAAAAACACGCTCAATAATAAAGGCGTCTGTATAAAAAGCCAATTTATCATCGTTTTCAATAGAGTCGTATTCAACTTCGCACTTTAATTGGTTTCTTCCCTCATAGCTGGCAATTAAATTATTGATCATGGGTCTGAGATGAACATTTTCCTTTGAAATGCCGGGTTTTCTGATAAAGACCATAAGATCAACAATAAGACGGTCCAATCGCATCACACTGGACTGTATCTGTTCAATCAATCCCAGATGTTGTGAGTCCTCACCAAGATCACGCTCTAATAAAGTTGCAAATCCGCTGAGTCCTCCTAAATTGTTTTTCATCTTATGAACGACATCGCCTACAAGCTTTTCAAATTCTGGATGATTCAACTCGTGAATCGCATTCGATTTAGAATTTTTATTTTTCATCTCAAATGACCTCTGCTTAAATCATGCCATAAATTTAATTTTTGTTAAATTTTAGACAAATTTCCACATTTATACATTATTTTTTCGGTTTTAATAACACTAAATAAATAAGCATGGGATACAAAATTTATGAAATGCAAACTGCAGTTTCAAAATGAAAACTGTGGTTTATTGAAGCGCATTCTGAACTTTTTTCAGCAAGATTGACAACTGAAAAGGTTTTTGAATAAAACCATCGAAATTTTTCGATAAATCCGATGTAATTTTATTTTTATCCTTGGATTTTAATGTCATAAAAATCTTAATTTCTTTATTCAGCTTGCGAAATGAATCGATTACTTTTTTTATGTCTGTTTCAGATACAATCAAATCAAGAAGGATTAATTGGGGATCATGTCTGTTCTGCTGAAGCATTTCAATTCCGTCATGGGCATTTTTTGCTGTTAAAACACTATAACCATAACGAATCAGTATTCGCTTGGCAGTATCCCGAAAAATTCGTTCATTATCAATGACAAGTACAGTTGCTTTATTATTTCCGGGATGGTTCGCACGTTTGCCGGATCGGTTCATTTTATCCATATTGGATGGTAACTGAATTTTAAAAACGGTTCCTTTCCCGATTTCGCTGAAAACCGAAACGAAACCGCCATTTTGCTCAACAATCTGTCGAACCATCGTTAATCCGAGTCCTTTTCCTGGCGCTTGTTCCTTGGTAGAGAAATGGGGTTCAAAAATCTGATCCTTTATTTGCGAACTCATGCCAAGACCGGTATCACTAATAACTACTTGTATGTAATTTCCGGGTTTACATTCCTTTTTTAAACGCGGATCATCCTGATTTAACTGCAGATTTCTCGTCTGAAATACCATAGACCCACCATGAGGCATGGCTTCTTTGGCATTCAATGCAACATGAAGAATCATTTGCTGAATCTGCCCTGCATCTGCTTTGATACTGTAGAGGTCCTTTTCAAGATCCGCCCGGATAATAATATTCTTATCCAGAGTTCTTGACAATATGCCAGCCACTTCATTGACAAGCTTGTTCAAATTTAAATGAGTAACAATATAAGATTTTCCCTGTGCATATGCCAGGAGTCGTGAGGTTAATTCCACGGCCTTTTCTGCAGTGTCGGATATTTGCAGTACATCTTTTATTAACGGACTCTTGTTGCCAATTTCCTCTTTGAGAATGGTTGTAAATCCAATAATAGTACTTAATAAATTATCGAAATCGTGAACGATTCCTCCGGTTAAAATTCCCAATGCTTCCATTTTTTTGGACTCCTGAAGCCGTGATAAAAAGTCCAATTCTTCCTTATGCTCCAGCCAATACCACAATTCACATAATGTCTTGCCCAATGGAATCGTTGTCAGCATACATTCGACATGTTTGTAACCACCCTGATATGTATGGAAAGTCAATGTTCCCAAATTCTTAAAATGACCCACCGGAATCGATTTTAAATCTGTCTCCTGAAGAAGATCATGAAATTCATTGGAAATAATTTCGTTGATCGATTTTCCTATCATTTTCTCCGAGGGTATTCCAATATGACTTTCAATCCATGGATTGATATGCCGGATGATGCCATTTTCCGAGATCATAACACCAAATATTGGAACATTCAGCCATGGATATATTTCCATTTCACTGTCAGATTGAATATTTTCATCCGAATCGTGCGGAATCACCGCACTCGTAAGATCATGAGAAAGCGATTCAAACAACTGTACGATATTCTCATCCCATTGTGCGGCCTGTTGATCAACTAAAATAAAATAACCTTGCTGGCTTTGAGAATCATTTAATGAAATCAAGGCCAGTGATTCATATTGTTCAAGAGATTCGAATGCCTGTTTTTCTCCTTGTGCATGAAGAATTGAGATAGTCTCCTTTAAATAACCGGTCCAGAAGCTTCCTGTTTCAGTCCATTGTCCTGCACCCGAATTTTGACATTTTTGAATAAAAAGACTCCAGATTTGCGGATGCCATCTGCGAAAATCACGTGCACCATAGTCTTTTTCAATATTCAGATTATCCCAGAATCCGGAAATGATACTTTCACCATCTTTTAAACGAAGAGAAATACCGGCTCCTTCACAAGACATCAGGCTTGATATATTCTGATAAATAATATTTTCTTTATCTTTGTGCTTGAATGAATCAATGACGGTTGAAAGCAGTTGATTGGCCAGGTAGGCATGCTTGAATTTAGTGATATCGCGAATGTAAAGACGAATGAACCGGCTTTCGTCCGAATCCTGATATGTTAAACCATTCATCAGGCATTCGATAATCTGCCGATCCTGCGTTTGCAATTGAAATTCTATATCTTTAATGTATCCCTTATGAAAACAAGTTTGAAGGGCTTTGCGGACTTGATCTTGACTTGTTTCGGCTAAAAAATTCAATAGTGAATTGCCGCTTAAAGATTCTTGCTCATAGGCAAGTTTCTCCTCGGCTGTAATATTGCATGAAATAACCTGATAATGTTCATCTAATTTGAAATACAGGATATCTGCTTTTGAGTAGAGTTCTTCATAAAATTTTTCCGGTATCTCTTCAATTAAAATCCGGTTTTCTTGTTCAATGAGGTGATCCATAAACGGTTCTATTTATCATCTGTTTTATTGTTTACCAAAAAAAATAGTGCAAAACTTGTTCCAAAAAAACAGGTTATTTATCAAGGATATCCTGAATCGTCTTCAGCAATACTTCCGTCTGGAATGGTTTCTGAATAAAATATTCCTCACCCGATTGAATTAAATCGGGTCTGTCTTTCGGACCATATCCACTTGTGAATACAATAATCACATTCGGATCGATTTCTCTTAACTTTTTTGCCGTATCTCTTCCGCTTATTGTGGGTAAAATAAGATCCAATAATACCAGTTTAATATTTCTCTGTTCCTTTTTGAATATCTGAATTGCTTCTTCTCCGTTTTCAACCACCAGTATATCAAATCCGCCTTTCTGCAGCATACGTGTTCCCACTTGGCGTATGACTTCTTCATCATCCACCAATAATATTGTGTTCATTGTAGAGGGTGCTCTCTCTGAAGAGATCGTCGATTTTATTGTTTCCCGAATAAATCTCGGAAGGAAAACAGTCACTTTGGTTCCCTTACCCAGTTGACTGTCCAAAACAACGGTTCCTTCATGGTTTTTTACAATACCATAAACCACCGACAGTCCCAATCCTTTTCCACCTTTTCCGGGCCGTGTTGTGAAGAAAGGTTCAAAAACTCTCGCTTTGATTTTCGGGTCCATACCTGTTCCAGTATCAGCAATTTGAATTCTTACATAGTCCCCTGCTTTCAGTCCCAACTGTGTCTGCACAAAGGATTCATCCAGAATAACATTGTCCAATGAAAAGACCAATTTACCGCCATTGGGCATGGCTTCAACAGCATTCAGACAAATATTAATCATGACCTGATGAATTTGCTCGCGATCTCCCCGTATGGTCCACAAATTTTTAGCGTAAAATGGTTCAATTGAGATGGATTTATCCGTACTGTGTGACAAGATGCCAATCACTTCTTTGGCGATATCATTCAGATTGATGGTGGTCACCTGATATTTGCCACCACGGGCAAATGCAAGTAGCCGATTGGTCAGATCCGCAGCGCGTTTTGCCGTCTCAGCAATTGTGTACACATCCTCATAATAAGGTGAATCTTTTGGCATATCACTCAATAAGAGTGAAGCATATCCTAAAATGCCTCCAAGCAGATTATTAAAATCATGGGCAATACCACCGGCCAGTGTGCCAATTGATTCCATTTTCTGACTTTCAACCAGCTTCATTTCCAATTGTTTACGTTTGGTAATATCCATGATATTGCCAAGAATTGAAGGGTGTCCTTCCAGAATAATATGGCTTGCACGAACTTCACCCCAGCACCAGTCATTCTCTTTTTGAAGAAATCTTGCTTCATAATGATCCGGCACATCTTTGCCTTTTTCCCGCTGAGACTCACGGCTCGATACCATATCTCTGTCATCAGGATAAATCAAATCAAAGAAATTTCTGCCGATCAGTTCCTCTTTTTTATAACCGGTGAATTGTTCAAATACACTATTGACAAATTCGATAATTCCATTATGAATAATAAAAACGCCCACCTGCGATGCTTCGACAAGTATTTGATATTTTTCCTTGGATTCACGTAATTGTTCTTCAAGCAGATATTTCCGGGAAATATCCCGAATTACAGTTTGAATAGCCAGCTCTCCACGAAATCTTACATATCTGCTGCTCAAATCGACTTTGATTGGATTACCATTATTATGAAGGAGTACAGTCTCAATGGTACCGACTTGTTCTTTATTTAATACTTTTTCAAAAAAAGATTCGTGTATTTTTAACTGATCTTCCGGAGCCAGTTTTCTCCAATTTAATTCTAAAAGATTTTGCTTTTCATAGCCAAAAAGGTTGCAGAAGGCAGCATTGGCTTCGATTAGATCTCCGCTTTTATTGTGAACAAGAATACTATCATTGGTCCCCTCAAACAGAGCTTGATATTGATATTCACGCTCCAACAGTTTTTTGGTGCCATCTTCAATTCTGGTTTCGACATGCTTCACCCAGGATTCCAGCTCCGATGTTTTATGCTTCAGTTGAAGATATAACCGTTGATTTTGAATAGACAAAGCCAAAACAGAAGAAACAAACGATATAAATTCTAAAATTCTGTGATATTGTGTACCTGGCGCATGATTCACAATAACAAGTGCATCGATATCATATTCTTCACGATAAAGCGGATGAATAATTAGATTATTCAATGATGTCTTATTTAGATGAACTTGAATGGCAGGATCGTTATATAAATCTTCCCAAAACAGGGTATGATTTTCATGCCACAATTTATTTAAAATTAATTTCTGAGCGGAAGGATGTATTGGTAAATGTTCATTGGGAACTGTATATAATATTTCTGCCTGTGGAACATTTAAGTTCCAGGATAAAATAGCCACCTGCTCAGCCAGGCTTCGTTTTTGAATTTCTATCAGTAATTTGGCAGTACGCTCTTCTGGATCCAGAGTATCAGAGAAGAAGTCCTTTTCTGCTACCCATTCGAATAGAAATTCGATGCTCTTATCATCTGGCTTTTTTTTGCGCCACCGACGTAACACAAAACGCTCCCGCGTAAGGCGTAGTGAAAAAGAAGAATCGTATCTTCATGGGAAATCGGAGAGCTCTGTATTGTGAGAATATATCACTTATGAGATTGCGGCAGATTTTTCCTTGTTCCCAGTAAAATGGTACGATTTTCCTTTTTTAATAGCAACTAAAAAAGTGTTAAATTATTGTAACAAATAGATGTTACAATAATTTATTGATGAATTGAGCAAATTGAGTGCCAAATAATTTCCCCTGTTTTAATAGCTTATCGTCGGGTGCACCGCAGAATGTCAGTTGATCATGAAGATTCCATTGCAAAGGGTCTATCAACTTGGATAAATTTCTAGCAGCACCACCACTCCATCCGTAACTTCCAAAATAGGCCATCCTTTTTTGTTTGATTCGTTTTAGAGCGGCTTTTTCAAGTATGTTTGCGACGGGTGGAAATAGACTGCCTTCATAAGTGGGTGCCCCAATCATGACACCGCTGTACCTCCAGAGAGAAGGTAAAATATAAGCGGCGTGTATTCTCGCCGCATCGAATATCTCAATCGAAAGTCCTGTTTCTGAGATCCCCTGAGCCACTGCATTCATCATTTTTTCTGTGTTACCATACATGGATCCATATATTAACGTAACTCCGGGATCGCCTTCATTATCTGCATAACTTGCCCATGTTTTGTAGAGTTCAAGAATACGTTCCGGATTTTTTCTCCAAATGAGTCCATGTGAAGGAGCAATGACTGTTATATCAAGATCTGAAAGCTTTGCAATGGCATTTAAAACAGGTTTGCTGAATTTCGCAACAATGTTTACAAAATATCTGAGAGACTCTTTTTCGTAAAATTGCGGATTTTTACATGCCTCATCAAATATATTGCCGGCAAAAGCGCCATATCCACCAAAACCATCACATGAAAAAAGAATTTTCTGCGAAGTCTCATAGGTCATCATTGTCTCAGGCCAATGTATAAAAGGAGTCATAAAGAACTGCAGTTGATGCTTACCCAGATTGAGTGTTTCTCCGTCCTGTAAAATTTGAATATTCTCTCGAATTCCATAAAATGAATCAAGCATGGCCACTGCTTTTTCAGAACAGAGAATTTTTACATTTGGCGCCAGATTTAGAAGCATTTTCAAAATTCCGCTATGATCCGGTTCCATATGATTAACAACAATATAATCAAGCGATCGAATGTCCGTAATGCTGCAGATCTGATCCAAAAATTCATCGGTTTTAAATGCTTTAGCCAGATCAACAATCGCCTTTTTCTCATCATTGATAAGATATGCGTTATAAGTAATTCCCTCTTTTGAAATGGGCCATAATCCTTCAAAAAGATCGGTGGTTCGATCATTGACTCCAATCCAGAAAATACCAGGCCGAATTTCAATAGCTGACATACACTTCTCCTTATTCATGCCAATCGTATTTGTTTTCTAATGAATGATCATAGCTTATAACCGATTTGTCGTAAAAACTTCTTTCTTTTAAGAATATCCTCCTCCCCTTCTACATCCAAAGGACTCTGTCCGTCAATCACACCCAGGATTCCGCGTCCCAAGTCAGTTTCAGCAATAATCACTTCAACGGGATTCGCAGTAGCACAAAAAATTCGGCAAACTTCAGGAATTTGGCGTATTATAGGCAAAACATTAATTGGAAACGCATTTTTCATAAAAATAATGAAGTGATGTCCTGCCCCAATTTTTTGAGCATTCAACTTCGCAATATCGATCGTATCATTATTGTTGCCACTATACCGAATCAGGCGTGGTCCGGAGGCCTCACAAAAAGCCAAACCAAATTCTATATTTGGAACTGTTTGCACCAATGCTTCGTGAATATCCTCAACGCTTTTTATAAAATGAGACTGTCCGAGGATAAAATTCATATCTTCAGGTTTATGAATAGGGATAACCTGTACATTCATGCGACCTCCTTATTATCTTCTTAGCAATAAATGGCGTTGATTTTATAAATTGACCTGATGCTGGTGAAGCCATTGTGTGGTGTTTAGCAACCGGTCTTCACAAAAAGCCGGCGCTGTCATCTGTAATCCGATGGGTAAATTTTTATGATTTTTGCCGATGGGAAGAGAAATCGCCGGAATGCCAGCCAACGGTGCAGAAACAGTATAAATATCTGAAAGATACATTTCGAGAGGATCGCTTGTTTTTTCTCCAAGTCGAAAAGCTGCGGTTGGTGATGTTGGACCTAGAATCAGATCACAGTGCCGAAAGGCATCCTCATATTCTTTCCGGATTAATGTACGTACTTTTTGTGCCTTTCGGTAATATGCATCGTAATATCCGGCCGAAAGCACATAGGTTCCCAGCATAATTCGCCTCTTCACTTCAGAACCAAATCCATGACTGCGTGTATCTCTGTACATATCTTGCAGTTCGGCTTTGTTATCAATCCTCAATCCGTATCTGACACCATCATATCGAGCCAGGTTGGAGGATGCTTCAGCCGTGCAGATTAAATAATAGGTCGCAATGCCATAATCTGTAAGCGACAGTGAAATATTAATCACTTCTGCCCCATTCGCAGTCATAAGATCAATGACTTGATGTATTTTTAAATTGATATCAGGTTGCAGACCTTCCTGAAAAAACTCTCTGGGCAATCCAATACGCAACCCTTTTATATTATTTTCCATTAATGACAAATAATCCGGCACATCACGATCAGAGCTGGTTGCATCTCTGGAATCAGGGCCAGCCAGTGTCTGTAAAACAAGTGCGCAGTCTTCCGGTGTTTTTGAAAATATTCCAACCTGATCAAGTGAGGATGCAAATGCGATTAATCCATATCTGGATACTCTGCCATAAGTCGGACGCAATCCAATGATGCCGCAATGAGAGGCTGGTTGTCTCACAGAACCGCCGGTATCTGTGCCAAGCGCAGTCATGGCAAGATCTGCAGCCACAGCAGCGGCAGAGCCACCACTGGATCCTCCGGGGATACAAGTTTCATCATGCGGATTCTTTACTGGTCCAAATGCTGAATTCTCATTGGATGATCCCATTCCGAATTCATCCATATTGGTCTTTCCAATGATAATGGCGTCTTCTTTCTTTAACCGTTCTATTACAGTCGCATCATAGGGTGAAATAAAATTTTTAAGAATAGAAGATCCACATGTGGTCACCATATTTTTCATGGCCAATATATCTTTAACAGCCACAATCATACCCGCCAGTCTTCCGGCAGTCCCCTGTAATATTTTTTTATCAATTTTTCGCGCTTGTTTCAGTGCCTGTTCATCAAAAACAGAGAGAAACGCATTTAAATGCATATTTGCATGAATTCGATGTAAGAAATCTTGAGTCAGTTTTTCACAGCTTGTCTTTTCATTTAATATCAATTCTCGTGTGTTGAAGAATCCATTAGGAGAATAATTCAAACCGCCTCCTATATTCAAAAATGAGTATTTTTTTTATTTTTTGTCTGTTTCACCTTCGCTTTTCTTATCATTCAATTCCGGCTTGGATTCTTCATCAATCTGTTTCATTCCTTCTTTAAATTCGCGAATTCCTTTGCCAAGACCACGAGCAAATTCTGGTATTTTTTTTCCGCCAAACAACAACAAAATCACCAGAACAATAACAACAATCTCTGTCGGACCGGGTGTAAACATGAAATTCTTCCTCCATTTTATTATTTTATAAATATTGTATTTCAATTTGAGAAGTGTCGTCCTAAGATAATGTCAACTGATTTGTAACTTCCCCTTCCATTACCCTATTTGATTATCATCCGGAATACTGAATTCCTGGATAAAAATTAAATCAAAATCTGCTTATCCTTTTAAATCGTCATTTGAATTTTTCTTTTTCATATCATCTTCATCAAGGATACGATGAATTTCATTGCGGGCATTTTGTGTGGCATTCTGAAAATCACGCAATGCGTTGCCCAGACTTCTTGCTATATAAGGGAGTTGTTTACTTCCGAAAAGCAGCAGTGCCACCAGAAAAATAATTAAAATTTCAATGGATCCAATCGATCCTACCATGGGGTACCTCTTATTGCATTATATAATATGAACCGTCCATTTCTTACGAACGGTATGTACAATCCATTTGCCCAATCCCACAAGTGAATAAAGACATAAACAGGGGAAAAAAGCCACTTTGGTATAGATAATCATCCCCAATATACAAAAAATTATAAATACCGAATAAGCAATTTTTAAACGTCCCTGATGCCATTCGAGTTTCGGCCAGGCATAAGGGACAGTGCTGACCATTAAGGTGGATAGAAACAGCAACAATAGGGTCGCGGTTATAGGGTCGATTTTCATCAATAAAGTTTCTGCAAATAGATAAAACGTAGCGACACACATACCTGCAACCGGTATAGGCAATCCAATGTATCCGTGGGAACGATCTCCTTTTTGAAGGACATTAAACCGTGCCAGACGATACGTTCCGGCAAATATGAAGATCAGGCAAATACATGTATATATCCAGGGCAACTGTTTGAAAGTGATCTGATAAATTAAAATCATCGGAGCCATTCCTGAAGAAACCAGATCTGCCAAAGAATCCAAATGAACGCCAAACTCAGTTTCGCAACCAGTCCATCTGGCAATCTTTCCATCGACACCATCGAATAAAACAGCAATAATAATCATCCAGGAGGATAATGCAAAATATGCATTGATTGCCAAAATGATAGCGATAACTCCTGAAATAAGATTCAATACTGTAAACAAGCTGGGCAAAATAAATGGATGATTTTCATTCCAAAATTCCAAGGATGGTTTCTCCTGCTTTGATTACCTGATTTTCCTGAATGCAGAGTTGATAACAGGAAGGTATGGATAATTCAACCAGTGAACCGAACTTAATCATACCGAAACGCTGTCCCTGCAAAACTGTATCTCCTTCCTGCACATTGCACACTATACGTTGAACGAGAATACCAGCCACCTGTCTAATTAAAAACCGACCGTGTTTGTTGAAAAGACCGATTCTCATTTGCTCATTATATATTTTCGCTTTTTTTGTCATAGCCGGGTAAAATGTACCACGAATATGTTTGGTAAACAATACGGTTCCGCTGACAGGCATCAGATTGACATGCATATCCCATAATCGCAGGAAGATGGAAACCGTAGTCACTGAAGCGCTGCAGAATGTCTCCTCATGGTGCCGGCGAATTTGAAGCACTTTACCATCTGCCGGTGAAATGACAATATTCTCTTGCTCCGGAATTTTCCTCTTCGGATCTCGAAAAAAATAGAGTGTCACAGCAAAAAGAACAAGCATGCCAAAGGCAATTCCAAGAGGCAACTGACTTTCACTCCAGATCCAGATAAAAACTCCTGAGATTGAAAGTAAAATTTCAACGGCAACTAGACCGGTACATTCTTTTCGTATCAGCATACGATGATATTCATATGATGAAGATAAAAATTAATTATGGATAAATAAACAGTGCTGTTTATCTATCAGACAAATCAACGAAGAACAGACACCATTGTTAAATCAAATTTAAACGTTTAAAAATCGTATTTACATTACGTAATTGATGTTTGAGATTGAAACACTGTTCAATCTCGGTTTTATCGAGATGCTTGGAAATTTCAGGGTCGTTGATAACCGCATCTTGATAGGATTCTCCGGTTTTCCAACAATTCATGGCAGGTGTTTGAACCAGTGCATAGGCATCCTCACGAGTCAGTCCTTTATCGACCAATCTTAGAAGAATCACTTGTGAAAAGATTAAACCATTGGTGCGTTCCAGATTCTTTTGCATATTTTTCGGATAGACTATCAATTTTTCAATCAAGGTTTTGGCTTTTTTCAGCATATAGTAAATTAATATATTACTGTCTGGAAAAATCACTCTTTCGACAGAAGAATGTGAAATATCTCTTTCATGCCACAAAGCCACATTTTCCATGCCTGCAAGCGCGTTTGTACGTAGAAGTCGTGCAAGACCGGCAATACGTTCACAAATAATGGGATTCCGCTTATGCGGCATGGAAGAAGATCCTTTTTGCCCTTTGGCAAAGAATTCCTCCGCTTCCAGTACTTCTGTGCGCTGCAAATGACGAATTTCAATGGCAATTTTCTCCAATGTCGCTCCGATTCCCGCAAGTACACTTAAATAAAAAGCATGCCTGTCTCTCTGCACCACCTGGGTGGTAACAGGCGCCGGACGGATGCCCAGTTTATTACAGGTCATCTCCTCTACTTCAGGATCGAGATGCGCAAAAGTGCCGACTGCACCAGAAATTTTTCCGACTGAAACCGTTTCTATCGCCTGATCCAGCCGTTCTATATGCCGATGTATTTCATCATACCACAAAGCCAGTTTCAGGCCGAATGTTGTGGGTTCTGCATGGATCCCATGGCTGCGACCGATACAGACAGTATCTTTGAATTGAAGTGCTCTTTCTCCAAGAACTGCAAACAACTTTATCAGTACTGTTTTTATCAACTCTCCGGATTCTTTCATTTGCAGGGAAGTTGCCGTATCAAGCATATCAGAAGAGGTCATGCCAAGATGGATATATCTGGACGAGGGGCCGACGAATTCAGCAACACTGGTTAAAAAAGCGATTACGTCGTGATGTGTGATGGCTTCAATTTCATCGATATGCTTGATATCGAATCGCGCCCTGGTTCGAATTTCATCCCAGGCCTCTTTCGGAATGACGCCGCGTTCGGTCTGCACCTCGCATACGGCCAGTTCCACATCCAAAAATTTTTGATACCGGTTTTTCCGGTTCCATATGGCTCCCATTTCCGGCTCTGTATAACGTTCAATCAAAAGGATACCTCTTTATCTTTCTAATTCCAGCATAATATCAAGAAGTTTGTTTTTTCTGAAAATTTTTAATTGAATATCAGATTGCACAGTAATATCAATTCCATTAATGACAGATTGCACATCCCGCGTGGACCGGATTCTTTGATCATCCATACTCACAATAACATCACCGGCAACAATCCCAGCCCGATCTGCAGAGCTTCCCGGTTTCACCTGTGTTACAATGACACCATCCCCTGTATTAATCCCCAACATCCTCGCAACCAGAATACTGATATTTTCTACTTCCAATCCGGTTTTAAACGATCGGTCCACTTGTCCGATCTTTTTCAAGTCAGGCAGAATTCGTTTGACATGATTAATGGGAATGGCAAAGCCAATGCCAATGTTTGTTTTTTGAGCGGTTCCTGAAAAAATAAAGGTATTAATACCGATACACTGGCCCATACTATTTACAAGCGGACCGCCACTGTTTCCTCCATTGATGGCCGCATCGGTTTGAATCATATCGGTATATATCCGATCCTCGATTTGATATTGTCCTTTGAAATTCATTCCCACAGCACTGACCACACCGACTGTGACTGTGGGATTCATATTGATATCGAACAGGCCGAAAGGATTTCCCAACGCAATCACCCATTCTCCAATGATCAGATCTTTTGAACTGCCCAGATGAATATAAGGAAAGTGATCACCTTTAATTTTTAACAGCGCGACATCATAGGTTTTATCTTCCCCAACACATTTTGCCTGATATTGTTCACCCTCAGTGTCAGTAACAATGATTTCGCTGGCATTATGGACAACATGCTCATTGGTGAGTATATATCCATCTGAGGAAATGAGAAAACCGGATCCCAAGCCTTTGACTCTCTGTTCATATTCACGAGGTTGAAAGAACCATCCCCAGAACGGATCATTATCAAAAAAGGGAGAATACGATCGATATCGCTGCACTTGAATAACATTAATACCGACAACAGCCGGACTGACATCGCTAACGGCTCGTGTAATTGCATTTTCTCTTGATTCAGTAATGTCATGATTAAACATGGCGTGCTGGGTAAATGCGCGCTTCTCATTCATCGCAATATTATTTTCTGTATCTTCCATACTGTTTTCAGCGTTAATATTGTTTGATTGTGAAGATTTCTCACTGCACTGAGAATGTAAAGAAAGCAGCAGTGTCATCAATATAATCATTATATTTTTATTATATTTTACCATCATCACCTCATTATTATTTGTAAATTTAAATATAAAATTTCTGAATTATGTATGCAACAGAATTTTCTTTTTCGATCTATTTTGCAACTTCCAGATCATTTCGCTTCAAGGGTATTCCACACGTATTAAATAGAGCCCGCAAGCCGGTGCTTTTGCACCGGCTTGATTCAAATCTCCTGAATCAAGAATAGATTTGAATCTTTCAGGCGTGATCACACCGCGCCCGACATCCATTAATGTGCCGATAATCAGTCTGATCATTGAATGAAAAAAACGGCTTGCAATGATTTCGAAATAATAATCCGTGTCACGATCATGCCATTGTACATCAAATACCGTGGATGTTAATGGTTCAGAATCGGCTCTAGGTTTTGCAAATGCACTCCATTCATGTTCACCCAATAAATATTGTGAGGCCAATCTCATCTTATTAAATTGATAATCAAAAGACGGATACCAAGCGTATTGACGTCCAATGGCCCGCTCCGTTTTTGTAATCACATAACGATACATCCGGCTTACAGCATTCCGACGTGCATCGAAATTTTCCAAAACCACTTCTGCATGGTGAATACGGATATCTTTGGATAATATGGCATTGAGACCTTTTTTCAATCGATCAATGCCTAATTTTCCATCATAGACAAAATTGAACACTTGCCCGAATGCATGTACTCCTGTATCTGTACGGCCTGATCCTGTAATCCGAATAGACTGTTGTGTCAATGCAGATAAGGCTTTTTCAATTTCTCCCTGAACAGTTCTTAAATCGGGTTGCACTTGCCATCCATAAAAATCGGTACCATCATATTCGACAATCATTTTTATCATGCGTGACACTGATGAATCCTATTTTTTATAGAAAACAGTCTCATATCATATATGCATTCTCATATGCATGCCCTTTTAATTTACAATAACTATTATTCATCCCCAAACAGATAAAGGCACAATGATAATTCCGCTTCCTGCTATAACCAACCAATCTTGCTTTTTCATGATTAATACCTGATAGCTGCTTCGGTTTTCACCCCCCCTGTAACAGCGTGCATCCATTGCCAACGCCAGATCATTCGCACGACGGAAAGTCGATACAAATAATGGTACAATGATTGGTATTATGCTCCGGATCCGTCGAATCCATGAACCATGAAATCGCGCACCACGGGACATCTGAGCCTTTTGAATTCGGTCCATTTCTTCCAGCAGGATTGGTATAAACCGCAATGCAATAGAAATCATCATGGCAATTTCATGTGCAGGAAATCGAATTTTTTTTAATGGACTGAATAAACATTCAAGACCATCCGTCAATTCCATAGGCGATGTCGTCAACGTCAATAGATTTGCCAGTATAATCAACAAGGCAATTCGAATTGTGTAAAACAATCCCATACAACATCCCTGTTCCGTGATCGTCCATTGCAGCCAGGGGATACGAAATATGATTCGGCCTTCTGTAAAAAACAGATGAACGATAAAGGTAAATATAAACAGCCAGAAAAATGACCGAAGATTTCGAAGCGCCAAGCATGGTGAAAGTCCGGATATGCGGTACACACTGATCATTAAAAATAATGATACAATCAGTGTGCAGATATGGTTCCAGAAAAAAATAAATACCATAAATGCCGTCATAACAATTAATTTCGTTCGAGGATCCAACCGATGCACCCACGAATTTCGAGAAGCGTATTGCCCCAATGTTATTGTCGATAAATCAATCATCAAGTAATCGCTTTTTCAAATACAAACTAAACCAAAATATAAATCAAATTTTATAAAAGTCAAACAGATAATTCCATGATGAATAGGAATTTCTCCTTGACTTTTAACAGATTTCAGATTATGTTAAAATCACGTTTCCTGATTGACTGCTTTGGACAAATTGATTATATAAACGGAGTGATTTATGTCTGAAAATTCCAGCAAAACCAATAATCAGAAAGAATTCAAACCGTATATACCAGCCACTACTTCTATGAAAGAGTTTACGTTTCGAGCACTTTTTTTTGGGGCGATATTATCTGTGATTCTTGGATCCGCGAATGCCTATATCGGTCTTAAAGTGGGATTAACGGTTGCTGCTACATTTCCTGCTGCTGTCATGGCCATGGCGATTCTCAGAATGTTTAAAGGGTCAATTCTTGAAGAAAATACGTGCCGAACCACTGCTGCTGTTGGTGAGGCGCTTGCGGCCGGAGCCATTTTTACAATTCCAGCCCTGCTTATTGCTAAAAATCCAACAACAGGAGAACCCATCTGGGAAAAAATTCATTATCTGGAAAGCACGGTTCTTATGGTAACAGGCGGCATTCTTGGTGTGCTGTTTGTTATATTCTTACGACGGATTTTAATTGAGGACAAAACGCTTCGTTTCCCTGAAAGTGTTGCCTGTGCCGAAATTGTCAAAGCCGGTCAGGGTAAAAAAACAGGTGCCAAATATGTCTTTGGTGCCATGGGCGTGTCTGGATTATTAGAACTGTTTAAAAATCCACGCGGATTTTACTCGATCCGGGAATCCATTCAGGGCTTTTTTCCTATTCAAGTTCCAAATTTCAAATTAAATGTAGGCAACGAGCAAATTGTATCCAATCCAACGGGCGGTGTGTTTGTTGAATCACCGGGCGCTTCCGCCATGCTTCTGGGAGTGGGTTATATTATCGGTCCGAAACTGGCTTCCATTACATTTGCAGGCGGTGTGTTCGGACATCTCGTCATGGTTCCGCTTTTTATTTTTATTAATGGCGGATTTGATAATCTCATCGCATCTGGAAACGGGTGGACTGATGTGTCGGCCGGTGTTTTTGCCAATCAGGTCAAACCATTTGCTGTGGGCACCATGCTGGTCGGTGCTGTGACCACTCTCTATAAGATGCGTGTATCTCTGGCAACTGGCATCGCACGTGCCATCCGGGATCTGAAACAGATCGGCAAAACAAAGACTCATGAAACCAACCGATTAGAGCGGGATATTCCCTATTCAATCACAACCATTGGAATTTTTCTCCTTGTCATTCCCATTGCCGTGATTTATTATTTTTTAAGTCAAAATCTGCTGGGAGCCATTGTTGCGGCAATCGTAATGACAGTAACCGGATTTCTTTTTGCGGCTGTGGCCGGTTTTTTAGTTGGCACAATCGGTTCTTCCAATAATCCGATTTCCGGCATTACACTTTCGACTCTTATTGTGGCTGCATTTTTAATGACTGCCATTGGTGTGACAGGAGCTCCTGGAATCGCCGCAGTTCTGGGTGTCGCCGCTGTTGTATGTTGTTCATCCGGTGTGGCAGGCGACATCATGCAGGATCTGAAGGTGGGGCACATCCTGGGTGGCACGCCACGTGCCATGCAAATGGCGGTTATGATCGGTGTGGTTTCTGCAGCGCTTGTGATGGGAATCACGTTGCAAATGCTTCATTCTGCCTATGGCGGAATCGGCAGTATTGAATTGCCGGCTCCTCAGGCCAGTTTAATGGCTGCATTATCAGAAGGCATTGTCGGAGGCGAAATGGCCTGGCCGTTGGTCATCATGGGCATCATTTTTGGTGTGGGTCTGATCATTATCGGTGCTCCTGCGATTATGCTGATCGCCGTGGGCATGTACCTGCCATTTTATGTAACAGCCGGGATTTTTTGCGGTGGTATCATTAAATCGATTGTGGACAAAATTGTTACTCAAAAACGCCTGCATAAAGATAAAGTTGAAAATACAGGCATTCTTCTGGCCTCTGGTTTTATTGCAGGTGAAGCCATTATTGCGATTATTATTGCCGGTTTTGTTATTGGAGGAAGGGGTGTTTCACCGATCCCGAAACTCATTGAGAATGGTAATCCATGGCTGGGTTTACTTGTTTTTGCGATCATCACCTATGTATTGATTTCGATTCCTTTGAAAAATGGCAAAAAATCCTGAAGCCAATTTACTGGATCTGACTCCATGCCGCCTCGTAAATTGGGAAACAGCTTCAGAAAATCAAATTGATCTTATTGTACCGAAATTTAAAAGTACGCGATTAAAAAAATGGATGAAGCAACTGGGCAAATCTACCGATGTTCGCATTCACCTGGATGAGTTTGGAAGCTTTGTATGGCAGTATTGTGATAAAAAACACACTGTTTATGAAATAGGAATAAAATTACACGATCATTTTGGGGAGAGCGTTGAACCTGTTTTTGACAGGCTGAGCGGCTTTATTCGTTTATTGATGCATCATCAATATATCACTCTCTCCTCCACTAAATAAAAATATTTGTTCCAATTAAATTGTGGTTGCTTTTATGTCCGGAATCAAATACCCCATTCGATCCGCTTTAAAAGATTGTCTTCGTATTCGGCAAAAAGAATCGGTGCTTGTAATCACAGATGATCCCATTCATGAAACCGGACTTGAATTTTATCGTGAGGCAAAATATTTTTCCAAACATGTTCATTTACTGATGATTCCCGAAATAAAAACATCTCACCTAGAACCACATCAAAACATAGCTGAGATGATGTCACAAGCCGATATTGTTATTCTTATTACCAGCAGATCGCTTTCACATACACGGGCACGTCGTAAAGCATGTAAAAACGGAACAAGAATCGTTAGCCTGCCAGGCATTACAGCAGAGTCGCTGACGCGAACCCTGAATGGCAATTACAAGCAATTGGTTTCTCTAAGCAGAAAAATCGCGGATATTCTGACGATTGGCAAAACGGCTCATTTAACTTCGAAAGCCGGAACGGATCTCTATTTTTCTTTGGCACGTGTGCGAGGGCACGCTGATACCGGAATGGTACATGATCCGGGATGTTTTTCAAATTTACCGGCCGGCGAAGGTTGTGCCGGACCTACCCAGGGATCTGCAAACGGTATTTTAATAGTTGATGGATCTTTTCCGGGTGTTGGAAAAATAAACACACATGTACGAATGACCGTAAAAAACGGATATGTCATTCGTATTTCAGGGAACAGTGATGCCGAAAAAATCCGGCAGTTATTACGGCCCTTCGGTCGTTCTGGCAAATGTGTCGCCGAACTTGGCATAGGAACCAATCCCCATGCGAAATTTACAGGGTTTACACTGGAAGACGAAAAAGTCAAGGGATCTGTGCATGTGGCACTCGGCAACAACATTTCATTTGACGGAAAAAATGATGTGCCCTGTCATTTTGACGCCGTGCTCCAGTCCCCCACGCTTGTTATCGACGGAATCACCATTGTCAAAGATGGTATTCTGCAGGTGTAAATCGATGATGAAAATGATGTTTGTTTTTTTAAGTTATGCGATGAAAACTATGTCAAGAATAATTCAATTGATCATTTCTTTTAACCAGCAGCTCACCATTTCAGCGACAGCCGACCCTGTAAATCCAAACTTTTCAGCGAGCACTTTATATGGTCCTGAAGCACCAAAACCCCGCATCCCGATAAATTGGAAAGGTGCGCAGGTGATTTGATGCCAGCCCTGTTCAATGCCAGCCTCAACAACAGTGACAGGGATATTCTCTGGAATAACAGAATTTCGATAGGGTTTCTCCTGCTGCAGAAATACATCAACAGACGGCATACTGACCACGCGAACAGATTTTCCCTGATCTTCAAGTATTGCTTTTGCCTCAATGGATATCGATACCTCCGATCCTGTAGCCACAAGAATCACATCCGGTCTGGATTGATTCTCAGAGGCAACCACATATCCCCCTTTTTGTATGAGTTCGGGAACAAATACTGATGGTCGATTTAATTCGGGTACGGTTTGCCTTGTTAAAAGAATGGCGGTCGGGCCGTTTTTATTTCGCAATGCAAATGACCAGGCCATGGCTGTTTCCATTCCGTCCGCAGGCCGAAAAACAGTCACGCCGGGAATCGCGCGAAGCACGGCTGCGTGTTCCACCGGCTGATGGGTCGGACCGTCTTCTCCTACGAAAATGCTGTCATGGGTAAAGACATAAATAACCTGCTGATTCATAATTGACGCCAGACGAATGGCAGGGCGCATGTAATCTGAAAATACAAGGAATGTTGAGCCATATGGAATAAATCCTCCGTAAAGCGACATGCCGTTTAAAATGCCGCCCATGCCGTGTTCCCGAATACCGAAATGCAGATTCATGCCTGAAAAATCACCCTTTTTTATTGAAGACTGATTAACAATATTGGTTTTTGTGGATGGAGATAAATCAGCAGAGCCACCAATGATTGAAGGAATGACTGATGCGGCCCGGTTGAGCACCTTCCCACCGATGCCGCGGGTTGCAGTGGGTTTGTCAGGCAATACATCCATCAATTGTGATTCAAGATCTTTCGGAACCGTACGTTCCTTCATGGATTGCCACCGTTGATATTTTTCCGGATTGGCTGCCTGCCAATCCTTATATGTTTTATTCCACGATTTATAAACGGGCTGAAGTGCTTCCTGCCGTTTTTTAAATATTTCCCGGACTTCGGCCGGTACATGGAATTGAGGTTCTACAGGAAATCCCATATTTCGTTTTGATGCTATTACTTCCTCTTCGCCCAATGGCGCTCCATGCACACCGGATGTGCCTGCCTGATTGGGACTTCCGAATCCGATGGTTGTTCTCACGCTGATCAAGGTCGGCCGATTCTTTTCATCAATGCCCGCCTGAACTGCCTGTGCAATGGCTGTGTGGTCATGGCCATCGATTTTAAGAGTATGCCAGCCATATGATTCAAAACGTTTGGGAACATCTTCAGAGAAAGTTAATGTTGTATCCCCTTCAATGGTGATGGAATTGTCATCATAAATGTAGATTATATTACCCAATCCCAGATGCCCTGCAATAGAAGCCGCTTCGGAAGAAAGGCCTTCCATAAGATCTCCATCACTGACGATTGCGAAAACGCGATGATCAAATACTATATGTTCAGGTGTATTAAAGCGGTCGGCCAATATTTTCATGGCCAATGCCATCCCAATGCCGTTCGACAGTCCCTGCCCCAATGGGCCCGTGGTGGTTTCTACACCGGGTATTTCTCCATATTCCGGATGTCCGGGAGTTTTACTGCCCCATTGGCGAAATTGTTTTAAATCATCGATAGACAGGTCATATCCTGCAAGATGCAGCATCGCATAAAGTAACATGGATCCGTGTCCGGCAGACAGAACAAAACGGTCCCGGT
>Ga0272442_10000655_pt1 | contig 54469 bp, 67 predicted proteins | sample SSMForm2O_FD_200262 | JGI IMG/M metagenome (GOLD analysis project Ga0272442, IMG submission 200262) | Marine sediment archaeal communities from Little Sippewissett salt marsh, Falmouth, MA, United States - SSM-Form-2O | ecosystem: Environmental > Aquatic > Marine > Wetlands > Sediment ... | reverse complement strand
TAAAGCTAGAACTAAATAAGAATAATCTATTTGAGGGCTTTGGCCTACTAAAAAAGCTTCAAAGGTTTCTAATTTACCCATATACATTATGTATAAATATCATTTATAAGATTATAGGTTTTAAAATTATAGTCTATTGAATATAATTTTATAAAGGAGTTCTTTTTTAGTATTTTAAGGAATAATTAATTAAAAAAAATGAAAATAGGAAAGAGGATTGTTAATGAGAATCATCGTCCCTTTATTGTAGCAGACATTGGAATCAATCATGAAGGAAGTTTAGAAAAAGCAATAAGGATGATTGACGATGCTTATGCCGCTGGAATAGAATGTGTTAAATTCCAAAGGCACATAATTGAAGATGAAATGCTAGAGAAGGAGGCATCCAAGACAATCCCCGGAAATGCTACGGAATCTATTTGGGAGATAATGAAAAGATGTTCATTAAGTCCAGAAGAAGTGAAAAGATTAAAGGATTATGTAGAAAATCGTGGAATGATTTATCTTTGCACACCTTTTTCAAGGAGGGCTGCAGATGAATTACAAGAATTAGGAGTAGAGGCCTTTAAAATTGGTTCGGGAGAGTGCAATAATTATCCTTTAATTGAGCACATAGCTTCATTTGGTAAGCCAGTGATATTGAGTACAGGCATGAATAATTTAAACACCATTAATCCTGCAGTAGAAATTTTAGAAAAAGCAAAGTTAGAATATGCTTTATTACATTGCACTTCTATTTATCCAACACCCTATGAAAAAGTAAGATTAAATGCTTTAAAAGAACTTGCTACCCAATTTCCAGATGCTGTTCTTGGTTTGTCAGATCATTCTAAAGGGATTTATACTTGTTTAGGGGCAGTTCCGTTAGGAGCTTCCATATTAGAAAAACATTTTACTTCAGATAAAAATTGGCTTGGCCCAGATATACCAATTTCTATTGATCCCTCGGAAGCAAAAGATTTAGTTATTGGGAGCAGAGCAATATGGAGTTCATTAAAAGGGGGCAAAGAAATTCTTGAAGAAGAACAACCCACAATTAATTTTGCTTATGCTTCTGTTGTTTCCACGAAGCCCATAAGAAAAGGAGAAAGATTAAGTCCAGAAAATTCATGGATTAAACGTCCAGGAACAGGAGAATTTCTTGCTAAAGATTATGAGGGTTTAATTGGAAGAGTAGTAAGAGAGGATATTCCCGCAAATGTTCAACTTAAAAGAAGAAATATAGAATAATTCTTTATAAGAAGAGATTTTATTTTCTATTCCCTAAATCTTTTTTGAATAATTGAAGATAAATTTATCTCAGCAAGAATTGTCGCTATTCTTTCCCCTGATTTTCCATCTCCATATAAGTTTGAGGAAGGATATTTTCCTTTTTTAATAGCATTCATTATAGCTTGGTAAATTTCTTCTTCGTTTGAAGCCACATCCGTTACATTTTCTGCTCTTTCTCTTCCATTTTGTCTTGTTCCAATATTAATCGCAGGAGTACCAAAATAACACGCTTCTCTTATTCCTGAACTTGAATTACCAACAATACAGGCAGCATGTTTTAATAAATTTAAAAAGTCTTTCACAGACATATTTTTATACATACTGAATTTAGATAAGTCTAAATCTGATTGCGCATTTCGGATAATTTTTATCATATCTGAATTTCCTGCATCTACATTTGGATAAAACATTGCTGTTTGTATGCCTGTTTTTGCAACTGCTTTAAGGGTTGAATACATTTGTTCGCCTGCATGGGGAAACTCTGTTGTTACTGGATGTTGCATAAGAATTAAATAAGGTTCTTGAGGATTTATATGGATTTTATAATCTTCTTCTGTTTTGCATAAATCTTCTTTAGGTTTGTTCGTAAGAGAATTAAATAAATCATAAGAGGGGCAACCTACATTAAAAACATAATCTGGATTTTCTCCCATCTTGATTATCCTTTCTTTAGCTTTTTCTGTTGAAGGAAAATGAATATGGGCAAGTTTTGTTATTGCATGCCTAATGCTTTCATCTATTGTCCCTGTGATTTCTCCTCCTTGGATATGTGCAAGGGGGATGTTCATTAATGCAGAAACTATTGCTACAGGGAAAATATCAAATCTATCTCCCACAATTAAAACAATATCTGGTTTAATATTTTCAAAAATTGTGGGCAATTCTAAAGCTCCAAGCCCCACAGATTTAGCCATTGAAACAAGGTCTTCTCCTTCTAAAATTGTTCTTGCAATAAAATCAACTTTAAACCCCTCTTTTTGAATATTTTTTATAGATTCTCCATAATTTTTTAATAAATGAGATGCTGTAACAACCAAGGAAAGTTCCAATTTAGGGTTATTTTTAATATGTTTAAGTACAGAAAGAACTTTCACATAATCCGATCTATTCCCAGTAACAACACATATTTTTCTTTTTTTGTTTTCCATTAAAGTTTAATGATTATGCCCTTTTAAAAATTTTTATATTTTTTACTTAAGGCATTTAAAAAAGAGTAGATAAGCAATCTTTTATCATTTTCTTCTTTTAAATCGTTCATAAAACTCTTCTTTTAAGGACTTCAATCTTTCGATTGGAATCCCCTTCACAATAGAGTCTTCAAGATAATTTGCTTTTCCTCCTTCCATTAATAATTTTTTTTCAAGGCATAGCTTCATTAGCGGAGTTTTAGGATAAGGTTTAAAAAAATAGACTGCAGCAATATCAGGATTTACTCTTAAGGCCAGATTAAATGTATCTCCAATTAATTCTTCTGTTTCTGTAGGGAAGCCAATCATCATATAGGCTCCACTTCTTATCCCCGCCTCTCTTAATAATGCAAATCCTTTAGCAATGCTTTTATCTGAGCAAGTCCTCCTTAAAACTTCCCTTCTAAATTTTTCATTCCCATGTTCTATTCCTAATGAAGCTTGTTTGCAGGGCATTGTTTTAAGAATTTCTATTGTTCTTTCAGTGATTGTTTCTGGTCTAGTAGCCATAATAAATGGGAGCTGGATTCTTTCTATGTATAGTTTTGCAAATTCTTCTAAATTTTTTCTAGGTTGCCCGAGAAAATTTTCATCTCCAAACCTTAAAAATTCTAATCCATGTTTTTCTTTTAAAAATTCTAATTCAGCCACCATTCTTTCAGGTTCTTTTCTCCTCAAAAAAGTTGGAGAATCTTTGTAGAGTTCATGAAGATATGAATTAATGCAATAAGCGCAAGCAAATTGGCATCCCCGAGTCATTTCTACTTGTCCAGTTATGTATTCTTCTCCCATAAATGGTTTAGATAATAATTCTTTTCCACAAAAACTATAATCCATAAATGGTAACTCATTCATATCCATTAAAGGTCTTAGAGGGTTCTTAGTAATTTTTCCATTTTCTTTAACCCAAAGATTTTTTATTTTTCTTGGAGATTCCCCCTGTTCTAAGGCTCTAACTAATTCACTTAATGCTTCTTCTCCTTCTCCAATACAGATGGCATCAAGACCATTAATTTGTATTGCTTCTTCTGGAACAGTAGTAGCATAAGCTCCACCTAAAACCCTGTATGGACCACAAGTCATGCCCGCTAATCTTTTGATCATTGGCATTTCATTTTCAGTTGCAGAAAATCCCACTAAATTTGGTTTAAATCTTTCTAATCTTTCCTTATATGCCTCATAAACATCTTTTTTTGGGGAAAAATCATGCACAGATTTGAATAAAGGAGATAAAGAAGTTATTCGTTCATTATGTTTATAATAGAAAGTATCAAAAACATCCACTTCATAACCTTTTTGTTTTAAAAATGCAGAGAGGACACTAATTCCCATTGGAACATACCCGTCTGCAAGAATACTATGATGAACTAATAAAGCTTTCATAAATTTCTATCCCTTTTTGTATTTAAAAAGATTCCTGCATTTTTTAATATAAACGATAACTTCCAAACATTTTTAAATAAATAAAATTTTTTAGCGTATATGTTCCAAGAGAAGAAAGTAATTGCAATAATTCCTGCAAGAAAGGGTTCTAAAAGACTCCCCAAGAAGAATACAAAATTATTTTTAGGAAGGCCATTAATTACGTATACCCTTAAACAAGCATTATCTTCAAAATATTTAGATGAAATTTATGTAACAACAAATGACCCAGAAATTATAGAGATATCACAAAAATATCGCGTTAAAATTATTCAAAGACCTGAGGAACTTGCTACAGATTTTGCAAAAATGCAAACTGTTTTAGAACATGTATTGCAGAACATTCCAACAGAACCAGATTTTATTGTTCTTTTGCAGCCAACAAATCCCTTAAGAAAAACAGAAACAATTGATAAAGCTATTAAAACTTTTATAGAGAATTCTGGAAGGTATGATTCATTAATGCCTCTTAAGAAAATTAGATTAAAGAAAGGCAAGATTATCAAAGATTATTATGTTCCAGAAAACAAAACTGAAATAAGAGGGCAAGATTTGGAAAAGGAATATCAAGAATGCGGAACTATTTTCATTTATAAGTCTTTTTTAGTAAAAAACAAAATTTTAAACAATGAAAAAATAATGCCTTTTTTAATTGAAGACTATTTTGAAGCTATAGATATAGATAATTTGGAAGATTTTTATATAGCTGAATCAATTAAGAGGAGGTTTAAAAATTAATTTTTTATGCAAATCTTTTTAAATAGTATTTAATTGTGACTGAAAATGTTCAAAAAAAAAATTGCTTTAATTTGCGCGAATAAATTAAGGGATTTAGATGGATTAATTTATCTTAAATTTAAATTAGAAAAAAAAGGTTACATTGTACAAATATTTAATTTTGCTAGCCATTCGAATTTTGTTGATATTTTTTATTTTGCTCCCCATATTTTAGTGATACCAACAATATTAGAAAAATCAATGAGAGAATTTTCCAAGTTTCTTAAAAATTACGGGACAAAAATAATTGAATTGAAATCTGAAGGACTTTTTTCAGAGAGGGATGAAGAAGAAGGGTATAATAAATTTGAGGATAGTAGTTTTTTGGACGGAGAAATAGCTTGGGGGACAAGAATGAAAAGCGGTTTATTAAAAAACTCTAATTTGCAAGAAAAAAAAATATTTATTTGTGGCCATCCTAGATTTGATATCTATACAAAAAAAAGATTTCATCTTTCTAAGGAAAATTTTTGTAAGAAATATGATTTAAACAAAAAAAATAAAATAATTTCCTGTGCAACAGGATTTGCTCCTGCCGATTTTACTAAAAAGCAAATAAAAAAAGCATATAATAAAAGCAATTCAAATTTGTATTTGATTACAAAAAAATACAAAATTCTCCGAGCCAAATTTTTTTATAGTATAACAAAGCTTGCTAAAGAATTCCCAAAAATAATCTTTATAATTAAAATTCATCCTTATGAATCAAGCAAATTTTATATCCAAAATAAACCAAAGGACACAAAAAATTTAATAATCTTAAAAAAAGAAAAAATTGGAAATATAATTAGTTTTACAGACATTTTTATTCATACAAATTCAACCTCTTCTGTTGAGGCTTGGCTTCATAACCTTTATATGCCAACAATCTCTTTTTACCCAGATGTAAGCAAAAAAATGCTAATCGAAAGTATCGGCGGAGGAGATTTTATAGAAAATTACGAATGTTTAAAAGAAAGAGTAATGCATTATTTGACCGGAAATTTAATTAGCGAAGTTAAACTTAATTTTAGAAAAAATTTTATAAAGAAAAATTTTTATAAAATAGATGGAAAATCTTCTGAAAGGGCTGCGAATGTAATAGATAAAATAGCAATAACAGCACGATTAAATTCAAAAAAATTAAAAATTCCTTTTTTTATCCATTTTTTAAAGTTTAAACTTTTGATAAGAAAGGTACTTAAAATTCCTGAGGATAGATCATTATTATTCTTGAAAAAACATAAAGATTATTGGGATAGAATTGCAACTAACAAAGAAATCTTAGATAGAGAAGAATTATTGGGAAAAATAAGTTAATACCATAAAATTAATAATTTACAATATTTTATCCCTTTAAAACACATATATTTAAATATTATTAAAAAAATAAATTTAAAATGAGAAGATGTAAAAATTGTTTGATGCCCCTCACAAAACCGGGATTAGTTTTAGATGAGGAAGGAATATGTCAAGCATGCAATTATTCTAAGATAAAAAAAAGCATAAATTACGAAAAAAGATTAGAAGAATTAAAAACTTTTTGTGAAAAATATAAAAGAAATGATGGTTATTATGATTGCATTGTTACTGTAAGTGGAGGAAAAGATAGCCATTATCAAGTATATGTATTAAAAAAAATATGCGGGATGAATCCTTTGCTCATAAGTGTAGAGGATTATTATTCTAAAACAAAGGCAGGAATACACAATCTTAAAAATATCCAAGAGACATTTAATTGTGATTTAATTTCTTTAAAGATAAATCCTAGTTTAGGAAGGAAGATGTCTAGAATTGCTTTTGAAAATTTTGGTTCTCCAAATTGGTTAATTGATAGAGCAATTTATTCTTTCCCAATAAAAATGGCAATTAATATGAAAATTCCTTTGATTATTTATGGAGAAAACATATCTGCAGAGTATGGGGGATTTCAAAGCGAAGAAACTTATAGTGCAAAAGAGCAAATAAATAATAATGTAGTAAAGAAAGTTGATTGGAATCTTTGGCATGAAAAAGGGATAACAAATAAGGAATTGAATATGTTTAAATACCCTTCTCAGCAAGAAATTGAAAAAGCAAGTCTAGAACCAATTTATTTAAGTTATTTTGTGCCTTGGAGTGGATTTAGAAATTATCAAATTGCCCAAAAGTACGGGTTCCATAATATTAATAATGAATGGAAAAGAGAAGGATACGTTGATTGTTATGACCAAGTTGATTCTGTGGGCTATCTTCTTCATGGTTGGATGAAATATCCAAAGTTTGGTTTTGCAAGGGTCACAGATACTGTTGGTTGGTGGATTAGAGACGGGAAAATTACAAAAGAACAGGCAATAAAGTTAATTAAAGAAAATGATTCTCTGCTTGACCAAAAAATTTTAGACGACTTTTTGAATTTTACTGGTTATACAATTGAAGAATTTTGGGAAATTGTGGAAAAATTTTGGAATAGAGAGATATTTGAAAAAATTGGCGGTTCTTGGAGATTAAAACCAGAACATGAACTAAGTTAAATAAAGAAAGATTGATTATAATAAATTTTAGAAAGAGAAAAATATTTTAGGAAAAAACTAAAGTTAAAGTATTAAGGTTACGGAACAAATAAAAACCATAAAATACATTATTGAATATGCCCGGTTTAATAGAAAAAGAGAAAGAAAATTTTTTCAATCTTTTAAGAATTTTTAAAAAAAGACAATTTAAAAGCTATACTGGCATGGCAATTAAGAATAGCACTTATACTTTTTTAACAACATTTATTTCTAAGGCAGGGTCTTTATTATTTACAATTATCCTAGCAAGACTATTAATGCCCGAATTATTTGGTTTGTATAGTTTAGCTTTATCAACAATTTTATTATTCGTAGGTTTTTCAGATTTAGGAATTCAACCAGCATTAATCCGTTTTATCTCAAACTTTTTAGGGAAGAATAAACAAGAAAAAGCAAAAACATACTTTTTGTATTTAGTTAAGCTAAAAATTTGTTTAATTTTTGTTGTTTCAGTGGTTCTTTTATTATCTTCGAAATTTATTGCACAAAATTACTATCATAAACCCCTTTTTTTAGCTTTAGTTGCAGGATCCTTATACATAATTCTAATTAGTCTTGTAAGTTTTATAGAAACAGTATTTCAAGCTTCAAATAAATTTAAATATCCTTTTTTTAAAGAATTATTTTTTCAGCTTACTCGTCTTATTTTTGTGCCTATTGCAATAATAATCTCATTAATTTATTCTCTTTCACAAGAAAAAAGTTTATTCTTAATAATTTTTGCTCTTGTTCTTGCTTATTTTCTAACTTTAATTTTCTTCTTTTTTCTAGCAAAAAGAAAAATATCTTTTTTCAAAAGTAAGGGAAAGAGAATAACTAGTCAAGAAAAGAAAAGCATAAATTGGTTTATCTTGCCTCTTTGTGCAACAACCTTATCTGGAGTTTTTTTTGGATATATTGATATGGTTATGCTTGGAAGATTTGTTTTATCTGAATTTATTGGCCATTATAGAATTGCATTTAGTTTAATTGGATCCGCAGTTCCCTTGATATCTTTTTCAGTTGTTTTATTTCCTATTTTTAGTAGAATTAAGGGAAAAAGATTAAAGAGAGCCTTAAAAAAATCAATAAAAGTAACTCTCTTTTTATCATTACTTTCAATAGTTGCAACACTTTTATTGGCTCCTTTAGCAGTTAAACTAGTTTTTGGACAAGAATATGCTCCAGCAATACCCTTATTGAGACTTTTATCCCTTCTTTTGATATGCTTGCCCTTATCTGCAATTTATTGGTCATATCTTGTTTCAAAAGGGAAAACAAAAACAGCATCATGGTTACTTATATCCTCCACTATAATTAATATAGTTCTTAATTATCTGATGATAACTTGGTTAATTACTTATAGTCAATTTATGGCAGTTATCGGTGCTGCAATTGCAACAGTAGTTAGCAGGTATTTTTACCTATTTGGTTTAATGTTTTTTTCTAGGAATTAATAAATATTTAATATGAAAACATTTATATTCTTTAGTTTTTAATGCAAATTATGGGTAAGAAATTACTTTATCTAACATTTGATTGTGAAGTATATAGCAAAAATAAAGAATTATACAAAGATTTTTATCATCCTACCTTGGCAATTGCTGAATTTTTTAAAAAAGAAAAAATTCCAATTACCTTATTTGTTTCTCTTTCTAAGAAATTTCCTTCTATAAAAGATTATTATATTGTTTTGGATTCATTGTTGAAAAAACTTAGAAAAAATAAATATGTGTCTGTTCAGCTCCATTTACATTTTTATGATTTGCCTGTAAACAGAATAAGAAGTAAAAGCGATATTATGAAAGATTATTCTATGAATGAGCTAAAAAAAATTTTTAAATGGGCGTGCGCCTTTTTAAAAAAATATGGATTTAATCCAGTAATCTTTCGTCCAGCAGGGTATATAACTGGAAAGTCAGAAGAATATTATAACTTATTAAAGGAATTTAATTTAATGAGTTCAAATTTAAAAGAATATCCAACAGAAAAAATAAAAACTTTCCCAATTTCAACTTTTAAATCTCACAACAGATATCTTAAATCTAATAAAAGCATAATCACTCCAGAGATAATTCCTGCTAAAAAAGTTCATAAAGAATTCCAAAAAAATCCAGATAATCTGCTTGTTTCTAATTTCCATAGTTTTTCTGTATATTCTTCATCAGTTCTTTCTTGGCATCCTTGTTCAATAATAAAAGTACTGAGAAAGATAAAAGATAAATTTTTAGGATTATTCAATGTAAAAAATTATAATGAATCCTATGAATGGAAACAAATGAAAAAATTTATAAAAAAATATAAAAACCAATATGATTTTAAAAATTTCAAATGAAAGCATTTTTTAAATCTTTTTTATCAAAATTTTTCTATTTTTTACCAAAAAAAATGCAGAACCACTTAAGATGTTTTTTTAATAATTTATTTAATAGAGATTTTAAGGTTTTTTTTAAAAAAAATTATTTGCATTTTATTTTCTCAAAAAATCATGAATTTAAGTGTTATGCAAACATAAATACAGGAATAATCATAGATGAAGTAAAAAATGTTATCAAGGGTTATTTACAAAAATATTTCCTTAAAAAAGGAGATTTTCTTCTAGATATAGGAGGGCACATAGGAATTTTTAGTTTATATGCATCAAAATTAATAGGAGATTCAGGCAAGATATTTGTTTTTGAACCAGATAAAAAAAATTATTTAAATGCAAAACAAAATATCCAATTAAATAATTTAAGCAATATAGTTATTTTTAACAAGGGAATTTGGGATAAAGACACTTCTCTATTTTTTTCGAATTCAGGAACTGCTAAATCTTCTTTGATTAAGTCAAAATTATCTAAAAAAGTATCTGTAGTTAAATTAGACAATGAAATTAAAAGATTAAGTGCAAAAAAAATAAATTTTGTAAAAATGGATATTGAAGGAGCAGAAATTAACGCAATAAAAGGTTTTAATGATTTTTTAAAGAAAAATAAAACAAATTTAGCAATTGCTTCTTATCATATTGTGAATGGAGAAAAAACTTTTATTAAACTAGAGAAAATGCTTAAAAAATTAGGATACAATGTAGAAACCTCTTTTCCGCAGCATTTAACTACCTTTGCAACAAAATCTTAAATTTTTTCAATTAAAATTTGAACAATCCTTTCTGCTGCTTTTCCATCCCATTTTTCAGGGATAATTGCTTCTCTTTTTTGATTATTTTTTATTTTTGTAAATTCAGAAAGAGTTTTTTCTTTATCTCTTCCCACAAGAATGTTTGTTCCTTGATTAATAGTGGATGGACGTTCTGTATTATATCTCATAGTGATGCAAGGAATTTTTAAATAAGTTGTTTCTTCTTGTATTCCTCCTGAATCAGTAAGAACTAATTTTGAATTAAGAACTAAATTCATAAAATCAAGATATCCTAAAGGAGGAATTATTAATAGATTTTTCATATTTTTTAATTTATCTTCTAAAGAAAACAATTCCATTGCTTTTTTTGTTCTAGGATGAATCGGGAAAACAATCTTTATTTCTTTTTGAATCTCTTCAATAATTTCTAATGCCTCCAATAAATTTTCTTTTTTATCTACATTGCTTGGACGATGCAAGGTAAAAACAATAAAATTCCCTTTTTCTAGATTGAGCTGATCCATTATTTTAGAATGGGTTATTTTTTCTAAATTATTTTTCAAACTATCTATCATAACATTTCCAACAAAAAAGATTTTTTCAGGAGATATCCCTTCTTTGATAAGATTTGTATGGGCTTCTTTTTCAGTAATAAATAAAAAGTCAGAAATCGCATCCGTTTTTATACGATTTATCTCTTCTGGCATATTTTTATCAAAACTTCTCAACCCTGCTTCTACATGAATCACTTTAATTCCTTTTTCTTTTGCAACAGAAGCACAAGCAATAGTTGAATTAACATCTCCTACCACAATCACTGCATTTGGATTTTCTTTTTCAAGAATTGGAAGAAATCTTTTTTGAATTTCTTCTATTTGATTTTCCTTTTTTATGTTAGAGCCTACATTTAAGTTTATATCTGGTTTTGGAATTTCTAATTCTTCAAAAAAGATTTTAGATAGCTTTTCATCATAGTGTTGTCCGGTATGAACTAAGTAATAATTTATTTTTTTATGTTTTAATTCTTTAATTATTGGAGCTATTTTCATAAAATTTGGGCGTGCTCCTGCAACCAAAAGAATTTTTTTATCTGCCATTTGTAATACAACACCTTATCCCTTTTAAATAATTTTCCACAAAGTTGTCAAAACTATATTTTTCCCCTAGTTTTAATGAATTACCCGCAAAGTTTTCCTTTCCTTTGTCAAAGATCTCCTTAATTTTTTCAGCTATCTTGTTAGGAGTAACCTTTTTTAATAAAAATCCATTATAGTTGTTTATTACAAGATCTTCTGCACTTCCGTCTGCAAGAGAAGAAATTATTGGCAACCCATGGTAAAGAGCTTCATTTAAACTTAATCCTCCTGGACCAGGCAAAACAAAAATATCTGCAACTTGGAAGTAATCTTCTACTCCTTTAATAACTTCTCCTGTGAAAATAATGTTTTTTTGTTTTTTGTATTTTTTCTTTAAAAAACCTAAATAATCTCCTCCTCCTACAATTAAACAAGCATACTTTTTGTCAAGAAGTTTAATTGAATCTAAAAGCAGTTCAATTTTTTTGCTTTTTTTTACTCTTCCCACGAATAAAATAACTTTTTTGTCATTTAAATTATAAGTTTCCTTTATTTTTTGTATATGTTTTTTGTTATATTTTTTATTTACTTTAACAGCATTGTTTAAAACAGCAATTTTTTCTCTTGGAAATCCATAATTCAAGAGAAATTCTTTTGCTTTAGTATGATACGCAAGGCAATAATCAAAAAAACTAAAATATTTTTTTAATAAAAAATCTTTTATTTTACCAGTATAATTTTGATACCCGCAAACCCAAGCAATTAATTTAAATTTCATTATTTTCTTTAAAAAGATAATCTGCCAATTACTTATATTAGAAATCATCCCTTCTAAGACAATAACATCGGGTTTTATTTTTCTTATTTGTTTTATTAAATTTTTATGATACCAGAATTCAAAATTCTTTATATTTTTTTTAATATTTTTTATTTTTAATGCCTTTTCATTTTTTATTACATTCTTTCCTCCAGAAACAGAGTCATTTTCTCCCGTTATTAAATAAAAATCAAATTCTTTGGAATTTAATAATTTTTCAAATAAAGGAATCCTATAAAAGGGAAGTTCCCTTTGAATTATTAAGACTTTTTTCATTTTTTAACCAACATCCCTATTCCTCCAGAGAATAATTCAGGAAAAAAATTATGAATCTTTCCAAATCTTCCAAATCCAAATTTTTTTATTATTTTAAAATCATATTTTTTCATTAAAATTTCTAATGTTCTAAATGTAAAATATTGTAAATGCCCTCCATCATAAAGAATTTCTTCTTTATTTCCATAACCTTCATTTTCTAATGCAGTGGAAGGATACTTCCCTAATAGCATTTTTATTCTATTTTTTATCTTTAATTGATTAGGAGTTATTATTGCAAGGGTCCCTCCTTTTTTTAAAATTCTTTTTATTTCTTTTAGAGTATGATTTCGATCTACTATGTGTTCAATTACATCAGACATTATAATTATATCAAAAAAATTGTCTTCAAAAAGAGTTTTTTTATTTAAATCTGCTTTTTCTAAAATTACTTCTTTTCCAAAAATATTTTTTAATAGTTCAATTCTTTTAGAAGAGATATCTACTCCATAGAGAGAGCATTTTCCCTTAAGATAGTTTAGAATAACTCCTCCGCCACATCCAACATCCAATACTTTTTTATCTTTCTTTAAATCCAAAAATCTAACTGCAGCTTCGTATCTATTCTTTGGCCACTTTTTTAAGTCTAATTTAGTAAAATTAATTTTTTCTTTTTCATAAAATTTATTGTATGCTCTTTCTTGGGCATTTTCTTTTTTCATTTTGTATTCTTTAAAAGTATTTTATTTAACCTTTTTTCTGCAATTTCTATTGTAAAATTATCTTTAAAATATTCCCTTATTCTTTTATATCTAACCTTTTCTTTAATAATTTTTTTAAGTTTAGTTTCTAATTCCTTCCAGCTATTTTTTTTGCTAACATATCCAAGATACTCCTTTGAAATTATTTCTTTAATTGCTCCTGTATCATAAGATAGTACTGGAATTCCATACATAAAGGCTTCAAGAATTACTAATGGAAAGCATTCTAATTCATATTTTGTTGGAAAAATCATAAAGTTTGCTTTTTTCATTATTTCTTCTTTTTCATTTCCGTATTTTGCTCCAAGATAAGAGCATTTATCTTTTAAGCCTTTTTCTTGTAAAAAATTCTCCCATTTTACCTTAAATTCCTTATTCTTCCATGGCCCAACAAATAAACATTCAAAGTCTATGCCCTTTTCATTAAGAGAATTGCATATTCTTAAAACCTCTAGAGCTCCCTTTGATTCAATCATATTTGATAAAAAAAGTAAAATTGGCTTTTTATTTTGTTTTTTTGTCTTTATTATTGTTTTAAATTCATTATCTGAAATTTCATTTTTAATACCATTTCCCAAATAATAAACATCTTTTTCTTTGAAAAATTCTTTAACATAGGGATATAATAATTTTGATAATAAAATTAATTTGGTATTTTTAAAAACAAGTTTATAATAAATCTTTTTTAATTTTCCTCTGGAAATCTCTCTCGAATGCAACACAAAAATTATTTTCTTATTAAATATTTTGCATAAAAAAACATAAATGCTATCCCTAACAAAAGCAAGCCCTTTTGAAGGAATTTCAAAATAAATTAAATGAGGATTAAAAGATATTAATTGGACTAATAATTTAAAAAAAACAATAAAAATGCCAAAAAATTTATTTAAATTAAATTTCCCTAATTCTTTCAGAGAATCTGAATAATTTATTTTTATTTTCTGGAGTTTAAACTCTTTATTGATAGTTTTACTTTTAAAATAAACCTCATTCATTTTTGAAGCTCCATGTACTGGAGGAGGAAACCTTCCCAAGAATAATATTCTTTTCATTTTAGTCTATTAAATGAAGCTCCAATTGCTGCTCCAGGATACCAGTGATCTTTGGATCTTTCTTGAAATAATAAAAATTTTCTTTTTTGTTTCAAAGAAAACTTAAGTAACTCATTGGTGCATAGGCAATTATCGCCAAGAATAATGGAGTCTTTATTTAATTTATTCTTTATTATTTCATATTCTTTTTTTTCATATTCTGAACTATGATCGCTGTCGTTTATGAAAATATCAATTTTTTTATCTAATTTTAATAAAGATTTTATTGAGTCTCCATAAAGAATTTCTCCATATTCGGAATATGCTCCGTTCAATAAATATCCTTTTTTTAAATCAATTTCAGTTCCATAATAGTATCCTTGATGCCCTTCTTCTACGTTCTTTTTTAAAGCAGCTAACAAAATACATGCTCCCAATCCTTTATCCACTCCTGTTTCAACAACAATTTTTGGTTTGAGAGCCCTAACAAAAGCATACCATCCTATTCTTCTCCCATACTTAGGTTCTAAATCTGCAGCAATTTTTGATTTGTTTTTCTTTGTGTAGTGCTTTATATGTTTTTTTAATTCTTCATCCTTTTCTATTTCCTTTATATATCCCTCAATTTCTGAAAATTTTTTTCCAGTAATCAGAGAAATAAAACAGATAAGATGCGCTTTATTAAGAGGATGTAAATTATAAGTATAATTTGTTAATTCTTTAGAAAAAATTAACCATTTGAAAATTTCAATAAATTTTTGAAATAATATCTTAATTGCTATTTTTGTTCTAAATAAAAACAAAATGATTCTTCCTAAAAAAGGAACAAAAATTAATTTTTTTTTAAAAGACATATTTAAAGCAGAATTATTTTTTTTATAAGCTTTTTGGTGAATTTTTATCCAATTCCAATTCAACCCAATTTAGGTATTTTAATGCAATAAAACTTCTCCAAACTTTATCTTTAGAGTGTTTAAAATCACTAATCAGCCTGTAAAACCATTCTAATCCAATTTTTTGAATTATTTTCGGAGCCCTTTTCTTTTTTTCACTTAAAAAATCAAATGCTGCTCCAACATTAAAAAAATATTTTGCCTTTGTTTTAGAGTATAATTCTTTAGATAAAAATTCTTGTTTGGGATTTCCTATTCCAATGAACACATACTCTGCGTCAAATTTCTTTATCAAATCACTTATTTTTGCAATTTCTTTTTTTGAAAAATTTAAACCCTCTATATATGGAGGATTATAAGAAGAAAGATTTTTTCTTTTTAATTTAGGATATTTTTTGCATAAAAAATTTAAATCTTGTTCAGTAAATCCAATTAAAAAGATTTTTTTATCCTTTAGAAGATCTTTTCTTGTGAAAATAAACTCTGTAATGTCTGGGCCAGGCATTTTTCTTATTAGTTTTCTTTTTTTTATTGATAATGTTAAAGAAATTGGAACCCCGTCAACAAAATTAACAAGTATCTTTTGAAAATCTTTTAGAAACGAACTAAACTCTTTATTTTTCTTAAATAGGTATAGGCTATTTGCATTTAAGAAATTAAAAATTCTTCTTTCTTTGGAATTTAAAAATTTTCCAAAGTCTTTTTTATTTTCTATTGAAGTAAAATAAATTTTTTCATTCATTATCTTTTAAAGCCTCATTATAAATCCTTTTTAATTTTTCATTTCTTTTTTCTATTGAAAATTTTCCTATTTCTATCTCTTGCCTTGCAGCTTTTGACATTTTTTCCCTTAATTTTTTATTTTCTATTAATTTGCTTGTTTTTTCTATAATTTTGTTTATGACTTCTTCTTCTGTTTTTCCAATTTTTTGATAATCCAAGTTTTTTGGTTTTGGGATTATGAACCCTGTCTCCCCATTTGTTATTAATTCTTCTCTTGAACTTCCTCCAACACTCACAACAGGAATCCCAAAAGAAAGCGCTTCAGTTATGGCAAATCCAAATGAATCCACATAAGCAGGATAAACAAGAATATCTGTTCTAGGATAGACTTTTTCAAACAATTCTTTTTGAGGAATAAGTTCAGAAAAGATTATTTTTTTATTTTTAGAGTATTTTTTTAAGATCTCTTTGGGAGTCCTTGAAATAAATTTTAATTCTATATTATCATACTTTTTTGACAATCTATTAAAAACCTCTAGAGCATGAAGGCCTCCTTTTGTATAAAAAAATCGTGATAAAAATAATAACCTTATTTTTTTACTTTTCACTTTTTTAAATTTTGGAGCAGGTATGCCGGGATAAACTACTTCCACTTTGTTTTTTATTTCTGGAAATTGTTTTAAAATATTTTTTTCAACAATTTTTGTCCAAGGCATTATTTTCTTACAATATTTGTTCATTAGAATTTTTCTTATTTTTTTTCTTTGAGGGTTTTTAGAATCCATTGGTATTGAAAATTGGCTATGCCATTCAATATCTGCAACCCAAGGTTTTTTATTTAAACTTAAGCAATGAGCATTGTGGATTAAGTCATAATTTTCTATGTTTTTTGAAAGATGTGCATTGACAAAACTAAGTTTCATTTTTTTCAATATTTTCTTTGCAGTTTCTTTAACTTCTCTGTATATTGCGATTTTCTTTTTATTTTCTATAATTCCTCTTTTCTTTTTTAATGTTCCAAAATACTCAACATTTTTTGGAGGATTATCCAATAGAAATTTATAATAAGAAGAATCAGAAAATTTCCATGGACTTTGCAAATATACTTTTATTTTTCTCATTTTGTAAACTGTAAATCATCAAATTCTGCATATTCTCCTGATTTGCTTAAAAATTCTTCTTTTTCTAAAATATTTGAAGGATAATCAACTTTCCAAATTTTTATTGGTCCTCTAAACCCATTATAATATACAAAGTCTTCATTAAACACGCCTGCTTGTTTTAAACTTTTAACTAAAGGATCATCTTCTGTATGCACTAGTTTTACTCCTTCATAATTCCCATGAATATTATTTAATAAGTATAACTCTGAAACAAGACTTTTAGAAACTTTTGGAGAAAGATAAATAACCGCTCCTGTATTTGTTATCTTTGATTTTCCATCAAAATAAGGAATTACTCTTATAATCGCATCTATTCCTTTTTCTTGTTCAAATAAAAAATTATTGTAATATGCCTTTTTAATTGGGATTCTTATTTGTTGATTATAATAAAACACTGCCTCAGCATTTTTAATGGCGTTTTTAGCAGGATCTATTTCAATTATAAATCCCATTATTGCGGTCTTTTCTTTTGGAAGAAAAATTTCTTTATCTCCTCCATTATATTTAATATCTTCATCAATATTTATTCCTGCAGGATAGATTAATTTAATTGAATCTGCGGTTTCTATTGTTTGTTTTTCATCATATTTAAATGAAATAATCATGGAAAATCTGTCTTCTCCAGTTTTGTCGCTTCCAATTTTACTATATGCAGAGTATTTACCTAAATCTGTTTGGTCAATCAATAAATAAGAAACATTTTGAGTTTTCATAAAACTAAATGCAGTTTCAGGAAAAGGAGTAGTTAAAACATATCTTCCAATTAAATGATCCCAATAGGTATTTTTGTGTCCTCCATCAGTTATTGTGGCTCTTTCTCCAAGATATTGAACCCAATATCCATAATCCCACCAATGCACAAAGATTGCATTTTCAGGAGTATTGTCTCTGACCCAAGACATAGCATTTTGCCATTGGGAATTAGCTGAAGGAGAAGTATACTTTGCTTGATTTTTAGATACATTATAAAATCCATAAAATGCAAAAAGCCCAATACACAGGATAAAAATAGTGATTACAATTAGGATTATTTTAAATAAATCATCTTTTATTTTTTTAGAATAATTAATTAAGCTTGTAATTAAATACGAACTCATAAAACAAATTGAAGGCATTATTAGAAAAAAGAATCTTAATGCTCCTCTTCCAGCAATAATCATTACAACTGCCCAAGTGGAAATCAATATTAGTTGGTTTGGAATTTTAATCTTATTTCTCATATAGAGAAAATAGCAGATAATTGTAAACAAAATATAGCTTCCGAGATATATTAGTTGACTTATAAAATTAGTGCCATTAAATAATGAACTAGAAGAGTATCTTGTAAATAAAATAGCAGTAATTAAAAATATCCATCCTATTGAAAAAAGAATTTTATTCTTTTTTTCAGAGATACTTTTTAATGAAATATTTATCCCTAATAAAATTGTTCCTAAATAAAACAAATAGAAAAAGGGTTTTGTTATTTGGCCAATTAAATCCTTTAAATATGGTTGAGCACTTTCTGCCACAGTTAAACTAACTCTTTCTGTTCCAAATGGATGAATAAATCTTCCTAATAAATCATTTATTAAAGAAAAAGGATTTTTTCCTATTAAAAATAAACCAACTACTCCCAATAAAACAACAAACAACAAACTAAATAGAATCCTAAATTTTTTCTTATTTTTTAATAGATGTTCTTTTTTAATTAAAAATCCATCAACTAAGATAAAGCCTAATACAAAAAGAGTTCCTATTCCAGTAGAAGATAAAATAAATTTATTTAAAACAGAAGAATATGAAAATCCAAATAATTTTGCAAATAAGATACTAAAAATAATCCAAGTAGAATAAAATAAGATTTTTTCTTTTATTTCCTTAATATCTTTTTTATTTCTAAATTCAAGAACCCAATACCCAAGAAAACTAAGAGGGACAATCATAAATATAAATTTAACAATACCTCCCCAGCTAGCAAGAGTAAATGAGGTTACTAATGCAAGAAGCAAGCCTAAAATTCCAATATAAACAAATTTTTTATGTTCTTTATTTAAATATCTTAAGGAAATACTATATATTAACAAAACTAAAAAAAAGCCAACCATTCCAATTGCTTCATGGTCTGCAAATCCCGCAGTAGTTCTATACAGATAAGGAGGAATTACTGATAAAAACAAACAGGTTAAAAATGCTGAAATTTTGGATTTTGTCAGAGAATATATTAAAAAGAATAAAATTATGAGGCCTATTGCAAAAAATACAGGAGGATAAATTATATCTATAAATTGTAAACTAATGTTGGAATTAAAAACACTAGTTATTTTATGAATAAAAATAATTGTTTGAGGCAATATTTCTTCAATAAAACCTACTTTTAGAGAAGGATATCTCATAACATCAAATTCAGGCAAGCCATTATTTTCAACCATTGTTTCAGCAACTCTTAGAAAATAATACGGATCTAAAGCAAGAGGAATATATTTTCCTGTTGTTTCATCTTTTAATAAATTTAAGTTCTGAGTTCTTATCCAAACTCCTCCAATTAATAGAAATAAGAATGCAAGAACAATAATAATGTTAATAACTTTTTTTTGTTTAAAAAAATCAAATGCTTTTAATGAAATATCTTTTGTCTTTGTAAACCCTTCTTTAATTTTAATCTTATTATCTTTTCCAGAAATTTCTACTGAACTATCACTTTTAACCTGAATTTTGTTTTCATCACCTTTTATCTCAATATTATTTTTATCATCAACTTCAATAACATTATCTTCTCCAGTAATCTTTATCTTATCTTCCATTGTTTTTTAAAGTAAAAATGTCTTTAAAAGCTTTTATAGAACAAACAGCAATCCAAGAATTATTATTAAAATTTGAAACCCATTAATCAAATAAACAACATCTTTTTCATAGGCTTTTTTACTTGGCTTAATCTTTTTTAGAATATAAATTGCTAAATGTTCTAATCCATAAATTTTCTCATAAGGCAATTCTAAACTTCTGTCTTTTTGAGGTTTTCCAAAAGAATATTTTTTTAATTTTCCTCTTGATTTAAGAACTACTTCTATAATATAAGGAATAAAGAAAAAAACAGCTATTTTTTCAATATTTCCTAAGATTGCAATTATTGCTATTAAAGCTCCAATAGAATAAGTCATTATATCTCCTGGAAAAACTTTTGCAGGAACTCTATTAAATAGCCAAAAAGCACATAATGAGGCCACCATACATAATGCTATAATGCTTAACCAAGCATTTCCAGTAACATATGTAACCCAAGCTAAAGCAGAAAGAATAATTATTCCTTGACTTGATTCTAATCCATTAAATCCTGCTAAAAAATTATATGTTGTTGTACATCCAGCAACACCCAATGGAATTAAAAACAAAGGATACCACAATCCCAAATTAACAACTCCAAAAAAAGGAAGAGAAATACTTGAATATCCTGCATTAATAACAACTAAAGGAATTGCAGACAAAAAAGAAAGAATAATTCTTGTTCTTGCAGACAATCCTCCATGTTTCCAGCCTAATAAATCATCAACTAATCCAATTAAACTCAATATTAAAATAACACTTAATAAAGCAAAAATACTCAATGAAACTTCTCCTGCATCCTTAAAAACAAAAGTTCTAATGGCAATATAAAATAATACTCCTATAATAAAACTAAGAACAACTACAACTCCTCCAGATGCAGCCACATTTTTTGGATTTTTAAATTTATTCATATCGCTCCATAATAATCCAACTTGTCTGCATTTTCTAATCCAAATAGGCAAAATTAAAAAACTACATAAAAAGCTAAACAAAATTATAAATAATATTAAAGGTTCCATTTAATTTTTTATTCTTTAATGTTTTTAAATATTTAGAATAACATAGGAGTAAAATATACTTCTAAAAGAGCAGCAAAAATAAGAATTAAAAGCGAGATAAATGCAAGAGCAAAAGCACTTTTCAACACTTTTGAAAATTTTGGACTCTTAATACCATTTCTTATTAATCCAACTCCTAAAATCCCTCCTGCAAGAGCTGTGCTAAAATAAGCAGCAATTTCTGGAAGTCCATGCACCATGTATCTTAAAATGCCTAAGGGGATTTCTTTTATTTGATATTGGGTAAAAATTCCAATTGCTCCTGCAATCACACTAGCATTCCAAGCTAAAATAAAAATTGCTCCTGCACCAAAAATAAGGGAAAATAACAAAGTAAAAACCATAACATAAACATTATTTTCTAATATTGAAAAAAATCTTGCTCCTTTTGTAGCTGCACCAGTTAATGCTTGGGAATTTTCAAAAGAGTAATGATTAAAACAAGAATCTATTGATGTTCCAGGATTATTTATCATACAATAAGTTTCTATCTGAGCATTAAATAAAAGGCTATTTTGCAAAAGAATATACCAAAAACTAAATGCAACAATAAAACCTAAAAATAACCACATAAAAGAATACATTGCATCACTATGGAATCTGATTATATCCCAGAAATTTTTTATTTCTTCATCTTCTTTTTCTTCTCTTTTAATTAAAAAATACATAAAAGGAAGAGAAAACATAACACAAAAAGTAACAACCAGTATTCCTGAAAATTTTGATAAAACTGCATCAGCTGAAAAAAACCAATGAACCAACAATAAAGAAAGTGAAGCATAAACTAAACCAATAAAAAACATTTTCCAAGGCCCTTTTTCTGCCTCTTTTGGATTAATAAGCATCTCTAACATATTCTTTAATAGATTAACAGGTTTTTTAAACTTTAGTGAGCTTAAACTAATATGTCTAAAAAAAAAGAGGAATTTAATAAAATATTAAGAAATATTAAAAATGTAAAAATTCAAGGAGCAAGAAATATTGCTAAAGCTTCTTTAAGAGCCTATAAATTGATTCCTACAAAGAATTCAAAGAAAAAACTTTTAAATTCTCGTCCAACTGAACCAATGATGGAAAATGTTTTGGACAGAACAGAAGATTTTTCTTATAATGAAATAATTAAACATTTTGAAACAGCTCAAGAAAAAATAAACAGAGCTACATTTAAATTAATAAAAAATAAAGATGTTATTTTTACTCATTGTCATTCAACAAATGTTTCTAATGCACTAATCTTTTCAAGAAAAAATAAAAAACTTTTTGAAGTATATAATACTGAAACACGCCCGTTATATCAGGGAAGAAAAACAGCAAGAGAATTAAAAAAAGCAGGAATAAAAGTAACAATGTTTGTAGATTCAGCATTGGGAGTTGCATTAGGAAAAGAACAAGGAACTAAAAAAGCAGATAGAGTATTTCTTGGAGCAGACGCACTTCTTAAAAAAGGAATAATTAATAAAATTGGAAGCAAGGTAATTGCTCAGATAGCAAAGCTAAATAAAATTCCAGTATATATTATTGCAGATTCATGGAAATTCACAAAACAAAAAATTCCAATAGAGCAAAGAAGACTTAATGAGGTATGGGATAAAGCTCCTAAGAATATTAAGATAAAAAATCCTTCTTTTGAATTTGTTCCAAAGAAATTAATAAAAGGAATAATAACAGAATATGGATTAATGACTTATGATAATTTTCTCAAGAAAATGTGATTATTTTTTTTCTTTTTGATGTTCCATCATTGTATTTGTTAATTGAGTATTAATCTCTTCAAGTGCTTTTTCAAGTTCTTGTTTCATTTCAGTTAGTTTTTGCATTTGTTGTTTTATTATTTCTTTTGTTTCTGGAATAGATTTATTTACTAGATTATTTCCTCCAATATTCACAACCAAATCTTTTGAAGTAATCTTAGCTTTTGTATAAATCCCTTTTCCAATTAAAGCAAAAATTTCATTATCTTTTTTGATTTCATCTAATCCTAAGTTTAAGTCATTTAAATCAACTAATGCTTTTTCAACAGATTGTATTTGTTGATTAATGCTTTGAATTTGTTGTTCAAACATACTTAATTTCATCATTAATTCTTGCTGATTTTTTTCCATAGAATTTTTAACTTTATACTACTTTTAAAACTTTCCTAAGAACCATGCTGGATACAATTCCTGTTGGAATATAATACCACAGCCATCCTGAAAGCACTTCTGAATAAATGCCTCTTATCCACCAAAAAAACAATAATAAGGGGATAAATGTAATCAAAAGAGGTTTAAATGAATGTTTCATTAATTCCATTGAACAATCCATCATTTCTTTTTGAATTTCTGCACTTTTTTGAATATTTCCTTTGGAATCTTTTAGTTTTATTTGACAAGCTTTTTGTATGTCCTTTAATTCTTTCATTCTTGTTTGATTAGTAAAATATTTTGTAACAAGAGTCATAATCAATGTAATTAAAAAAGAAAATAAAATAATGCTTGTTTTAGGATATGAAATCATTAACTCTTTTAACATATTATTGTTTATTCAAAAAGCTTTTTAAATTTACCCCATAAATTTCCTTAACAGAGGATTCATATCTGTTTCATGTTGTTTAAAAATATTCTGATAAAACTGAAAGGTAATCATAATAACTAATAAAATTGCTGTACCTGAAACTAATGCTCCTAAAAGATTTGTTATTGAAGCTAATAGTCCAATTGCAATTCCTCCCATAATTGTTAGGGGCATGATATACCTATCTAAAATGCTTTCTAAAATTCTTATATCTTGTCTAAATCCAGAAACTTGTAATCCATTTGAAGAGAGACTCTCTGCTTGTGTTTTAGCATCCATACCTGAAGTTTTAACCCAGAAAATTGCAAATAAAGTAGAGAAAAAAGCAAAAAACAATACATGAGTTATACTTTTAAGAATCAACCAAATACTGAATTCACTCTTAAATAAAAGTTCTAATAAATTGATTGAGCTAATCCATGAAACAAAGCCAGAAACAGCCCTTCCATTTTCAAATGTGCCTAAAAAAGTAAAATAAGATGCTATTTTAGCAAGCCCTTCACAAGTTCCTCCTTCAACTAAACAAGAGCTAGCAGCATTCTGGATTAATCCTCCAAATAACTGCAGATTAGCAACTACTGCTGCAGTTAAAATAACCGGAATTACAGAAGCATAAAAAAATGATAATGGCCATTTAACAGTATAACCTCTGATTCTTCCATAAGATAAAGGAATTTCTACTTTTAGTGACTGTGCCCAAACAACAAGCAAGAAAATTAAAATAGTTGCGATTACAGATAAAACTGCAACATTAAATTCTGAATTTGAAAAACTAATTCCAGAAACAATTAAAGATTTTAGTATTACTAGGATTTTACCTGAACAAGCTCCACTATCAGAAGTAAATCCAATTAAACAATTGGTTCCATTTGAATCAATAAACTGAAATGCACTAGCAAATAATCTCCAAGCAACTCCTGCTCCAATAAATAAACTAACTCCTGAACCAAATCCCCATTTAGTAGTTACTTGATCCATATAAAATATTGCTAATCCTCCTAAAATTAGTTGAAAAATAACAAGCCAGGCAAATCCAGGAGTAGCTTCTAGACCTTTCATTAATACATAAATGGCTGCTTCAAAAAATATAAAAAAGAAAACTAATAGATTTTGAATTCCTTGAAAAAACTTTTTTCCTTCTTCAGTTGACTGGTCAATATTAATAATTTTAGAACCAGTTAATAATTGAAGAATAATAGAAGCCATTACAATTGGACCAATACCTAAAGAAACAATACTTCCAAAACTTGTTCCTAGAATAATCGCAAGGTATTCAAATTTAGCTAAAGCATTTTGCGCTAAACCAAATAAAGGAACATTTGACAATACAAAAAATATGGCCAAAATAATAATTGTCCATTTTGCTTTTGTCTTAAAATCAACTTTTTTTTCCTCTGGTTTTTTTACCTCAGGAATAAAAGCAAATATTTTTCTTAAATTCATTTTTCTTGAGCTTTAATTTTTTCAGGAAGTTTTATCTCCCCACCGGCTTTTTTTACTTTTTCTATTGCTGATTTAGAGGCTTCTTTTGCATTAATAATTAATTTCTCTTTTATTTCTCCTTTTCCTAATATTTTATATTTCTTTAAGTTAATTTCAGTTCCACTCGGAGTTTTTTTTGCAAGCCCTTTTTTAATATATCCTTCCAGATTAAATTCAATTTGTTGTAGATTTATTCTTTTTCTTATATCTCTTTTTGTTTTTTTACTAGTAACTCCTTTTTTTCCAAAATACTCGTTTCCATATAATTTAGTTATAAGAGTTTTTTTATGGTCTGCTCTTTTTCCACTTCCAGACATTCCTTTTCCACCTTTGTGTCCAGATTTTCTTTTGTTTTTTCTTGCACCTGTTCCATGAGTTCCCATTTTTCTTCCATGTTGTCTTGAAGATTTTTTTCTTTTATGTATTTTCATTTTATAACATCCTTTTTATTAAATCATTTATTTTATCTTTGTTGTCACCTAAAATTCCCTTTGGAAAATGAAGCTTACTTTTTATTCCTCCTCTTGGAGGATGAAGTCTAAAAAAATTATCTTTTTTTGTTTTTCTTTTTTCTTTTAATTGCTTTAATGTTTCTTCATTTATTTCTCCATAAGCAATTTTATCCCTTAATTGTTTTATCATCCCTAAATTTTCCTTTGTAGGTTCTAAAAGAATGCAATTATATTTGGTTTTTAATCCCAATCTTTTAAATGCTTCTTTTATATCTTTTTTAACATTTACTTGTCCTTGTATTCTTATTACTGCTATCATTTTTCATCTCCTCGTGTTTTTTTAAGAGCATCAATACAAGCTTTGATTAAATTAAAACTTGTTCTTTGTCTTCCAGAGGTTTTACTATATATATCTTTAATTCCAGCTAGTTTTAGTATTTTTTTAATTTCATCTGAAACAACTAATCCTGTTCCAGGTGCAGCAGGCATTAAAACAATCCTTACGCTTCCTGATTTCCCTTTAATCTTAAATGGTATGCTTGCATTTCCAGTTCCAGTGCTATCAAAACTTCCATCACCACGGATAATCTTTATTAAATTTAATTTTGCTTTTCTAATTGCTTTATCTCTTGCAGGAAGAGTTTCTTTGGATTTTCCAATTCCTATTCCAATATGCCCATTTTCATCACCTGCAATTGCAAGTGCTGAAAAAGTAGGAACATTTCCTTCTTGAGTTTTTCTTTGAGTTTGTCTCCAAGCTCTTCTTTTTCCTCCACCAAACTTACCTTTTGATTGGCCAATTGAAATTAATTCTGTTTTAACTTCAATAAGCGAGTCAACTATTTCAGGCTCAAGTATTTTTCTTTTATTGTCTAGAATTTCATCTATGCTTTTTACTTTACCTTGTTTAACTTCTTTGCCTAATTTTGTTTTAGGAACCCAAGCATTTAATACTTCTTCCTTGTCTTTTTCAAATCTATTTTTAACTATCTTATTGCTTATTTCTTTTTCTCCTTCTTTTGAATCAATTTTCTCGTCTTTTTCAATAGGCTTTTTATCTAATTCTTCTTCAATATTTTCTTCTAAAATTTCGTTTGGTGTTTCTTCTTTCATTTTATTTAGATATTTTTTGTTTAATTTCTTGAATATTTACTTTATTTTTTAATTTATTTCCTTCAATAATCTCTTTTTCTGGAAAAATTTCTTTTTTGCTTTGCATTTCAATTCCAGAATCAATTAGTCCCTTTAAGAAAGCAAAGATTTTGTTTTTATATACTTTTGAATACATTCCACAATCAAAAATTCCTGCTTGTTTTCCTTTAGCTTTTGTTCCTAATAAAAATCCAGTTAAGTAAGCTGCAGGAATAGATTTTAAGCTACCTAAATTTTCTTTTGGCCAACCATATTTAATTAGTTCTCTTGAGTTAGCAGACAATTCAATTTTATCTTGGGCATTTTCACTTAAAATATATTGACCGATAATATATTTATTTGTTTTTCTAAAGACTATTCTAGGCTTTTTTGATTGAAGCATTTTTCTTCTTTTTAGATAATTTGTCTTATTTTCTCTTCGTCTTCTTTTTTGAATTCTCATATTTTCCCTCCTAGATGTTCTTTTAAGTTTGATTTACTCTTATAAACTTTATTTCTAATGTTTTTTCTTATATCTTTTACTTCTTCTAAAGATAATTTTCCTTGATTTTTTAATTCCTTAATATATTTTCTTAATTTTCTTGTAAGAGCAACATATCTTCCTTTTCTGTTTTTTATTTTTTTTCTAATATTCCCTGTTGTTTTTTTTACACTTTTCTTTTTCTTTTTTCTTCCCTTTACTTCTTTGATTATTATTGCATTATCTTTTTCTAAATCTCTAATGTCGTTTTTTGTTAGAGCTTCTTTTATTTCTTCTAGTCTGCTTTTAACAAATACAATTCTACTTTTTCCAACATTAAATGTTTTTTTTGCTAATTCCTTTTGTTTACTTAGGTTCATTCTTTTTTACTCCCTTTAATTTATTTTTTTCTAAAAATTTATCTTTATTTAGATTATATATTTCAATTCCTTTTTCTTTAGCTTTTTCAACGATTTTTATTTTGTTTTTATTTCCTATTCTACCTAAAATAATGATGTCATTTTTTTCAAGATTTTTCAAATCTAAAAGATTTCTAACTGTTTTTGGAATTTTTTCTTTTACTTTTCCTCTAGATTTTTTATCTGTTCTATGTCCAATGCTAACTATTGCAGGATATCCTCTTCTTTTCTCTCTCATTTTATTGTCTCTTCCAGTAGGTTTTCTCCAAACTTGCTTATTTTTTCTTCTTTTTCCTAATTTAGAGTATCTACTCCAAGTTCTTCTAAGAAATTTAGCAGTCATATTTCCCTCCCAGCTTTGTTAGTAATATAAATGCCATCTTGAAAGATTCTTCTATCTTTTAGTCTAATCTTTGTTGTTTTCTCAAAATTAGCTGCTGCTTGTCCAGCAAGTTCTTTATCTAAGGAAGTTATTACAATAACGTCTTTGTTTACTTTAACTTCTACTCCTTCTGGAATTTTGCACTCTCGAGGAATCTTTTCTCCAAGAAAATTCTTTATTATTGCGGTGTTGCCCTTTATTTCAACAGTCATAGGAAAATGGCTGTTGCATACTTTTAGTAGATATTCGTGTTTGTTTTGAACTCCTTTAAGCATATTTTTTATGTGGGCTATGATTGTGTTTGTCATTTTCTTTTCTTTTTTTGTGGCTTTTTCATTACCTAAAACAATCTTTTTATCTTTTTTTTCAAAAACTAAATTATTCATTTTAAATTCCTTGCTAAGTTCACCTTTTTCTCCTTTAATTGTAATTTGTTTACCTTTAATTTCCACTTCAACTCCTTCAGGAATTTCAATTTCCTTAAAAAATTTCTTTTTCATTTAGTAAAAGTATGCAATTAAGCATCCTCCAATTTTTTCATTGATTGCTTCTTCATGAGTAACAAGTCCTTTATTTGTAGAAATGATTAGAGTTCCAAGATTTCTTGCTGGAAGATATCTCCTTCTATATTTTTCAATTTGCGATTTATCAACACTAAATCTGGGTTTTATTGCTTTACAGTCAGACAAATCTCCAAGAGTTACATCTATTTTTTTATCTTTAATATTTATTTTGTATTTTTTTATTGCTCCTTCTTGTTTCATTATCTTTAGTATTTCTATAAGTAGGTTTGATATTCTAGTTATCTCTACAGTTTCCTTTCTAGCTTTTTTTGCATTTCTTATCATGTTTAACGCATCAGCGACAGTATCTTGTGACATTTTAGTTATATTTTTCAAATCCGATTTCTTTAGCTATTTCTCTAAAGCAGTGTCGGCATAAATTTAATCCATAAGTTTTAATGTGTGCTCCAAATCTTCCGCATCTTTCACACTTTCTTACTGAAATTCCGGTTTTTCTTTCTTGAGGTTTATTATGTTTTAAAAATTTGTCTCTAATCTCTGGCTTATTTTTTAATTGCTTTAATATTTTTCTCCAATCACTTGCAGTCATTTTCCAATAAACTTTGTTTGAAAGTTATCCTCCATGAATTTAATTATTTCTTGCTTTGAAATTATTTGTCTTTTTGGAATTTTTCCTTTTTTAATCTTTTTTAACTTAACTCTTCTTCCAGCTCTTACAAAAACAACAGTAATTTCTAATCCTCGAATACCTATTTCTCTTTTATATTCCATTCCAGGAATTTCCAGATATTCTTTTATTCCAAAAGAAAAACTATTTTCTTTTATTTGCTTTTTCTTTAAAACATTATCTATTGATAAAAGTAATTTTTTAAGGAAATCATTTACATCTTTTCTTAAAGTTACCATTGCTCCGATTTCTAATCCTGGACGAACTCCTAATGAAGGAATCCTTTTTTTAGATTTTGTCTTACACGGTTTTTTGTTTGTCAATTCTTTTAGTAATTCAAATCCTTTTTCTAAATCATCTCCAACTCCACCAACATTTAAGACAATCTTTTCAATTTTTATTTTTCTCATTATACTTTTTTCCATTATTCTATTACCATTATTTGTTTAATTAAAACATTAATTTTTTCCTTATCAGTTTTTAATGAAACCATTTTTCTTTCTGGTTTTATTTTTTCTATTTGTCCTCTTTTACCTGCGTGTTTTCCAGTAAATACCATTGCTTTTGCTTTTTCTTTCAAGGCAAGACATTTTTCAATCTTTTTCTCCTTTAAATTTATTAAAACAGAGTCATTTGTTTTACATTTAAGGTCTGAAATGAAATTTCTTCCATCGCTTAAGTTTATTTGTGTTTTCTTTTTATTTAATGTTTTTTTGTTGATTATTTTTGAAATTTTATTTTTTGTTTCTTTTTCAGATATTTCTTTTTGCACAAATTTTCCTTTTTCTCCTAAATCTAGTTCATAATTTTTGTTTTGAGGAACAAAGCTAATTTTATCAAAAAGCATTAAAGTGTTTTTTTCTTCTTTAGCCAAATTTCCATTTACTAATATCTTTTTTTCATGAATTGCTTGTTTTAGTTCTTTTCTTGTTTTTACAGCTTTTAGCATATCTCTAATAAAAAACAAAAGCGAAACTCCTTTGTTTAATGAAAAGTTTGGCTTTGCTATAAAAACACTTCCCTTTCTTTTTATTGGCCAATTTTTTGGAGTTTTTTGTCTTTTCAGATGTTTCATTTTTTCTTTTCCTCTGATTTAGTCTCTTCTTTTTCTTTTTTAATTGTTTTTAATCTTTTTTTATCTTCTAAATTTAACTCAATTATTTGTAAATTAGAAGGGTTTATTTTAACATTTACTTTAGAACCATCTTTTTTCTTAATTTGGATTCCTTCAATGAAAATTTTTTCTGTTTTTAATTTAATCTCATTTATTTTTCCTTGTTTTCCTTTAAATTTTCCTCTCATTATTTTTACTTTATCTCCTTTTTTTACAGGAATATTTCTTTTTTGATGTTTTTTTCTTAGTTCTTTTGAAAGATTAGCTCCCAGAAGTTTTCTCTTTAAATGTAATGGAGCTTTAGCTCTGTATTTTCTTTGTTTTCTTGGTTGTTTACTTGCCTTCCATTTAGTTGAAAATTCTTTTTTCATTTTAATATACTATTGAAGCTATTTTAGCCACTTGTGGCCATCGCTCCATAATCTCCCTTGCAATTGCTCCTTTGATTTGAGTTCCTTTTGGATTTCCTTTTTCATCTTTTAATATTGCAACAGCATTATCTTCAAATGCTATTCTTTCTCCATTTAATCTTCTATATGGTTTTTTTTGTCTAATCACTACTGCATCAAAAACTTTTCCTTTCATATCTGGATTTCCTTTTTTTACACTTACTTTTACCCAGTCTGCAATTTTAGCACAGGCCTGTTTACCTTTTTTTGTTTTGTATCTTTTGATTGAAACAATTTTTGCAATCTTTGCACCACTATTGTCTGAAGATATTAATACACTTCCAATATTTAACCCTGCAGTTGCTCTTGCGCTTATTGCTTTCATTTTTCTTCTCCTGACTTAATTTTTTTAATAACAATAAAATGAATTATCTTACTAAGTGGACGGCATTCTTGAACTCTTACTAAATCGCCAACATTTATTTCTTGTCTTAAATTTAAAGGCAATCTTGCATGTATTTTTGTTTTATATCTAGCATATCTTTCATATTTTTTTATGTAAACCATTCTTTCAAATTGAATTGCAATCCTTTTATCAAATTTTCTAATAACTTTTCCTTCAAAGATTCTTCCTCGTGGATTAATGAGTTTTTCTTTTCCAGTTCCAACTAGTTCTTTTTCTACTTTTGTTTCTGTCTTTTTTGTTTTCTTTTCCATTTTGTTTTTTTTTGAGGGATTTAATCTTCTATTGAGTTTTCTTCAAAACCAAGCTTAACCAATATTGGTTTTATTTTCTTTACATGGTTTCCTTGTAACTCAATCGCATTGTCTTTAAAGGTTCCGCCACATGCAAGCTCGTTTTTCAGAGCTTTTGCGATTTTCTTTATGTCAATGCTTTTGTCAAAGCCACTTACCACAGTAACAATCTTTCCGTATCTTTTCTTGTCGGTTGTTACCCTTATGTTCTGCGAACTCTTTGCGAGATCTTCCCATTCAATTGCCTGCATAGGCAATCCTGTTTTTGGATCTATTTCCATTTGTTTTTTATTTTCAACTTTTCTTACTAAAATTTTTAATTTTTTCAGATTTGTTGAGTGTGAGTATTCGAGCAATAGCCTTTTTAATTTCTTTTATTCTTGAACTTTTAGATTTTGCTGCGTTTGTCTGAGATTTTATTAATTCGAATTTCAATTCTTTTAATTTTTTGTCTCTTTCTTGCTTTTCCATTTTTTTTAATTCTTTTTTCATTTTTTCTTTGCCTTGGGTTTATTTTCTTCTTCAGTAATTAAATTGCTTTTTATTCTTGAGAGCATTTCTTCATTAACATCAATTCTATCTAATAATTTGGCTTCTGGAGAAAGAATACTTACTTTTATTCCCACAGTTCCGGGTTTTGTTTCAGCTCTTGCTTGAGCTCTATCAACAACCTTTGCTGCATGTCCTGTTTTTTTCAAATATCCTTGGGCAAATCTCCAAGGTTTAGCTCTTGAGCTAGGCAGTTTACCATTTAATCTTATTTCTACTCCTCGTGCTCCAGCATTCATTATTCTTTGAAGAGCCCTATACGCTAAAACCTTAAATTTAATTGGTCCTAATCTTTCTAATCCAAGTGCTAATTCATCTGCCATTAGTTGAGCATCAAATTCTGGTTTTTTTATCTCATCAATTTCTATGTGAGGATTTTCAAGTTTGAATCTTGTTTTAAGAGTTCTTGTAAGTTCTTCTATTTTTTCTCCTTTTCTACCAATAACAATTCCTGGTTTATGAGTTGAAACAATAATCTTTTCTCCTACTGGAGTATAAACAATTTTAACTTTACTTATTTTTCCTTTTCCAAGTGATTTTTTAATGTATTCTTTTATTGAAAGCTCATCTTTCTTGAATTTAACTACTTTTTTTTCTTCCATTTTTCTTTATTATTCCTCCATTCCTGAAAAATGGGGGTTAAAAATTTTTAATTTTTTTTCTTCCATTTTTATTTTCTTTTTCCTTTTTATTTATTGCAGTGATTTTAACATGAGTTCTTTTTTTTCTCCATCTTCCAAATCGAGCATAAGGTCTAGATGCTAAATTTGATATTGCTTCTGAAATAACAGGATTATCTATTTCATTTGCAACACAATTTCCTGAAAGACTTTTTAATAAAACTAAAAAATGTTCTGTTGCTTTTTTTGGAAATCCTCCAGACATTATTCCTTTTTTATGAGGAATCTCTCCTTTCATTGGAAGAGGCATTTTTCCTTTTGAAATCTTTTCAAGGAATTCTCTTGCTTGTTCTATTGTTTTTCCTTTTATGAATTTACAAATTGCACTAGCTTTTTTAGTTGATATTGGAAGAGAGTATGAATTAACAACTGCAAAATCTTTTTTAACTTTTTTAACTTCTTTTTTCTCTACTTTATTTTCTTTAATTGTCTCTTCTGATTTTTTTTCAACTGCTTTTTCTGGATTCTTTTTCATATTTTCTACTAGATTTGATTTTTTCATTGCTTTTTTCTGCTTTTGTTGAGGGTTATAATTTTTTTCTGTCATTTTAATGTTTAGATTGAGATCTTGTACCTTTAGTTGCTCCAACTCCTGCACTTCCGTGCTTTACTCTTGTTCTTGTAAGTGAAAATTCTCCTAAAAAATGTCCCAACATTTCTTCAGTAATTAAAACAGGAACAAAGTCTTTTCCATTGTAAACTAAAATTTTCATTCCAATTAATTGAGGAACAATTATAATGTCTCTTAGATGTGTTTTTATTGCTTTCTTTTTTGATAATTTTGTTTTAGCTCTACTTACAAAATTTTCAATTTTTTGAAATTGTCTTAAAATTGTTCTTCTCTGACGTGATTTTGTTAATTTAGCAAACTCTCTCACACTAAGAGCTTTTAATTCTTCTAGTGTTTTTCCTCTGAACTTAAATTGTTTTTTTGCATATGTTTCCATTATTTTTTACCTGTTCTTTTTGGCCTTAATAATCCTACTCTTCTTCCTGCAGGAGCATTTCTCTTAGCAATCTTACTCTTTATTCTTTTTCCTCTACCTGAACCAAATGGATGGTCAATTGCATTCATTTTAACTGCTGAGGTTCTTGGCCATAATTTACTTTTAGTTTTCTTAATATAATATTTTTTCCCTGCTTTAAGAACAGGTTTATCTAATTTTCCTTCTCCAGCAACAATTCCAATAATTGCTCTGCAACTTTCATTGAATTTTTTTTCTTTTTTAGAAGGCATAACCACAAAAACATCTTTTCCTGTTTTTCTAATAACTTCTGCATAATTTCCACAACTTCTAATGAATTTTCCTCCATCTCCATATCTTGATTCAATATTATATACTCTTGCTTTTATAGGAATATCTTTTAATTTTAATATGTTGCCTGATTTAATTTCTTTTTCTTCTAAGAATATTTCTTGTCCTTCAATCATTTTATCACATGCTGGAATATAAAAAAATCCTTTATCATATTTTATTTTTGCTATTGGAAATCCATGTGCTCTAGAGTCAATAAGTTTTATTACTTTTCCTTTTTTCGATATATCTTTAGGAACTTTTATCCTATATCTAAATGCTTTTTTATTTACTCTATAAGTATTTGTTCCTCTTCCACGTCTTTGAGTAATTATTCTTTTTCCCATTACATTAATCCTAATTTCGTAGCTACATCAATAGCAGGAAATTTTTCATTTAATTTAACATAAACATATTTTTTATTATTTCTAATTGAAGTTCTAATCTTGTCTATTTTGATTTTAAATAAATCTTCAAGTTCTTTTTTAATCTCATCTTTTGTTTTTTCTTTATTAGTTATAAAAGAAAGAGTATTTATTGACTCAATCATCATAACTGCTTTTTCTGTTGATAATGGTTTCATTTTTTATCTCCTGAAAGTTCTTTAATTGCAGTGTCCGTATACATTGTTAATCTTCCTGGGCCTCCTTTGGCAAGGTGCAATACTCCTAATTTTTTAACACTTATAGAATCAACTATTTTGGTTTTTAATTTTTCTTTGTTTCCTGTAACAATTAATAATCCTGCACTTTTTTTGTATTTTCTTCCTCTTGCTTTTCCTTTTCCGCTTCTTATTTTTTTGTTTTTTAATGCAATTTTGTTTAAATCTTCTCCCAAAATATTTTTCAAACTTGAACATAAATCTTTAACTTTTAAAGAAAGTATTTTTGATTCCACAATTAATGGAAAATTCTTAATTGTTTTAATAGAAGGATATTTTAATAGAATTTTTTCCTTAGTTATTGTAGCTCCTAATGCAGACTCAAATGCTTTTTGTAGCTCTTTTTTATTTATTTTTTTTGTATTAATTCTTGAAATAACCTTGGGAGGATGTGCTCTCATACCGCCTTTTGCATGAGGAACTTCTGCTGCTTCCCATCCAAATTGGCTTCCTCTTCTAGACATTACTTTTCTTGGAACTCTTGACATTCCTCTTCCATAACCGCTTCTCCATACATGTCTTCTATGAACAACTTTTCCTTTTGCAGCATGTTGTTTACCTGCAACTGGTGAAGGAGAATACGGATGTTCTGTTTTTTTTGTTTCAAGAACTTTTAAAATTAAATCATCCCTAATTTCTTTAGAAAAACATTTAGGAAGCTCTATGATTTCTTTCTTGTTTCCTTTTATATCTAAAATTTCAGTTTTCATTATCTTAATTCAATAAATTTAAAATCTTTTTTTGTTTGTTTTTTTGAAGTTCTTAAGGCAGAGGTAATAATTAATTGCCTTTTGCTTGGCCCTTGAACTGAACCATTTACAACAATATAATTTGTATTAATGTTTCCATAATTTTTCAAATCTTTTATTTCTTGTTTTCCAGCATGAATTATTTTGTTATTATATATTACTCTTGTAAACATTCCTAATTGTCCTGCCATAGGAACTCTAAAAGTAACTCTTGCAGGATGCCAAGGTCCAATACTTCCAACTTTTCTTACTCCCTTTTCTGATTTGTGCTGTCTTAATGTTATTCCAAATCTTTTAACTGGTCCTGAAAATCCTTTTCCTTTAGTTAATCCTCTTAAATCTACTAATTCTCCTATTTCAAAGAAATCTAAAATATTAATTTCTTTATCTAAATTTTCTTTAATAAAATTTAATTTATCTTGAAGACTTCCTGAAAGTCCAAGTTCAATTAAATCTGGAGTTTTCTTTATTTTAGTTTTTTTAACTAAAGAATAAACAATAACAGAAACATCATCATAACCTTCTCCTGAAATTTCAGCTTTTTTTGAATTCTTTGGAATCTTTAATTTTCTTTTTAAGTCCTTTTCTATATTTTCAGCAAGAATATCTTTTGCAACTTTTTTATTTTTATAAAATCTAGTTGAGAATATTTTCATTGGAGGACATTCAAGAACTGTAACAGGAATTGCTATTTGTTTTCCTTTAGTCATTGAATCAGAAGTATTGTCTTCAACAATAGCAGTTTTCATTCCAGCCTTATAACAAATAAATCCTTTGATTTTTTTATTAGAATTAATTGCATTCCAGTTTACTCTAGGTAAAAGCTTTTTAGCTCTTTTTCTTGGCCAATATTGTAGGCTTCCTTTTCTTGGTGATTTTCTTGTTGGCATTTGCTATATAATAATGCGGAATTTATCATTTTATACTTACCCTGGAATAAAATATTTAGAAAATTAGGCTTTTTAAAGGTTTTTACGCTTCAAAATCCACTTCCTTAGAAAACTCTTTACTATCTATGGAAGATTTACGAATTAGGATTCCTTTTCTTTTTGCTAGCTCTCTTATTTTAGCATAATCTTTTTCTCCTTCAGGCATAATTATCTCAGTTACTTTAACAACATGAGATATTGAAATTTTCTTTGCTTCTGGAACATCCCAGAATAAATCCTCTTTAATTAAAGAATAAAATTTTTCTTCTGCTTCAAATTGGCAAAATTTATTATCAATCTTGTCTGCATCTTTTCCTGGCTTAGGAAGTTTTTTCTTTATCTTAAGTTTAAATCCTTGCCCTTCAATATCTAATAAAGTCATATACGCTGCTTTTTCTAATTCAATTAATTGTTCTTTTTTTAGTTCTTGAGAGGGAATATTATTTTGGTAATATAATCCTCCTTTTTTTGTTTCTGAATTTCCTTCAATATTATTTTGAGACATTAGTTCTGAAATATCTTCTTTACTCATAACAATTCCAGAAACTTTAGCATCTCCTAACTTAGTACAAAGAAGAACTAAATCATTAGCAAACTCAAAACCAGATTTAACTTTCACTTTTTTTGCTTTCCATAAGCTTAATGGAAATCTTCCAGGATATTCTCCTTTACCAAATCTAATAAATTGTCTGTGCACTTCTTCATCTATTTGTCTATTAAACACCTTTTTTATAAAATTCATATAATAGCTTCTTAAAGATTGTTTATAAATTTTTCTTACTCCAAAACTTTATAAATTTGTTTTGCATGTTTAAATGATGGATGAACCTTATTTTAAAAGAATTATGACAACAATTATACTTGCTGTTTTAATTATTTTGTCTTTTTTTATTATCCGTCCTATTCTTCTTTCAGTTATTGTTGGTTTAATACTTGCATTTATTTTTACTCCAATTTATGATTTCATTAATAAAAAGATAAAATTCGGAACAATTACAGCCACATTAATCTCAGGATTTTTAATTTTAATAATAATTCTTATCTTGTGGTTTTTAACTCCAATAATTATAGATCAAGCTCTGAAAATTTATCTTTCAACACAGCAAATGGATTTTGTTGCCCCATTAAAAGAAATATTTCCCTCAATCTTTTCATCCAAAGAGTTTTCTTCTGAAATAGGAACTATAATTCATTCTTTTGTAACTAAATCAATAAATTCTTTTTTAAATTCAGTTTCAGGAATAATCTTAAATTTTCCTCAAATTATGCTTCAGTTATTTGTTGCTTTTTTCACTTTCTTTTTTGTTTTAAGAGATAAAGAAAAAATTATCTCTTATGTAAAAAGCATGCTTCCTTTTTCAAAAGAAATAGAAAAGAAATTATTTGAACAAACAAAAGGAATAACCGTTTCTGTTTTATATGGACAAATCGTTATTGGAATATTGCAGGGACTTATTGCAGGTGCAGGATTTTTTATTTTTAAAGTTCCAAACGCTCTTTTATTAACTTTATTAGCTTGTATTGCAGGAGTATTTCCAATAATAGGAACAACAGTTGTTTGGGTTCCAGTTGCAATTTATCTGCTTTTCACAGGAGCAACTTTTGGAGCAGTAGGAGTTACAATTTTTGGATTAATCTCTGTATTCATTGATAATATTTTAAAGCCAGTAATGGTTTCTCAAAGAACAAATCTTCCAAGTTCAATAATTTTAATTGGAATGGTTGGAGGATTTTTCTTTTTTGGAGTTTTAGGATTTGTTCTTGGGCCATTAATACTAGCTTATTTACTAATTATTTTAGAAGTTTATAGAAATAAAAGAGTTCCAGGATTATTAGTCCAGGAACCTCCGAGCAAATTAAGGATAAGTATATAAAATATTCTTTCTAATTAATTTAAAAGAGATGAAACTTAAAGTTAAATTTTTAAAATGGAAAGCAGGAATTCCTGTTGCAATGCTGAGAGAGCAAACAGCAATAGAACTAGGAGTTAGAGCAAATGATAGAGTTTCAATTAAAACAGATGGAAAAGAATTCACTACAATTGTTGATGTTGTTGGAAATTTTATAAATAAAAATGAAATAGCTCTTTCTACTGAAATTAAAAATATTTTAAACTTAAAAAAATCTCAAAGAGTAGAAGTCAATATTGCACCAAGAGCAAATAGTTTGGAATTTATTAAAGAAAAATTAAGTGGAAAAGCATTAAATCAAAAAAAGATTCATCAGATTATTAAGGATGTTGTGAATAATTCTTTGTCTTCTCCAGAAATAGCATTATTTATTTCAGGAATGTATAAAAAAGGAATGACAAAACAGGAAATAATTTATTTAATAAAAGCAATAATGCAATCTGGAAATAAATTAAATCTTAAAAATAAAAATATTGCAGACAAACACAGTATAGGAGGAATTGCAGGAAATAGAACAACTCCTTTAGTAGTTTCAATTTGTGCTTGCGGAGGATTAGTTATTCCTAAAACTTCTTCAAGAGCAATAACAACTGCAGCAGGCACCTCTGATGTTCTAGAAGCAATTTGCAAAGTTGATTTTTCAATCAAAGACATTAAAAAAATAATTAAAAAAACAAATGCTTGCATGGTGTGGGGAGGAGCACTAGGGCTTGTTCCTGCTGATTCTAAAATAATACAAATTGAAAAAACTCTTAAAATTGATCCTGAATCTCAATTACTTGCATCAATAATGTCAAAAAAACTTGCAACAGGAAGCAAATATATAATAATTGATATTCCCTATGGAGAATCTGCAAAAGTTTCAAAAGTTAAAGCACGAGATTTAAAAAAGAAATTTGAATATCTTGGAAAATACTTTAAGAAAAAATTAAAATGTGTTCTTACAGATGGAAGTCAGCCTATTGGAAACGGAATTGGACCAATTTTAGAATTAATAGATATAGTAAAAATCCTTAATCCAGAAGAAAAAGGCCCAGAGGATTTAAAAGAAAAATCCTTATTTCTTTCAGGAGAGTTATTTGAATTAAGTGGCAAAGCAAAAAAAGGACAAGGAAAAAAACTAGCTCAAGAAATTCTTTATTCTGGAAAAGCTTATGAAAAATTTAAGCAAATAATAAAAGCTCAAGGAGGAGAAATAAAAAAATTAGTGCCTGGAAAATATAAAAAAGACATTTTTTCAAGCAAGTCTGGAAAAGTATATAAAATCAATAATAAAAAAATAAATCTTTTAGCAAGAATTGCTGGCTGTCCAGGATATAAAAAAGCAGGATTATACTTGCATGTTCATAAAAAAAATAAAGTAAAAAAAAGAGACAAACTATTAACAATCTACACTGAATCTAAATCAAGGTTAAATGAAGCAAAAAAAGCCTATAAAAAACTAAAACCAATAATTGTGAAGTAAGACAACTAATTTTTTAAATAATGTCCTCTATTTATTTTAATGGAAACATATAAAAGAAAATTAATAAATTATTTTAAAAAAAATTTACGTAAAGGATATACTCCTGATTCTCTAAGATTTGCTCTTATGAGTCAAGGATATTCAAGAATTGTTGTTGAGGATGCTTTGAAAATAGCAAATCAAGAACTTGCAGTAAAAGCTCCTGTTTTAAAAGAAAAACCAAAAATCAAATACGAAATAATTGATGAATATGATAAACCAATACAAATAAAAAAACCTTTTTGGAAAAGGATTTTTGGAGCATAAAAATGAGCAAAGGCAAAAGGCCATTGTTAGTATGGGATGCAGAAAGTTTTAGCAAGGTTATGGAAGACGGTAGACAAGCGCTCGCAGAGGATGCGAGAAGAGCTGGAATTTTAACTGCAGAGGAATTTAGTGAACGTTATGAACGAGGACTAAAATTATTATTGCAAGAAGATCCAAATTATCTTAAAAGAACATGCGGATATTTTTCTTCCTTAACAAGAAAAAGGGCAAATTGGCTGTATTAAGATAATTAGATGTAGTCTCTAAGAAATTAATCTAATTATACTTATACTTTTTAAATTATTTAATTATAATGAATCGTAAAAAATTAGCTTTCTTTTTAGGTATGATGTGCGGAGATGGCTGTTTAACTATAAGGGTAAAAAAAAATTAAGGGATATAAGTGTTATTCAACAGAGTTTTATAATTCCAAGGAGGATTTAATGGGAGATTTTCAAAATTTATTTTCAGATATTTTTGGAATCAAAGGAAATTGCTATCCAGAGATAAGGGAGAATAAGAAAAAAGTATTGTACTGTTTTAGAAGCTATTCTAAGGAAATTTTTAATAAAATCTCTTATATGGATTTTCCAATTGGGTTTAAAAAACATAAATTGAGAATTCCTCCCCTAATATGGAATTTTAGAAGAAAAGAAAAACTCTTATTTTTAAAAGGACTTACAATTACAGATGGTTCTATAAGATCTCAAGGAAATATTTTATTCCATCTTTCTAGTAAAAAATTCTTAGAGGACGTATCTGATTTAATTTACGAATTGTTTGGATTAAGAAAGCCAATAAAAGAATATCTTCAAAGAGAAAAATTTTATTCTTATCAATTACTATTGAACAAAAAACAAGCACAAGAAGTCTTAAAACAATCACTGTAAGCTTTTTAAAGGCTAAAATTCTTTTATTTTTAAGCCTCCGTCGCATAATGGTATTGCACTCGGCTTGAGCGGTACAGATTTATATTCATAAGTAAACCTAAGCTACCGAGGCCCTTCGGGGCATCCCCGTTCGATTCGGGGCGGGGGCGTATATTTTTTTAAAAGAAATAATCCTCTGAGGGCTTAGTCTTTCACTTTACTTATTATCTGTCTAAGTTTTTTTAAGAATTCTTTACTATCTACAAAATAATTAGGATATGCTTTTTTTAAGTCAGGAGTCGTATCTGCACCAACAAGAACTACATCATATGCTTTTTTACCTTGATTTTTCTTTTCTGCTTGATTATAATCATCAATAGCCTTCTTTTCTAATTCTTTTGGATAAGCTCTTATGTTTAGTCTTCCTTCTTCAACATCTAATTCTAAAAGAAAAAATTCTACTAACTTCTTTTTATTCATCTCCTCAAAAACTCCTACTGCATGAGTCCAACCTTCCATAATCTCAATAACATTTAATTTTTTTTCTTGTTCCTTGATTTGTTTGTATAACTCTTTTTTATTTTTTGGTGTTCCTTGGATCAAAGGAGTTTTTTCTATTATTGCAAATGCTGAACTTACTAATTTGAAAAAATCTACCCATTCCTTTTGACCTTCATTTGATTTTATGGCTTGTTTTGTAAAGAAATCCACTATTTCGATTGCAGTTGCCCATAAATGTTGCAATTTGGATCTTATTTGGATTTCAACCAATAACCCATTATATTCTTTCTTTCCTTTGTCGCTATTATATCTGTAAATTAAATGAATGCTTCTATAACCATCTTGTTTTGGAATTAACATATAGTCTTTTTCGTTTATTTTTGGATGTTTAATATGCCCTTTAAGATAGTCTTTTTCATATAATTCTCTAGCTTGTTTTATTGTGGGCATAACTACCCTACATCCAGCAATGTCTTGCATCTGAGATAGTTTCATTGTAGCTTTATCTCCCTGATAGACTCTTTGCAATTTTTTAATAATTGAAGGCAATCTTTTTAATCTTTGAACTGTAAGCGCTTCCTTATCTCTTTTTTCAGAAACGTTTTTCAATCTTTTTTTAAAGATATGCATAGGGTACCTATGGATAGCTCTCCAATTATCTAATATCTCAATAGCCTTATTTTTATCTTCTTTTGAACTTGTCTCATTGCTCAAAATCTTTCCTGCCCAATCTACTTTTTTCCTGCTATGCCCTGCGGGTTTTATAAATGCCATAATATACTGCGCATTTACATGTATTTAAATATTTCTTTTGCGCAGTAATTTTACACATAAAATAGCATTTTTTAAGATTTTTTATCCTTTTGCGCAAAAAGGAGAAGAATATTTGATTATTAGCGCAGAGTCATCTTCTGACTCTACAGGATTGAAGTCCACAACTTATAAAAATCAAAGCAGTCTTGAGAAATTGTGACAAAAGAAAAGGAGAATCTAATTGCTGTCTGGGATGGGATATTCCAAGGCACTAAATTTTTAACACCCAAAGAATATGGGGCAAGAGAAGAATTAATCAGAGAAACTAGAAAAAAAGTATGGCATTTTGTTGCATGGTTTATAGTCATCCTAGCAATTATTTGTGCCTTGCCTTTTATCCTCTTAATTTTATTTTCATAATCACTCATCCAAGATGCCGTGAAGCCAGGGAATTTGGCGGGGGCGTTTATTTTTTAAAGAGTTTATATTAAAATGTTCTCCTTACGTTTATATTTTGGATTGTAGGGGGAATTTATATAAAATAAGCTAAAAAGCTCAGGCATATAGCATAGAACCCTTTTACAGAGGATTTATTACTAAAGCTAAGGGATTTTAATAATTAATTGTATAGTAGTAACAATATAGAAAGGTTTAAATAGTATGAAAGGTGCTTAAAAGCATGGCACCAATGCTAAATATATCAGAAAAGGATTTTGAAAGAGCAAGTAAGCTTTTAGAATTTGCTAATGTAGATTATACTCTTCCAAAAGAAGTGGCTGAACAAGCAAATGAATCAAATTCTTTTTATGTTCCTTCAATTAAACTTCATGTTGCAAGAGAAAGAACACTTCAAGGTAAAAATTGGTATGAAACTCATGAAGAACTTGCTAAACAAGGAAGTAGAATGTTGCCCCCTTTAGAATTTACTAGATTATTAAAGTATTTAGGAGAGAATGACTCTGATTTTTATAGAGATATAACTGAAGTTAAATCTCCTTGGAGAGCTGAATGGATTGATGCTTTCTTTGAAAAAAGACAAAATGGATTATATGTTCTTACAGGAAATAAAACAAAAGCAGAAAAATTAGATGAGGATACTTTGATGGACGATAAAAGAATTTCTTTAGAGTCTTGGATTGAAAATCCAACAAAACAGGGGCTTCCAAGGAAAGACACTAAAAAAGGGGATTTATATTTTTGGCATCCAAGAAATGGAGCAGTCGCGGGGTTCAGTGCCAGCGGTGGTAGGGTTGACTTCGTTTGCCTCAACTGGAGTCCTTCTTACGGGGTTTCTGATCTCGGGGTAAGGGCGGTTAAAACAGCTTGAAGTTTGGCTCGCTTGGATATATAAAATAAATTTTCTATTGCGTAGCAACGCGCAAAATTTTTTAAACCTCTTTTTATTCTAATTTTTGTCCTGGAGTTTTGTTTTTCCTTGAGCAAGAAAAATAAAGGAGGACTACACGTCAATTCCTGAAAATCTTTGAGATTTTTGGGCACTAAAAATGCCTGGCATTTTTGGTGTATTAGCACATTATTTAGATTTATTTTAGGTCATGAAATTCAACTTTGAGAATTAGTAATAAATATGAAAATTGAAAAAGTGGTGGTAAATGATAAATTGGCTACAACTAGTCGCGAGGTTCAATGCCAACGATGATAGGGTTAACTTCAATTGCAACAACAGGAATCCTTCTAACAGGAATTCTGATCTCGGAATAGTTCTCTCTTTCAGGATGTTAATGTTTATGAAATCTCACAAAAATCTCTATAACGAAGTGATCTCTTTAGGAAATCTTACTCTAGCTTGGAGAAAAGCTAGAAAAGGTAAGACTCAAAGGGATTATGTTATTTATTTTGAAGAAGATTTAATAAAAAATCTCTTAGATTTGTATAAAGAGTTAAAGGAAGAAACTTATTCTCCTGAACCATTAAAAACATTTATCCTAAGAGATCCAAAAACCCGTAAAATATCCAAGTCTGCTTTTAGAGATAGAATTGTTCATCATGCATTATGCAATATTATAGAACCAATTTTTGATAAGAGTTTTATATATGATAATTCTGCGAATAGAAAAGGCAAAGGAACATTATTCGCATTAAAGAGATTAGATTATTTTATTGGCAAGGTTACAAATAATAGGGCTTCGAAAGCATTTTGTTTAAAGGCAGATATTAAACATTATTTTCAAGAAATTAATCATTCTGCTCTTTTGGAAATAATTAAACGAAAAATAAAAGATAAGCAAGTATTGCAACTGATAAGGTGCATCCTGAGAGAGAGAGAGAGAGAGAGAGAGGCACACTTTTTAATTAATAGAAAAGGAATGCCTTTAGGAAATCTCACAAGCCAATTCTTTGCAAATGTTTATTTGAACGAATTAGATAGATTTGTAAAACACAAATTAAGAGTAAAATATTATATCAGATATGTTGATGATTTTGTTATTTTGCATAAATCAAAGAAACAACTTGATATTTGGAAGAGAGAAATAAATAGATTTTTACTAGATAAATTAAGGATTGAGCTTCATCCAGATAAATCCAGAATTATAAATTTATCAAGAGGAGTAGATTTTGTTGGTTTTAGAAACTTTTACTTTCATAAGTTATTAAGAAAAAGAAATATTAAGAATATGAGAAGAAAAATTCACTTATTTAATCAAGAAGAAATAAGTTATAATAAATTTATAGAGATATTTCAAGGCTGGAAAGCATACTCGGATTGGAGCAATAATTATAAATTAATCTTTAATTTAATAAGAGAAATTAAATCTTTTCACTCTTTTTCAAAAGCTTCTAAAACCCTTGAATCAGGAGATAAAACAAATACATGATCTTCTTTGAATCTCAATCCACGATATACTTTTTGCCATAATTCTCTTCTAGCTTTGTCTTTGTAAAAATCCCAATAATCTTGAGGACGTGTTTGATTTAATATCTTCCAAAAAGCATCTTTAACATTTGGATTAGGATATTTTGTAAAAATAATACTATTGCATTGTTCTCCAGGAAAATCAATTCCTCTTGAAGCTCTAGTAGAAAATAAAACACTTGTTTGTCCTTTTTTAAATCTCTTAACCAACTCTCCATCATTGTCCTGATTTTGCAATTCTCTTAGTTTTTCTTTACTAATTAAATTATCAATATCATATTCTTCTAATTCTCCTTCACTAGGCAAGTCACTAAATGCATTAATATGAACTAGCAAAGGTTTTTTCGCAATTTCAACACATTTGCTTAATGATTTCAAATATTCTTCTCTAGTTATTGTTCCATTTGAAAAATTAGAATATTTGCAATCCTTTTCTAAACCAGTTCTTAGAGTTTCTATTTGGCCTTGAGCTTGTGTTTCAGCTTCAACAACCTTAAAATCTTCAATTCCAAAAATATTTTTTAAAACATGTTCAGAATGAATTGTTCCAGACATCATAACAATTAATTTATTCTTATCTCTCATTTCTTTAAATCTTTTAGCGAGGTTTGTTGTAACAACACTTGCTATAATTTGATTATCTTTTTTAGAAAAAATAACATAACTTTCATCTAAAAATCCAGCAAACATCCTCGCTGTTTCTTCTATCTCAAATAAATAACTTTCATCATCAACTTCTGCTAAGAATTCTGGAATATTCAAAAAAACTCTTAATAAATCATAAATGCTTGTTTGTTTTAATGGAATAATCTCTCCTGTTTCTAGAGCCTCTTTAACTCTTTGGTCTTTTCTAAGATGTTTTAGAATTTCACCAAGCTCTTTTGAAGCTTTCTCAAAATTTTCTCCGCCTCCAATAGCATAAATTAAAGCATTTTGCAATCTATCTAAATTAATTGACTTTTGATTAGAAAATTTATCTAAAAACTCATCACACTCATCAATAATTTCAACTTCAGTTAGAGGTTTACGATTTAATGCAGATTCTAAAATATATTTCATTGAATTAAAAACAATTATATCTGAATTTAAATAAGAATCAAATTGTTTATAAAATCCACATCCAGGAGCAGAATAGTGGATAATAAATTTAGTATCTTCTAATCCTTCATAAACTTTTTTTTGTTTGTCTGGATGAGATTTTAATTCAAATTGTGCGGGAAGAACAGGACTCCAATAAGGACAAACTCTTGCCACAGAAGCTCTTGTAACATCTCTAATTTCATTAAATTTTGTAGGATCAGCTTTCGGATTTTGTTTAATGTATTCTTTTATTTTATTCCAATTTTTTTCTTTAATCTCAATTTTACATGGCAAATCCCAAACATCTGCTGTGTTTTCTTTAATTTCTCTTTTTTTAGGAATAGGGTCATCAAAAATATCCAATGTAGAATTTACTTCTTTTTTTATCTTAGGAATAACAACTTGATTATCTTGTAAAAAAGGACATTTGTGATTTTTTCTTCCTGTAATAACACTAATCTTTAATTTTTGGTTATTTTCTCCAAGAAGATATTTATTTTTTTCATAATCTTGTTTATATTGACTTTGAAGATTTTTTCCAGGAACAACAATAGAAGCTTTTCCTAGTTTTCTTGCAATATTTAATGCAATTGCACTTTTTCCTGTTCCACACACTCCATGGATAAATACAATTTTATGCCCTTCATTAATATGCCCTAAAACTTCTTCTACAATATCTCTTTGAGATTTGCCATTAGAAAAATTCAATGGTTCTAGAAATTTATCTCCCTCATATAAAGACCAAGTCATAATTGATTTGGTTTTTTAATTATTATAAATGTTTAGCACTACTAACTAAGAAAAAGTTTTAAGATTGTCAGATATTTAGATTAAAAAATTAAATTAAATTTATCCAAATAGGGCTGACAATCCTTCTGCTGCAGCTTCTTTCTTTTCTTCTTTTGGCTTTTCTTCTTTCTTTTCTTCTGCTTTTGCTTCTCCACCTTCAGCAGGTGCACCAGCAGGAGCAGCAGCAACTAAACTAGCACTTTCTAGTTCTTTTGCAATATCAACGCCATTTAAGCTAGCAACAAGAGATTTGATTTTTGAATCATCTGCTTGTTCACCAGTAGCTGCAACAACACTTTTCAAATTTTCTTCATTAACTTCTTTTCCAAGTTTATGCAGTAAAAGTGCCGCATATGTGTATTCCATAGTTTATTTTTCCTCTCCTTCTGATTTATTTTCTTCAGGAGTTTGAGTAGTTTCAGCCGGAGATTCTTCTTTGTTTTCTTCTGGTTTTTCTTCTTCTGTCTTTTCTTCTTTGTTTTCTTTTGGCTGTTCCTTTCCTACTAAATTTGATAGAGCTTTTTCATGCATTCCTGCTTTTCCAAGCAAGAACTTAATTGTTTCTGGACTTGCATATCCTCTTTCAACTGCAAAAGCAAGAGATTTTCCATAAGCTTCTTTTAATTTTTCAACAGCTTCTTCAGTATTTATTTTAATATCTAAATATAATTTTTTAGTTGAATTGTCAAAAGCAGATAAAGGAATAAATCCAATTGAAAACGGCTTTATATCTAATTTAGCCATTATGTCTGCTGCAGGTTGAGAAATTTTTTCTCCTTCTTTAACAATTACTTTTGGTTCTCTTATAGAAATTTTCCCTTTTTCAATCTGAACTTGTAATCCTACTGCTCCTAATTCACTTATTGCAGGCCCAGGAACTAAATCAGTAGGTCCAGCAGGAATTTCTATATCCATAGGAGCTTCTTGTCCAGGTTTTGCTTTTGCAGGACTTTTATTTCTTAGTAATTCTCCTGCAAGTTCATAAGCATCTAAATCTGAAAACAAAATAGCATTGCTATCTTTAAATTGTTCTTTTATTTTTTCAATATCTTTATCTTTTAATCCATCTATAGCTCTAAGAAATAAGTTCTTTTTAGGAACTTTAATTACTGCTTTATTTCTTAATTTTTTTCCAATTTCCTGAAATTGAGATGCAGGAAGATTTTTTATTGAAGAAATTAAAATTGTTTTTTTATTTTTAATTAAATCAGATAGTTCTTTTACTAACTTAATCTTTAATTCTGGAATTGGCTTTTCTCGTTTTAATTCTTGTTTCATCGTATTTTAATTTTTTGAGGCTTGCTCATTGTAAATTTAATTTCAATATTCCTTATGTTCTCAAGATTTCTTGGAAGAGATTTTAAAAGAGCATTATAAACTCCTAACGCATTTTCAATAATATCCTCATCTTTCATACTTTGTTTTCCAATTGCAAGTTTAACACAAGCTTCTTTAACTTTTAATTTAACACTATTATTTATTTTTGTTTTTAATTCAGCGATAGCTTTATCATCAACATTCATTAAAATTCCCATTTGAGGAGAAGGCATTTTTCCAGTAGGACCTAAAACTCTTCCAAATGTTGCAGCAACCTTTGGCATTAAACTTGCTTGAGCAATAAAATAGTCATATTTTGAAATAAGTTTTTTTAATAATTTTTTATCTGAATATTTTTTAAATTCTTCTGGAGTTATTGCAGGAACATTCTTATTTTTAGCTTCTAAAAAACCTCCAATTTTTTTATCTTTTATTTTGTGAGGAACACTTGCAAAAAGATTTATATTTGATTTTTTAACATCAAATTTTTGTAGATTAATAATTAAGTCTACTGTTTGATCAAATTTTCTTTGTTTTTCTTTTCTTAATTCAGCTAATGCTTTTTTTAAGTCAGTTTTCAAATCCATTTTCTATTGGTAACCTCCCATTTAATGCGCTTCAAACATAGAATTTATTTTGAAACGATATGGTACAATCGGTTAACTTTTCAAGATAATTTTGCTTTATAAATATTTCTAATCACAACAATCCTTAAATATTGCTCAAGATAAATATTATAATGGAATTAGTTGCATTATTATCCTCTGGAAAAGGAACCTGGGCTCAGGTTTCAGGACTTATATCTTATGGAGAATGGGAAAAAATAATAGTTCTTGGAGATGAATTTGCAAAAGGATTTAAGCATAATAAAAAATTTGAATTTATTAATGTAAATCTTAATCAAAAAATAAAAGAGTTAAGAGATGATTTTTCTAAAAAACTTAAAGGAAAAATAAATGGAACAGAAGTAGCATTGACTATTGCTTCTGGAGATGGAAAAGAACACATGGCACTTATTTCTGCATTAATTAACTTGCCAGTTGGAATTAGATTTGCAGCTTTAACAAGAGAAGGTGTAATTGATTTATAAAAAATGACAGAATATACAGGTTATGTTGCATCTCTTTTATTTAAAGGAGCACAAAGAACTGTCTCTTTTTATCGGAAAGCTGTAAAATAAGTATTTCTTGAAAGAGAAGATTGTCAAGTTTTTCAGATAAGAGGGAGGAATTACAAATCAAAAAGAGAATTTCAACAAGCACTAGACGCAGAATTTAATGGCAAAATTGCAAGAGACCTTGAAGCAAGATTAAAAAGATTCTGCTCTGAAAAAGATTTAACTTTTACAAAATTACCCAAAACTCTCCCTAAATCTTAAACTTTTTTAATTTTCAAATCTTTTTTATTCTTTCCAAGAACTATTGCCCTTGAAAATTCATGAATATCTAAAATTTTGTATTTTTCTTTTTTCAAAGCTTTAACTAATTTCTCTGCAAACTCTAACATTTCTTTATCATTCGGCATCATTTCATATCCTAATCTTTTTCTTGCAAATCCAACTGACATAAAACCTTTTAATTCAATAAAAAGAGGATTAGATTTTTTAATCAACTCTGCAAACTCCTGAACAGCGACGTCACTCATATTAATGTCTCTAATAAGATTCATTCTAAAAACAGTTCTGCATTTCAAATCTTTTATTAATTCAAGACTCTGATTAAGTTTTTCCCAAGCATCTTTCTTTGAACTTCTATGAAATTTAATATAGTCTTTTTTATTAGAAGAATTAACACTAATATATAGTTGAGTTGGAAGTTGTTTTTTCTTTATTAATTCTTTAATTTTTTCTGGATATAATCCATTAGTAACTAAAAAACTTGTTTTTCCTCTTTTTCTTAATTCAGAAATTAATTCTCCAATATAAGGATAAATAGTCGGTTCACCAGATAAAGAAATAGCAAATTGCATTGGTTCTTGAGCTTCTTGATATTTTTTCATATCTGCTTTACTCAATTGTTTTTTCTTTGATTTTTTATCAATCTTAAATCCCACAAGCAATTTTCTTTGTGCTTTAATACATTCGTCAATTATTTTCTTAGGAGAATCAACCTTTCCTTTTAGAAGTTGATTAAAGTTGAATTCTATGGCTCTCCAACAATGAAGACATTGATTATCACATCCTAACCAAGGAGTAATTTGGCAGCATCTATGACTATCTATTCCATAAAATTTCTCTTTATAACACTCTCCCTCATTTTTTAGAGATTTCTTAGTCCATCTACATACTTTTACTGCACTATGATTGCCTACAAATCTATACCCTTGCTTTTTCATCAATCTCTTTATTTTATCTGGAATCATTTTTAAAAGAAACTAAACAACCAAAAAAACATAATCAATCCTAATAATGCTAAAAATAAAAATGTTATTCCTGTAAAAACCTTTTTTGCAATTTTTTCACTTCCCGTTATTCCTGCAATAGTCAAGAAAAAGAATCTTCCTCCATCAAAAATTCCTACAGGCAGCATATTAATAAGCGCAACACTAAAAGAAATTAACACTATCCACCACAGCAGATTATAGAAAAATGTTGCTGAAGAAAAATTTGCTTTATAATAAACATCTGGTTTTTTGAAAAATGAGAATGTGCTTGTAACTCTTCCAAGTATGCCTTGAGGTTCTGCATTAATAAATCCAATTCCAATCCAAGCTTTTCCAGGAACTTCTGGATGTTCTTCTAAAATTAAATTATATTCTGTTTCTTTATTCTCAAAAATTGTTTTAATTACAACTTCTTGTCTGATTTCTTTATTATCTAATACTTCTGAAAGTTTTTCTTTACTTGTTATGAGCTCATTATCAATTTCTGAAATTACTCCAACTAATTGAGATTTTATTGCTGGAGCTTCGTCAAATAAAACTAATTTGCTATATTCTTCATAATACTCTCTTGTTTCAGAATTATTTATCGCCATCTTTGTTATAAGATATTTATTTTCATTAATTTCTATTTCATTTAAATCATCATTCATTGAATCTAATAAATTATCATATGAAGTATTTTCAATGAGATTTCCATTTAGAGTTATTGGAGCACTTATACTTACAACAGAATAAGCATAATTATCAAAAACAATTCCTGCTGGAGAAAAACAAGTTATAAAAAATAAAACTAATAAAATAAAAAATAAAAATGCAGTAAGAATATTTGCAAATGTTCCTGCAGATAAAATACTCATCTGACTAAATTTACTGGTTTTTTTCATTTGCTTTTCATCTGGTTCAACAAATGCAGCTAAAAAAACAGGAAGAAAAAAAGGAAAAAATCCAAATCCAGTATTTTTAATTTTAATCTTGTTATAAGCAGCATAAAATCCATGAGCTAATTCATGAGGAATAGCAATTATAGCTATGATAATTATCCAATAAATAAAATAAAATGGAGGTAAAAAATCTAATTTAAATGCCTGAGGAAGATAAGGAATCAAAGGCATTATAGGAGGAATTTTAATTGCTCGAATTATTTCTGGACGAAATAAATAAATAAAAATTATTCTAGCAAAAAAATAAATCATTAAAATCATTAAAACATAACCAGTAAAAATTGAAACATAACTTAAAACTTTTAGAGTTTTTTTGTATTTTTTACTTACTTTTTCAATTAATTTTATTCCCCAGTTTGATTTGTAAAGCAATAATAATCCTTCTTTTTTGATTTTTTTTCTTCGAGTATATAAGAAAACAGACATGAAAATTCCAAATATAACTAATAAAATAAGGTCATATACAATAAAATTCATTTTAATCACTTCTTTTTTAAAGGTCTAAGTTCTCTTGAAGTGCATTTTCTACACTTTGCTTTTCCTTCAAGAACTTTCAGAGGGCTTGTTTTAATTTTATTCTGGCACTTTTTACAAACATACACATTCTTAAAAAGTCTTTTTTGAGCTTCAGGTATTTTTGCGGCCATTTTATTAAAGTTTTCTCTTGATTATTTTTTGTCCTTCAATATCCCAATATTCTGCATTTTCTCCTTCTTTTAGTTGGGATTTAATTTCTTCTTCTGGAGAATCAATCTCAATTGTTTCAAAAGTTTCTAAATCCATTAAACTTATTTTGTCTCCAATTGAAAGAATTTGAGCTTTTCTTTTATCTACTAATGGAACTTCTAATCTATCATGTCCAGGAATAACAAACACTTTTTTGTTTCCAGTAAACATATTCGCTGCTTCTATTCTTGCTTTTGCATGTCCATGTTTACCTGTTTTACTAATATCAATTTTTTTAACTGTACAAGGGTTTCCATCAACTAGAATATTTGTACCAACTTTTGCTTCAGTAGCATTAATTATTTTAGCAACCATATATTACTCAAAAAAAATACATTTATAAACGTTTTTACTAACAAAATTATATGACACTTAAAAAAAATGATTTTATTGAGATAGAATTTACTGGAAAAGTAAAGCAAGGAGAAGTTTTTGATTCAAATGTAAAGGAGCAAATAAAAAAAACAGGCGCAAACACTCCTGCAAAACCTTTTATTTTTCCTCTTGGACAAGGAATGTTCCTAAAAGCAATAGATGAATTTTTAATTGGAAAAAAAGAAAAACAAAAATATTCTGTTGAACTTTCTGCAGAACAAGCTTTTGGAAAAAGAAATCCTCAGGCAATTAGATTAATTCCTCTAGCAGTATTTAAACAACACAAGATAAATCCTTATCCTGGAGCAGTTTTTAATTTTGATGGAAAAATTGCAAAGGTTTTATCTGTTTCTGGAGGAAGAATAATGGTAGATTTTAATCATCCTCTTTCAGGAAAAGATGTAAATTATGATATAAATGTTTTAAGAAAAGTAACTGACATAAATGAACAAATAAATGCTATTAGTGATTTTCTTTTTAAAAAACAATTTAAATTTGAGATAAAACAAAAAAAGCTTATCTTTTCTGTAGAAAAACAAATGGTTAAATTTGTTGAGCTATTTAAGCAAAAATTTAAAGATATTTTTGACTTAGAATTAGAAGTTAAAGAAATATCTGATAGTACTAAATAAAGCACAATAATTCTTATAAACAACTTCATCTTAATTTTAAGATGGATGAGGTCTATACAGAAAGTTCTTCAGAAATTCCTAATGAACAAGCTAATGAACTAAAGATTATTGATAGGGAATTAGAAGAATTATTAAAAAAACAATCAGCTAAAATAAAAGTAATTGGAATTGGTGGTGGTGGAAATAATTCTCTTAGTAGAATGAAGGAAATTGGAATCAAAGGAGGAGAATTAATAGCAATAAATACAGATGCACAAGATTTACTTTATGCAAATGCTGATAAAAAAATATTAATTGGAAAAGAATTAACTAGCGGTTTAGGAGCAGGAAGTAATCCAAAAGTAGGTGAAGAAGCTGCAAAAGAATCTGAATCAGAAATAAAGAAAAAAATTTCAGGTTCTGATATGATTTTTATTACTTGTGGTTTAGGAGGAGGAACAGGTACAGGCGCAGCACCAGAAGTTTCAAGAATTGCAAAAAAGCAAGGAGCACTAACAATTGGAATAATTACTCTTCCGTTTACTATTGAAGGTAAAAAAAGAATAGAAAATGCAATGAATGGTTTAGAAAAAATGGAAGCAATGGTGGACACATTAATTGTAATTCCTAATGATAAACTTTTAGAACTTGCTCCAGAATTACCATTACATACTGCTTTTAAAATTTCAGATGAAATATTGACTAATGCAGTTAAGGGAGTTACTGAACTAGTAACAACCTCGGGATTAGTAAATCTTGATTTTGCAGATATTAGAACAGTAATGTCTAATGGAGGAGTTTCATTAATTGGAATGGGAGAATCAGATACAGAACAAAGAGCATTAGATGCTGTTGGAAAAGCAATTGATAATCCATTATTAGATGTAGATATTTCTAATGCAACAGGAGCATTAGTTAATGTAATTGGAGGAAATGATATGAGTTTAGATGAATGTAAACAAATAATTGATTGTGTTGGACAAAAACTTTCACCAGATGCTAAATTAATCTGGGGAGCTCAAATATCTCCAGACATGGAAAAATCAATAAGAGTTTTATTAATTGTAACTGGAGTAAAAAGTTCTCAAATTCTAGGGCATACTGGCTCACTAGATATGCTTAAACATAAAGAAATTGAAGAAGAATTAGGAATAGACTTCTTTGAATAATTTTAAAAACCCCAAAAATATCTTTTTATTATGAAAATAATATCTTTTTTATTAAAATGTAAAAGAGTATGGCATGCACTAAAAAAGCCAACTAAACAAGAATTTTTAAAAATAGCAAAAGTATCTGCAGTAGGAATCCTTGTGCTAGGTTTTTTTGGATTTTTAATATCTCTTTTAATGACATATTTAATTTAGGGCTTTGGTGAAATCCTCCAATCATTAAAGACAAAATTATCTTTCTATCTACATTGTAAGCTATTAATCTGAATAATAATTCTTTTTTCTGTGTTTCAAATGATTTACTTAAAACAAAACTT
>Ga0272442_10000654_pt1 | contig 54505 bp, 28 predicted proteins | sample SSMForm2O_FD_200262 | JGI IMG/M metagenome (GOLD analysis project Ga0272442, IMG submission 200262) | Marine sediment archaeal communities from Little Sippewissett salt marsh, Falmouth, MA, United States - SSM-Form-2O | ecosystem: Environmental > Aquatic > Marine > Wetlands > Sediment ... | reverse complement strand
GCGGAGGAACCGTTCCAATGCCTTTTGATAAGCACTCAACTTTCCCATTGTTCGGGGATGATGAACACTGGTCCAGATGTGCTTCTCATTCAGATATTTCTCACAATATTTCCTCATCACAGAATTCTTCCGACTGAACTGACTACCATTGTCAGTCAGCAGATTGTCATATCTTTCATTGACAAGCTTCTTCATTCCATCAACTACTGTGACATCCCTCTGATCCGGTAGGGCTATTGCCCAACCTTCTCTGGAATGATCATCCTCCATCGTTAGAATCGGCACTCCATAGAGTTTGGTCAGATCCGCCTGGATGAGTCTCCTTGGATGTCCCCATTCGAAGGATCTCCATTTGTTCTGTATCCGTTTCTCCTTCTATTTCAGCAGTTTCTTTACTAGATTGATTTGCTCTTTTTCAAAATATATTTGTCCTGTGGATACAATCATGTGTCGTCACCTTTTTGGTTTGGGTTTTGTTTGCGCTAACCCCTAATGCAAAAGGGTGACACATGTCTTTGGTCTGCACATGTCGTTCTTTCATTTTCAAAATTTACTTGGTTTTGAATCGTATCGGAGGAGCAATCTCTTTCATCAAATTCCGTCATGTCAATCTTCTTCTTCTTTTCCTCATCATCACTAAGACCACTCCTAACGAGATGATTAGAAGCAAAGAGAGGAGGGACCCTGTCGCTACGTAATTTGGTCCGATATCGTAGTACAGCTTCCCATCCACCTCAACATTGATAGAATAATTACCAAAAGGTTCGGCACCGACATGCTTTCCAGTTCTTGAAATCAGTTCGATCTCAATTTCATAAATCCCAGATCGTTCATTAACAGGGACCTTTATGATCAATGGATGCTTTTGATGGGAACCTGATGGGAACTTGCATTTATTCAATGACAAGCTAAGGTCCCATCCACGTTCCTTTAGCTCAGCATTATTGAGAATATGTATATCAGGAGCATCACCGATGTTTCCATAATTTGTGACATTTAGGTATACCTTGCCAGTTTCCCCAGCCTTTATCCTGATATGATCATTATATTGGAGCTTCAGGTTGAAATATGGCTCGATGTATATTTTAAATTCATCTGATGAGAAGTTACCCCGCTCTTTATTTGGGTACTCAATCCAACTGGCCCAAATGGATATCGTTCTATTCGTGGCTCCGCTTGCATTGAATGGAACTTGAACTGTGAAACTGAAAGGTTTGGGAGTAGGGGATTTGAGGTTCATTGGATCAGGGATAGTATAATTCCATTCTGTTAGATCTGTATGGAAATAACCCATAACATACTCTGTGTTGGGGCTCCATTTAATATCAGAGTTTAAAACACCAGTGATCCTGACCTCTGTGAAATTTGAAGGTTCTGGTAGGACACGGATCAATTCATCATTCATGTCCACGGATCCAGTAACGATGGTTCCGCTTCTTTCTGTCTCTTCTCCATTCACACCATGAAGAAGAATTGATGCTGATATTGCAACGATCAACAGAGAATTCATCACCCATATTTTATGGGCTAATCTCCTCTGTCCTCTCGTTACCAGCATGATATTTGATTGATTAGTGTATATAATTCAGTTGTTGAACAAAGATGTCCTCGATACACCTCATTTTCCCTATTTGCGCTGTTTCCGGTTCCGGCGACTTTCAGCAATGATCTCCTGGCTATTCTCCTTTTTTAAGATAATGAGCAATAACTTTTCTATGAAACCTCTACTTGATAAATTCTTTCTAAGTTAAAATAATCTGGATCATTTCCAAGGATTCTAAACAATAACTCTTCGAGGATTTCGACGATATATAGGTTCAACGCTATGTCATTGTTGTATATATCTTCAGAAAGTCTATCCGTATCTTGATAATTATCAGATCCAGTAAATTCCGCATCTGTCTGAGTCATATAGAAATATGATATCGTTAAATTAGTCACAAAAAGATTTTCTCCACTGCCTCCGGATCCTCCAGGTGCTGTTTCAAAATCGGTTACAGATATTGACACCTCTCGATATGTCTCCGTTAGATTTGTTGTTTTATTCACTATCTGGAAATCATAATGTCCAGGCCCGAACCCGTTCGTTGAGTGCGAATAACTTCTTATGAACATGCCATCTGCATCAATAAACGCTCTCACAAGTTCATTCTCTTCAATATAGACATCGTAATATTGATGATTCCAAGAAACACCATCATATATGCAATAGAAATATTCATCATGACCTGGAAAAAAAGGTCCACTCCCGATACACCCGACTATGGGGACAAATGAAAAAGCTAGAATTATCAAGATAGCGGTCTTTTTCATTTGACTTCCCCTTTTGTCTTTTTCATCCTGATCAATTTAATGGTACTAATAGCGAGTATAAGAATAAAAGAACCGGAGATTAAAATTGCGATCAGTGAAGTTTTTTCAAAACCATGAAAGGAACCCAGGTTTAGGTCCTTTCCTGACCTCGTGATGCTGTATGACTGCCTGAAATCATCGATGTATTTCTTCTTGTCTGCTTTCATCCTCCAGGAGATTGAGGGAATACAGCACGAGCTCTTCCTTTTTCATGGACATTCTTTCAATCCAATGTATGAACTACCTGAATAGATAATATTTTCGAAGGCGGTTCATTCCATGGGCAGTTGACAGGTTACCCGTGCTCTATTCCTCGAGCTCGTCGATATCCTTGTTCGCACCCTTTCTGAGAAACAGATAACCGGCAATGGCAACGGCGACAAGTATGATCGCAAGGAGGACAAGGAGGAAGATCAGATTGTCATCTGTTGATTCCTTCTCGAAAGGTGGGATCCTCTCATCATCGGTCCACTCGATATCCCGGTATCCATCCTTGGTAGCCTTGAACTTCGAACCATCCGGGAAATACTCCCCCACCAGGTCCTGGAACTCGGCAACCCCGTCCTCGTCCGTGACCTCGGAGTATGTATCATCTCCTACGGTCACGATGACAACGACACCGGGAACCGGGGCCCCGTCAGCGTCCAGTATCCTCACCGAGGGATGCTTCAGTTCGTGGAACCGAAGGAGGAAGTTCCTTTTGTTGATGATCGAATCATGGTCAAATGGGTCCGTTGTCAGAGGAAGATAACCGGTGGTCACACCCTCCTCTCCGAGGTCCCCCGCCTTCGGTGTTACCTTCAGATAGTAAACGCTCCCGAAGGGCACATCCACAAAGCCATAGACTCCGGTTTCGTTCGTCGTCGCTGCATCGATCAGAGCATCCGTATCGTTGTACAATCTCACCTCGAGCCCGGACGCTGGATCGCCGTCCCTGAAGCCGCCGTCATATGTTATGGTCCCGAAGATATCGCCGCTGGTCGGCGGCACATAAACGAAATAGCTTATTCTCGGGTTCTCGACAGCATCGTCGAGAAGGTCGAACCTGTGTTCGAATTCGATGTATCCACTCTCGGTCCCCTGAATGTCCACGGCATTCTCCGGAACGACCTTTATGGTGTAATTGTGGCCGAAGGGAACGTCTTCGAAATAGTACTTTCCCGTTCCATTGACGGTGAACGTCCCGACCTCCGTCATCACTGAATTATAGAGCAGTACGGTTGCATTCGTTGCATTCTCTCCCTGCAGGGGCCCGTCGAGATAGGTGACCTTCCCTCTCAGGAACCCTTCGGTCCTCGGGGGTGCTTCATAGTATTCTATCTCGAACAACAGCTCGCTCTCATTCCGGAATTCAACGGTTATTGAAATGTTGATGTAACCGCTGTACCTCCCGGAGTCCTCGACGACATCGGGAGGGGTCAGGACCATGAGATACTCGTCCCGGAACGGGACGATCCCGAGGTCGAACTTTCCATCGCTGTCGCTGGTGTCGTTCCATGTCTCGTTGAACCCCACCCCCCCCATGAACATGGACACGTTGGCAGCAGGAGTTCCGTTCAGGGGCCCTCCCGAATAAACGACAGTACCGCCAAATCTCCCCTCGATGGGCGGAGCGGTAGTGTTCGACACATAGACCCAGGTAGAGTTCAATCCGGCGTCGTCGACCGCTCTTACCCCGAACTCGTGAAGGGCCCCGGGCTCGAGGTCATTGAGCACCTCGACCCCGGCTACAGGGGTCTCCCATATCGGATCCCATTCGGTCCCGTTCTTCCACCATATCTCGTAATGGTCCACATCATCCGAAGGTGAAGGATCGAAGTATATCTCTATTGTATCATGGTCTATTGTCTTCGCTTCGACGTTCTCCGGGGGCCCGGGGAGTCTCATGTCGGGGAAGATAACATCGAGATCGTCGGAGGTTCCGGCATCGATATCCATCAACACGACCTCACCCGGAACGTCGAGGCCGTCGAAGTAGAAACTCATGCTGTTGTTGACGAATACCAGGGTATTGCTTCCCGAAAATCTCTTCTGGACCAGGTTGGGGACGTTGGGATAGATCCCCATCTCGTTCGAGACCTGGTTAGTCCCGCCAAAATGGGGGGTGGAATAGAAAGATGAGCTGTCCCTCCTGTATTCCATCTCGGCGCCCTGGATCCTTGTTGTGCCGTCCTCCTCCCTCACGATGACCCTTCTGAAGAATTCCACACGGAGTGTTGAGGAAGGATCGATGCTGACATTGCCGTCCGGGACCACGGTGTCTATTGCGGTGATACTGCTCCCCTCTGCGACCACGATATCTCCCGAATAGGTCCCGTTCACGGACTCCATGATTGCTCTCTGGCTGGCGGAGGCTTCAAGGACGTTGGCATTCTCCCCGGTCATGGTCACCGTAATATCGTGAACGGAAAGGTCACGAGAATTCTCCACCCTTATTGCGGCTCCATTCCTTGCCGTTGAAGTGATGGTGCTGGATCCCAATATTGTCCGGTCCGAACTCCGGATGGAAACGGCATCTTGAACGCTGGCAAGGCATTCGAACCTGCAGAGACCTAATGAGATATCCTGGCTTTCCAGAAGTAACGCGGTGACACCGGTGCCCCGGAGTATAAAACCCGTTAACGAGATGTTCGAGCACCTGTAGAAATACAGAGGGGGAAACTCCACCGACCCGGCGAGCATCACTTCTCCCTGGGAACGGTTCCCGATGATGGCGAGTTCCGATTCTGTCCCGACAGATATGATCCCGTAGGTCCCGGGTGCGACGTATATCGTGTCACCTGGAGACGCGTCACTGATGGCAGAATTGATGCTGGTGTAGGTCGAGCCTCCGCTGTCATCCACGTACAACTTGTTACCGGCGGAAGCGGACCTCCCGGCTCCCGCATCCTCCACGGGCCCGTCGAGAACGAGCCCGGAGAGCAAAAGTCCAGCTATAATGAGTGAGATCGAGAAATACTTCATCCGGGCCCCCCTTGGTCAGGGGATATAATGAAGCTGTGATTATTTACTGTTTTTCCGAATATGTGGTCAACACTCCATATGGCTTGATATCCGGGCTTCCACAGAGTCCATACGGGAAAGGGTCATTCCTCCCGGTCCGGGACCATCCATCAACAAAGGAGGGTCTCCACGAGATCGGAAAGGGTCTTGAAATCTATATCCGTCCCGCAGTAGGGACACTCATCGAACCTCTTTCTCCCGTCTATCTTCATCGTCCCCGACCAGTTGGGACATTTGTAGGGCACCGCAAGGCCCTCGCTTTTTATCTGTTTGAAGAGATCGTTTGCATCGATATGGATATGTTTGGTCACGCTCTCTTTCATCCTTCTTCTTGCCTTCCCTGCGTCCTTCCACATCTCCAGTTCCTCAAAGAGAAGTGCCGCATCCTCGTAACTTCCGGCATCTTCCAGGTTCCGGGCCATCTCGAGCTTCTTCTTTCGCTCTCTCTCTTTTTCTTCCTTTCTCTTCTTTATCTTCCTGTTGATCGCCCATTTGAGCAGTTCCTCTACATCCGCCCCTCTGAAGGTTACCTTCGAACCATCTTCGTGGACGCAGGAATGGTGGTATTTGATCTCCTTCAACATCTTGAGGCTGAAGCTCATCAATTCTCTTTTGAAATGGAAGCCGCAGAGGTTCTTCACGTTTGGCGCCTGCTCATCTTCGGTCTTCACCACGACCTGGTAAAGACAACCGGAACAGACGCTGTCTGCGCATTTAACTTCCCTGTTGTGATCAACATCAATGCCCTGGCATCGATACAGCGTCAGAAAGATGCCTTTCCTGTCACAATCAGCGCACTCCGGAATGCCAGACACCTCCTCCTTTCTCTCATTGCTCTGATGTGCAAACTTCATTGACCCCCTGATCATATAAATTGTGACAATTGATGGTGATCGGGATGGAAACATCGGGGCCCTTTGTAAAGTGGGATCGCAAAAGAAACCTTTACTGTTCCCGGGAACCCTCGAACAGGATCGTGAGCTTTTCGATATCCAACTCCCCGTCGCAGTAAGGACACTGCAGGATCTTATTTGTCCCATCGATCTCCATCATACCCGCGCACATGGTGCATTTGTAGGAGATCGGATCACCGCTGTTCCTTATCCTATCGAATATGTCCTTCTCCTCAATGCTGATCAGTTTATCAACAGTGTTCTCGATCTGCGCCCTTCTCCTGGCCCTTCCGGCATCCTTCCACATCTCGAGGGATTCATACAACCTGACCGCTTCATCGAACCTTCCGGACTCCTCGTGCTCCGAAGCAAGCTTGATCTTATCATCGGTATCCTTCTCTTTCTTTTCGGTCATATTCCTCTCTTTCTTCCTGATGGCTTTATTGATCAAGGTCCTGATGCCCTTTCCCCGGAGCTTCAGCTTCGAACCGTCCTCGTAGATGTGTTCGTCATTCTCCCTGAGATCGTCCAGGATCTCGATCTCAAGGGACCCGAGCCCGTTCTTGAAATGGCGGGAGCAGAAAGTGGTGATGCTGGTGTTTCCGTCTTCATCAACAAGAATGGTCTGATAGAGGCAGTCCTCACATATCCTGTCGTTGCATATGGTTTCCTCACCGTCCTCGTGGTCCGTGCTTTCGCATCGGTACATCCTGGTCAGTACGCCTTTCTTTCCGCAGTCCTGACACTCCTGTATGCCGAGGGCCCGGGTCAATGCTCCCATGGTGAGGATCTCCCTGATGGGGATATCATCTGTTCAGGTGTAATTTATAAATTGCTTTCCAAATAGGGATATTGTGGAATGACCTCCCGATCATCAAGCGACCCTCGTCCGAAAGGGAAAATGGATCACCGGGAGGGGCTGCAGGACTCTGGTAAATATACCGGGAATACATATAAAAAATAATTTACCGGGAATCCCGGTAATTCGAGATCGAGGCCAGGTCAAGACATTATCCATCCGGAAGGTTCATCCCGCCGACCAATACCGAATGGTATGTACCTTGCCCAGTCCGTCATGTATTCCGAATCAAACCGGAATCCCCGATCTACACCCTCATCGTTATTCGGGATGACCCGGCCTATATTGAGGCTCTCAAACGGGAAAAATTCTTCGATTCAATATTTCCTGCCCATTAGTTCCCTCTGGACCTGCAGTTCCTTCCAGTAATCCGCATCCCCCCCGGCTTTTATCCCCGGTCTGTCCTTGTTATACCTCAGCAACCAGGCTATGACCGTCCCGATTATTATCAGGAAAACCAGGAACAGGACGGCAGACCCCACTATGAAAACGAGCATCAACCTCCGGGCGATATACCTCCCCGGGGGTTCATCATACGGTTCATCATCATTTCCCAACTCCGAGTCCGGGATCACCTCATGACCGGGAACGAAGGAACCCAATGATCCAGGTGAGATAAAGGTCCCTATCCCGGGAACAGAAAGGAAAATGAAGAGGGTTGCAAAAAAAGGCGGGGACATATTCATGTTTATCTTCCTCCGAGGTATAACATGGATATCTATTCACTTATAATTGACCTGTATTTTCTACTTTACCCGGGGAAAGATGGTTGCCCGCCAGGTGTTGAGATTGTACGATGGCTTCTTTATCGGATCCGCGGGTTTCAGGATCGTATTTTGGATCCACCTTGTGATGATCTTCACACCCTTATCGATGACGAGATATCCCGAATAGGTCGGGGGTCAAGCCGAGATGATGTCACTGCTGCTCACGGCCAATGCGGGGGCATCAATTATCCGGAATTAATATTGATTTTTCATAGAATAAGAAACTATTTATGATAAATAAGTATTGATATAATGGGTGTCAGGGGTGATGTGAATGGGAAAAATGAAAAACTTTGGAATAGTAATTGGATCGATAGCGTTAGTCGCTTTGGTCGTTATCCTTATCCTGAGTTTTGCAATGCCAGCCGGGTACTGGATGGGCGCAAAGGATGCGAAGGAATTTGACGATTGGGCGAAATCCGCCAAACAGGGAGACAGCATAACCATCTCGGGCAAGATCGATGAGAAGGATTCTGAATCCCTATTGGGAGTAAGCATATATACCTACAGGATGAAGGATTGTGAGGCCTCCTTTCTCTCCTCCGAGGATCTCGGTGATGAGGGTGACAAGGTAACCGTTGAGGTCGAGATCCGTGAACTGGGTCCCGAAGCTGCGGCACAACCCAGTTCCATTCTTGTAAACGGTCCGCACCTGTGCTGCGGAATACTGGCAGGCCTCCTCATCATCCTGGGTTTGGTCCTTTTCCTGATCGGTCTGAGGAAGAAGAAGGAACCCGAAACAGACACATCTGAGGATGTGAAGGATGTTCAGCAGGACCAACAGACCGAACCTCCGAAACCGGTAAATCCCTACCTGCAGCAAGCACTGCAGAGACAGCAGAATATGCATCTACAGGGGAATCAACCCCCACCGCCCCATCCTTGAGTTAAGTTGGATGTGATGGAATGAGAGATCCATTCGCCACGATTCTGACAATGGCAATACTCCTAATGATATCATCATCGATCGTATCAGGAGAGGAGGAACCCAACAACAGTATAACCCTGGCAGAGAGGATCGGAGAGGGCGCCTACAATGGTGAGGTAGGGGGATCCGACGATGACTTCTTCGAGGTAGAGCTGCCCTCCAGATCAAAATTGACCCTTTCCCTGGGCAAACCATCCGGAGACAGGGGATCGGTCCATCTCTCAACCTTTGACGAGAATGGTGTGGAACTCTGGTTGACCGGTGTTTCAATGACGGTTTCCGAGTACAGCGAAATGGACACAGACGACCTTTTGAACGCCGGAACTTCTCCCGTTTCATACTTTTTCAAGATATCCGGAAGCGGGAATTATTCATTAAAGGTGGAGATCGACCCATTGCCTCAGATAGAGGATGAACATTCGTCGAAGGAAACGGCATTGCAGATCACCGATGGTATCTATTACGATGATGTAACCACCGACTATACCCTGGGCTCCGATGTGGATTATTTCATGGTGAAGGTCCCGGATGATCACCGTCTGGAGGTTACCTTGACCATGATATCCGGGGACGATGATTCATGGCTCTCATCTATTTCCATGGATGGGGATTTCCAGGGTAGCGGCTTACTGGACCTTTTCTTTGGGAGCGTATATGAGCCCGGTGAGACCGATTCTTGTTCCTGGGTAAACAACGAAGGGAAGACCGTTGAGTATTACCTGATAATCGAGGGGAACGGTGAATACAGCATTGAAGTGAATGTGGAGGATATATCCGACCAGGGAATTGATGTTGGATCGTCCCTGACCAGAGGGGTATTGATCGTATGCGGAGGTGGGATCTTTACAATGATCGTCATTCTTGTAACCGTGATCGTCGTCATCATGATAATGCGAAGAAAGGATGGTGGGTCCCGGAAAAATTGATCTGTTGGAGATATACCGAAGCACCAAATAATGGACCGTTGCCCATGAAAAAGTTGTGGTGAATTACATTTGTGTGAGATCATAAAGTAGAGAGAAAGGGTTTCAGGGAATACAGGAAAAAGATCGGGGAGCCCTTGGGGTCAGGCTCCCCTTGAGATGGAAACGGTTTCAGACGTTTCGATCTCCCCTGTTGTGGATCGAGAGGCCTATCTCCCGGGGAACATGAACCCTGAGGAGGGGGATACCCTTACCCTGGCGATAACCGGTGGGGCACCCCTATTTCCGATGCTGACAATCCACGAATTTCCATTTCCATCGGGATGATATATACTATTCGGATTTCGATTTTCCCAGATATTTAAATTTGACAGTTCCCCCGTCATGGCACCTTTCCATTGAGATCTCAAAAAAAATATTATCTCGAGTGAAAAGTGAAGAACCACAGGTCTGCCTGCCGATCGAACCGTATGATCAGAACCCCGGAAAACTCTGTAAAAGAGGTCCAAAAAATGTTCCAATCACTACTTATTAACCCCTGCCCATGATACCTCATGAAAGTGGAAGGAGGATCCACATGAAGGGAGATATTTCGAAGGGCCCCTGGGCCCTTGTGTTGATGCTTGCTTTTGTCATGATATCGGGAGGAATGCTACTGGCCTCCTCCGCAGGAGCGGAGCTCGAGGGAGAAGTGTACATCACGGCGCACTTCCCCGAGACGATCTACGAGGAGACGCCCACCAACATCATGGTGATCACTTCGGACGCTGACGGGGCCCCCGTGGAGAACGAATACATCTACATCTATCTCAAGGGGCCCGAGATGGACAGGACATCGATATTCCACGGACGGACGGATGAATCTGGTATGCTGGCATCCACAATCGAAGTGCCAAAGCTCGAAACGTCCCAGGTCACCCTTGAGATCGCAACAGAGTTCGATTCCGTTGAATCCGATGTTGATATCGTGAGGGCCACATCCGTCCTTATATCAACGGACAAGCCCCTTTACCAGCCGGGACAGACGATGAACATCAGAACCCTCTCCCTCGGGGGAAAGAACGCTGTCCCGTCGCAGGACCCGTTGAGGCTCGAGATAAGGGATGCAGACAGCAACCTGATATTCAGGAAGGACCTCACACCGAACGAGTACGGTGTCGCAGATACCTCCATGCCGCTCTCCGACCAGCTCAACATGGGTACATATTCCATCAAGGCCATATCAAACGACAAGGAGTTCAACAAGGACGTCACAGTGGAGAGGTACGTACTTCCCAAGTTCAAGATCGAACTCGAGGAGGTGAAGGACTGGTACCTGATAGGGGAGGACATCAAGGGGACCGTGGATGTGAAGTACTTCTTCGGCAAGGTCGTGGAGGGGGATGTTTCCATCGAGGTCCTGACCTATTACGGGGAATGGGAGGTGGTTGACCACATCGAGGGAACCCTTGAGGATGGAAGGTTTGACTTCGAACTGCAGGGGCCCGACTACGCAGTTGGGATCCCTCTTAACCAGAACAACGGTCTGGTCGAACTCGATGTCACCGTGACGGACACCGCCGGGCACTCCGAGATGGATTCGCGGATGATATCGGTATCGAAAGAGCCCATCATGCTTTCCGTCGTAACGGATTCCAACATCCCGGGCTCCACCTCGAAGTACTATTTCATATCCAAATATGGAAACGGACAGCCGGTCGACGGTGCCACGGTGAAGATCACCTACAACAACACCGTCCACGAACTGACAACAGATGACAGGGGTATCGTTGCTTTCGATTTCCGATTCTGGGGCCCGAACGAGATCGTGATAAATGTGACAAAGGACTTCGATTCCATCGAGCAGGTGCTTCTCCTTTCCGACACTGAAGGGTTGAAGATAACTTCCGGTAAGGAGACCTATTCCATGGGGGAGCAGGCCACCTTCGACGTGAACTACAACGGGGAGACCATGACGAACTGGGTCTACTACGATGTCGTTGCCAATGGTTTTGCGGTGAAGACGGGCCGGATCCAGCTCTCGAACGACAGAGGAACCATCTCGTTCCCGGTCACCACGGAGATGTACCCGCTCTCCTATGTGAGGGTCTACAAGACACAGAGCAACCTCGACATCGTGAGGGACATCACCATAATCGGGGTGGAAAGCTCCGATGAGCTGACAGTGGACATAACCGCAGACCCGAAAAAGGAGACCTACGAGCCCTACACCGACCTTGACCTCAGCTTCCGGGTGAAGAAGAACGGGGTATCCGCCGTTTCCGCTCTGGGGGTCTCCATCGTGGACGAATCCGTCTTCGAGATGTCCCAGAGGCTCACGGGGATGGACAGGGTCGTCTTCGGGCTGGAGGAGGAATTCTCCGAACCTTCCGTGATGGTCCTGGGATACGTATTCAGCGATTACGGGACAGGAGGCCCGGTCCAGGACATGCCCGATATCGTTTTCGAGGAGGACCAGTGTGTAAGCGAAAGGTTCGTCACCAATATCGAGGGGAAGACCAAATCCGCCTCCGAGAGGTTCTCGGACCAGTACGGCTTCCTGGTCATAACCGCGATCCTCCTCGTGGGCGGTCTCGTCCTCATGCTGTTCTTCAGCAAGAAGGAGAGTTCCATGGGGATGAAAGCGAGCTTCGTCGTCCTTGGACTCGCCGGCCTGATGTTCATGGTGTTCTCCATAGCCATGATCGCTGACAACGAGCCACCCGACTTCGACGGGGACGGCATTACCGACTACTATGACGAGGATGACGACAACGACGGGTACACCGATGATCTTGAGGAGGAAAGGGGGACGGACCCCCTCGATCCGAAGGTCTATCCATCTGACGATTACGTCGACCATCCCAATCCATGGGGCTTCGAATACTATGCCGACCACTGGGCGGGAGATGTCGATGAGGACGGCAGGATCGACCGCAACCTCGACGGGATAGAGGAGGATTTCGATACCTCGGATTTCGACAGTGACAACGACGGCAACAGGGATGTCTGGTGGAATGAATGGTGGGACGATGATGATATGATGTTGGACGATATGGCGGATGGAGCCTTCGAGGGCGCAGGGCCCCCGCGCGACTCCAAGGGCGATGCCGAGAATGCCGCAGGCGATTACTACTCACAGGGAGGGGAGAACGAAGGCGTCGGGAGCAGGGACAGGCCCAGACAGTACTTCCCTGAAACATGGTACTGGAACCCCATCATAATCACCGATAACAACGGGGAGGCCTCCGTCTCCCTGAGAACTCCCGACTCCATCACCACATGGAAGGTGGATGCGACGGCTTCGACAAAGGACGGCCTCATCGGGACCGGCGACGCCTCCGTCACGGTGTTCAAGGATTTCTTCATTGAGCCCGACATACCGGTATCGGTGGTCAGGAACGACCTGTTCCCTCTCAAGGTAATGATCTACAACTACGACGATGAGGCGAAGGATGTGACGGTAACCCTCTCGGACCCCGATTACACCTGGTTCGAGCTCATCGAGGGCCCCGCCACGATGACGAAGCGCATGGAGGCAGGGGGGGTCTCATCGGTCGAATACGTCATAAAGGTGCTCTCGGTGGGAGAACACAAGATAACCATCTCGGGTACAAACGGCGATAGAACGGACACCGTGATCAGACCGATGAGGGTGGTTCCCGACGGGAAATCGTTACAGAACATCGAGAACGGGAAGCTAACGGACAACATGACAGTATACCACGACCTCTCCCTTGACCCGAGGAGGGTCGAGAACTCAGAGGACATGTGGCTGAAGCTCCAGGGAGGCATCGGGGGAGTGATCATGGATGGAGCCGAGGGGTACATACAGTTCGTATCCGGGTGCGGGGAGCAGTCCATGTCAACACTGTCGGTCGACATCCTGGCATACGACCAGGCACAGGACCAGGAGACCCTACCCGAGGATATGTTGCGCTACGAGCAGATATGCGTTCAGGGGATACAGCACGAGCTGATGTACCTACTTGAAGGCAAGAGCGACCCGGGAAGGGGAATAGTATGGTTCCCCGGGGACCAGGATGTCCATCCATGGCTCACATCCTGGGGGCTTCTCACGTTCCAGGATGCGGTGGACGCCGGTTTCACCCTGGACCCGAAGATCATATCCGACATGCAGCTGTGGTTATCGGCCCAGCAGGATACGGACGGAAGCTTCAGGTTCCCCGACTGGGGCCTCTACGAGACGACGAACCCCATCCTCCAGTCGAAGAAGGTCTCCACGACCTCCTACATCACCAGGGCTCTGCTCTACTCCGGATACGACAAGGACAGCCCGGTGATATCCGGGGCGATGAACTACATCGCCGGAAACATCAACACGGGGGATAACTGGGACGACCCGTACACGCTTTCGCTCGCGCTAATAGCACTCGAGATGGGGGGCGGGGACCCCGGGACAAGAGGAGAGCTCGCATCCAGGATCGCGGAACTCGCAAGAACGGATGATAACGGCGATGTCTACTGGTCAACGGCCAACAACATGATATCCAACAGCGAGGAGAGGTCCTGGAGGGGAGACTCATCGGGCAAGGAGATCGAGTGTACCGGATATGCCATCATGGCCCTCGGGGCCCGGGGAAGCCATACCAGCCTCACCCAGAAGGCGGTCGGCTATCTTCTCAACCACCGCTCGAGCCTGGGAGGCTTTTTCTCGACCCAGGACACGGTTGTCGCCTTCCAGGCTTTGAAATCCTTCGGGAAGTTCAGCCTGGACGAGCTCGAGATAACGGTTTCACTGAACGGTGAAGAGGTGGACACCATCTTGATGAACGAGGAGAACAGGGACATGACCTTCCTCATGGACCTCAGGGACCACCTCGCTTCCTCCATGAACGTATCCATAGCTTCCGAGGGATCGGGGAGCGTGATGTACCAGCTCTTCCTGGAGCAGTACCTTCCCTGGGACGTTGTCGGTGAGGAGGAGCCGGAAGAGCTTGATTTCAGCGTCACCTACGACACGACCTCGATCAAGGTGAACGATCACATAACGGCAACGGTGAGGCTCACATACAACGGTGATTCCCCGCAGGTCAGGATGGTCCTCATAGATCTGAGAGCACCCGTGGGATTTTCCTTCGAGGCTTCGGACCTTGCAGCCGTGGACGAAGAGGGGACCATCGACCACTTCGAGATCTCCGGAAGGCAGTGCGTGGTCTACATCGAAAGCCTGGACAAGGGTACAACTATCGAGTTCGATTACAGGCTCAGGGCCGATAAGGTGATCGAGGGAACCGTTCAGGACGTTGCGGTGTGGGACATGTACAACTCCGACATCAGGTCAGAGGAATCACCGGTGGTATTCATCTCCACGGAATAGGATCACATCTCGAAGCTTTCCAGGAAGGAAACATATCCACCGGGGAAACCGAACACCCTGGCTGCATCGTAGATGATCTCGAAGTAGACGCGGGAGGGGGGGAGGTATCCCTTCTTGTCCACTACAAAGTAGGTCCAGACCTCTTTGTACTCCCCCTTCCTTCCGAACACACTGACCTTCTTCCTCCGGTAGAGGTCTGGAAAACCCTCGTAATAGTCCAGGCTGGAGAGGTCCGCAACCGGTAACTCGTAGACAAGGCCCCAGACCCTGGAGTCCTTCTTCTCGATGATGTCGGCAACACCGCCCTTCCACCTCTCCGCAAAGGTGGTGAAGGACAGCTCGTGGTCCTCGATATACCCGGCATCGACCATGGTCGACCCCGGGCATCTCCTGCTCATCTGCTCCAGGGAAAGGTTCGAGCCGTATGCGAAATACCTTACCATTCAAACATCTCCTGTTCTCCTACCGGAAGTGTAACCTTGACAATTGTTGTTACAACACATGAACCATAACCCATATTAACCCATCACATGACTTTTTCCGGGTTCAAATGTACGGGGAGGAAGGAAAGGCCACATATGTGGCGTTAGCTGCACTTATCCTGATAGGGATGGCAACCATTACCGCCGCATCGGAGGGTACCTTGCCCATCTCCAGAGGATATGCTTTATTTGCATCATCGGGGAACACTTCCATAAGCGGGACGGTATACATAGAGGATATTGCGACGACCCGGATCATCGGGGAAGGAATGGCACCCCCTGGAGGAGAGCTTGGTTTCCACGGGAATATCGTCGACGCCGGTGACGGTACGAAAGATGTTCAGGTCTGGGCAAGACATCACGTGTATATCGGAAAGCCCCCCTTGAAACGTATGTATACGATCAGGACCGAAGGGGAGAGGCTCCCGGAGGAGATCATCCTCGGACCGGATACTCCGTATGAACTACTGAGACTGAATGAGAACCCGGCCCCGGACATTGCATACGGCGACATCGACGGGAACGGCATCATCGACAAGATCACGGCCTGGGAAGGCTATCCGGACCTTTACGACCCCAAGAGGACCGGAAATCTGATGATAGAGTTCGACCAGGCAAACAGGACAACGAGAACGGTCAGCATCAACGGGACGGATCCGCTCGACGATCTCGGCTCCTGCCTGCAGGTCGTGGATATCGACGGAGACGGGAAGGACGATATCATCGTGGGCGCAGCCGAAGCGGATGGTACGGCCAATGCCAGGACCGACTGCGGGGAGATATTCGTAATCAAGGGAAAGGACAATGCGACCTTCCCCCGCTCCAGCATCATCGACCTTGCCGCGGAGCACAAGATCGAGGGGCACATGGGTGCAAACGAGGACGTGACCCACTACGACGGGGACAAGATCGGAAGGCTCTTCAGGGTGGGCGACACGGACGGGGACGGGGCCCTCGAGCTGATAATTGCAAACCACATGGGGTATCATATCGATGAATACGGGAGGGTGGCCGAGAAGGCGGGTTGGGTAATATTCTACGATCTGCCCGCATTGATGCCTTTCAGGAACAGCATTAAGAAGCTGGATTTCCCCTCGCAGAGAGGGACGATACTCGGGAACGACATCGGGGACTCCTTCGGCTGGATAATGGACCTTGCGGATATCGATTCCGACGGGTTCGATGATCTCATGTTCACGGCCCCCTTTGCGGACGGAAAGGAGAACTCAAGGCCCCGGTGCGGAGAGGCATACCTCCTCTACGGGTCCGGGTTCAGGCTTGAAAAGTTGAAGATTGCGGGGCCCGGGACCGAGGACAACAAGCTCCTGTGCATGGGTGGAGCGACCACGTGGACCCTCTCCTTCTCCGACAATTCGGAAGATATAGATATCGAAAGGGTGGAGATCCACATGGACCCGGCGGGGGAAGATATCACCATATCCATGGGGGTCCAGGGTGCTTCGCTGATGAAGGGTTCCCCGGAATGGGTTAGGTTGGGATCGGGTTCCTTTGACCCTGCGGGTTCAGCTTCCGTCGATATCGAATTTTTATGGCCCGTTCCCCTTGACGGGCCCTTTCCCATCTCCATTCATCTTGTCGATACCGGAGGGGGCAGGACCATCTCGGAATTCAACGACAGGTTCTCCCTCATCAAGGATATCGAGCTCCACGGGGCCCCCTTGATACGTATCAACGGGAGAGCCATAGAGGAGACGGGCGCACACGCTCTTCCGGGTGCCGATGTAGATATCACCGGGATCGGGATCAGATACCGCACCGTCCCCGGGAGGTCTCCTGTCCCGGGCAGTGCGGAGATGGTTCTTTCAAGTGGCAGCGTCCAGAGGGACATCAAGTTGAACGGTGATGACCGCCCCTTTTCCTTCAAGGCCGGAGGGATTGACCCAGACGAGCTGGAGGTCAGCCTTTCCATTCCAGGGATGGACCCCGTTGATGGGGGTCATCCCGGCACCGGCTCCCCCGTGGTGATATCGATACCTATCGACACAGGGCCCCCTGAAGCACCGTCAGGCCTTAACCTGATCATGTCACCCATCCTCGTGGATGGTGAGATTGAGCACACGACAAGTATACAATGGGATGCGGATCTCGGATCCGGAGGTGATGGTGGAGGTTCAGGTGTGAGCCATTATCTCCTCAATTCCCACGGGCTTCACAAGGGCCCGGTGATGGAGAGGGGGGGTTTGATGGCGACCTGCTTCCTTGATCCGGACTTCAGGGAAGAGGGATACACCTACATTGAAGAGGAAATGGACCTGAACTGGGGGCCCTGGGGGCCCGAGCCGAACATCATTCCCCCTTACGGCTATTCCGTCAGATGGCATGGTTGGATCGTCCAGGATGAGGATGGGGAGCTCAGGTTCAGATGCCAGGGCAGGGGGGAGATCAAGATCGTCCTGGATAACATCACTGTCCTTCCATGGACCAAACTCAGGGATTCACCAGTATCGAAACTCCATCAGGTTCAGAAGGATGACGCGGTCCCGCTCCAGGTCTATTACAGGCTGAAAAGTGGAGAATCCAGGATCCTGGTGAAACTTGAGGATACACAGGGCAGGGACCTCACCCTGGGGAACGTGGATACAAGGTATCCGGTGAGTGCCTTCGAGAGTAGTTCCGAACTGGGATCGAAGGTCCAGGCAGAGGTGAGGGCTGTTGACTGGACAGGGAGGGTATCGGACCCGGCGGGGTCCGTGGAATGGATCGACAGGGGGCCCCCCGAATTCGATCTTGGGAATATCCCGGAGTGGACGGGGTCATGCATCCTGGACATCGATGTAAAGGTGACAGATCCCCCTTTTGCGGGGGGAGCCGTTTCCGGCATCGATGTGAAGAGCGTGGAGTACAGGTACTGGGACCCCGAGGAGGGGGGATCGAATCTTCCGCCATGGACCGGTGACGGATTCGGGATGGAGGTGGACCCGGATGGCCGGAGCCTGAACATCTCCCTCCGATTGGAAAGGAAAAAGGACTGGACCGGATACATCCAGTTCAGGGCTTCCGACCTGATGGGAAATCGGGTGGAGACGGAGCCCAGGGCCTTTGGCTTCGATCTGACGCCGCCGGAGATCGATATAATGGATCCTCCCACCGGTGCTGTCATCCCGGAGGGGGACGTCATCATCACGGCACGAGCAATGGATCGGGGAGGGTCCGGCGTGAAGGATGGCTCGGTGGAGATCAGATGGAATACACCGGAGGGAAACTGGACCGACTGGAGCCCCATGGAAGAAGAGCTTGAAGATGGTCGGATAACGGGTGTTTTCACCGTTGGTATGACCGGCGGGACCCACGAGGTCCAGGCAAGGTGCAGGGACAATGTCGGAAGGGAAGGTTTTTCCGAGAGCATCATGATGTCCATCGTGGAGAGAAAGGTGAACACCCCCCCGGTTCCCGTCATCAGGATGCCTCTCAACGGTACAGGCTTCGAATGGAACGATCCCATCGAGCTGGATGCGACCGGGACCAGGGATGACGGGCTCGGGCCCTCAGGCACCCTGATTCTCACATGGTTCTCCAACATATCCGGCCCCATAGCCCGGGGCGGAACAGCAAGGGTCTACCTCGAGAAGGGGCTGCACAGGATCACACTCTTCGCGGATGACGGTGACTACAACGTCAGCACCGGCGTTGATATCCTGGTGAGTGTTGAGACGGGACCCTCCGATGATGACGAAACTCCCGACGATGATATCGATGTGGAGGATGACGGACCATATTGGTGGTTCTTCCTGGCGGTGATCATCGTTATGGTGGCCGTTCTGATGATGATGGCCCTCGTGAAGCTCGTGGAAAAAAAGAGGTCTGAAGCAGTCTCTGAGACGGCGGAGGATGGAGATCTCGATGATGATATCTCCGGGAACAGAGGTGGGAGTTTATAGGGGGCCCCGTATCAGATCGTATAAATCCAGATCTTTGTATTTCTACATATAATTCGGGAGATGATGGTAAAAATATCGTCCCGAAAATGCTTTTATATCCCATGCCGTACTAATGGTTGAAAACAGGAGAGATATGTATGAATAAGCATCTTATACTCATCATGACGGGAGCGCTTCTCTTCACGGCGTTCCTCGGGACAGTGAGCGGGGCGAACGAGGTTATGAAGACCGACCTGACGGGAACCGATGTCCTCACCGGGGGGACCGTGGGTGACGAAGTGGACAACGTCGACATCATGCAGATAAGGGTCACCTACGATTCCTTTCCGGCAATGGCGTACCTCCGGGTTGTCGGGGACATCGTGACCGACGGACCGCAGACCATGTCCTATGCGTATGTGTTCCTGATAGATTCCACAGGGGACGGTGAAGCTGACATAGACGTGACATGCAGCTTCCCCTCGAATGTCGTTGTCATCACCTACAAGGAGAGCGGTATGGCGATCCTCGACACTTCCAAATACTCCGTCCAGAACAGCGACACGCTTGTGATAGAGCTGTCACAGCAATATTTCTCCTCAGATACCGTTTACGATATCGCGGCAGTTTCAAGCGCAACCGACCTGACGGATACATCCACCGCGGTCGACGGCGTGGACTTCGATGAGGTTGCGGACGATGATGATATCGATGATGATGAAATCGATGATGATGAAATCGATGACGATGAAATCGATGACGATTGGCCGGATGATGACGATTGGCCGGATGATGACGATTGGCCGGATGACGATGATGACGTGACCACCGACCCGAAGACGGAGACCCCCACGGACGACAGCATCTCCGTGGATATCAAGAAGGTCTCATTCGACCTTGATGTAACGGAAGACCACATGACCGTGGAGGTGAAGGTCTCGGGAACAACATCCGGCGATGTCCACCACTGCTCCAATATCATGGTGACATACGACGAGAACGGCAATCCCGAGGACCTTGACGACAACGACTGGGAGGCGGGCCCGGATACAACAGAGAGGATGACCTTCTTCGGTTACACCATCGAGCAGTACTTCAAGGGGACCGGGGACGGAGGCGAGGATGACTGGTCCGAGTGGGAGTTCTATGCGTACGTCGACGGGCCATACGATGAGAACATGACGCTTGTGGACGAGGACGACCTCGCCGAGGGGAAATCCGCCGTTTTCTATGTCCGCGCTTTCAGCGACGAGGGCGAAACAATGTGGAACCAGGACTCAAAGGATGTTACCGATGAGATAAACGGTGATGGAGGAGGGGGTGACGACAGCCCCGTCGGTGCTGCCCTCATCATACTGGGTTTCATCGCCGCTGCCGGCGTTATCACGGTGTTCTCCGGAAGAAGGAAGTGAGCTTCCACCATGCTTTGACGGGGCCCTCCGGGGCCCCTTTTCTCAGTAACATGATATTTTGAAAGCCGTATCATTGCCGATCATAATTTGAACAGCGGATGATCCGAATGCGGATACTCTCATTCGCCATGACAGTTTTCGTATGGCTGAAAGGATGCATTCCACACCCTCCTTTTCACATCGGACCATCAGGATTTTATATCATTTGGTCCAATCAATACGGGAGGAGAACGGGCATGGGGGCCCGAACCTGGAGTGATAATATGCAGGGGAGAGACATCACGATATTGCTGCTTGCATTGATGTTGCTTAACATTGGAGCTTCCTCCTTTGTTTCCGGAGGAGAAGAAGAGGCGGCATTGGAACCGAAGAACGGAAAGAGCGATCTCTGGTATCCGCTTCATCTGGGTTTCAGACTGATAAGCAATCCGGAACTTGCAAATCGGGCTATTGCGGAATCGTGGCCAGGCTCGGGAACGAAGGAGGACCCCTATGTCCTCGACGGATACTCGTTCGTCGAGAATACCGGGACCATAAGCATTGATGGGACAACACTTCATTTCAGGATCTCGAACTGCTCGTTCGAGACAACAAGCGGGGGTGTCAACCTGGATGAAGCTTCGAACATCACACTTGAGAACATCTCTTTTATTGGACCCAACAGACCATCGATTTCGATCGATACGTGTTCCAACATCACTCTGAGAAAATTTGACATCAGCAACGGTCCCGAAACGGGAATCGCCATCGGGAAAAGCTCGGATATCGTGGTTGATTCGGCGACGATAAGGAATGCAACCAGGTACCCTTTCATTCTGGACAGATCGGATTCGGTAAAACTCCGGAACCTGGTCATCACGAACCACACCCGTCCCTTCCACATCGACTACTGTAACAACGTAGAGATCACAGGGGGTAACATTTCCGAAGGTCAGGACGTTGGATTGGGACTATTCCTCGTCCAGGATCTCTCGATATCATCATGCAATTTCTTCAGGAATTCCGATCATTCATTGGAAACATACGGATTGGAGGGTCTGGTGGTTACGGATTGCAGGTTCGAGGATTTTTCCAGGTCTGGACTCCATCTAAGGGGGACCCGTCTTCTTCTTCGGGATAATTATTTCAAAGGCCCTGTCAACGGTCTCGAGATCAATGTTGTTTACGATCTGGTCATGTACGGCAATACCTTCGTCGACTGCGGTATCGGGATATGGAACGGCTACGGCGGACTGGAGGACAGTATCATACCGGAGAATAACACCGCCAACGGTCTTCCCATCCTGATGCTGAGGGATACCGACTACAATGGAGCTGTCCTTGATGATGAATTCGGACAGCTTTTACTTGCGAACGTCACGGACCTGGTCGTGAAGGATGAGATCATATCCAGGGTCGGGACAGCTGTGGCCGTGGTCCTTTCATCGGGGATCACCATCGACGGCTCCACATGCTCCGATACCGTGACATCGATCTATTGCAGGGAGACGGACAACCTGACCATCAAGGGATCCGATCTGCACGATTTCCGGTACTACGGGATCAGGGCCTCGGACTGCAGCGATGTCTCGATCGAGGGAAATGATATAAGGAACGGGCTCAGCGAGGGTATCCGGGTAGGTTCCGAGAGGGCCCTCATCGACGGCAATACCATCTCAAATGTCAGGGGCAACCTGATATCAGCTTCGGGCAGGGTTGTGATCTCGAGTAATGAGATATCAGACTGCGAATGGGAAGGGATAAGAGCCCTCAATTCAGATGATCAATGGATATATCTCAACAATGTTCAGAATTGCAATCAGGGTATTCTGGTCGCGGGGCCCGGCAACTCTACCATCGAGGCGAATGAACTTGATTCCAATTTAATGGGGATCTCGGTGAGAGAGGACTCGATGAAAGTGGGGCCCACTAACTTCATCATCAAGGATAATACCATCGCTTCCATGAAGGGGGATGGGATCGAGATCAGCGGAAAGGTCAACGCCACACTTTACGGCAACATCATGACATTTTCCGGGCTGAGGGCGGCGGACCCCATGTCGAACATCATCCTTCCGGGGAACAACACCCTGAACGGAAGGAGCATTCTGCTCGAGAAAGATCTGAACGGGGCCCTGGAAAGCGAGATAGCGGACCCTGCCCAGGTCATTCTCCTCAACTGCTCGAGCCTGTCTTTGGAGGGACATTCGTTCCCTGGCGTAAGCTCGGCAGTTCAGCTCTCGAAATGCTCGAACATTGCTATCTCGAACATATCGATCTCGGATTCCCTCGAAGGTTTTTACCTGACCGGGTGCCCCGATATCTCGATCCTCAATTCGACATTTGTAGATGACGGGACCGCGGTCAGGGCATTTGATTCTCCCGGGCTTTCCGTCCGCGATGTGGAGATCAAAGGGGGAGGGATCGGGCTGGACCTTGTCCGGACGGACAATGCAAGGCTCGATAATGTCCTGTGCAGGGACCTCGAGAGCATGGGGATGGACCTCGGAGACATGAATAATATCGACCTGGGTTTCAGCTTCTTCCTGAACTGCTCCGTCGGAGCCATTTTCAATGATCGGATCGATCACTGCACCATCCATAACAACATATTCTTCGACTGCTCGGGCCCCGGTCTGATAATGGGCGGTGAGAGCAGGTTCGATCGGACCAGGTACAACACGATCCGGAGCAACGTGTTCCTGTTCAACAACGGCTCCACCGCTACTTATGACCCGTCGAGGATGCAGGCGACCGAGAAAGGGGACCAGAATCACTGGAACGGTTCCGGAAAAGGGAATTACTGGTCCGACTGGCAGGGGCCCGATCCAAACGGGGACGGGATCGTCGACGAACCCTTCAGCATACCCGGGGAAGGAAAAGGGATCGACCATTATCCCTTGAAGGAGGTGCCCTTCACCATCATATCTGAGCCTGGAAGCTTCCGGGGAAAGGTGGGGAACGGGTGGGTGAACCTCTCGTGGTCTCCGCCCGAGATCGATTACCTCGGAAGCGGATACGAATACGTCATCTACCGCGCGGTGGGGCCCCTGGACCCCGAACCGCTGGTTCAGCTTGGTCCGTCCTCCACCTGGTACAACGACACCACCACAAACGGTATAGAGCATTCATACTACATGATGGCGGTAAACAGCCTCGGGAGCAGTGACCCTACCTATACACTGAGATTCCTCCCCGACGGGGCCCCTCCGGTCATAATATCGATGTCTCCCGAAGAAGGGACGCTGATAAACAGCACCAATGTAACCGTGACCTGGAACGTGACAGATGCCCATTCGGGTATACGCTCCATCGAGCTGAGGATGGATGAGAATATGTGGTTCGATGTTACCGGGGATGAATATCTAACCTTCTCCTATCTCGAGGACGGGGCCCATATCATCGGTCTGAAGGCAAGCGATCTGGTAGGAAACCATGTCAACAGGACGGTGAACATAACCATCGATACCACCCCTCCGGATATTGATATCTTCTGGCCGGAAGGAGACAACATCACCGACCTGGACGATGTGGAGATCGGATGGAACTGCTCGGACCCATCTGGGATATACCAGGTGTGGGCGATGATAGACGGAGGCATGTGGGAAGAGTACGGACCGAACTTCGTCGGGACCTTCACGGACCTCCGTCATGGGACCCACACCGTAGTCGTACTTGCAATAGACAGCGCAGGGAACAGGATGGAAGAGGAAGCCGATTTCATCGTTGACCTGATCCCGCCGACGATCGAGATCCTTGAGCCCGATAACGACATTCTCATCAAGGAAGCATCGGCATTGCTGTCTTGGGTGCACTCCGACGACGGCTCCGGTGTTTCAACGGTCATCTGCGCTGTTGATGGAGAGTTCCAATGGAATGTCACATGGGCCCATACGAGCCGTGTTGTCGATCTCGAGGAGGGGTTCCATGTTATCACCCTGACCGCGGTGGACAGGGCCGGAAACATGGAGACGGCACGTCTCGAGATCACGGTTGATACCATTTCCCCCTCGGTGCAGTCGCACCGGCCGACAGGGATCGATAACGAAGTTGATGCGGAGATAATGGCCGAATTCTCGGAGGAGATGGACAGGGAGAACACGACACTATCCATCATCGGAGTTGAAGGTTCAGTCTCCTGGGAAGGGAATACCATCGTATTCACACCGTCCGGGGCCCTGAACTACGGGAAGGAGTATACGGCGGTGGTGAACGGAAAGGACCTCGCCGGGAACACGGTGGAGTTCTCCTGGAAGTTCACCACGAAGGAGATTCCTGCCGATGGTGACGATGACGGCACGGGAGGAGATGATAACAACATCACTGGCATCATTATCCTTTCAGCAGTGGTGATCCTGGTCTGCGCTTTGGTTATTGTATTGTTGCTGGTTATCAGGAGCAGGAAAGGAGAGATACCGGAGGAGTGATCCTGCAACAAAGCAAACTTTTAATATCAAAAATAATGACATACAATTGGTGAAGAGATGGGCAAATCAGGCACCGTCAGGGTGATATAATTAGATCAGGATAAGAAGAAGAGCGCGGGAGGTAAACCAGAGAACATGAGAGCATTCATCAGGATCGATCCTATCCGTCCAAGAGAAGAACGAAGTTCAACATTGTCCTGATCCCTTGGGACAGGGTGATCAAGGTGATCGTTTTAGAGAGCCAAGGTTTTTGAGAAATAATAGAATTTTGGATGATCATTTTTCTGGATCATAGTATACTGATTTTTGCTCTTCCTTAACCCTTTCTTTAGGATTATTCTCTAAATGATTTCATATAATGCGGGATAAGTACATATATGGGAAGTTTATTATGTCAATCTATTATGGTAATGAACTTGAATATTAACGACCCAAATACTCCATTGAGGGAAAGAGAATTTGGTTATCCGGTGCGTCATAGATCGAAATATCCATTCAGTCCGACAATCACAATCCCACCAGAAGCCGGACAATGGAATCAAGAGATCTTCAAATTGGATGCCGAACTGGATCGCTTCATACTCACAGAACAGGATTATCTGGATTTGATATCAGAAGCATTTGCTTCAAATATCCATCTATCTACCCAGATGGAGGGCAACCCACTCCCTTTGAGTGAGGTGAGAAGACTTACTCGAGGGACATTCAGATCGGGGATTCCAGAAGGTCTTATTGATCTCCCTTCACAGGAAATTCTGAACCATATCGGGGTATATTTACTGAATCTGTATCAAAAACCATTTGATATTGCAATGGTGAAAAATGTCCACCAATTCCTCTTGATGGGGGATGATTCCTCAACTCCCGGTGCATTCCGGACCGATTTCAGATCTGTGTATTCTGATGAAGGTGAAGAATTATTCATCACGTGCCCGCCTGAACACATCGAAAAGGAGATCGGATCACTTATGAAATGGATCCGGACAACCGGCCTCAGTCATTATCCAGTAATTGCTGGAGCTATACTTTTTCACGAATTCGAGAGCATACACCCCTTTTCCGATGGGAACGGAAGAACCGGCAGAACATTGTTTCATCTGTATCTTCAAACCCACGGTTTGGCCAATTCCAAACTATGTTTCATCGAACAGGAGATCGTATCGGATCTGGAAAAATACTACGAATTATTGTCAAGGACTGATTTCTATCAGAACTATAAAGATCTGTTGATCCATTTTTCAAGGTCCGTAAAAACATGTTATGAAAAAGCAGTGATAAGATTCAAAGAAAAAGATCTACTGAGTAAGAACCTCGATGAGATATCCAAGAGGTTGCTCGTGAAGTCCAAGGAGCTAAATTCGGATTTCTCTTTGAATGAAGCCAGGAAATGGTTCGACAACGTCAGCGATTATCAGATTCGGGAAAGGTTGAAGGAACTAGTAGAGATGGGAGCAATTTGGGAAAGTGGAGAAACCAGAGGTAAAAAATACCATTTTGCCGATCCAATGAAAAGGCTATTAAATTCCGTTAAAAGGATACAATTTGATTTTGATGAGGGATTGAGAATCCAAACAAAGTGATATGAAAAGTTCGGATAGTAAAGAACATGTGCTAGGAAGTTTTATATCAACCCCTTTGGATGCGTAAGTTGCTTTGGATTTTTCCATATCGCCACCGAGAGAGAAAGAAGGGGAATACTATGTCCATTTATTGGTCATTGGTGAAAAATAATTTTAAAAAGAAGAGCATTTTTTCCATTATAATAGAGATCATTATATTATTCTCAATTGCCCTGGGCCACCTTGATGGCCTAACAATTTCTCATTCGATGGAAGTAACATATGAATCATTGACAGACGACCTGATAATTGATGGAGATGGAGATTTCTGGGGCCATAGTTTCATTTCGGGGGACGGGTCGAAAAGTTCTCCATTTCTTATCAACGGTCTGGATATGGGATCGTATTCGATCCATATTAGAAATACCACGTCCTATTTCATAATTTCGAATATATTATGGGGTACATCCACAGGTTATAAGATGAACTTCCAGAATAATGACCATATAAAGATTGAAAACATATCAATAGATGCTGACCATTTCTTCAAGGGAGATACCTGCCCGGATCTTCAGATATTCAATTGCAGTTTCACTTCGACATCTACTGACCTTAATTCTGTTTTCAATGACCTTACCTCCTTGAAAATTATTGATACGACATTTTCAGTATCAACCTCAAGCAATTACAATGTTCTATCCACAATTCAGTTCAATGGTGAAGAAGGGAACACATATATCACAAATTCCACTTTTGAAGGTTACATCATTCTTTCCAGTATAGAGGGGGATCATATTGTCGACCATTCAGATTTTACCGGAAGTAGCTATGTTCCAATGAGCATGTCTGATAAAAGTGAAATAAGGTATAATAATTTCAGAGATGTAGGTGGAAAAGGTTACAATGGCCTTTATATTTACCGAGTGCCAGATGAATGCAATAAAGGTGTCATTCATAACAATACATTTACCAATATTCAAAATGGCATGTATATTAATGGAAAAAAAGGATTCCAGCCCGATGGACTGTTTATTATAAAGAACAATCTTTTTCAGGGTTGTTACAGGGGGATATATATCATTCCATCGGAATTGGGGGATATCTTTGATAACCAATTTACAGGTTGTGAAAATTCAGCAATTTTTTTCCTGGGCGGAAACAGCTACAACATCTGGAGAAATATATTCAAAAATAATCGCCCGGGTGGAACCAACCCACAAGTTGTTTATTCCATAGAAGTTGGTCAATCCAATAATTGGGATGTTTATGGAATTGGAAATTACTGGAGCGATCATCTTTCCCCGGATATAGATAAAAATGGAATTGTGGATACACCCTATGATCTTGGAGATGGATCTGATAAGTATCCCGTGACAAATATTGATTTCGACACCAAAATACCATTTGTTTCTTTTACCAATATTTCATCCGGTCATATAAATCGGTCATACAATCGGATCTCCTGGGAATCCGGAGATGAATGGGGATTGGAAAAAGTGGAAATGGTCCACCCCAATGGTCATAAGGTTCCTGTTCCCGATACCGGTCTCATTTCAGTGCTTCTGAATGAGGGAGTCTGCAATTATTCACTGATTGCAACCGACACACATGGGTTGGTTAGCACTGTAAACTTATCCCTGATACTCAATGAAACGATCCCTGTTATTAATTTCACAAAACTTTACGATGGTCAATATCTTGATACGGATCCGGTAAAGATCGAATGGTCAATTGTTGATTATTTTCCTGTAGATGAAATTAATTTAACCTTGGATGGAAAGCAATGGACAACAGATCCTTATGTGAGGATGATCGAACTTGATGTGAATGAGGGAGCACATTCTTTTCAAATAAGGATAGAAGACGACAGAGGTCTATTTGTATACAAAACGGTGAATTTCATTCTGGACCGATCGGCTCCCCGTATCTATTTGAATGGACCTTCCCCGGGTTCCACTATATCTTGTGAAAATGTATTTTTTCAATATGAAATTCATGAAAATATTAGATTTGATCGGATCCGATATCATTTTGATGACGAAGATTGGACCACATCTCCAAATGAAACGATGATAAAAAAATTCTTAAATGAAGGAGATCACATATTTGTCATCGAAGCATCCGATATGGCCGGACATATCAGTAGTAATGAGGTTTCTTTTATCATCTCGAATGAAAATATCATTAATATCTCCTCTCCGATGAATGGAACCGTTTTCTCATCGGATATCATCAATTTGGAATGGGAATATCTCGGTAATTTCGAATGGAATTCTGCCTACATGAGAATTGGTATCACAAACGATTTTGTTCCCATCAGTGAAAATAATGTTCAGGAAATTACCATAACCAAGGATGGTAAATATCTGATAACCCTTAAATTGGAGGATGAACTTGGAAATAACATAAAAAGTGAGATCTGGGTGATAAGAGACACGAAAAGACCAAGCGTGGGATTCTTGGGTTTGGAAGAAGGCCAATTCTTTTCTCAAAGGAATGTCACCATTTTTTGGAATGCCATTGATGATCTTGGGATCAGCAATTACTTTTTATGTTTGGATGACGGAGAATGGCAGTATATGGGATTGGAAACCTCGACAGAATTGATATTGAATGAAGGAGAACATACCCTTAAAATAAAAGTATGCGACCTTGCTCAGAACTGGTTTGAAAGCCAGATACGGATCATTGTTGACCTTACGGAACCTATCCTTGAGTTCAAGGACATGGATACCTATATCTTCACTTCGCAAGAGATCGAATTCGAATGGTATTGCGAAGATAACTACGATTTGAAAGATTTGTTTTTAACAATAGAGGGGGGTACAAGTAAAAATGTTCTTGGACGTTATTCTGCCCCACTGTTCTTCATGAAAGATGGGGGGTATAAAGTAATTCTTGACGGTACGGATCTTGCAGGTAATAAAGCAAGGATCGAAAGGACACTAATAATTGACCTGACATCCCCGGTGGTGAGCTGGGTTGGTGAAATTATCACTATAACTAATATACCGCATATGACTCTTGAATGGGCCATAGAAGAAGAAAATGGGATTAAAGGAACTTCTGTAATAATTGATGATGAGGAAATAGAGATAGATGGAGAAGTGAATGAATACTCTCTTCAATTATCAGAAGGTATTCATCAAATTTCTTTGAAAGTTGAAGATATAGCCGGTTGGGAGTCGATCCTGGATTATCCCAACGAGGTTATCATCGATTTCACCAAACCGATATTAGAGATCGATCCTGACAGTTCAGTATCGAATGGTGTGGCTACAATAAGATGGACTTCATCGGATGAAATGACAATTCTAACGACAATCACGATCTCAATTGATGGTGAATTGCCCTTTGAAGTGAAAGGAAATTCTTATCAAACGGAGAATCTTGGTCCAGGAGAGCATACCATCACCATTAATGCAAGGGATTCTGCGGGAAATGAAGCAAATGAAACCTGGATATTCAATGTTGAAACCGAGGAAAATGGAGATCATGGTACCGGAATTCCAATATTTGTAATAATTATAGTTATTGTTATCGTATTGATTCTGATTTGTGGATCTCTTATTGGGTTTATTAAAATATCTCAAACAAAAAAAGAGGAGGAAGAGCTCAACAATAATATTGAACAGGAAAATTCATCAAACATGTTGCCCCCTCAAAAAGTTTCAATAATCCCTCGAAACGAATTAAAGGAATCAACGATATCCAAACCCGATCAAGAATATCTCCCTCCCGGAAAAAATCAAATTTGATGGGAGGAAAAAGAACCGATCTTTGGAGACTTCCCTTTTCGGAGGTGAATACCCCTACTTTTCAGGAGGGGGGTTTCGGGACAGTCTTCAGGATCCTCGACCCTGTCCTCGTTGAGAGAGGATTGACGAATTCGGAGATAACAGGAAGGACGAGGTTGAACAAAGGATTGGTGTCGATATTCATGAGGAGACTTGTGGATTGGGGCCTGATGGAAAAAGAGGGATGAAAATACGGTTTTCGGTCAACCCCCCTGGTCAAACAGGTAAAAATCCTACTGAACCTGACAAAGCTGAGGGGAGCAATAGAGAACCTTCCTGAAAGGGTCGATCGTTCTCAGTGACCCCCCATTATTCCAGGGTCCGATCATCCTCCGGTCTGACCTTTGAAAAACTGCTGGATTTGGATTTTACTTCCAGGAACTTCATTCCTCCAGGTCCCTGGGCTCCCCGCTCTCCTCGTTCTCCCTGTTTATGAATATCACGAGGAACATCAATGCAAGAAGGACGAGGGCCCCGATCACAACAACGATTATCACAAGGGTCGTATCGTTCTCCTCCTCATCTTCCTCGATCCCGTCCCTTTCGGGGTCCTTGGGATATCTGTCAATGTCATCCGGCACGCCATCGTTATCGTCATCCTCATCCTCCACCAGCCCTGTCGTGGAATTGCCGTTGAGCTCGTCGGGCATCCCGTCCCCGTCCGTATCGAGCCATGCTGCCGCATCCAGCGGGAAAGCGTCCTTCGTGTTGATGTATCCGTCCCGGTCGATGTCGCTGGAATATGTCCAGTAGACATGGCTGACCTCCCTGACATCGCCCCTCATCTCGATAAGGGTTCCCCCCTGCCATAGCTCGACGTCGAAGTCGTATTCCTTCTTCGGGGGCGACTTCTTCGTGAATATCGAATAGACGGATCTCACGAAGCCGACGATCAACCCGCTCTTCTCGAAAACATCATAGGTCCCGTAAACGGACTTCCCCCACTCTGTCAGTCTGAACTTCAACGACAGGGATGGAGCGATCCCAACATCGACCATGGAGCTGTACATGAAATAGATGTCCCTGTCGTCGTGGCTCCCCCCGGGCATGGAGTCTTCTTCCGGATCGTAGAGCTCGATGGAATTGAAGTCCGATGAAAGGTGATCGATTAGAAGGTACTGGAACTGCTCCACATCGACCTGGACGTCGAACCTGCATACGGTATGGAGATTGGCAAAGACATCGAGCAGGTTGAACGCTTCCCCTATGAGGAAGGCAAACTGGTCTATCACGATCCCTAGAGCGGAGGCGACGAAGGTGAACAGGTCAACCTCGAGCATGTCGACGTCCTCAACGCTTACGGAGAGGTTATCGATGGAGTCCCCGCTCCTGTCCAGCAGCACTCTGGGTTCGTCCCAGGTATATACATCGACCAAACCCCTGGTCAGGGTTGGTATCTTCACCAGAGGCTGGTCGTCGGAATCCAGTCCCAGATCGTTGTTCTGCAAGGGGACAGGGATCGATCCGTTGATCATGTCCTTCCTCTTGCCGTCTTCAAAAAAAGCCAGCTCGATGTCGAAATACGGGCGGAAACCCGCGGATATCCTGGTAGTTCTTGTTGTTATATCGTAGGTATAGTTCGTTCCGAGGTCACGAAATACAATATCGGTTTCTCCCTCGTGGTGGAAATTCACCTCGGAGACGAGCGAAAGATAGACCCAGAAACCGTAGCCGAAGGGAAGGTCCACCTGGGTGGAAACGCTCCTTCTGTCCACCAGCGTCCTGTTGTAGGAGAACGGGACGGTTGAAGACACATTCCCCAGTATCATATGCTCCTGAACGGCATCAAGAGGGGTCGGGATGTTGTTAACAGTGATGTTCTTGACCGCGACACCCACTGCACCCTCGTCGTCCTCTGCCTCGAGCCTTATGGAGTGGACCCCGCCGTTGACGAAGGTATGCTCGAACTCGAGTTCGGTCGAGACCTCCACTCCGTCGATGTACCAGGTGTAGTTCAATCGGTCCCCGTCCCTGTCGAAGGACCTCCATCCTGATATGGATACGCTGTCAAGCTGCGTTATTCTCTCTTCAGGGGTGACATCTATCCTCGGCTGCGGGACCGTGTTGTGATGGAGTATCCTTATCCCCCATGCTTTCATGTCATACCAGTAAAGGCCCATCTCCTCTTCAAGGTCCGAAAGCGCCATGCAGTAGAGACCGTATAGGCCCTCGGACCCGAAGTTGGCATGTACCTCGAAGCTTGCCTGGTCCTTCGTCGCGTTGATCGTGCTGTTCTGGACGCAGTAATATTCAATGGGGGGCATGGTAAGGTTCTCGAAGACACCGATATACCACTCGTACTTCACCGTCCGGTTTATCTCTTCGGGGATATAAACCTCATCGATACTGAACCGGAGGCTGTCGCCTTCCTTGAGACTCACGCTGTCTAGCTCGGTCAGATAGAGGGTCGGAGCCGGAGTCGCGGAAACGATTGTCGTTCCCCTTATAACCCTGAGGCTCACGTTCACCCATGCGTCTCCGAAGGCCGTATCATTATCACCCGCGCCCGTTGAAGAATATTCCCTCAACGTCACCCTCTGGGGCCCGTTCCAGAGGAAGAACTCTCCCTTGAACGATAATGAACCGTTCTCCGGGTCGAGATCGAACTGCTCTCCCCTCGAGGATGACCCGTTGAAAAGCGAAACAGAGAACATCATCGATGTCGTGTTCTCCCTGACATCCGTTCCATACCAGACCTCTCCATGGCCGAACCCTGTCGTATCCGATGATGAGATGTTCTCGAGAGAGGTCCTTTCGTTCTCGAGGGTCTCATCGAATTCGATAACACCGTTCCCGTTCCTGTCCAGCCCGAGGACGAATCCGAGGTCGAAGGACCCGTTTACCGAGAACTCCTCCACGGATAGCACGACAACGGCGTTACCATCGACGATCAGGTCGTGCTCGTCAACGAAACCATCGTTGTCGGTGTCCGTTATCTCGATAGGCGGAAGGGAGCTCCCGCTCATCTGAATGGGAAAGAGAGAGAGGAGGAGCAGAGCAACCATTAACATTTTGTATCTTTTCACAACTGTCTCCTCCCGAATATCCTGTCGGGTACCCGTGGTCCAGACACTTCAATATCGGATGGGCATATTATTAAACTTTGGGAGGATCCCGATGAATCTTGGGGCCCGGACCCCAAAGATTTGAATTTTTCAGGTCCTTTTTTAAATATATCCTGTTTGAATATCCATGATATGAAACGTGGGGCAGTGATAGGGATAGCAGCTGCAGCGGTCCTTGTGATCCTTCTTCTCTCCACCATCATCTGGACGATCGCCGCATACAACGGACTCGTGGACAAAGATGAGAGCGTGGACGAGAAATGGGCCCAGGTCGAGAACCAGTACCAGCGGAAGGTGGACCTCATTCCCAGCCTGATCTCGACCGTGGAAGGGTACCAGGAGTTCGAGGAGGGAACCCTGACGAACATCACCAGGCTCAGGACCCAGTGGATGGAGGCCGGCTCCGTGGAGGACCAGGTGGAAGCCTCTTCCGAGCTCGATGCCGCATTGAGGTCGATAATCCTGGTCTACGAGAGCTACCCTTACCTCCAGTCCATAGAGGCCGTCAGGGACCTCATCGTGGAGCTCGAGGGCACGGAGAACAGGATATCGGTGGAGAGGATGCGCTACAATGAGGCCGTGAGGTATTACAATGCGAAGATCAGGAAGTTCCCGACAGTGATGATCGCCAACATGTTCGGGTTCGATGAAAGGTCATACTACGAGAGCGATGCCGCACCCAACGCTCCCGGATAGAGGTGCAGGATGAAACGAGCTCTCACCTTCGCCAGCATACTCATCATCATGCTTTCGTTGCGGTCTCCATCGGGAGCATCCTACCCGAAGCTGGAATACTATGTTACCGACAATGCGGGAGTCCTGCTTACTACGGAGATCTACGATATCGAGGATGTCTGCGTTGAGGTCGATCTTGAAACGGGGGCCGAGTTCGCCGTACTCATAGTCGAGACCACCGAACCAGACACGATAGACCTTTACGCGGTGAAGACCTTCGAGGAGAGCGGGATAGGAAAAGAAGGAAAGGACAACGGGCTGCTGCTCCTGATATCCGTTGCCACCAGAGAATGGAGGATAGAGGTGGGATACGGGCTCGAGGGCATCCTCCCCGATGTCAAGGTCGACCGGATAGCTCAGGACCATCTGGTCCCATTCCTGCAGGAAGGTAACTACTACGAAGGCATCCTCTACACCCTGGCATTCCTGGGCGAAGCGGTCCTCGACAACTACGAGGGCGACCCTCCGGAGAAGGACGAGCCCTGGTACCCCATTCCTTTCATCCCGCTTCTGTGGTGGCAGCTCCTGATAGTGATACTCATAGCTGTTGCCATCTTCGTGATCACCGGTGGAAGGATACTGTTCTTCGGTGGGGGTATCTTCAGGGGAGGAGGAGGCGGTTTCGGAGGGGGAAGGTCCGGGGGCGGCGGGGCCCGCGGAAAATGGTAAAAATAAAAAGTTGGGGGGCATTTCCCGCCCCCCTTGGGGTAGGTTGTGGGTGTTCTCTCCATACGTTATCATCGGGATGCTCTACTCGACCAGGTCGTCCCAGTCGATGTCCTCCTCATCATCCGATCCAATGCTCCCTGACAGGACGGGGTCCTTCCTGATCCCTGTGTCGAAATCCTCGAAGTAGACCTCGACCTTCTTTCTTTTCTGGGCTGCGGAAAGCAGGGAAAGAGACAGAAGTGCGGCGATCACCACCAGGATGAGAAACGCTCCCAGAACCCATATCAGACCGCTGCTCCCCGGGCTCTCTTCATCCTTCACCCTGGCTGTCAGGACATGAGTGTCCATGTCCGGGATGAAGAGATAGAGAATTGTACCGTCCTCTGTGGTCACGGCGAAGTAGGCCGGTTCGTCACCAATATATTTTTCCGGGTCGGTCATAGGCACGAGATCGACCTTCCTGCCGTCAAGCACGATCTCCAGCTTTTCGAGGTCCTCGGCGCTGAACATACCGGATCCGAGGTCCAGGCGGATCACCCGGTCCTCGACAGATACCGAGCTCAGCTCCACTTTGATGTATCCCTTCTTCCCCTCATCGAAGGTGATGGTGACCCCATCCTCTGTTTCGATGACGTTCATGTCAACCTCGCCGTCATCACCGATATCGAAGGAGGCATGTGCGGCGAAGTTGGAGCGGTTGTAATTGATGCTCTGAACATCGAGCCGGTAGGTCCCCGAGGACGGGGCCCTTGCTGACAGGCTCCCGGACACAGCCGCGACATAGTAGTAATAGGTCCCTGCGGCAAGCACCGTCGTGTAGGAGCAGGTCACCCCGCTGATATAATTTCCGGGGGTATAGGTCATGGTGAAGTTGGAGTATCCCTGTCCGGCCCCCCAGAAAAGGTGGAGGAGAACCGAATTTGGGCGGGACCCGTCAGCATCCGAGTAGACGACCGAGAACGTCACTGTCTGGTTCGCGACCGGACTCGTCGGAGAGACCGCAGCAAAGGTCAGCACCGGAGGTCTGTCCTGCTGCGGTGGACTGCTGGGAGCGACATGAATTGTAGAGATCCCGCTTGAAGGAAGTCTAACGGTGAAATTTCCGGAGGCGGTCTGAAAATAATAACTGTAGTTACCGGCAGAGAGCCTGATCGTCACCGTTGCTGTCACACCGTATACGAAACTGCTGCCCGACCAGGTCATGTTGTACGAGGTATAGGGCAGGCTGGACTGGATCGGGTTGATCAAGAGCCTAACGTGCACCGGTGCATCGTCATCCAGGTCAGAATAAACCACGGTGAAGGTGATGTTCGTACCAGATGTGGGACTTGAGGGGGAATACGACCCCCTTGATAGAACTGGGGTATGGTCTCCCGGGGATGAGGGGGTCAGGGTCAAGTTGTACCAAATACTGGGGAGTTTCACATGGGACCCATTTGAAGAGGTCATGAACCAATACCCGAATCTGCTATCCACATAGGGCACGAGCCTGAGTGTAATGGATGCGATCACACCTGCGGCATAGTTCGTCCCGGTTACCGTCATGTTGTAGGTGTTCATGGTCGGAGTATCGATCCATGGATGTCCGATAACGAGATTAACGAACAGGGGAGCATCGCCATCGGCGTCCTGGTATGTGACGCTGAAGGTCACATTCTCTGCTGTTGTCGGATTCACCGGGGAATGCGATCCATACAGAAGCTTCGGTGCCTTATCGGTAACGGTTCCGCTCTTGACCACGAGAGTGAAGGAGAGACCTCCTCCGGGATGGTATGTGAAATTCTCACCGTCCTCTGAAGCGCTGAACACGTAATAATAGACCCCTTCCGAGAGGTTGATCCGGACGGTATAGGTGATACCCGTCATGATAATCCCGGAAGAATAGGCCATGTGATGCACATGGACACTTTCCGCTCCTCTCTGGATGTGAAGTCGAACCACACCCGGAGCATGTCCGTCCGGTCCGGTTGCAACGATCGAGAAAGTGACCGTTTCGTCGTTCCTCGGTTCACCGGGAGAGGCATTCGGGGAGCTCAAAGTGAAGAGGGGGGAATACCCCCCGGACACATATAGCGGCAGCGTCGAGTTGTATGGGTAATGGATGTCGACCGTGGAATACTGGGCCCCGAAGTAGTAATAGTAGTTGCCCGCGGGCATCCTGACAGAGGTTGAATAGGTGGCTCCGAGGGTGAGGTTACCCCGGACATAGGTCAGGGTGTAAGGCGTCGGATAGGCACCCGGCTTCCCCACGTATACCTTGACCCATGATGGCTGGGTGGTGCCCCTCGGGTCCTGATATGTCACGTTGAAGTAGACCGTTTCATTGTTCACGGGCTCCCAGGGGATCGCCGCTCCCATCCTGAGGAAGGGGGAGGTCGTGTTTATCCCGGTCCCCACGATAAGCGTTCTCGTGTCCGACCAGTAAAGATGGCTTCCCTGGATCGCAACGAAATAGTAGAAGTATATGCCGTCGTCGAAGGTGTGGTTGACGGTGCATTTCACTCCTGCAGTATAATTGGTCCCCGTCATATTCGTCTTGATGATCGAGGTGAAATCCTTGTTGTTCACGGTGTAATACAGATACACTCCGCTTGCGGGAGGGTCACCCTCCTTGTCCTTGTATGTGACCTGGAAATCAATCTGCTGGCCTTTTGCAGGGCTGGTGGGAGAGTGCATCATACCCGTGAACTCGGGGGGGTGGTCCCCGGAGCTGTAAGGTTTCACCGTGAGATTTATGAAACCGCTGGCCGGATATCTCACGATCCTTGTCTCCTTTCCGCTGTGGGCCTCGAAGTAGTACGGGTATGAACCGGTCGGAAGACTGGTGTTCCAGTATCCGAGGTACAGTTCGGTGGTCCCGTATCTGATAATTGTCATGTTATGATAATTGAATCTCAAACCATCGTAGACAACCAGGTTCATGTAAAGCGGTTTCCCCCCCAACACGGTATCCGTGTAGGTGGCGGTGAAATTTATATCGGTTCTGTCATCGGGGGTGCTCGGCGAATGGTCACCGTAGGTGATCTGCGGGTTCCCCGTGGAGGGCCGGGTCTTCATCCAGATGGTCAGATTGTTGGCCTGGGGATATCTCGCCGTCTCACCCAATGTATTGTTCGTGAAGAAGTAGTAAGAGTGGTTCCCTGCTGAGAGGTAGGCCGTGTAGAAGAAAGGAGCGCCCCTTGCATAGCTGTAGTTGGGGCCCGTTATCTCGGTCATATTGTGCCGGATCCCTCCGATGTAGATCGCCACATACTGCGGGGCATCCCCGTCGGTATCCATGTACATCGCGGTGAAGTTCACGATGGTATCCGTATACGCACTGTTCGGACCTCCTCCGTAAACGAAGGAAGGACCTGCCCTTGTCGGAGCGGTCTCACCGGAAGGTATGGTCATTATCGAGGACAGAAGCAGCATGAAAATCGCTGCCATTATCATGGTTTTTCCACTGGTCTCCAATTGTCTCACCTCTTTTATCGAGCTTGTGAGGATCGACCTCCCTCGGGAATATATAAGGACTGGCCGGTCCTATGCAATTTTTATACCATTTCGGAAAATAATATACCACTTCGTGCAAAAGATATAAATCGCCCGCCTCCGGATTCATGGACCGATGGCGGATCATCATGAGGGGAGCATCAGGATATCCGTTCAGAGAAGGGTCCTGCTCCTGCTCCATACTCACTTCTCCTCCTCGGACGACTACGAGGTTCCGGATGTCCTCTCCCAGAAAGGTATTGGCAGGGAGCTTTCCCTGAGGCAGACCCACGTTTCGCGAGCGCTCACCGAACTGCGGTCCGACGGACTGGTCGAGGAGAGAAGCTCCCACATCAAGGGAGCGACCAGAAAGATGAAGGCCTACTTCCTAACAAGAAAAGGGGCAAATTACACCCAATCATACATTGAGGGGCTTGGATCGACTAAGGTCCCCGTCCGGCTCAGGGACGGGAGATTGAAGTTGAGGACCGCATCCCAGGCCCTGGACCTGGCCACCCGAAGCATGGGAAGGACGGTGACCTACCACGAGCTCTTCAACGATCTCTACGACGGAAGCGAGATCTCGCTATCGGGTGGGAAAGGCGAGATCGCGGGAAGGGACACAGGTGCGCCGGTCAACAAGCATTTCTTCGGGAGAATTCAGGAGCTCTCCACGATCGGAGATTTCCTCGATGAGAGGAGCGGACTTTTCCTTGTGGTAACCTCCATCGCCGGCCAGGGCAAGACCGCTCTCCTGTCCGATGTTGCATCCAACTACAGAAAGGGGCCCGTCCACTTCACGATGATGAGCGAGTGGACCGAACCCTGGAAATTGATCCACGAATGGGCCGATCTCCTCGAGGACCTGGGAAGGTCGAGGACGGCCTCCTTTCTCAGGGGAAGGGAGGACCCCGGCCTGCTCACCACGGTGGACAGGCTCAAGGTTGATCTCACATCCTCGAACATGCTCATCATCGTGGACGACATACACAAGGCCAGGGGCTCCGTCATCGAGCTCTTCCGACTGATAAGGGAAAGATGCGGTGGCTCCTCCGGGTTCAAATTCCTGATCGGGACAAGGAGGAGCCCCGATTTCTACGGCAGGAAGGACCTTGTGGCAACCGGAATTGTAAGGGAGATGGAACTGGGGGGCCTCGACCCCCTGAGTTCCGGCCAACTGCTGGCGGAGAGAGGGATACCCGAGGAAGAGCGCGAGCTCGCTTACAAGCTGACCAAGGGGCATCCGTTAGCCCTGGAGCTCTACACTCCGGGTATCGATCCGTTGTCATCCGGCCGTGACCTCGACGACTATCTCCGGGAGGAGGTCCTCGGCGAGCTTGATGAAAGAGAGCTGAACATCCTGAGGACGGCATCGGTCTACGAGTCTCCCGTTGTGGCAGAGGGACTGTTCGACGGGGTGAAACCACACCATGACCTCCTCTCGGACCTATGCAAGAGGGCCCTCCTCAGGGCTTTCGGCGACGGGACCTATGATCTCCACGACCTTCTGAAGGAGAACCTCAGGAAGAACATGACAGAGGATGAGAGGGAGAAGGCGCTTTCCCACGCAGTTGATCATCTATCCCGGAGAGGCTCGGAGAGGGAGATCATCCACTACCTGCGCATCCTCGAGGGATACGATCAGAAGAGGCTTACCACCACCTTGCTCGAGGAGGGAGAGTTCCTTGTCAACCGGGGGCATACCCTCGTGTATGATCTTCTCGAAACGATCAGGGAGGGGGAGCTCCATGGCAGGGAGCTTGTGAAGTACCTCGTTCTGTACTCCGACCTGAAGGTGCTGAAGGGTGACCTCAAAGGGGCCGAGGAGAGGCTCGTCAGGGCACTATCTCTATGCGATTCCCTCCTGGTTGATGCTGAGGGAGAGAGTGAAAAACACGAGATCATAGGGCTTGTCTCCCGGGTGCTTACCCGCAGGGGCGAGATCGCGAGGACGAGGGGCCTTCACGCCGCCACCATCGATATCAACAGGAAGAACGTCGCCTACAACAGGAAGTACGGAGATGCTCCGGGACTGGGTAAAGCCCTCAACAACCTGGCCGTTGCCTACAACGACAGGGGGGAGCTCGACAAGGCCCTGGAGACACTGGAGAATGCAAGGGAGGTCTTCGAAAAGAGCGGTGATCCCACATCAGCGGCCCTGGTGGAGGCAAACATAGCGGACATCCACATCACCAGAAGGGACACGGAAAGGGCCAGGAAACATCTCGAAGCCGCAGCCTCGCACTCCCCGAAACTGCCAATGCTCCGTGGAAAGCTGAAACGGAAGATCGGTCTCGCGAGGCTCAGGCTCGGAGACCTCGACAGGGCCCGCGACGACCTCAATACAGCCTACTCGTCGTTCAGCGAGGCGGGGGACCGGGAGGGATGCCGTGAGGTTACCAGGGACCTTTTCCGCTTCGCAATGGCAGCCGGCAAGAGAAAGGACGCCCTCCATTTCCTGGAAAAGGGGAAGGATCTCCTGAAAGCCCGGAGTGAAGGCGGCAGGCCCTCCGGCGAGCCTCTGGTAATGCTTCTCGCGGACCGTCTCGATTACACCATGAGATGGGACAGGAAGAAGGGGCCGCAGAGGGCGAGGGACCTGGGAAGGGCCCTGGGAAGGCAATATCCTCCAAAAAACGCCATCCTCCACATGAACTCTCTTCTGAGGAGGTACGATGACCCGGTCCCCCTCATCGAATTCCTCGAAGCCCTGGGGTCGTGCTTCGAGGGCCTTTCCGACCCACACCCCGGTATCATCGTTGACCTGCGGAGAGGGGAGCTCCTGATAGATTCTGGAAGGAGCAAGGAGGCCGGAACCCTTCTGAAGAAGACCGCTTCCAGGGCGAGGAAGGTCGGCTTCGAGAAGGGATGGAAGAAGGCGGATTCCCTTCTGAGGAGAATAGCCTGAAGTGCACCTTTCATTGGCCCGGAACGGTTCTTGAAAATTACCACCCCGAAGAGGGAAATTCTAATATCGGCCCACAAGATATATAACACACGCCATTTCTTTACTGCAAGGAGGAGGGTGGAGACATGAAAGGTCTCGGGCCAACGGTCGCAATGCTTGTTCTGATGTCGCTTGTCATTCCATCCGCCGGAAGCGGAAGTGAAGCACGGTACCACACTGACGAGAGTGAATTGGATATACCGGTCCGGTACGAACTGCCGGATGAAGGTTTCATGGAGAATCTCGGGCAGCTTACCGGAAGCAACATTCGCTTTTACACGACCGGTAACTACAGGGCCGGTCTGCTCGATGACGGGGTCGTCTTCGCCCTGGACATGGAAGATTTGACATTTTCCTACGAGATGAGATTCTTCGGATGCAGGGATGTCGAACCCGTCGGACACGAACCGGATATTACGAGGTACAACTTTCTCACGGGAAGCGGGGAGAACCATGTCTCCGGGGCCCGAAAATATTCATCCGTACTCTACCCTGAGATCTACGATGGGATCGACATACTCTTTTACGACCTGAACGGGGCCCTGAAGTACGATATCATCGTATCCCCGGGGGCCTCTCCCGATGATGTGATATTCGAGTATTCGGGGATCGAGGGGCTGGAGACCTTGCCGACAGGGGACCTCGTCATCCGTACAATCGCGGGGGATTTCCTGGACCGCGGTCTCATTGCTTTCCAGGGTAAAGAAAGCATCGATGTGGACCTATCCATAAGGGACAGCACCGTCGGGTTCAGGGTCGGGGAATATGATGATGAAGAGACGCTAATAATTGACCCGTATCTCGAGTATTCGACCAGACTCGGGGGTACCAGTACAGAAGAGCCCGCCAACTCGATGGTGGAGCATAACGATGCTCTTTACATCTCCGGAACCACCTATTCCACCGATTTCCCGGCGACCCCGGGGGCTTACGATATCAGAATGGACAGTCAGGATGTCTTCGTTGCAAAGGTCTCAACGGACTTAAGGACAATAATTTACGCAACATACCTCGGGGGAACATCAAGTGACATGGGCCACGATATCGATGTCGATCCATACGGCAACGTATACGTGACCGGACAGACATACTCCACCGATTTCCCCACCACCAAAGGAGCCATGAACGAAACCTCCCAGATAGGATACGGATACACCAGATGGGGTTACCTGGACCTGCTTCCGGATGGATTCGTGACCCGGCTCTCGCCCGGGGGCTCCTCACTCGAATATTCCACGTTCATAACCGGTAACAGGACCGAAAACTGCGTCGGCATAGAGGTGGACGATAACGGTCATGCATATGTCTGCGGGGTCACCGAATCGGGAAACTTCCGCACGAAGAACGCCTACCAGGATGAGCTCAAGGGATATGGCGACGTTTTCGTCATGAAGATCGTTCCCGATGGGTCCGATGTATCCTATTCAACCTTCATAGGCGGGAAGGAGAGTCAGTGGTACGAGGAATTCCCGTATGATATCGACCTCGATGGAGAGGGAAAAGCCGTCATATGCGGCTACTCCGGTGAGGAATCATATCCCACGACCAGTGGAGCATACAGGACGACCGGAATGTGGGAGATAGCCTTTGTTACCATGCTGACCTCGGACGGCACCGACCTCGAATTCTCCACCTATATCGCCGACGAAACTTATCTCCAGGGGGTCTCGGCATTTTCCGACGGCATATACCTCACCGGAACCACCTACTCGAGCTCCTTTCCCCTCACATCGGATGCCTACGATAACCAGATGGGAGGATGGTCCGACGCCATCTTCACCATCCTGAGTAAAGACGGAAGCAGGCTCGTCTATTCCACATTCCTGGGCGGTGCCGAGTACGAGGTGGGAGAATCCGTCAGAAAGGATGAGAAGGGGCAGGCCGTCCTCACAGGCTATACATATTCCACTGACTTCCCGAAGACCCCGAACGGATACAGCTCGTCATCTTCCGGAAATTATGATATGTTCCTCACACAGTTCACACCGGACAGGAAGGGGCTGAACTATTCCTCCGTTTACGGCGGAATGGAGACCGATTACGGTATGGACACCTACGTCAGGAACTCCAACGAGATCTACGTGATGGGATACACCTACTCGTCGGATTATCCAACAACACCCGGTGCCATAAAGGAAAGCGTCAGCCAGAGGGAACCCGATCTGGTATTGTCCAAGTTCAAGCTCTCCTCTGAGGTTCCCGGGCCCCCACGGGGAGTCGGAATAGAAAATGGAAACCATACCCTGAACATAACATGGTCACCCCCTCTCCGGGACGGTAACGAGACCCTTGCCAATTACTCGATATACCGCTCGGAACATCCACCTGCAATGTTCAGGAAGATCGCTGATCTGCCCCCCGATGCCGCATTCTTCCCCGACACGGGACTCGAGAACGGGGAGAGGTATTACTACCACATCACAGCGGAGAACATCGTTGGGGAAGGGCTCCCCTCGAAGACCGTGTCAGGGGTTCCGGCGAGACCTCCGGGTCCCCCGTATTACATCGCCACTGAGACGGGAGACGGCTTCATCAATCTGACCTGGGACTATCCCCCGGATGACGGGGGCGACCCGCTTATAACCTTCAATGTTTACGCCGGGGCCGGGATCTCTCCCCTCCTGAAGCTTGTATCGGGACTGGACCGGACCTGGTTCAACCACACGGGGCTCGTCAACGGTCAAACATACAACTACCGCATATCTTCCGTGAACTCCATGGGCGAGGGACCGCTCTCCAGAAGTGTGCAGGACTACCCGGCAAGACCACCTGGGCCCCCCCTGAACCTTCATTTCAACAGGGGGGACCACTTCGTCCATCTCTTCTGGGACCCCCCGGAAGACGACGGGGGTGCGGCGGAGCTTTCATACACCGTTCTGATGAGCGGGAACAACGTGACCTTTGAAACGGTCGAGGAGGGGGTCATGGGAGAGGAACACAACATGACCGGCCTCGAAAACGGCGAATACTGGATATTCGCTGTAAGGGCCAAAAACATCAAGGGATACGGAGAACCTTCGGAGATCGTGCAGACCGCGAGCATGGGCCTCCCCTCCGCCCCTGCCGGGCTCGAAGCTTCTCCCGGCGACGGCTTCATCGACCTTGAATGGGATCCGCCAGAGTCCTTCGGGGGAACCAGACAGGTATACTATTGCGTCTACATTATGGTCGCTGGCTCACCCTGGGAGTTGTACAAAGAGGATCTCGCCCAGACGGAGCTGAGGATACCCGACCTGACGAACGGCGTCAGGTACGATCTCATGGTATCCGCTCGGAACATCATGGGAGAGGGGGCCCTGTCAGAAAACGTTTTCTCGGTCCCTATAGGGCTTCCCTCGGCTCCTCTTGACCTCAATGCAACAGCCGGGGATTCAAGCGTGAGGCTCGCCTGGAAAGAGCCCGTTGACATGGGGGGGGAGGGTTTCGTCAGCTACACCGTGTTCATGGGCACCGTGGAGAGCGACCTCCACTTCCTCGGGACCACCACGAGCAATGTCTTCATGGTGATGGAGCTGAAAAACGGACAGGAATACCACTTCTTGGTTGCCGCCGTGAACTCGTTGGGTCAGGGAAATCCATCCCCGGTGGTTGTTGTCACTCCACTTGCCCTCCCCGGGACACCGGAGATCAGGGCCGTCGAGGCAGGCGACTCATCCATCACATTGAGATGGAAGGACCTCCAGGACAAGGGAGGGGACCCCGAGGTGACCTACAGGTTGTACCTGTGGCGAAGGGACGGGTCGGACGAACTCCACAACATCGATGTTGAAGGCCTCGTGTACGTGTTCACCGGATTGGTGAACGGGGTAAGGTACGAGATCGCCCTTTCCGCTTTCAATGAGAGGGGGGAGGGGACCCTGTCGGATGTTCACTCGTTGATACCCATGACGGTCCCTGGAGGCATGCCCGTGTTGAACCTGACCCCGGGCATCGGATCGATCATGATCTCGTGGAGCCTTCCCGAAGATGACGGAGGGGATGACATATCGATGATCAGGTTGTACAAGGGAACGGAGCCAGATATGATGCGGTTCTACAGGGATATCAACGCCTCCCGTGGAAGTTTTACGGACATGAACGTGATGGAAGGCATGGCTTACCACTACCGGGCGAGCTGTATCAATTCGGCGGGGGAGGGGCCCTCATCCGGGGCTGTATCATCGACCACACTGGCGCCCAAGGAAGAGGCCTCTCTCCTGGGACCCATTCTCACTGGAGGGATCGTTGTTATTACCCTTCTGGCACTCCTTGTCGTTGTCATTCTCGTCGTCAGGAGTAAAAGGAAAGGATCGACCTACCCCCTGTATCCCGCTGTACCCCCCGGAGGTCAGATGATCCCGCAGTTCGGGACCCCGCAGGAGCAGGCACCTCTTCCGCCCCCGGCATCCGCTCCACAGCAGCTGCCCCGGGCAAATGGGGAGGTTCATGACCGGCAGGATACATCGCGGGGAACGCCCTAGAACTCCAGGTCATCCTCGTCCCATTCATCGTACTCGTCATCATCGTAATCCTCATCCCAGCCCTCCTCGTCCTCGATCTCCATCTCCTTCTCGGTGCGGGTATAGAGGAATATGATCCCCCCCACCAGCAGGATCAGGATCACCGCGGCGATGAGTATCCACAACCACCATGGCGACGCATCATCATCGCTGTATCTCTCGACCACTATATCCTCATCGAATCGGGATACCTTCCCGGCGACCACATCTATCTCGAAGGATCCGAGCAGATGACCGTCCTGATCGTAGACCGTTATCGTCCTTCTGCCAGCCGGCGCCTCTATCTGGAATGCGCCGTTCTCGAGGGTATACACATCGGTGCCCGAATCAAGCATGACCCTTCCGCCGATGAGGGGGTCACCGTCCCTGTAGACAACCCTTCCAGCGATGGTACCTCCGGTTGCGGTCCAGAAGAGAAGGGTCTCGACAAGTACGTTACCGGCAAGGTCGGCACCCTTAATACCCAGATCATACCTGGTTCCGCCTTCGAGGGAGATATCGAATGTCAGGTTGACCGCATCCGCCTCGAGGGTCCAGTTGAATGGGGTTTCCTCGTTGTCCGCGGACAATGTGATCTCGAAAGAATCTCCGTCCATTGGCTCGGAGAAGGTTATGAACAACCGGTCCCCTGGCGGGGCGTTGTTGCCCTGGTGGGACTGGAAGATTATCAGTGGTTTCATCAGGTCCACGGTGAAGGTCACCGATGCAATGTCCGTGTTGCCCCCCATGTCCACTATCCGGATGTCAACGATGTGAACACCATCAACCAATCCGATGAAGAGTCGGCTGTAGGAAACGGAGAGGTTCTCCCATGCCCCCCCGTCGAGTCTGGACTGCACCATACTGAGCGGGTAAACGGTCCCCAGTATCTCCCATCTGACCTCCACCGTGGATGCTCCGAGCCGGACCCCTTCCGGCGGATGAGTTATGTTGACCGATCCATCCCCCCTTTCGATCAGGAGATCGACGCTTTCAACCATCCAGTTTCCCGCACCGTCCCGGCAGGAAACCTGCAGGGTGTGATGACCCGATGAGAGGTTGAGGAACAGATGAGAGAACTCCCTGCCCTTGTGGATCCAGGGAGCGGTGTCGATGCGCACCCTGCTGGCATTTATCCCCGAAAGTTCGTCCAGTGCGGACCATTCAGCATGGAGGGAGGTGGATACAAGCACCATGCCGTCCGCTGGATGGTATATGGAGATCTCGGGCGGGGTCAGGTCTATCCAGAGATCGCTCCTGGCTGTCATCTCATTGCCCGCCCTGTCAGCTGTCCTTATCTCGACATAGTGCCTTCCCTCGGTCAGGTTCGTGAAGAGGCGGGATACTGCGAACCCTGCATCGATCCATGAGCCGTTATCCATCTTCACACCGTAACCGGAGATGCCGGATAGATCGTCGAACCCCTCCCACAGGACCATCACATCGGTTGTATTGACGTAAGCGCCATCCGAAGGGAAAAGGATATCCAGGGACGGGTATGTCATGTCGATTGTGAAGGTGACCGAAGATGCGTTGCTGTTTCCCGCCACGTCGAATGCCCTGACCGTGAAGGTATGGGGCCCCTCCTGCAGATCGTAATATTGTATCTTCCCTGAGAAACCCACATCCAGCCATTCCCCGCCGTCGAGGCTTGCCTCGAAGTGGTCGATACCCAGCAGTTCATCGGTGCCTTCCCAGGTTATCTCCAGTGAAGGAGAGTTGAGATATTCCCCCGTCTCCGGTGACAGGATCCTTACAAACGGAGGCGTCGTGTCATCCCAGGGAGGCAGGTACTCCTGGAAGAACCCGACAAGAGGGGCGGTATCGAACCCGTTACCGGTATTGTATCTGGTGTCCCCTATCCCGTCATCATTGTTGTCGGGACCGGAGTAGAAGTCCCAGAAATTTCCAAGATAGTTGGTGAGATTTTTCATCCCGTGCCTGTACCAGATCATACTGTTCGAGGTCCAGAAAGCGCTGGAATCCACGAGCTTCAGCTGGTCCATGTTGGAAGCGAAGTTGTTGGTATATACCCGGGCTCCCTCCACCCCGTGCATCTCGAGCCCTATCGCCCCTCCGGTGATATTGTTCTCCCTCAATATGAACCTCCCCGGGTTCAATCGGGAGGAGCCGACCCGTGTTCGAAGTGTCCTGAGGATGAGGATCGAACCCCCTGCGCTCTCGAAGATATTTCCTACGATATTGACAGGACCGGACACGAAGGAAGCCATCTGGTAGGTCTCTACCTGCAAGGTCAGGTTCAACCCGTTGCCCAGGGAAGGACCGATCACGTTCCCTGAAATATCCATGGGCCCCATGAAAAGAGAGGTCGAATCCTCCAGGACGATGCCCTCGATGAATATGGTGACACCTTCGTGGGATCCCACCATGTTGTCGGTGAAGGAGAAGCTGCCGAGGTCCAGGACAGTTTCCCCCGTGCAGCCGGTGCCGAAGGAGGTCGACCTGAAGTACATCCCGGAAGCGTTGGATGTCAGATCGTTCCCCTCGATATGGAAACCTCCGAATTCTACTTGAGCTCCCGGACCGTTATCCCTGAAATTGTCTCCGAGACCTGATAGGTCGACGGACGTATTACCGGAGCGTATCTCGTTGTTCAGAATATACCACCCCCCGATCGAGGCTGTCGAATTGCCGTTCATGGACGTCCCCATGTTGAGAGCTTCGGCGAACCTCACCCCGGATGCTTTTTCGGACCGGAGCTGATTTTCCCTTATCCTGAGCTCCCCTCCTTCCACGGATGAATGATCCTCGAGAACATATGAAAGACCTGTCAGAAACCCGAACTCGATGCTGCTGTTCGTGCTCTGTATTCTGTTCATGGATAATGTCAGGTTTCCGGCTTTCACGGATGCCCGGCCTCTCATGTAATAACCGATGTATCCAAGCACATCGATGAACATGCCCCTGTCCCCGGAATATATTGTATTATCTGAATATATCATATCGCCCATCAGGAAGATGGAATCATCCGATGTGTCATAACCCAAATGACCGAAGGACCCGATGCGGCACCCGCTTCCGTTGGACCTCAGGTCATTGTAGCGGAAAGAGAAGCCTTCGAACACTACCTTTGTCCGGTTGAAAAGGATGAAGCCGAAATATCCGATCTCGTCGATCTCTATCGAGGCACCCCCGGATACCACCTCGTTGTCATCGAAGGATATCGGACCGCAGATCACCCTGGCATCCTGAAACATCGTGAAACCCCAGTATGTGAGAAGGCCGGCGTGGATGCCGGTCAGTCCGGATGCGATATCGTTGCCGGATACCCTGACACCGCCGAAATGCACCACCGACCAGTTCCTGAGCAGGTATCCTATCGTATAAACCCGGGATAGGAATATTCCGTGGGCCATGGATTCCACGGAGTTGTTGCAGATCGAGAACGGATCGACCCATGCCGTCGAGTTATCCCACAGATCCGTGCCGAGCATGTCGAAGCCCGAAACGGATATTCCGTTATTCCGGGACCTTACGGTGTTGCCGTTGATCTCGATCCCCGAAAAGGATGCATTTGAGAGGTCCTCCATGTATCTGCAGATATCGTTCATCTGGACAATGATCCCGTATCCGTCGGATGTGATATCGTTGCTGTTCACCATGACCCCCCATATCATGGCAGACGAGGAGCCGTACATATGCTCGGCCATGGAGGAGAAGGTGTTGACAAGCAGGCCCGCCATAGCCACATCCATGACGTTTCGGGATATGTTGAAACCTCCGAAGGTGAAACCGGAATCGTCCATGAGTTCGTTTCCGATCTGCGAGACGGTATCCATGATTATGCCGTTCCTTGACCCGACCACCGTATTCCCGATGAATACAAAGCCGGATATCCCGGCCTTTGACAGGTTCCTGAGATACTGTCCGATGTTCTGAACCGTTTCCACCATGATCGCGTTCGATGAAGGTGTGGAAATGGTGTTTTCCTCCAGAATGACATATCCCAACCTGAACGATGACCAGTCCCGGAGGTCCCGGGCTGCATCGGACATGTGGATGCCGATGCCGTTTCCCGTCGATGATACATTGTTCCACCTCACGATGACGTCCCCGATCGCTGCCGAGGATGCGCCCTGCATGGCATATCCCAGTGACTCGAACTGCAGGTATACGCCATTACTGATGGCGGTGATATCGTTGTTCTCCACGAGGGAGTACCCCATCCGTACCCTGGACGAACCGTACATCTCGCCCAGGTTCACGAAATAGAGGTATATTCCGTTCGAGGAACGCTCTATGGTGTTGTTGTTCACGAAAATGGTCCCTATCTTCACGGTGGAGTAGTTCAGGAGATCGACGGCCATGTCATCCGCCTCCAGAAAAAGACCATGGCCCGACACGTTGATCCGGTTGCCGGAGAAGGTCATGTTGCCGTAGGTGACACTTGCGGTATCATGGAGGTTCACCGCCCCCGTCCAGTGATTGACGAACACCGCATCTCCACCGATCGGGGAGCTGAACCGGTTGCCTGCGATGTACAGGTCCCCCGCATCGATGAGTGACGAGCCATGGATGCTCTCCATTCTGTAGTAGTCGATGCGGACCCCTCTGCCGTTGAATCTCTCGAAGATGTTGTCAATGACCCGTACACCGCGGATATTTGCGGTCAGTTCGGAATGCCTGTCGAGCCTGGATTCGAACCTCAGGTCCTCCCCTCCACCCCGGAACGTGTTCCCCTCCACCCTGAACTCCCCGATGTCCATGCTACCCCCTTGAAGCCCCGTAACGAAAAGGGAGTGGTCCAGCTGCTGCTGGATCGTGGAATCGGAATGGAAGCTGTTGCCGCTGATCAGGATGTCACCTGCATCGAAGTCATGTGATGATAGGCCGTCGAAGGTGATGTGATAGTATATCCGTACCGTGTCCGAACTGTGGAAATGCCTGAAATCGTTGTCCCTTATCTCCAGACCGTAGAGGTCATGCTCGATGGACAGAGGTGATGAAACGTATTCGATCTCGATATCCCTAAGGTTCCCATAGAAAACGTTCCCGGAGATGTTGTGGCCCGATCCGGGGGTGTCGATCGCGGTACTGAAATCTGTGAGGTTGAGGGCGGTGATGGTCACGTTGTTTGCGTCTATCTTCACCCCGGTTGACCCGGGCATCGGGGGGAGGAGCCTCGGAAGGGGCCCTGATCCATCTCCCCTCAGCCATATCTCTGAAGAGATCAGAAGGTTTTCCGTGTAATTCCCGGGATGGATGAGGACAATGTCCCCATCGGCCGCATCCATCAATGCTGTCTGGATATCCGTGTAATTATCGGGGCCCGATCCTCCGACGTGCAGGGTCTCCCCCGGATACCTGTCCGGGAAATGTAACTCCGATATGGAGCGTGTATCGTCCATCGCCTGCTCATCAACCGGTTCCCTGACGGCGATCCCCCCTTGGGGTCCTGCCGGGATGACGGTTTGAGCCATCAACAAGAATGTGATAAGTACCATGCCTGCTTTGGATGATCCGGGCATCATTATTCCCCCTGCTTCATCGGTGAATGCCTCTGGCCCGCTTATTAATATTTGGGATATATGCAAGGGTCGAAGCTGGCAGAGTCCGATGAGCCCCGGACCTTTTGGTGGTCTCGATGGTCATGATCGTCCGGTCTTTCGACCGGTTGCTTCAACCCTGTGACCGAAGAAGCTATTACCCGGCGCAACATATTTACCGGACGAGAACATTGATCCCGGGAGGAAGAAAACATGAAGCTCCAGTGGTCGTTACCCGTATTCCTTGCAGCCGCCGTGTTCCTTGCAGGATGTCTGGGAGGAGGAGGGGAGGACGAAAAGGAACCTGAATACGAAACGTTCTCGGACGGTATGACCCAGACAGGGAGCGAGGTCGGGCTTGCGCAGATCGAAGCGGTGGAACTGGAAACGGTTGTGGGGATCAGCCTGTCCTTCGAAAGGGTCATAAAACTGCAGATAAACATCAGTGTGGTGGATGGCGATCCCGACACCGAGGCCGACACCGTGGGAACCATGACCCTCCGACCGATCGGAGGCGAGGGAGAGGGCATACCCGTAAACGGGGGGAGCACGCCCCTCACCCAGTCCGTCACCGTGGAATGGAATCCCGATGGCGGAGAATACCTCAATACCACATGGGAGCTAGTCATTCCGGTATCCATAAAGGCCGGACCCGACCAGTGGCCGGGGCCCTTGATCTGGAGGGGCATCCCCGACAGAGGCTTCTCATGGACCGCCGAGATCAGTTACCTTTATCACGAGGAAAGCGAGGAATGAGCCGGGTCCCACCCCGGTGTAATAACCGGTTTAATTTCACATGAGAGCATTTGATATATCCTGAAAAAGGTGGTGTTTACATGGCAAACAGAGCGGCATGGGTATCGCTCATCTGCGGGATCCTTGCGTTTCCGCTCGCGATCCTGGGGCCCTTTCTGTCGGTTGCGGCGATAATCGCTGGCTTCATTGGCCGGAAGAAGAGGGACCTCAGGACCATGGCCACCATCGGCCTGGTCCTGGGTATCGTTTGGTGGATAGCGGCAGCGGTCGGATTGGTGCTTGGCATACTAGGAGGGATCCTCTCCATTTTCGGAATATGATCCGGCACTGATCATGTCCTTGTGTCAGCGGATGCCACCTTTATTCAGCAATTTCATTTGCAGGAAACATGATGTCCCGATACTGACATTTAAAGGTTTCGCTCAATGGATTTTGAAGGAACTTTTCAACAATTACCCGAAAAACAGGTGAAAAAAAAGATAAGTTTTTCAGGATAGATATATATCCGGCCCACCCCATACCATCAAGGGGTTCGTACCATGGATGTTGAAGAGTTTTTGGACGAGAGCATTCCGGTCCTCGGAATAAGCATCGGTCAGCTCATATTGGGCATACTGGTGCTGGTTCTCGGTATCCTGGTTTCCAAGATCATTGTTGCTATAATCAAAAAGATACTGATCAGGGGGAAGATGCCAAGACTGATGGCGGATTTCCTGGGAAAATTCGTGATCGCAATACTGTACGTTGTGGTGTTCATCATTGCGCTTGGAGCCTGGGGAATAGAGGTCGGAGGGGTGTTCATAGGCCTTTCGGCGGCCCTTGGACTCATCATCGCCTTTGGCATGCAGGATTCGCTCAACAACATGTTCGCGGGTATCTGGATCGCCACACTTCGCCCCATAAAGATGGACGAGGTCGTCGAAGTCTCAGGGTTGAAGGGAAAGGTGACGGGACTGGGAGTGATGTCAACGGAACTGCTGACACCCGACAACACCTATATCACCATACCGAACAGGCAGGTATGGGGGTCCCCCATCGTGAACGATACCAGAATGTCAACACGAAGGGTCGATGTCAACGTCGGTGTCGCCTATGGAGGTGATGTTGACCTTGCGATAGATACTGCCATGAAGATGCTCAAGAAGAAGAAGGGCGTCCTCAAGGACCCGCCCCCGGACGTTGTGGTCACGGAGCTGGCTGATTCATCGGTCAACCTGCAGCTCAGGGCATGGGTGAATACAGAGGATTACTGGACCATCAAGGGCTGGATCACGAAGAACATTAAGCTCACCTTCGACGAGGCGGGCATCGAGATACCGTTCCCGCAGATGGACATACACATGGAAAAGCAGTGATCACATGGGAATATACGGTTTTGAGGGCAGGGTGCCCCGCCTGGGCGAGGGCACCTTCGTCTTCGATACGGCAACTGTCGTGGGAGATGTGACGCTGGGAAAAGAGGTCTATGTCGGTCCGGGAGCGGTCGTCCGCGGAGACTACGGCAGGATCGTTGTCGGGGACCGTGTCTCCATTGAAGAGAACGTTGTCATACACGCCCGTCCGGGTGAGGAGACCATCATAGGATGCGATGTCACACTGGGACACGGATGCGTGATCCATAACTGCACCATAGACGACCTTGCTATCATCGGAATGGGAGCTGTTGTCACGGACTACGCCCATGTGGGAAGATGGGGTGTGGTGGCGGAAGGGGCCGTTGTCAGGACAAAGGGGATCGTGGAACCCGAGACCGTTGTGGCAGGGGTCCCGGCAAAGCCCATCAAGAAGATCGATGAGGAGTTCAAGAAGATATGGCTTGGTTTCAAGGCCATCTATCCGGACCTTGCGAGAAGGTATCCGGATGGTCTCGAGAGGCTCGATGAAAAGCATCGAATATAATTCGAATGATATATCATCCAGAAATGCCATGAACGGCCCGGGAGTGAGCCCATGGAAGGACCAGGTAAGCTTTGGGAAGATATCGAGGAGATGCTGGAAAAGATCCGCGTAAAGAGAAGGAAGATCACCGGGGGAGATATAGAGGATGATATAACCCTCAAGGGGAAGACCCTTGTCTACATGATCGATGAGGCCTACGACCAGTACGACGAGATGCTCGGAAGGATATACGACAACATCATGGACGGTGTCTACGATCTGGGACTCGGGGCCCGGGAGAACCTGGATGAGCTTGCGGATGATATCAAGGGTTTGAGAGAGCATCTGGATGAGAGGAGAAAGGAGGAGGCGCAAAGAGAGGAAGAGAACTTCGACCTCCTGAACGAGATCCACGAA
>Ga0272442_10000651_pt1 | contig 54686 bp, 48 predicted proteins | sample SSMForm2O_FD_200262 | JGI IMG/M metagenome (GOLD analysis project Ga0272442, IMG submission 200262) | Marine sediment archaeal communities from Little Sippewissett salt marsh, Falmouth, MA, United States - SSM-Form-2O | ecosystem: Environmental > Aquatic > Marine > Wetlands > Sediment ... | reverse complement strand
TCGGGCGTTTCCTCGAAAAGTCCGGGCACGAGTGCGACCTGTGCGGCCTGATTGCCGAAGCAAGGGACTTCCTTGAAGACAATGCGTACGCGGCCGCCCTTGTGGACATAATGCTTCCGGATGGAAATGGTGATGAGCTGTTGAAACCCCTGGCCGATGCCCATCCATGGACGGCCGTTATAGTACTCAGCGGAATGGATGACGCCGCCTTTGCAATAAGAACCATGAAATCGGGTGCAGACGACTATCTGATCAAGCCCGTGGAGTCCGCCGTGCTGCAGTTTTCGCTCGAGCGCGCCCTCAGGCACAGAAGAAGCCTGATGGAAAAAGTTTCATTCATAGACGCCATTGCATCCCTGGTAGAAGCTCTCGAGGCAAAGGACATGTACACGCGCGGTCACTCACAGAGGGTGGCCGAGTACTCGCGCCGCATGGCGTCCGTGATGGGCGAATCCGGCGATTACCTGGACGACATATTCAGGGCGGGCCTGGTTCACGATCTGGGCAAGATCGGCACAAGAGAAGAGGTTCTTCACAAGCCAGGAAAGCTCACCGACGAGGAATACGATCACATCAAGGAGCACCCCGTGCTGGGCGTGAAGATACTTAATCCCATCATTCATGATCCGTTTCTGATAGATGCGGTGAGGCATCACCACGAGCGCGTGGACGGCAGGGGCTACCCGGACGGCATTGGAGGCTCCGACATACCACCGGTGGCAAGAATCCTGGCGGTTGCGGACACATACGATGCCATGACATCCGACCGCCCCTACCGCAAGGCAATGCCGGTTGAAAAAGCAAGAGGCATAATAAGCGAAGTAAAGGGAACACAGCTGTTCCCGGAAGCGGTTGACGCATTTTTTGAAGTGCTGAACCGGCTGGCCGCAGGAAAGGAACTTGTTGCATGAAAACGCCCGCTCTGGATGTAAACAGGCTTTTCAGGCTTCATATCCTTAAAAACACCGGAATGGAGTCAATACTCGGGCTTCTGGAGCACTGCAGAGTTTTCACGGTCGACAAAGGCGATGTTCTTCTCAGAAAGGGCCAGAAAAAATCCGCAATGTTTCTCATACTCTCCGGAGAGCTTAACATCTACCTGAATGAGCCTGGAGATGAACCCGTCGCCATACTTGGTGCGGGAGAAACAGTCGGAGAGATGTCCGTTATCGATCATGCCCCGGTCAGCGCGGACGTTGTCGCAGCAGAACAAACCGAACTGATAGAGGTTGATGAAGAGACTTTCTGGAGGCTTACGCGGGCCTCACACGAGTTTTCGATAAATCTTTTAAGGCTGCTCGCAGGCCGGATAAGGTTCAGCAACAGCAACCTGCATAAAACCAGCATTGAAAAATCAAAGTTTGAAAAACAGGCACTCATAGACGGTCTTACGGGTCTGAGGAACCGGCGCTGGATGCAGGATACTCTTCCCCGGATGCTGTCCAGGTTCAGGCGAAGCAACAGGTCGATATCATTGATGATGGTGGATGTGGATCACTTCAAGGACTACAATGACAGGTTCGGTCATGCAGCCGGCGATCTGGTTCTCAGGGAAGTTTCCAGGGCGCTGTGTGGCAGGCTGAGGCCAACGGATCGCGCTGTGCGGTATGGAGGCGAAGAATTTGTCGTGATTCTGCCTGACACCGGGCTGGATGGGGCTGTCACAGCCGCCGAAAGGCAGAGAAAAATGATCGGGGGCTTCAGCATCCAGACCCCGGAGGGAAAAAACCTCCCGCCCGTAACCATCTCAATCGGCGTGGCTCAGCTGAACGGAGATGAGAATGCATCCACTCTCCTTTCACGCGTCGACAGGGCATTATACAGGGCCAAAGAAAACGGCCGTAACCGTACCGAGACCTGAACACAACCCCGCCTTCTGCGTATGCGCCCCGGCCGGATCACAGCTTGCTCCGTCCGGGGCGTCCTGCCGTGTGGATCACCCGGGTCTTCCCCACAGATACCCCTGACCGTACTCAACGCCCATTTCCTTGAGCAGTTCCAGATCTTCCTCTGTCTCGATCCCCTCGGCCACGATGTCCACTCCCAGGGCTTTGAGAACCTGCACCAGCCTTCTGAGCGACCGCTCCTTGCCGGGATTTTCCGATGCCATGTGGATATACCTGCGATCGATCTTCACGATCTCGGGCTCGAGCACTATGAGCGCCTCGACAGAACTGCGGCCGAAGCCCATGTCGTCAAGCGCAATGCGGATACCCGCATCCTTCAACGCCAGAACGTGGTCACGGAAATGAATCGGGTCTCCGATGAACTGCTGCTCGCTCAGCTCGAGGCAGAAGCTGCTTCTGTCCTGTCTTGTTCCGGGAAACAGGTCCATCAGGCGCTCCACCGGCGTGTCCAGCAGTGTGGACGGGCATAGATTCAGATGATACCTGAATCCCTGCAGCAGCTTTCTGCTGCCTTCGATGCAGGCGCGAAGGCAGTTGAGATCAAGAAGCGAAAGCAGGTGGTTCTCGCGGGCCAGGCGGAACAGGTCAACGGGCGATTCAAAAGGCCCTTTGGGTCCGCGGGCGAGAAGCTCGTATCCCACGGTCTGCCCGCTCTTCAGATTCAGTATCTTCTGCGAAACCGTCCTTATCATGTCCGGATCACTTGCCACCTTGTGTATGTCCAGCTGCGAAGACGTGGCGTTCGGCGGAACGCTTGAAGGAGATTCGAACGAGGTTACGCGGTTCTTGCCCTTTTTCTTGCTCATTCTTATTGCGGCCTGCGAGATGGCAAGGAGCTCCTCGATGGAGCAGGTGTCGTAGGGAACCGGAACCGCGCTGAAGCTGGCCGTCAGCCGTGTGCTCTCCATATCGATTACGAGCGGGCTCGAAGCAAGAGACAGCCTGAGTTTTTCCGCGACCAGCATTCCTTCTGCAACGCGTATGTCCGGAAGCAGAAGCAGGAACTCATCGCCCCCTATCCTTCCGATGCGGTCGGTCGTGCGCGTGGCCTGCCTGATGCGTTCGGACACCTGCCTGAGCACCGCGTCTCCGACAGCGTATCCAAGTGTGTCGTTGACGCGCTTGAAGTCGTCCAGGTCCAGCAGAACGCACACCACCTGTGAGGAATTTCTGCGCGACCTTTCAATCTCTTCGGTGAGCGCGGCCTCGAGCCCGCGACGGTTCAGAAGATCCGTCAGCGGATCCAGCGTGCTTATGGACGTAAGTCTCTGATTAGCGGCTTCGAGCTCCTCCTTCGCCTTCCTCAGCCTGTTTTCGGCTTTCTTTCTGGCCGAAATGTCCCTCAGGGTCGCAAGATGGGCGGGAGTGCCCTGCCACTCGGTATCCGCAACCTTCATCTCTGCCTTTGAATTCTCCATACCGGGGAAACTCAGCTCGAGATCCACGGACTGTCCCGGCACTGCCTCGTATCCGAACGGACTTCCGACAAGTTCTCCAACGCTTTTTCCTAAAAAGAGCGAAGCCGCGGGATTTGCGTAACGAATAATCCCGTCGGTGTCTATTACAAGAATGCCGTCCGCGCTCCGCTCCACGATGTTTGTAAAATTCTTCCGGCTTTCAAGGAGCTGTTTCTTGGCCTCCTTTGCCTCGGATATGTACCGGAGCAGGAGGTCGTCGAATTCCTCTTCGTTCACACCGGATGCATCGGGCATAGCGTCTGGCAGATCTGTAGCCATGCATATTATTATACATCCGGAATCAATGGATTATAAGGCGGTGTCAGGTATCTCCCGGCCCTCTTTTGACAGATTACGATTTCTGAAGAATACTGCTCCGAGAATGCTTGACTGGATAGGGTTTTTATACTTACGGAAAAAATGAATGAAAAAGCTGCTTATCGTGGACGATGATGCATCTCTTCTCAATGTGCTGGCAAAAGGACTGAGCACCGGCTGGGACGTTACTACGGCAGGAAACGCCAACGATGCGCTTCGCATACTGAACAAACAGCAGTTTGATGTAATAATAACGGACTACGAAATGGGCGCATCCCATGATGGAGTATGGCTGCTGAAAAAGGCGATCCAGATCAACTCGAAGATGCGGCGCATCCTGTATTCCGGAAGCGCTCCTGAAGAACAGACCATGAGCGAGAATCCCGGCCTCATCGACATCTTCATCGAAAAGCCCGCCGGTCTGCAAGACATAATGGCCGCACTCAGCTAGGCGGCATATTCAGCTACTCACCCCCGTATTTCCGCCTGTCCTTCCTGACAAGCCTGTACGTCTCTTCATAAATTCTTTTTCTGGGGCCGATTGTGATTATGTCTATTTCCCGTTTCCCACGAATCCTGTAAATGATTCTGAGCCTGCTGACGCGGAAACTCATAAGCCCTTCGAGTTCATCCTTCAGGGCCTTTCCGCACAGGGCATTTTCAACAATTGCCGAAAGCGATTTTCTCACCTTCTTTTTAAGCACCGGATGCAGCGTGCGGATGAGCCTTACAGTGCCGGGCCTGATCCTGAGCCTGTATTGCGACTGAATCATGCGTCAGGCTTCTTCGAACAGTTCTTCGAGCGTATAAAGACGGGCTTTTCCGTCCCTCATCTGCTTCAGCCCCTGTCTGATTTCCTGCATCAGGTCTGAGTCCGATGAGACGGCAATAGTCTCCCTCCAGCTTTCATACTCGTCAGGGCTTACGAGCACGGCGGCCGGACTGCCGTTTTTGGTAATAACGACTTCCTCATCGGTCGTGTTTACCGAATCAACAAGCTGGCTCAGCTTCATCTTCACCTCGGACAGGGAAAGCGTCTTCATATTCGGCCTCCTTTTCTGGTCGACTAGAATTAAGACCAGAATAGCATTCCTATAATACAGAAGCAACAGTCATGATCGTGTACTGTCATGATCGTGTACGACCGCGGGTTGGACCTGCTTCGCAGGCCTTGCAAACCCGCGGTCAGGATGCCCGATATAAAATCTGTCTTTTTCGGGCAAGCCCTGCAGGGCTCTATTCATCTGGTTCCCATCTCTTAATCAATGTTCTGCCGTTATGTATCTTTTCCTGATTACGGATATATGTGCGCAGTGCATAGCAGTCATTAGGATCAACTGTAACTGAATACGCCCCGTCACCCCAGGCAAAACGATGTTGAGGGAATTTTTTATGCCATGCTCTGGAACTAAAGCCTTTCAAGTGGCGATATACCTCGGAAAGGGCCATTGAAGGCCTTGTCCTCATCAGAATGTGCACATGATCGTACCATCCCCCGTACTCCAGTATGTACGTATCAATCTCATGAGCTTTCACTTTCATGAATCCATAAAGAGCTTTCTTAAGGGCTCTTGTTGTAATGAGGTGTTCTCTGTTCTTCGTGCAGAAAACAAGATGATACAGCAGATTGCTGTAAGAATGTCTTTGTTTCATATTGATCCTCCTTAAATCAGCCCGTAGGGCTTGGTGCCTGAAAGGCATCATCCTGACCGCGGGTTTAATTAACCCGCGGTTGACAAAAGGGCCTTCACCGATCGTTCAGCACGCGTTCTGACCACGATCATCAACCGCGGTTGACAAAAGGGCCTTCACCGATCGTTCAGCACGCGTTCTGACCACGATCATCAACCGCGGTCTATAAAAGGGCCTTCACAGCTCGTTCAACATGCCTTCTGACTGCGCGCATGACCCGCGGTCGACAAAAGGGCCCTCTTAGTTATCTGTGAATTCACACTTCCGGTTGCAGGGTTTGGCAAAAAAAAATCGATGTGATAATGAATGTCACCAGAAAGAGGGAAACCTCGATACTTTTTCATAACAGAATTACCACCCCAGCATAATTTACCCTTTCCGGATCATCGGAAAGCCTTTCCGGATCACGAAATCGGCTCCCGGATCACGGAGGTGGCCTTCCGGATCACGGAGATGGCCTTCCGGATCACGGAGATGGGCTCCCGGATCACGGAGTTGGCCTTCCGGATCACGGAGTTGGCCTTCCGGATCACCGGGATGGCTTTCCGGATCACGAAAAAGTGTTTCCGTAACGTTACGGAAAGGCCAAAGCCTGTTACGGAAACCAAAAACCCTGTTACGGAAAGCAAAACTCGTGTTACGGGAGCCAAAATCCTGTTACGGGAAGGCCAAAGCCTGTTACGGAAACCAAAAACCCTGTTACGGGAAGCGAAACCCCTGTTACGGAGACCAGAACCCTTGTTACGGAAAGCCAAAGCCTGTTACGGGAAACTCAATTCCGGACAAACTTTCAACAGGACTGTAATTTATAACCGGAACATGGGTAACAGTGTCCGGGACCTTCCCTCATGGGAAGGTCTGGCCTGCCCGACACTCCTTCGCCCTCTGGGCTACGGAGTGCAGGCGTAGCGCTTTGCGCGAAGTTGGGGGGTTAGGTCTTGAAAGAAAGGAGCTACGGCCAGGTCTCGATGGGAAGCGGAGTCAGGCCTGCCTGACGAAGCTGCTTCAGCAGCGGAGTCAGGCCCGCCTGACGAAGCTGCTTCAGCAGCGGAGTCAGGCCCGCCTGACGAAGCCCGCAGGGCGAAGTCAGGTTCCTCCCGGGTGCTTATGTTTAAATTGTCATATATATTAATATTAGACAAATACAGGCTTCTTGAAATTTAAAGCACATGATCTGGAACGTACTTTCCGGACGCACTGGAGAGAATAAAATGTCAAAAAAGACAGCAGGAGTTCGGTCTGCATCACGAAGCCTCTTTAGCGTTTCGTGCTCTATAAGGCCGGCCGGAAGGAGAACATGCTCCGGGCCGAATCCACCCTGAGGCGGCTCTGCGAGAATTATGTCGCCGGGCCGATGCGTCGTCTGTTGCGAGCGGTCGTGTCGCGGGAGCAGGCCCGATGAACCGGCATGAAGAGTGGAAAGCCGTCCACCGGATACTGACTGACAGCCGGGATGCCGTCCTGGTGCTGGACGCCGACAACGTCGTCCAGTTCCAGAACCGGGCCGCCGAGCTTCTCTTCGATGGACGCCTGTCGGTCGGTGACAACTTCGGCACACCGGTGATGACCGAGGACCAGCAAGAGCTCTTGATGCCCCTGCGGGATGGGGCCATAGCGACGGTGGAGATGTGTGCCTCTGACTCGAGCTGGAACAACAAGCCGGCAAAGGTGATCTCACTTCGTGATGTAACGCAGCGTGTCAGCGCCAGGCAGAAGATCGAACACCTCAACAGGTTGCTTCGCGCCATCCGGAACGTCAACAAGCTCATCGTGCAGGAAAAAGATCCTGACGCTCTTATCAGGAACGCGTGTGAAATGCTGATTGAGAGCCGCGGCTACAACAGCGCCTGGATAGCGCTCGGAGAACCTTCCGGAAAAGTTGAAACCTTTGCGCATTCGGGCTGTGGGAATTCTTTCGAGCCCCTGGCACAGGCCCTGGATCATGAAAACTGGCCGGAATGCAGCCGTAAACTACTGGAATCTGAAGACGGGCTGGTAGTTATTAATCACGTGGATACATGCGGCGAGTGCCCTATGAAGGAAAGTTACGAAAGCAACCTTTCGGTCGTTACCATGCTTCGCTATCTGGACACCTCCATGGGCATGATGTGCGTATCATACCCCCGCTCACTGGCCGTGGATGAGGATGAAAAGTCCCTGATCGAGGAAGTGACCGGTGATATCGCTTTTGCCCTTTACAACATCGGGCTTGAAAAAGAACGGTTTAAAGCACAGGAGGAAACCGCGGCCCTGCTGAAAGCCAACAGGACAGTGCTTGAATCTGAGGACTTCGAGACTGCGGCGCACCGGATTTTCGACCTGTGCAAAAAGCAGACGGGAGCTACTGCGGGCTACGTGGCGCTGCGCAGGTCAGAGGACGAAAACAGCCTGCTGTTCCTGGACGCAGGGGGAAGGAGCTGCTCTGTGGATACATCCCTGCCAATGCCCATACGGGGACTGAGGGCCGATGCGTACAATAAAAACAGAACTGTTTTTGAAAACAATTTTGCCGAATCACATTGTGCGGAATTCCTTCCGGGAGGGCATGTCAAGCTGATAAACGTCCTGTTCGCTCCCATAGCAATCGCGGGTGTTGTAAAAGGCATCATTGGTCTGGCCAACAAGGACGATGATTTCACCGAAGAAGACGCCCGCAGGATCCAGGCCCTGGGCGAGGTGGCTGCTCTTTCTCTTCAGAGAAGACGCTTTATCGATGAGATCTCGCAGCGCAAGCGCCTGCTGGGCTTTGCCATCGAGCAGATGCCGGTTCCCGTGATAATCGCCACAGGCCCGGACGTGACCATTACCATGTACAACCATCCGGTTCTGGACCTGCTGGCCCGGCCTGTAGAGGACTTGTGTGATATTACGCTGGATCAGCACACTGAATTATGGCCCACTTTTCACCCGGACGGCAAACCTTACGATGTAGAGGATCTGCCGCTCACACAGGCGATAAAGTATAAGAAAACAACGCGGAACAGGGAGATCATCATCCGCCACGGTGATCATGATCACTTGATACTCGCAAACGCCTCGCCCCTTGTCGACGACGAGGGAGAAGTAGTGGCCGGAATACTTGTTTTTCCCGAGATAACAGAAAACAGGCGTCAGCAGGAACGCATATCTTCGCTCGAACAGCAGGCCAGGATGTCTCAGCGGCTTGAATCAATCGGAATGCTTGCAGGAGGTATAGCGCACGACTTCAACAATCTTCTCACGATAATCAACAACTATACCAGCTTTGCCATCGATGAGATGAAGGCGTCATCTCCGGTACGCGATGACCTGTCCGAGGTGCTCAAGGCCGGTCAGAGTGCTGCAAACCTTACGCGCCAGCTCCTGGCGTTCAGCCGGAAGCAAATCATGGAACCCGAAGTTCTCAACCTCAATGATGTAATACAGGGCATGCAGGGCATGATGACGCGCCTTCTCGGCGAAGACATCGATATCGACGTGCAGACGGCCCCGGATCTGGGCAGCATAAAAGCGGATCCGGCCCAGCTAGAGCAGGTTATCATGAATCTTGCCGTAAACGCCCGGGACGCAATTCACGATGGAGGAAGCCTGACCATAGAGACCGCAAACGTCGACCTGGACGAGGAATACGCAGACAGTCACATATCGGTAACTCCGGGATCGTACGTCATGCTCACGGTGAGCGACTCGGGATGCGGAATGGACGACGAAGTAATGGCGCATCTGTTCGATCCGTTTTTCACGACAAAGAGCAAGGAAAGAGGCACCGGCCTCGGTCTCTCCACGGTTTACGGGATCGTAAAGCAGAGCGGGGGCAACATATGGGCCTACAGCGAACGGGGACAGGGCGCTACATTCAAGATCTACCTTCCGCGCTTAGACGAAGCAGATGAGAGGCGAAAAAACAAGCCTCCGTCCATGCCGGCCAGGGGAAGCGAGACCATCCTCGTAGTTGAGGACGAGGACGTACTGAGAAGGCTTACCGTTCGCATCCTAATAGCGGCGGGGTTCAAGACCATGTCCGCTTCCGACGGGGCGGAAGCGATTAAGCTTTTCGAAAAATACGGCAGGGACATCGACCTGGTCCTGACAGACGTTGTAATGCCGCATATGAGTGGCCGCGACCTGGTACAGAAGCTCTTGATGCTCAAGCCGAAGCTCAAATCACTTTACATGTCCGGGTATACGGACAATGCCATAGTTCATCACGGCGTTCTTGACGAGGGCATCAACTTCATCACAAAGCCCTTTTCGGCCGTAGATATTACACGCAGGATCAGGGGCGTGCTTGACAATGAGTAAATACACGAAGGTTCCCCATGATCGATGAATTACAGACCGGCACAGCAATCACGGACGCCATGCAGGACGGGGTCATCCTCGTAGACATGGAAGGCGTGATCACGGGCTGGAACCCGGCCATGGAAAAGCTGACGGGATACGAAAAGGATGAAATGATCGGCGTCCAGGCTGTATCCATGATGAGGCGGATGCTGAAAGCCGATGAAATCCAGAAGCTCATGGAAGACTTTACCAGCGCGCTTCAGGGAAAAACCAGAACTGATATGGTCTTTACAGTGATCGCAAAGGACGGCTCACAAAGGTGCGTGCTCGGCAGCAGCTCCAACATTAAGAATAAAAATGGTGTGCCTGAGGCCATCATCATCACGCTAAGGGACATCACCCGAAGAAAAGCGGCCGAGGAAAAGTATCGTTCCCTGTACACATCCATGAACGAGGGGCATGTCCTGCACGAGATTGTCTACGACAAGAATGATAATGTAATAGATTACCGTATCCTGGATGTAAACCCGGCGTTTGAAGCCATTGTGGGGATTCCAAGGGGAGACGTAATCGGAAAACTTGCCACCAATGCATACCAGACTGAAACCGCGCCCTATATTGATATTTACGCGAAGGTTGCAGAAACCGGGGAACACGCATCTTTTGAGACTTTTTTTCCTCCGATGGACAGGCACTTCAACATATCCGTGTACTCGCCCGAAAAAGGCAGATTCGCCACCATCTTCACTGACATTACAGAACAGAAGAAACTTCATGACGAGATCCAGAAGCTCAATGAAGAGCTTGAGCAGCGCGTGATCAACAGGACGGCCGAGCTTACGGCGGCCAACGAAGAGCTTGAGGCATTCGCCTACTCGGTCTCGCACGACCTCAGGGCGCCCCTGAGGGGAATTACATCGTTTTCCCGGATCATACTCGACGAGCATTCAGGCGAACTTAACGAAGAAGCTCTTGATTATCTGAAGCGCGTTGTAAACGCCTCGAAGCGCATGAGCATTCTCATAGACGACCTTCTTACGCTGTCACGTGTATACAGAAGGCGGCTCAGGCGCGAAAAGGTGGGTCTTAGCAGGATGGCATGGCAAACGGCCGATATGCTGAAGGAATCCGAACCCGACCGAGAAGTTGATTTCGTGATTCATAAAGGGCTCGAAGCCGATGCCGATGCCGTTCTCATGAACGTGGTAATTGAAAATCTTCTCGGCAATGCATTCAAGTTCACCCGGAAACGACCAGACGCAAGAATCGAATTCGGATCCCGTACCCTTGAGGACAAATACGAATATTTTGTCAGGGACAACGGCGTCGGATTCGACATGGAATACGTATCAAAACTGTTCGGTCCTTTCCAGCGGCTTCATTCCTCCTTGGAATTCGATGGCACCGGCATAGGCCTTGCCACGGTGCAGCGCATACTTCACAGGCACGGCGGCAGAATACGGGCAGAGGGAGAAGAGGGGAAAGGAGCTACGTTTTACTTTACACTGGGAACCTGAGAGGATGGTGGAAAAATGGAAACTCATAAAAAAGTCATTCTCCTCGTAGAGGATAATCCTGACGACGTGGAGCTCACGCTGAGGGCTCTGAAAAAGCACAATATCACTAACGACGTGATAGTGGCATCGGACGGCGTACAGGCTCTTGACTGGCTGTTCTGCACAGGTGAATTCAGAGACCGAAGCCCCTGCGAAGCACCTGCTGTGGTCCTTCTTGACCTCAAACTGCCGAAAGTGGACGGATTCGAGGTGCTGGAAAAGATACGCTCGAATGAAAAGACAAAATACCTGCCCGTTGTCATCCTGACGTCGTCCAAAGAGGACGTGGACAGGATTAACGGCTACAAGCTTGGCGCAAACAGCTTTGTGCAGAAGCCCGTGGATTTTACGCAGTTCACAGAGGCTGTGTGCCGGCTCGGGCTGTACTGGATGCTGCTCAACGAGCCTCCGCCGGAACAGGAAGAGTAGGAATTTAATGCCGCAGTCCCTTGATGTGCTCATTGTCGAGGATAACGAGGATGATTTCATTCTCATAATAAATGAGCTGAAAAAAACCGGCCGCGAGATCCGTGCCAGCCGGGTCGAAACTGCGAAGGATATGCGGGCGGCCCTTGAGGAACAGCAGTGGGATCTGATCATATCCGACTATGCCCTGCCCTCATTCTCGGCATTTGGTGCGCTCGAGATCTTCCAGCAGTCAAAGCTGGACATTCCCTTTATCGTGGTGTCCGGCACAATAGGCGAGGACCTTGCCGTAAAACTCATGAAGTCCGGAGCCCAGGATTATGTGATAAAGGACAAGCTCGGCCGTCTTGTTCCTGCAATAAAAAGAGAACTCAGGGACTCCGCCATCCAAAGGGAACACGTCCGCATGGAGGCGCAGATGCAGCAGGCCCAGAAGCTCGAAAGCCTGGGCGTGCTTGCCGGAGGCATTGCGCATGATTTCAACAACATACTGACGCGCGTGATCGGCAACCTGTCACTCATAAAGATGGGAATAGAAGATGGCGAAGACATGTCCGAGGCACTTGAAGAAGCTGCAGGCGCCGCCAGAAACGCAAAGAGCCTGACACAGCAGCTTCTGACTTTCTCAAAGGGCGGAAGCCCGGTTAAAATGACAGATTCAATCGAAAATCTCCTGAAGCAGACATCGAAGTTCATGCTCAGCGGCTCCAGAAACAGTTGCGAATTTATAATACAGGAAAACCTCTGGACAGCGGATTTCGACAAGGGACAGATAAGCCAGGTCATACAGAATCTCGTGCTGAACGCTGATCAGGCCATGCCTGCAGGAGGTACCATTAATATTGAAGCAAAAAACCTGCACGTTGATAAAAGGGGAATACCCCGTCATGCTTTTGTAAAGCCGGGGCGTTTTGTTTCTGTAAGTGTATCCGACCAGGGAGTCGGAATCCCGGAGGAACATCTCAGCAGGATTTTTGATCCTTATTTCACAACCAAGCAGGAGGGAAGCGGCCTGGGCCTTGCCGTAAGCCATGCAATAGTAAAAAAGCACGACGGTTATTTTTTTGCCGAGTCCGAGCCCGGCAAAGGCTCGACCTTTACGATTCTCCTTCCCGCATCTGAAAAACCTGTTTCGGATCTCACAATTCCTCCGCCAGTTCCTGTAAGAGGCAGGGGCAATGTGCTCATCATGGATGACGAGCCCGGCATCCGCGTTCTTGCATCAAAGCTTCTGATGAAGCTCGGTTATGAAACTGACACAGCCGTGGACGGCCGGGAGGCCATTGAAAAATATATTAAGGCAAAAAAGGCGGGTGTGGGATTCGATATCGTGCTGATGGATCTTACGGTTCCCGGCGGAATGGGAGGCAGGGAAGCGGTCTGTGAAATCCTGGATTTTGATCCTGATGCATGCTGCATCGTGTCCAGTGGATATTCCACTGATCCGGTCATGTCAAAACATGAGAAATATGGATTCAGGGGAGTGGCGACAAAGCCCTACAGTGCCGAAGAACTGAGCCAGGTAATAAGCCATGTTCTTAATAACAGTAATTGATATGAGCACATCCGCTTTATCCGCTGTCTGCCGAGCTGTTCCATGTTTATGGGAAATGATATATTATTATCTCCATACTTCGGTAACAAAACCTGTCGGGGGGTGATTATGAGCAAACAAAATCAAAGCAGAAGTTCGATTGATTCTGCACTCAGTAAGAAGGAGCAGCTGGCTCAGCAGTACCTGGATTTAGCCGGGGTCATGTTCGTTGCAATCGATAATGAAGGCACTGTAACGCTCATTAACAGGAAAGGATGCGAAATCCTCGGATGTGATGAAAATGACATCGTCGGGAAGAACTGGTTTGATAATTTTATTCCGGAAAGTATGAGAAGTAACGTCAAATCAGTATTCAACCAGTTGATAAATGATGAGATCGAGCCTGTGGAATATTTTGAAAATCCCGTTATTGCGGCAGAAGGCGAAGAACGCATGATAGCCTGGCATAATACTCTTATACATGATGATGACGGCCGCATTGTAAGCACGCTCAGTTCGGGCGAGGATATTACGGAACGGAAAAAGGCCCAGGAAGAGCTTGAGCGCCTGAACAGGGAGCTGGAAAAAAGAGTACTGCGGAGAACGGCCCAGCTTGAAGCAGCCAATAAAGAGCTAGAAGCTTTTGCATACTCCGTATCGCATGATCTGCGCTCCCCGGTCCGCATCATGGTAGGTTTCAGTGATCTGCTGCTGAGGGATATTTCAGAACAGCTCGACGAAAAGGCCAGGGACTATCTTGAAAGAATAAGCTCGTCCGCAAAGCGCATGGGCACTCTTATAGACGATCTGCTGAAACTGTCCAGGATTACGAAGAGTGAAATAGCTGCAAAGCGCATTGACCTGAGCGCCATGGCAAAGCGCATTGCGGATCAGCTCAGGGATTCAGAGCCGGACAGGAATGTAAAATTCATTATCGAAGAAGACTGCACGGCCATGGGAGACACCATGCTGATAAGCGCCGCCATGGAGAACATCCTGCACAATGCCTTCAAGTTCACAAGAGGAGTTAAAAAAGCGCGGATAGAATTCGGCCATTCCATTGATGGAAAAACCGGTGCATGGTTTGTAAGGGATAACGGCGTTGGTTTTGATCCTGAGTACAAGCATAAACTTTTCAAAGCTTTTCAGCGGCTTCATTCACAGGAGGAATATGAGGGCAGCGGCATTGGTCTTGCCACTGTGGAGCGCATAATAAGGCGTCACGGCGGCAGCGTATGGGCCCAGGGCGAAGTGAACCGGGGGGCAACGGTGTATTTTGCCCTGCCGCCAGCCGGGCGCGAAAAAACCGGTGGTGCATAAACGCGGCATTGCACCTGAGAGGAGCATATATGGACAGTAAGCTGAGGATTCTTCTTGTTGAGGACGTCGAGGATGATGCCGTGCTCATACTTTCTGAAATCGAGAAAGGCGGATATGCCTTCAATCATAACAGAGTTGCTGAGCTGGATAAGATAGGACTGGCGCTTGAGTCGGACAAATGGGATTTAATCCTGCTTGATTACAACCTTCCCGGATTCAATGCACTTGATGCGCTGTCTCTGATCAGGGGTTCCGATTATGACGGACCCGTAATAGTGATTTCAGGCACTGTCGGCGAGGATGTGGCTGTTGAGACCATGAGGGCGGGCGCTCACGATTACATTATGAAGGATAATCTCACAAGGCTTGTGCCCGCGATCCATAGAGAGCTCAGGGAAGCCGAAGTGCACAGGGCTCACAAACGTGCGGCCGATCGCATACTGCACCTTAATGCTGTCCTCAGGGCCATCCGCAACGTAAATCGGCTGATAGTGCGCGAACGGGACATGGATCGCCTTATACAGCAGGCAGTCAGTAATCTGATAGAGAACCGTGGTTATTACAATGCGTGGATTGCCCTGCTGGATGAATCAGGTGCCTTTATTTCACATGCAGAGGCAGGACTTGGAGAAAATTTCAGGCCCATGCTTGAAAAACTGGCCGGTGGGGAACTCCCTGCTTGTGCAGAGCTTGCGATGGCTGAATCAGGCGTGCACTTTATCAGTGACCCTTATACGGAATGCGGGAACTGCCCCCTTAAACAGACGTATGAGAACAGATGCGCCCTTACGTGCAGGCTTGAAAATGAGGAAAAGATTTTTGGCTTTCTGGCTGTCTCAATACCAGGAAAGTTCCATGATGTTGAGGAAGAAAGTGCCCTGATGCAGGAAGTGGCGGGCGACATAGGCTTTGCCCTGGCAGCAATAGCCGGGGAAGAAAGAGAGAGGGAGATTTCCAGAAAGCTCGCGCACAGTGAGACCCGTTATGAACAGCTTGTCACGAACATGAGTGAGGGCGTCTGGTTCATAGACACCGAGTTCAGAACGACTTATGTCAACCCGGCAATGGCCCGGATGCTGGGATACGAAGCAGCCCAAATGATTGGGAGACACCTGTTCTCATTCATGGACAGGGACAAAATTTCCGACGCCGAAGAAAATATCAAACGCCGCATGCAGGGAATCATCGAACATCATGATTTCGGATTCAAAAGAAAGGACGGGAGTATTCTGCATGCCGGCCTGGAAGCTATCCCGGTATTATCGGAAAAGGGAGAATATGAGGGAGCCTTCGCGGTTGTAGATGATCGGACTGAGCAAGAACTGGCGAAGGAGGACCTTGAGGCAAAGGAACAGCAGCTCATACAGGCACAGAAGATGGAGGCAATCGGCCGTCTTGCAGGCGGCGTGGCTCATGATTTCAATAACATGGTGGGCGCCATAAGGGCTTACTGTGATGTAGTGCTTCACGAATTGTCGGATGACGCCCCCGTCAAAGATGATATCCTGGGCATACGCGAAGTTTCCGACCGCGCAAAAGAGCTTACTAAAAAGCTCCTTGCATTCGGACGCAAGCAGGTTCTGAAGCCCATTGTCTTCAACCTGAACGAGCTCATACTGGACATGGAAAGGCTCATCAGGCCGGTTGCCGGAGAGCGCATAGAAGTGGTCATGAACCTGGATTCTGACACAGGCGTCGTAAGGGCGGATCCGAACCAGCTTGAGCAGGTGATAATGAACCTTGTGATAAACGCGCGGGATGCAATAACCTCCGGGGGCAGAATCAGCATCGATACTTCGACCATAAACCTTGATGAAGATGAAGCCAGCAGGATTGGAGAGGTTGATGCAGGCTCCTGGGTGGTTGTTTCAATCGTGGATTCGGGCGAAGGCATGGACGAAGAAACCCTGAATCGCGCCTTCGAACCCTTCTTTACAACAAAAAAGAAGGACAGGGGCACGGGCCTCGGACTCTCCATGGTTTACGGCATACTGAGGCAGAGCGGGGGACACGTGCTGATTGAAAGCAGCCCGGGTCTGGGCACAATGGTGCAGATTCTCCTGCCTGTCCTGGAAGATGATTCGTCCGTAACAAGTCACAAGACTCCATCGAGCCTGCCGTCAGGAGGAAGCGAGAGAGTGCTCGTTGTCGAGGACGAGTTCGTGCTTCGCAAGCTCATATGCCGCATGCTGCGCCAGAAGGGTTACCACACGCTTGATGCGCCTGACGGGCCCGAGGCCATAGCGATTGCAGAAGAGCATGAAGGAAAAATCGACGTGCTGCTTACGGACGTTGTAATGCCGCGCATGAGCGGTCAGGCGGCGGCAGAGCGTATAAATAAAATCAGGCCGGATATAATAATCATATACATGTCGGGATACACGGAGAGCGAGCGTGAATCTCACGCTGTCTTTGACGCAGGCACACCTTTTCTGCAGAAGCCCTTTTCGGCAGACGATCTTGCAAGCAAGCTCAGGGAAGTGATTGACGGGAAGTCTGACTTGTAGACCTAACCGCCGACAACCGAATACGCCCTGTCACAATCAATGCCCAGCTGGCTCTTAAAAAGCCTTTTAAGAGCGTTTTCCATCCGATATGTCCTGCGGTTGAAGATATTGAGAACTCTCTTTTGCCCGTCTACGGATGACGTCACGTCATCATGCGTGAACGTGTATCCGGTCTCTGCCCGGGGTGCATCAAGAACCCCGTCTTCCATATAAGTGCCGTACAGAAAATCTTCAATCGAATCAAAATTATAACCGGTCGTGAACGAGACCGCTTTCTTTACAGTCTGATCCTTCCTGTAATGATATACGTAGAGTTGCCACTCGAATCGTACCAGGTCCTCAAGGAATGAGACTTTCACTGGTCCGGCGACACTGCGGAAGAATTCAGAAAATTCCTTCTCGAGTAAAAGGATGTCTAAAGACGGCTCTGACAGATGCTCTTTTCTGAAACTTTCCAGCATGTCCAGGAAAGTCTCCGTATCAATGATCCCGTGCAATGTCATGACTTCGAGCACAAGTGTAAAAGCCTCGAACACGGCCGCGGCAGTATCCATATGCTTCTGAAGAATGTGGCCCATAAAGGGTCTTGATATCAGGTTTGCGTTGGATTTCCTCAGATACGACGGAAGATTCTTCCTGATAAAGTGATTGAGTTCTTCATCCGCGGGATTGTTTTCTTTTATGTAGCTGGATATTTTTTTCTGGCACCTGATATTTTCATATGTTCTCAACAGATTGGATGCAGATAACCTGTTGTGCCGGTGGTACAGGCGGGCCTTTTCAGAAGCCACCTCAAGTATCACGTTGAAGATCCCGTCACGATTCAAATCCCCCTGCTCGTAACCTATGCTGTAGTACCAGTAAGGCCTTGTAAGGCCGTTGATGATGTCCCTGAGGTTTTTAAACAGGATTTTTGTATCGAATTTCTCCGGGTTCGTATGTATCTCGCACCCCGGATCCAGGTAAAGATAGGGCTGGAACATCATGGATGCATTGGGGAAGTTTTTTACTATCTCCTCGTAAAACCCGAGTTCGCCTGGTATGTTCTCTCCGGTGTGGCCGGGCATTGCGTACATCAGGCAGAAAACCAGATGTATGTCCAGTTCATCGCACCATTGCCCGAACTCAAGAATTTCCTCGTTCGAATAGCGTTTCCCATGCATCTGTCTGAGATCGCTGTAGGTCGACTCGGGACTGAAAATGCATACCATGCTTGAGCAGACGTCCTTCCACGCCTTCAGATAATCGTATGTGGGCAGAAAGAACACCTCCATTGCCACATCAATTTCTGCGCCCGAATCCTTTATGGCCTGCCGCATCTGTTCATCGTACTTAGACCCGAACGTGCGCGTGTCTCCGTAGAGCCTCAACACCCTGGCACCATGCTTTGTCATGTCATGCAGGTAGCGGCTGAAATGCTCAATACCCGGAGGAGAAGGAGTGTCCCTGAAAAAGAACCTTTTATAAGAGAATTTCGATCCGCCGCAGAACAGGCAGTTTCTGTCGCATCCGCGGACAAGTGTATATCCGCGGAGAATGCTCTCCCTGTCGAACTTCTCAGGTTTCGGTTCAACAATCTCGCCTGCCGGGTAAAAATCGGCCGCCGTAAAGTCAACGGGCATCGTTACTTCCGTCTTTTCAACCTTTCCATTTTTCCTGAAAGCGATGTTCCTGAGATCGGACAGATCCTTCTGCCCTGAAAGCAGTGAATTCAATATGTCCGCGATCACGTGCTCGCATTCTCCAAGAACTACCGCGTCAATGAAGGGATAATCCGTAAGAAGCTCTTCATGAAAATAAGTCGAACTGAGGCCCCCGAACACTACGTGCGATTCGGGATTGAGCTTTTTTATCCTGCGTGCAAGCTCGACCGCTCCTGGCGCGTGCACCGACCAGTGCAGGCTGATTCCAAAAACCCTGGACTTTATGTTCTTAATATATTCCCATACGTCCACGCCCGGATCTTCGCGCTGCTTCTGAAAGACTTTTGCAATGTTGAAAACCTTTGTCCTGTACCCGGCCTTTCCAAGAACACCGGCCAGGCCGACAAGACCGATGGGCGCCATTGTAAGCATGTCGCCGGTTCCGGTATTGGACTCGAAAATGCCGCTCAAGGGATAATCGATTTTATTAAAGCTCAACGGCGGGTGAAGGAAGACCATGTCATATTCTGTATTCATGGGGCGCTGCCTCTGTTCCTCTTTACTCAGTCCATTTTATTTTCCCCAGCGCATAATAGTGGCCGAATACGTCATGCCCGTGCCTCCCTGATACATGGCCACCAGGTCGCCGTCCTTGAGGAGGCCTTCTTTTTCGGCGGTATGCAGCACAAGAGGCAGATTTGCTCCGCTCAGCGTTCCGGCCCATGAGTAGGTATCCACGGTTTTTGCGTTTTTCATTCCAAGATATTGCTGTGCTACACTCGTAAACCATACTGAAGCCTGATGACATGCAAAAAAATCAATGCTTTCTGGTGAGATCTTCGTTATTTCAAGTGCTTCTTCAAACACTTCCTTGCCGAAATCCGCAAGCTTCAGGAACATGTTCCTCATTGCAGTTCTGTCAAGAGATTGTGTGTACACCCTTCCATTATCCCACCAGTTTCCATCATTAACTGTCACTACAAGAGCTTTGTAAACACTGCCGTCCGTTCTGTGAGTTTGTGCCATCAACCCCTTTTCTCCTTCTACCGGACCAATAATAACAGCCGTTGATCCATCCCCGAAATGTATAGAGAAGGACTCTTCAGGGGGATTTGTTCTCCAGATGGCAGAGGTCTGGACAAGAAGAGCATAATCTGCCTGACCGCTACGTATCATCTGTTCTGCAATATTCAGTTGCATCTGGAAGGAATTGCACGCTGCATCAGCTGTCATGGAAAAACACTTAGGATTTAATTTCAGCTTATGGTGAAGATCGCAGGCTGATACTGTTCCTATATGATCAGGAATCAAACAATTACTCAAGACAACACCAATCCGACCGGGATCAATATCTGCTTTGCTAATTGCTTCCCTGGAAGCCGCTAATTCCATATCCGATACGCTCATGCCATCAGGCATAACGCGCCTTTCAACCGCTCCCTGAAAGGGATCTCCGGCATGCTGCGCTATCGCAGACATGACCATACGTGCGCCTTCCGTGGGAAGAGCGGCCAGCGTTTTTTCGGCTCTTTCTGAATCCCACACATGCCTGTTTGTCCAGGATTTGACGACATCCTCGGGCCACCATTCATTTTTCCGTACCTGATCGGGAACGAATGCTCCAATGCCATGTATTCCAACTTTCCTTGCGTCAGACAAATCTCACCTCTTTTCCATCACTATTTTTCAATAAATCCGGCTATTGACTTTGCTCTGTCACCCAGCGGTGGTGCTATGCCGCTGTCCACCTTAACCTCAATAAGCGACGGTCCTTCCATAAGCAGCGCCTGTGGCACAACTTCCTGCATCTGGCCGGGGCCTGTCACAACCCATGAATGAACACCCATGGCCTCCGCGATCCCGGCAATGCTGATATTCTGTCTGTATTTCACCGAGGGAAGCGGCTTTCTCTTGCCGACCTGCTGACTGCCCCACCAGGTTATTCCGTGCATGTTGTTGTTTTCGACTATCCAGATCACGGAAACCCGGTATTCCCTCGCCGTAATGATCTCCATGCCGTTCATCGTGAAACAGCCGTCACCCACAATCGCAAATACAGGCCGTGCCGGCTCGGCCAGGCTTGCGCCTATGGGCGCCACTGTTCCGTGTCCCATTGAACCAAATCCGAGATTAAGAACGAATTTTTGTTCTTTTCTTATACAAAGATGATGCAGATTGAAAAGCATATGCCCGCCAATATCCGAAAAAATCACGGCGTCGTCGGGCAGCACTTCCTCAAGATCCGTTCTCCAGCGCTGAGGCTTGATCGGATTCCCCTGTGCTGTCCTGTATTCGGGATCAAGAAATCTTTCATGTCCTCGTTCGAGCTTTTCTGACAAGGGCCATTGCGATGCCGGTTTCGATCCATCCCGGATAAGCCTGTGCAGGTGGTAGACAAGCTCGAGAACAATTGTCCTTGCATCTCCTTCCAGCGGAACATCCACAGGATAATTCCTGCCAATCCTGTCCGGATCGATATCAATCTGAATCAGAGCATCACTGGGTTTGAGCCCCGGGTTCCAGTTGTGCGTCGTGGTCTCATTGAGCGAAGCCCCGACAGTCAGAAGCACGTCCACATCCTTGCCAAGAAGCGTTTCTCTGGCCTGGCTGTGGCCGGCAAATCCCATGACACCGAGTGACAGTGGATGATCCTCGGGAAAAATCCCCTTTGCCCTTGGACTGGTGGCCACTCTTGCCGGAAGTATCTCGGCCAGAGTGATCAAAAGCTCTTTTGCGCCGGCAATATCGACTCCAGAGCCGGCAAGAACGACCGGGAATCGTGCCTTAACAAGCTTTTCCGCTGCACGCTGAACGTTCCTCCTGTCAAAAGTCCTGGTCTCCACTCTATACGTAGCTGGATCAAACCATTCTTCCGTAAGGGGCTGTTCCCATATGTCCACTGGCACATTCAGATGAACAGGGCCCGGTCTTCCTGTAAGTGCTTTTCTGAGCGCCCTTCTCAAATGATGGGCAAAATTTTTCGGCGAGCTGACCATTGTGGAATACTTTGTTACAGGCTTGAACATGGATACGATATCCATGTCCTCTCTTGTGGCTTCCTGAGCCGCACCTTTTCCCATGGCTGCAAGCGCGGCCTGGCCCGTAACAACGAGCATGGGCACTCCGTCTGCAAAGGCACAGGAAACACCCGTAAGCATATTTGTAGCGCCCGGGCCGGAAGTTCCGGCACACACGGCAAGTCTCTTACCCACCCTTGCATAGCCGTCTGCCATGAAAGCGGCACCTTCCTCGTGTCTCGTGAGTATCAGACGGATATCATCATCCTCCTCAACAGCCTCGAAAAAGGGATGAAGAAGTCCCCCTGGTATACCGAATACTACTCCTGCCCCTTCTGCCTTTAGATAATGCAGGAATACGTCAACGACTCTCGGTTTCTCGATGTTAAACCCTGAGACAGACGAAACTGACATAAGCTGATGACTCTCCTTTTCAATACGACAAAATAATAAATAATAATTATGACTGGCTTACGGGCCTGATTTTCACCACACGTGCGAATGCGTCTGTTTTCTCTTCTTTTTCCTTCATTTTACCGTCAGTGCTGATTTCAACGGGAAAATGCGCCCAGAAAGTTGTTCCCGTATTCAGCTTGGACATTACTTCCAGTTTGCCGCCTATTTGATCAAGAAGCTGTACAACAACTGAGAGTCCGAGGCCCCAGCTGCCCGGCGCCCGCTGGTATTCGTCAGATCCATGTGGCCGGAATATCTGCTTGATCTTGCCCTCTTCAATACCTCTTCCCGTGTCTGAAACCTTAATAGTCAGAAAACCCGGCAGGCCGTCGAGTTCCACGACAATGCTTCCTCTTTCCGTGTACTTGACCGCATTAGTGAGGAGATTATCAATCACCCTGTTGAGAACCTGTATGTCTGTCTCGATAATCTCGGGCGTTTCCCTGGTGGAAAAAACGCTTACTCTTATCTCCCTGCCGTGAGCAAGAGCCCGCACACGACGCCTCAACTGCTCGGCAAGGGACTCTGTTTCAACATTCTGAGGCGTTATCTTTACAAAACCTGTCTCGGACTCAGTTGCCACCAGCAAATCTTCAAGCATATCACTGACTGTGCTCGCGGCATTCTCAATTCCATTAAGTAGATCCACTTCAGAATCGCTTCTCTCTTTCTGGTACTTCAGATAAGAAGCTCCTCCTTTCATAACCCCGAGGGGATTTCTGAGATCATGCGTAAACCCCCTAAGATTGCTCACCCTTTCGACCTGCATTTCCTTTATTCTTTCTATAACCTGGTTCAGCATGGCCGTCCTTTCGGCCACCTGTTCCTCCATCATTCGACTCCACTCATGCTGCCTTTTATTAAGTGCTAGGATTTCCCGCTGCGCTTCTGTATCTTCATCCGCAATCTGGCGCATTGCGTTGTTAATCTGTTCGCCAATCTCAATATTTGCTTTATGCGTTCTATGCATTTCCAAGATATGACCCAAAGCCGCTCCGAGTAGAGGAAAAGTTACCCAAGAAGGAATCGTATATGAATCGTATAGTAAGTACATAGCGTATGCACAAATTCCTCCAGCTAAACCGCCAATTATCATCGGCATCCATCGTCTGCTTTCGTACCAAGTAAGCTTGAACTCGCAGGCGTCATCTCCATTAGCTATACATTTGGTTTCAGAATACAGTGCCTTGGGCAGTCCCCAAAGTGTTGGAATCATTTCCGCCTGCGCCTGGCGGGACAGACAGATCAACCTGCTTTCGGACTTAGTGCTTTTATAGCGAATGCATATGCTGTTCCTTCCGTATTCGGTTACTTCTGCACGACCAACTCTTGTTACAAGAGGAAATGTCTTCACCATCCGCTCGAATACGGATGCAGGAGAAAAAGCCCTTAATAAAAACCTCATAGGACCGAGAGACTCACTAAGCCTGTAGCAACAGGCTTCTTTGAATTCATTTTCGTCGCGAAGAAGCTCTCTGATGTTTTTAAAGAATATTTCTACTTGCTCAATGGAACCCCACTTGGTCTTTCCCTCTAGATCCCTGGATTCAAGCCCTGCCCAGGTGCAAATTTCTTCCAGCTTTTCCCTTCCGAAATGGTCTCTTACATATCTGGCTGGCGCCTGAAGAATAATACATAGATTAAAATCATCGCTGAATATGTGATTTGGGATGGCTGACTTAGCAGGAAACAGTGATTCTGTTGGTTCTGTTCTATTTTCACTAATAATAGATTCTGGGCTTTTTATTTCTTGGTTCATCCGTCGTTGTATATTTAATAACTTTTAAAGTAATAAAAAACATACATTTCAAAATAAGGTTTATTTTATCATATGTTGCTCATGTTGGATACTGGTTGTCAGGTTCCTCCCGGGTGACAGATGTTCAGTACACAATCCGCCAAAGCCTTTGAAATAAAGATTTCCGCTTCAAGCTTCCGACTGGTCGAGCTGGCAGGCCGGTCCTGCTGGTAACAGCCCTCTCAAAATGCACATGTCAGTTAACTCCCCCCTGCCCCTGGGGCCATTGTCCTATCTGGGAGCCTTGCACATCATGCCCGTAAACACTGCTTAATACGCATGTCATGTTTTTCTCCAGCATCTGAATGTCAGGATCCTCCCCGCTGTCAGATTACTCCCCGTTGTAAAAGGCCGCGCGAGGCCGGATCATATTTATATGCGATGCAGAAAAGGAAAAATGATCATGAATACTCAAAGAAAAATCATTAAGGCATCAGGAATCTCAATCCTCCTTTTCCTTGTAATCCTCACCTCCGCATGCAGAGGAGCAATGGTGAAAGAACAGCTCAGGATCAACAATTCCTCCAGCATGAAAGTGTCGCAACTGGGATTCAAAAAAGGCTCAACAACTCTTCCTGATGCAAAGGACGAGATGCACAGGCAGGGCATGACGGGAGTCGTCGTCGACATATACGCCCCGGCGCCGGACAGCACGATAAGCGTGCTTACAGCCGACTATCAGAGAAAAATTCATATCTTCGAAAACTTCAGATACAGGATGAGCATCGACCTTCACAGTGGAATAGTCCGCCCTTACGGATTCGCGGTCCGTGTAGCTTCGATTGACGACAGAAAGATCCTTATGGTCCTGTACCGGGATCCGCTCGGCGTGGTTTCCGACAGTCGCCACGTGAGATCTTCAACGATCGAAATGTATGAAATCAAGTCACATGCAGTTGAATACCTTGGAGATCACTCACTGGAAACAATCGAGAAAAACAACAACGGCATCTACCTGCCCGTATTCATTGGATATGATCTGAGCAGCGGCATCATGCTCATGGCCAGGGACAGCGAAGGACTGACGTGGAATAATATTTACTTCATGCGGATGCAGAATAAGCGTCTTTCAATGGAACCTGTTCCGCTGAACGCTGCATCACAGTGCTCCAGGGTCAGGGATTACGTGAACGGGGACGTGCTTACGTTCTATTCGGGGCTGTAGGAGTTGATCCTGCAAATGATCCGGTGTGGTAAAAATGATCAAGAAGTCTGTCTTTTTCCGTGAACCGTTCAATCAGCCACTTCGACAGTTCCTCCTGCGAACCGGGCAGATCTTTTACCGGGTATCGCCGGACATGAAAGTGGGCCACCCTGACGGCCCCTTTTATATACTGCCACAACGTGGGCACTCCCTTCTCGTAACCGATTGTAATGTCATACACCGCGTCCAGGTGGCCGTTGCGAAGACCCTCCACAGATGCAACAAAACCCTTGGTTCTGGGAAAAAGCACGTGTTCAAGGGGCTGCATGTTTTTTTTAAGCGCATACTCACGTGATCCCTTGAGCTTTTCAGAAGTTACGCGGGTGCCTTCTACAAACAGTATCACCCAGAACGGAACCCTGTTACGGATAAGAGAAAAGAAAGTTCTCTCGATTGAAACCCTGTCGTCGGCCCAGTTGCGGCTGACAAATATGCTGCCCACAAAAGCCAGGCCCCAGCCGACTCCCGGGACCCATTTTATTATGTCCTTTACGAGCCATTTCAAGTCTCCGAGCCTGCGCTTTGTCTTCGCCAGCAGAAACAGGAAAGTTATGTCCGGCATCTGCTGATGATTGCATAAAACAATTGCGTTCTCTTCAGCTGGAATCGCATCTCCTGAAAGTATCAGCCTTGCGCCGTTTACGCTTCTGGAACATGAAACGCACAAGCCCCACCATAAATCGGCGGCCCAGCGGTTGTAGGCCCGGAATGCTCTTAATGAAAACACCGCAACGACAAGACTTGCCACCTGCGTCAAGTTAAAAACGATAAGGGTTGTAAAAAGGAAAAAACTTATCAGGGAACCTTTTACACAGCCGGATACGCGATCTACAAAGAGCCTGTCATCAACAAGTGGTTCAAGCGGCATTTATAACAACCCCTTTTCCTGCAGTAACATCCGGCATTCCGTAGTGCCGTATAGTAATAACCTCAACCGGTCGTGTATATTAAAATGGATTTATGTCATGAAAGAATCACGGTCTTTTATCAAATGAAACAGAATTTTCCGTCAGGAGGTTGTAAAAACGAAAATAAATGTTTCATATGCACCTCCACATTTACCATACATAAAAATTCGGTTTACAGTAGTACTATAATCTGATATTAATATCTTCTTGAAATCATGGACTTTTTATCTGTTCAACAGAAACTCCCCGAATTCAGCCTCAAGAGGTGCTTAAATGAATAATTTCAAATCGATATGCTTTTTCGCCATTATTACCGCGTGCATAATCTGCGGGTGTGCAGCCGATGATGTCCGCCCACGCAATGTAGACGACGACGGTGAAAATGACAGTGGTGCCTCTCAAGGTGCAGACGCCGACAGCGATACTGACACGGATACTGACGCGGATACGGATTCAGACTCTGACACTGATTCGGACGATGAAGTGTGCGAGGAACAGCCTTTCAAGATAGAGCGCGATGCAGGCAGGCTCATGATTCTGCAGGACCTGTCATTCTCAATGCTTATGGCGAACAAATGGGATCAGGCCAGGACAGCGCTTACGTCTCTACTCGAAAATCCGGCCTTTGCTACTATCGAGTTCGGATTTGATCGTTTTCCCGATAACGGCGACTGCGGCCATCTTCAGCTTCAGCTCGACTGTGGTCCTGACAACCAGGACGATATAATCAATGCACTTCCGGGCTTCGAACCCGACGGAGCCACGCCCATATACTGCGCCATGAAGAACTATACCAGCACGAGCTGGGCGCCCGGGTTCCAGGAGGAGGACAAGGCGCGATTCCTGCTTGTCGTTTCCGACGGAGAGCCGGTGTGTGCGCGTGAATGCCAGGGAATGAGCGGAACCCCGGTATCCCAGTCCGACCTTGCTGCAGTTACCCAGTCACTTCTGAATGACAGGGGCATCAAGACACTGGTGATAGGATTCGGCTACGAGGATGACCCTGCATACCTCGATGCAATCGCATCAAACGGCGGCACCGGTTTTGACCACTACATAAAAGCGGATGATCAGGCACAGCTCGAGGCGGCGTTCGAAGACGTGGCAGGATCCATAGTCAGCTGCATATTCGAGATACAGGCCGAAGATCCCTCATCCGATCCCGACAAGGTGAATTTTTATTTTGACGACGAAGAGGATGCAATACCAAGGGACGACGGCTGCGCGCAGGACAGCGGGTGGAAATGGGTGGATGCTTCTCATGCCGCAGTCGAATTCTGTACCGGATCCTGTAATCGCCTTAAAAGCGGCGAAGTATCTGAAGTAAGAGCCACATTCGGGTGCAAAACCGTGGTTATTGAATAATACATGGCTGCTCTGCGTGCAGGTCCAGATTAAATCAAAAGTGGAATGCAGAACGCATCACGAAGGTTCAAGCTTCGAGTTCTTCCCTCACGGTTACGGCAACCTTGTAAAGGATTGTAAGAATCAGAAAACCAAGCCCGTATACGCCAAGAGTGATTGCTATCTCGGGGGCGGTCGGGTGGTACTCGGTCACGTGCATCAAGGGATTCGGGACAAAGCCCGCGATTACCATTCCCAGGCCTTTTTCGATCCAGAGTGAGACAACCACTCCCACACACGCGACGGCAAGCAAGGACGTATTTCTCCTGATACCGGGAAACAGAAGCATTATAAGGGCTACAATGCCTATGGCAGATGAAGCCCACATCCAGGGTGCCAGAGCGTTATGACCATGATATCCCAGGTACAGGTATTCAAAATGGTGAACGTGCGAGGGAATATCACTGTAAAGACCCGTAAACAGCTCAAGCCCCACAAAGAAAATGTTCACCGCCATGGCGTATGTAACTATCTGGCCCAGCTTGCCGATTGCCTCGTCACCCGCGTCGAATCTGGTGTATTTGCGGATAATCAGGCACATAATGATGAGTATGCTCGGACCGGCGGCAAATGCGGATGCCAGAAATCTTGGTGCCAGGATTGCCGTGAGCCAGAAGTGCCTTGCCTCGAGTCCGCAGTACAGGAAAGCCGTCACAGTATGAATGGAAACAGCCCATGGTATTGATACAATTATTACCGGTCTGATCCATTGGGGCGGGGCAACGCCCTTTTTCTCGGCCCCGAAAGTAACATACGCTATTACGGCATTCAGAACCAGGTATCCGCCCAGAGATACCATGTCCCAGAACATGGGCGAATTGAGCGTTGGGTGCAGGGCTATGTTCAGAACTCTCATCGGCTGGCCCATGTCTACGAATACAAAGGCCATGCACATAATGACGGCGGAAATCGCCAGGCACTCACCCAGAATGACTATTTTACCGAATTTCTTGTAATCATGCAGATAGTAGGGAAGTACGACCATTACTGCTGAAGCAGCAACACCAACCATGAAGGTGAGCTGCGCAATGTAAAGTCCCCATGGAACATCCCTGCTGAGACCCGTAATCGTAAGTCCCTGGGAAAACTGCCTCAGATAGGTAATAACGCCTACGGCTGCCAGTACAATCAGAAATCCAACCAGACCCCAGTACCGTGAACTACCCTTGAAAGCTTTTTCCAGCATAACAACCTCACACTATGTAAAAGATTTGGGGCTCAGTCCCGAGTCCGGGTTTCCGCCTTACTGTATGGTTTCTGCGAAGAAGCTCCATCAGCTTCGGATCCTTTGAACCGAGGTCTCCGAATATGAGCGCGTTTGCTCCTGTATTCTGGCATGCCTCAACGCAGGCGGGCATCTCTCCCTTTACGAGCCTTTCAGCACAGAAGTTGCACTTCTCGACCACACCCTTCATTCGTGTGGGATACTTCTCGTTGACTTCGGCAATATGAGGTCTAGGATCTCTGAAGTTAAAACTCCTGGAGCCGTACGGACAGGCTACAACACAGTACCTGCAACCGATGCACCTGTGCATATCCATCATCACAATGCCGTCTTCCCTTTTCCAGGTGGCCTGGGTCGGACATACCCTCACGCAGGGGGCCCGCTCGCAGTGATTACAAAGCACGGGAAGCTTCTTTTCTTTCAGTGCTTCATTAGTAAAATCGTGAGATTGCTCCGGAAAAGCATTTTCGTACTGCTCCTTCCAGATCCATTTAATTTCGTCATGAGGATCATCAATCTTTGGAACATTGTGAACCTTGTGGCAGGCATCCAGGCATGCAGTGCATCCTTCCTTCTGAAGACATTTTTTCGTGTCCACTATCATGGCCCAGCTTTTACCTTTGATAGCACCCGGAGTCGACTCAGTCTTGATAACCCTCGCAAGGGCACTGCCCAGGGGCGCACACAGACCGGTCCCCAGCGCCGTATACCCCGCAGCCTTGAGAAAGCGTCTTCTGCTGTTGTCCATCTCAATCCCCTTCCGTTTCAATATGGCAGTCCCAGCAGTATGGGCTGACGCCAACATAGTCATGACACTGATCACAGAACGCCTTCTTGTCTGAATGGCATTTAAGGCACGTATTGGTCAGGCTCATCTCGTACTTTCGTCCATCGCTCGAGATATGTATTCTTTCTCCGTCCCTGACCACGATATCCCGCCATTCGTTGAGAAGATCCATGTGCCAGGCCTTCATATATTCGGTCGATTCGACACAGTTCTTTTCGTCTGTCATCACTTTGGGATCAGGCCGGTAATCCGGATTCCCTCCCGCCATTGTGTACCAGATCGGGAAAGTCACAAGAACCAGAAAGATAATCAGGCCTGCAATGATTTTTCCACCATCATGCATCGTCTGTTTCCTCCTGTTCCCCTACGGGCTCAAGGCGCAGGTTCAGTTTTCTGTCGTTTTCACCCTTTAAAACCATCGCGTTGGCGACAAGCTCGTGGATTCCGGTTACCTGAACCTCCGGGCACCAGTAATCGCACACCGTTATCAGTGTGGCCCTGTCGATAGCACACATTGCCGCAAGCTGATTAACGCCGTACCTGTCATGTGCGTATTTTACGGCATTTCCACGCGGAAGACCTCCTCTAAGCCTCATCTCCATGTTCTCGTCGGTCCCGAGTCCTGCTCCTCCGCCGCAGCAGAAAGTCTGCTCCCGAATAGTGTTTTCGGGCATTTCGAAAAAATTGTTGCATACGTTCTTAATAACGTAGCGTGGTTCCTCCAGTATTCCCATGCCTCTTGCAGGATTGCATGAATCATGGAAAGTGACCCTTATATGATCATTCCTGCTGGGATCCAGCTTCAACTTGCCGTGCTTTATCAGGTCAGCGGTGAATTCCATGATGTGGACCATCTTTGTTGATTTCGCGTTCTCGAAAACCGTACCCGTTATCGGTGATTTCGGCACTTCAAGGAAATCCGCGGGACCGTTCATGGTGTCCATGTACTGATTGAGTACGCGCCACATGTGCCCGCATTCACCCCCCAGTATCCATTTGACACCAAGTCTTTTCGCTTCGGCGTAAATCTTTGCATTAAGTCTTTTAATAACCTCGTGAGAAGTAAAGAGTCCGAAATTTCCACCCTCCGAGGCATATGTGCTCCATGTGTAATTGAGCCCCAGCTCGTTGAAAAGAATCATATAACCCATGCACGTGAAAGTTCCCGGGTCGGCGAGAAAATCGCCCGAAGGTGTGACAAAAAGAATGTCGGCGCCCTTCTTGTTCATGGGAATGTCCACCTTCACGCCCGTCGCCTCTTCTATGTCCTCGGCAAAAAACTCAAGCGTGTCCTTGAGTCCGTGCGGCTGTATGCCCAGATGATTCCCGGTCCTGAAGCAGTTCGCCACAGGCTCTATAACCCAGTTGACATAAATTCCCAGCAGACCCAGGAGTTCACGCCCCATCATTGTTATCTCGGCTGTGTCGATTCCGTACGGACAGAACACCGAGCAACGGCGGCACTCCGTACACTGGAAAAAGTAGTAGAACCATTCCTTTATCACATCGATCGTGAGCTTCCTGCCACCCGCCAGTCTGCCAAGTATTTTTCCTGCCGTAGTAAAGTCATTGCGGTATATCGACCTCAAAAGTTCAGCACGAAGAACAGGCATGTTCTTCGGATCACCACCACCTATGAAAAAGTGGCATTTATCGGCGCATGCTCCACAACGTACACATATGTCCATGAAGATCCTGAAAGTCCGGTATTTATCCAGTCTCTCACGGATGCCATTGTGGATAATCTCTTTCCAGTTGTCCGGGAGCTGCCAGTCGTCGTCTGTGACCGCCCATTCTCTTGGGTTGGGCAGGCTAAGGTACTCGAGATGCTTCCTTTTCCCCGGATAAATCCATGAACCCGGCCTGAAGTTTACAGGCGTATCCATCCAGTCCGTCTTCGGAGGATTGTAGTCGAACTTAAGCAGCTCATCGTGCTTGTAATATGACATCTCATCTGGTTTTGGATTTGCCATGGCTACTCCTTGTCCAGCGGGAGTCCGACCTGCTTCATCTTCTCCCTGAATTCGTCTTCGTATTCTTCATAAGTATGAACTTCCACGGGATAATTCCAGGGATTGATGTGTCTTTCAGCCCTGTTTGTGTTTGCAAGATTCCTGGTAGGACTCATGAAAACGCCCGCCATGTGCGTAAGTTTACTGAACGGAAAGTATGCAAACAGCACGCATACCAGAAAGAAATGGGTAAAGAACAGATAGTGAATACCTTCGGGAACCGCCGGACTTGCGCTTATAAGTCCCATTGCCAGTTCCTTGATTCCAATAATATCTGTTTTGACAAAGTGTCTTAAAAGGACTCCCGTCGTCCCTATTGCCAGAATTAAAAACAGCGGGAAGTAATCATTGACCAGGGAAATATAATTCAACGAAGGTGAAAGCATCCTTCTCAACAGGAGAAAAAGCACCGCTGCGAGCAGAAGAATACTTGTAAGATACATTACGGGAACGCCTATCTGAAGAAATCCGTCAAGGTCCTGCAGAATTTTCACAAGCCACGGTACGGGTTCGGTAAAAAACCTGAGGTGCCGAAGCAGAATGATCAGAAATGAATAATGAAAAACCAGGGCGCTCAGCCACAGCCACTTGGTCGATCCGTAGACGACCTTGGGACCTTCATGAAGCTCCGTTCTGGTATTCCTGAAAAGAGATCTGAAAAACAGCACCTCAAGAAGCATGCGGCCTATAACTCCTGCCGTATTACTGGGATTTTCCAGGTTATTCGCTTTTATCCAGGGCAGGGACTTCTGCTGCCCACATGTTGTAGGAATGCGGAAAGGCACAGGAACCTTTGCCCAGCTTATCACTCGATAAATAATCCCGCCGAAAAACAGAACAATAGCAACGTAAGGCACTACCACTCCGAACACCACCTGAAAACCACCAGCCTGAGCACCCAGAATAGCGAGAAACGACAGGGCGAGGACTATTACGAGGGAGTAAAATATATTCATCGTTCACCACCTCGCTGTTTTTCGCGGCACTGATCGCCGCCGTTCTCTGAATCAGAATCTGCTTCGGACTCGTCCAAGAACATGTCTGACCTCTTGAGAACTGTAGAAACTCTTCTCTTAACTTCATTAACCCTGAGCTGATAAAGTTTTTCACGACATGAGGTAAAAATATCAAACGCAAAAAGGGCGGCCTGATCGATTCGCTTCTCAAACTCCATCAGCTTTCCTATAAATGCATGCTCCTCCGGGGCATTCCTTATTTCTTCTCTGAGAATGTCCTTGAGAGCATAAAGAAAAAATACCGCTTTCGAGGGAGCCATCTCCTGAATGGATGTGATCTTTATTATCTGTTCAAGATGACCGCACATTTCTTCAGGCCCGGCATCATCTATAAAACACTGTAAAAGCGCCTCGGTCTGAGTTGCAAACGTATGTCCCACAGGATTGGCAAACTGATCTTTCTGCCGCTTGAGGAATCCGGCGGTTTCGGGTTGGTAGGAATTCGCTATCCTGTCAAACCATTTGTCCAGAATCACAGACCGCTTTTCTGATAAGAGCTTTTGCATTGCAGTTATCCCATCACACAGCCGCCGGGTTCCCGGCGACCATACACTGATGTTTTCGATCCCCAGGTCGTCAGTTTCTATCCATCAATGTCTTGATGGAAATCAGTTAGGTCTGTTTTACACGCAGCCAGTCGGCTTCGGCAGCCCGGCCACCTTGCAGGCTCCCTTTGCAGGTCCAGAGGGAAACAGTTCATAAATTTTGTTGAGCTTGAATCCTGTGGACTTACAAAGCTTGCGAATCATGGGAGCTACGCCGAACTCGAGATAGTACTCCCGAAGATAGTCAACCACCTTCCAGTGCTCTTCCGTAAGATCGTCCACTCCCTCGGTCTTTGCGAGCTCGACGGCGACATCTTTGTCCCACAATTCCGGCTCCTGAATGAACCCGTCTTCGTCCAGTGTAAGGGTTTTGTCTCCAACTACGAAATCTGACATTTTTCCTCTCCTTGTCTATTGTTTATGTTTTCCTGAAGAATCAGGTTCTATTTCGAAAGCCAGCACGTCGCCGGCCTTTTCCTCTTTCTCAAATTCACGAAGAATTTCAGGCGCGGGCGTGTAACCTAGTGCACAGGCCCTGTCCAGCTTTGCCTTTGCCTCCTGCTTTTCGCCTCTGGCGAACATGGCTATGGCAAGATGGTAAGTGCCGGCAGCATGTTCCGGATTCAATTCAATAACCCGTGTGTAACACTCTACCATCTCTTCTGTCTCGCCTTTGTACATATGTCCAAGACCTTTATTGTAATGCGCCTGAACAAGGTCGGATTCGCATTCAATGGCCTTCTCATTTGCCTGGATGCATCCGTCAAAATTCCATTTCGACAAATAAACACCTCCCAGATTGACCCATGCCTTTGCAAACTCCGGGTATATTTCGACTGCGCGTTCCAGCTCACTTGCAGCCTCATCCAACAGACCATACTGGCACAGCGCAGTTCCAAGTTTCATATGCGCCTGTGCCGAATCCGGATTCTTTTTTACATCCTCACGGAAGCTTTCAAGCTGCTGTGCGCTGCATATCTTAGGAATATTCTTCATCCTCATCATCCTGTCTGATCCGCCCTCTGAGCGCTTTTGTCAGTTTCTTTCCGACCTTTCCGGGATATGCCTGTGATACCTTATGCAAGGTTTCAGACAGCCCGTCATGCAACCCTTCATCACCTGCCAGCCTGATTAGATCCGGCACCACGGGAAGAAGCAAATCGGGTTTTTCTTCTGCAATAGCATTCAGTACTTCCGGCGCGGTAAGAGCATTTGTTCCAGATTCATCGTTCATTGCCCAGACAAGGCGTCTGACAACATCCCTGACCAGTTTTTTATGATACCTTCCGGCCAGGGCAATTCCCCTCGAAGCATTCCTGCGAACCTCCGGATCGGACTGATACGAAAGGCCGAGAAGGAACCTGACGGCCCTCTTCTCCTTCTTCACAATAGCCTCAAGTGCATCAAAATCCCTGCTGTCGACGGCTTTCTGTATCTGCATTCGAAACTCCCTCACTGCAGGTCTCCCGATGCCGCCGCAATGAAACCGTCAGCCCATTCAGGTGTACCCAGAGCATGCAGATGAACGTATGTCGCAATGACGCTGCCTGCCCTGATTCCGTCCCTGCCGCCTCCGACGCCTTTACCTCTTCTTACCGACATAACAGTATCAAGGTTTTCATACCTGTCCCGCAGGCGCGAATAATGAAATTCATGCCCGCGAAGTTCCATTCCTTCCTTCAGAAAAGGATTCGGCCTGTCCACGATTGACTGAACATACCCATGCCCCTGTGGCCGTGCGGTCTGTTCTACAACAACGGGAAGTGCGCCTACCATGGGGTGTAACTCCCCGTCCCGGACAAGCGCCCGTGACAGGTACATCAGCCCTCCACATTCGGCCCATACCGGCATTCCCTCCGTGATCTTTCTCGCCAGAGATTCTTTCATGCCATGACGGGAAGAGAGCTCCTTCGCATAAACCTCAGGAAATCCGCCACCGGCATAAAGAGCATCAATGCCTGGCAGCTCATTGTCATCCAGAGGGGAGATTTCAAGCAGCCGGGCCCCTGCATCCTCCAGTGCGGACAGGTTTTCCGGATAATAAAAAGAAAAAGCCCTGTCTCTTAAAACACCTATTTTTACGTTTGATACGGGCCTGGATTGCCTGTCCTCGAGTTCGACATCAGGTAGATCCGGGGCAGACCGGGCGTTATCAACGACGGCAGGAACATCGACATATTGATCGACAACAGCTGCAACTGATTCGATGGCCTCCTCTGCAGACGGATGTTCGACAGACGTAACCAGGCCAAGATGCCGGCTCGGTAGGTGCTGATCTTTTATTCTTGGTATCGCTCCGAGAACCGGAAGCCTGGTCTCAGTCTCCACTGCCTTCCTTATTACGGCTTCCTGCCTGGCTGTTCCCACCCTGTTCAGCACAACGCCTGCAATGCGGACATCCGGATCCATTACCTGGCATCCTTTGACAAAAGCCGCTGCAGTCCTCGTAACCTTGGTAACATCAACAACAATAACAACCGGACAGTCCAGAAGTCTTGCAAGCTGTGCTGTAGAGTGAGACCCCTTCTCATCAAGACCATCAAAAAGACCCCGGTTGCCTTCGATAACCGCAATGTCCGAAATCTCTGCAGACCGAATCACAGATTCTACAATGGCCTTTTCGGACATCATGAATGTATCCAGATTACGACCAGCAGATCCCGCGGCGGCACCAAGCCATGCCGCATCAATGAAATCCGGCCCTTTTTTGAATGCAGAAACATTCATGGGCCGTGCTGCGAGTACACGCGTCAGCCCCAGAGAGACCAGACTTTTACCTGTATCTCCTCCCAGGCCAGCAATAATTACCCTCGCAAGAACGGCTTTGGACACGTCATACACCCGTATCTTCTACTGCATCTCTATGTAGCCGCAGGGACATTCATCAGCGCACTTCTTGCAGCCGTCGCATGTATCAAGTGACACGGTGTAATAGTTGCCCGGACCAGGATCGCTCACTTTCTTGAAGCAGGAAGGAGTACAGTACATCCAGCAGCGTTCACAGCCGTAGCACATTCCGCATGAGAAACATCGGGTGACCTCTTCCATGAACTGATCTTTTGTGATCCCGAGATCTATCTCTTCTCCCGGTTTGCTCAGCCACTCCTCTGAAGGACGGTGCGCGCGCTCGACTCTGGGCTTTTCATCGTACACTTCAAACTTGATTCTGTCTTTTCCGACAATTTCAAGTTCCGGAGGACTTGGGGCGGGCAGGCCCTGCAGCTCTGCGTGAGCCGCCTCGGCCGCTTTTCTTCCCTGCCCGATTGCTATTGTCGCAAGGCCCAGGTTAAGAACGTCTCCACCGGCATACAGGCCATCAGAAACCTTGCCGTGTTCGTCAGGCTCGAGCCAGCCGCTCTCTGGAGCAATCTCTCCCAGAGGACCCCAGTCGGGCCCCTGGGATATTGCAGCAATTACGGAATCTATCGGGATCTCGTACTCTGAGCCTTCGATCGGAACAGGACGGCGTCTGCCTGATTCATCAGGTTCACCCAGTTCCATCTTCTGAAGCACTATTCCGGTAATCTTGTCGCCGTCACGCTTGATCTCTATAGGCAGAACGAGAAACTGAATCTCGATTCCCTCCTTGAAAGCATCTTCGACTTCACTGTCGATAGCGGGCATCTCGGTCCGCGTACGACGATAGAGAATATGAACATCGGCGCCCAGTCGTCTGGCTTCCCTGGCAGCATCTATAGCAGTATCTCCACCACCAATAACCGCGACTTTCTTGCCTATTTCGGGTTTCTCTCCTTTGTTAATCAGATAAAGAAACTCAGTTCCAGTCCAGGAAGCAGGACCTTCCTCTCCCGGCACTTTCATTAGCCTGCCCTTGTGGGCGCCTATACCAAGAAAGATCATTTTATGCTTCTTGCGGAGTTCCTCTACCGAAATATCTTTGCCAACGGTGGTATTGAGCTTGAGATCAACACCCATATCCATGATTCTCTGTATTTCGGATTCAAGCACATCTGCCGGCTGACGGTAAAATGGAATGCCCCAGTATACCATTCCTCCTGCGCTGGAGGTTTTCTCGTAAACAGTTACGGGGTAACCATACCTTGCCATCTGGTATGCAAAAGAAAGCCCGGCAGGACCGGCCCCTATTACGCCTATGGATTCGGTCTTTGCCTCTTCTTCCAGCTTCGGAAGAGCAAGCTTCTTTTCAATAGCCCAGTCTCCTATGAAACGCTCCAATGCATTTATGGAGACGGCTCCGTCCTTGTGAACCCGATTGCATTCGTCTTCACAAGGGTGAGGACATACGCGTCCCATCATGGACGGAAAAGGATTGGTCTCCACCAGCATATTCCATGCTCTGGTAAAAGCCTCCTCCTCGCTGATGCCCATTTTTTCCATCTGGGCAATCTGCTGAATCCACCCGCGAATCTTGGTGCCGCTGGGGCAGTCCCTTCCGCACGGGGGCTTCTTGAGAACCTGCTTCGGGCGCAGCGAGGACTGCTGTGCACCTGAGGAACCCAAACTGGTTGTACGAAGCGGTTTTTTCTTCTTCTTTTTCTTTAATAGTGACATTCTCTACGGCCCTTATTTCGGTTTACGACTGCATACACAGACCTGACCCAGCCTGTTATGGTTTTCTGCAAATCCCGGAAAAGCATCCAGCTCTGACAGACCTTGAATACTCCCAGACACAAGATCCGGGAGCACCCGGATCCAACTGCTAGCTCTCCGGAGGCAGCACGATGTAACTGCCGCCCACATAGGAGTAGGTGCAGCGCCCTGAATCGATCAGCTCACGAATGGCTTTCTTGCACATTTTCTTGTCAACATTGTCATCGCCGAACTTCTCGATCATTGCCTTGGTCAGATCAATGGCCTTCAGGTTTTTTTTGCCATGATAGTCCTTGACCATCGCATACATGGCATCAGCCACTTCATCTACACTTGCACTCATAACAAACTCTCCTAACCGTGTCTTAAATGTGTCGACCTGTTAAATGTTTCTCCGGCATGAGTGAAATCGTCTATGTGGTACTTAGTAAACTCGATACCGGTCATTTTGAAGAACTGTGGCCAGCCGATTCGCTCGATCCACTCGCCCATTCTTTCAAAGGGTCTGGCGTTCTTTGCATATACTTCAACAATGTTCTTTACCGAGTTTACGACTTCCGGCCACCGCGGCGGATTATTGGGAATAAAGGGAATGGCCAGCTTTGAGAACATGGGCACATGCCTCGCCTGGCTGACTTTTCCTCCAACCCATATCGAAAGACCGTCGGTTTCAGCATCGTTGAGAGTCATTGCGGGACAGACACTGAAGCAGTTTGCACAGAACATGCACTGTTCCTCAATTACTTCGACTGAAGGCTTACCGTCGACCGTGGCAGTCCTGATCGCGCCGGTGGGACACGAAGCAACTGTGTTCGGGATTTCGCACTGCTTGTCCAGTATATCGTGATTAACTACAGGTGCGTGCCTGTGAACCGCCAGGATGGCTATGTCGGAGCAGTGAACGGCCCCGCACATGTTAAGGCAGCATGCAAAAGCGATCCTGAGTTTTGCAGGCAGCTTCATCTCCTTGAAATATGGAAACAGCTCATCCATTACGCATTTAACAACACCGGAAGCGTCCGATGCGGCGGAATGGCAGTGAACCCAGCCCTGAGTATGAACGATGTTGGTAATAGACGGTCCCATACCTCCAACGGGATAACCTTCCTTCTCCAGCTTGGCTACGCAGGGCTCAACCTTGCTCTCGTCCGTAACCAGGAACTCAACATTGTTTCTGCTGGTCCATCTCAGATAACCATCACAGAACTCATCGGCGATGTCTGCAAAAAGCCTCAGGGTCTCGATGCTTGCAAGACGGCATGTGGCAGCCCTTATTGAAAAAAGCTTGTCCCCGGATTCCGCTACATGCATAAGCACTCCAGGCTTGACTATCTCATGATATTTCCACTTCCCGTAATTCTTCTTGATCACGGGCGAAAGGTGCGCTTCGTAGTGTGGCGGACCGAAATCGGTCTTCCGTTTGGACATATCAACTCCCATTTTAATATCCTCCTTTTATTTTCACGAAGGCCTTTACAGCCCGGTTATTCGTCCTCTTCTTCATCAAGCTCAAAGAAAATGTAGGGGTTCGTCCTTGGATGAGTAACCATTTCGGGGATAGGCTCAATGCCTACCTGCTCCAGGAAGTTGCCCATTCCAACTCTCTGTATGAACTCACCGATTCTCTCGCGGTTCTTGCCGTTCTCAGCCCAGAGATCCCACATTTCCTCAACAACCTCATAAAGATCTTCGAGGCTTTCCTCTATATCAATGAACGGGAAAAAAACAGAAGACAGCAATGCTCCACCTATGATGGGCGCCTTTGCTCCAACGAGTATCGTAGCCCCACGCTCCTTACCGGGAGCAAGTGCCCTGGGCATGGCGTTGATGCAGTGCATACACTTGACGCAGTTCGCGTTATCAATTGCCAGGGTCTTTCCGTCCCACTTCATACAGCGTGAGGGGCAGCGGCGCACGACATCTCTTGCTATGTCGATCTTGCCTTCCTTGGCATATTCGACAACAGCCGCAGCGTCTACCTGTATATCATCCTTCCAGGTGCCGATAATGGACATATCGGCTCGCGCGATCGATGCTACACAATCGTTGGGACAGCCTGCCATCTTGAATTTGAATTTATATGGAAATGCAGGACGATGAAGCTCATCCTGGAAATGCTGTGTGATCTCGTAGCAGACCTTCATGGTATCATAACAGGCCCACTCGCATCTCGATTTACCACAGCAGCAACTGGGAGTACGAACATCCGAACCCGAACCGCCCAGATCAAAACCGAGTTCAGTTAGTTCGGCAAAAACAGGCTCCAGTGCCTCGGTCCTGCAGCCAAGAAAAACCATGTCTCCGGTCGAACCATGGAAATTCGTAATTCCGGAACCATGCTTTTCCCAGATGTCGCAGAGTTTTCTCAGCACTTCAGAGGTATAAAACCAGCCCGGCGGCTGATTTATACGGATAGTATGAAAGTGGGCAACATTGGGAAATTCCTCGGGAAGGTCATTATAACGACCAATAACGCCTCCACCATAACCCATAACACCAACAATACCACCGTGTTTCCAGTGACCGATTTTTTCGTTGTAAGAACGTTCCAGAACTCCCAGAAGATCATTAGCTCCAGCATTCTTTACAGCGCTCTTCTTGATTTCCTTGATAAAACTGGGCCACGGGCCTTTCAACAGTTCATCAATAACCGGGGTCTCCCTCAATTTCTCTGTCATGGCAACTCCTTTCTGTATATAAAGCTTAAAATCTTTTCGAGAATCTAATCAGGCCATCAAATTTTCAATTATTTAAAATCATTTTTCCCAAACAAAAAGCACCATTTAAATTATCTTAAACTGAATTTCATAAACATTATTTACTTGCATTACTTCCATTGAAATAATCGTGAACGCGAGGTGATATTTCCACCTATATATACTCATGTCAATTCCGAAAATTTGAATAGCACTGATAGAATAATTTGATGTGCATATGCCTACATGCCCAAGTTTAATTTATACCACAAAATTGTTGTTAGGAACTCTTCAATAAATATTTTTTATCATTTTGTTCCAATTATCAAATACTCTGCCAACCACCGCTAATAAAAAGTTATTCCCCCTTGAAAATATTTAACTTGACTGTTTATAAATCGATTCCATAATCTTTAAGATCTGTACATCAAGGCAGGAAATGCTTCATTTTTGCTGGAAGGAACAAGACATTGGAACTACATCAATTAAAATGTTTTTCGGCTGTTATTGAAGAAGGTGGATTTAACAAAGCTACTTCGAGACTGCATATAAGCCAGCCTGCTCTCTCATACCAGATAAAACAACTTGAGCACGAACTGGGGGCATCCCTGTTTCACAGGAGGCCGGGGGGGGTAAATCCTACAGAGGCCGGAAGGGTCCTCTACGAGCATTCCAGGGACGTCATGGAGGCCATACGCCAGGCTAAAAGCGCTGTACAGGAACTGGCCGAGGGAGTTGTTGGAGAAGTTCGCATAGGAACAGCCAACAGTGTGGGTATATACTTTCTGCCCAGGGTGCTGTGGTCAATGAGGGAAAAATACCCCAACACAAAACCCACTGTACTATATCGACATTCCAATGAAATCCTGGAATTACTCAGCGCCAACCGACTTGATGTGGCACTTGTTGCCAATCCCAGACCGGACAGACGGTTCAACAGGGAAACCATTATTGAAGAAAAAATCTCCTTGGTATGCGGGCGTAGCCACCCCCTTTTCGGAAGAAGCGTGGTAAGGCCTAGTGAACTGGAGGGCCTTGATTTCATTTCCCTTTCTGCAAAAAGCCCAACCGGCCAGTGCATTCGTGACTTCCTTGCACGCCTCGACCTGAGCGTAGAACCGGCAATATCTACTGATAATGTCGAAACAGTTAAAAAAATGGTCGAGGCAGGCCTGGGTACAGCCTTTATACCTGATATGGTAACATCAGCTGAAATTACCTGCGATGGTGAGCCGACCGGCCGGCTGTGCAGAGTAGCCGTGGGTCCCCCTCTTTTCCGCAAGATTGTAATGGTCACATGGAAGCACTACGAAACAAGTCGTGCGACCACTGCTTTTATCAAGGAATTACGGGAACATGCCTCAAACTGGAAAGGCTGTGGAGAGACCGAAAACGCCCAGTGCATAGAAGCCAAAAGCGCCTAGAAACCTCCCGCCTGCTGATTGATTTTTTTTATTGCCCATATTTGATTTATAATTTCAGACTTCGGTTCGGTGCTCTGTCTGTCAATCAATTTTTGTTATCACTCATATTCAAATTTTCGTTTTGACAATTCTCATAATAACGGGGTACTTGTGTGCTCCGGTATTATGTAAATGAAACATCAAAAATCAGACAAAAGTTTTTTACTTAAGGATTTTCTGTTTAGAAAATTCTAAATTCAAAAAGGCCCCTGGGGCCGAGGAGGTTACGAATGCCAAGTTTTGTTAACGTGGACAAATGCGATGGTTGCAAGGCGCAAGACAAGACCGCCTGCCAGCACGCCTGTCCGAACGACCTGATGGTCCTCGACAGGGAAAAAATGAAGGCTTACAACCAGGAGCCTGAACAGTGCTGGGAGTGCATGTGCTGTGTCAAAGCGTGCCCGACCCAAGCCATGGACGTTCGCGGTTATGCCGACTTCGTTCCTATGGGCGCTTCGGTCGTACCAATGCGTTCAACTGACAACATCATGTGGACGGTCAAGTTCCGTAACGGCAGTGTCAAGCGGTTCAAGTTCCCGATCAGAACCACTCCGGAAGGACAGGCTGAGCCAGCCGGCGGATGGGCGAACGACCCTGATCTCAACAGTCAGGACCTGTTCACAGAACCACAATCTTTAGGCCTAGACAAGGTCTGGACCAAGTAAAGGGAGGAGTGAACAATGGCTGAATTTGAAACTGTTGTAGTCGAAACTGATGTACTTATCCTGGGTGGCGGAATGGCCGCTTGCGGGGCTGCTGTCGAAGCCGCTCACTGGGGCAAAAAGAACAACCTCAAGGTTACCCTTGTGGACAAGGCTTCCATGGAGCGTTCAGGCGCTGTGGCAATGGGTCTCTCCGCAATCAATCAGTATGTCGGGCTTAAGGATGGAGAAAACACGATAAAGGATTATCTGGACTATGTCCGCAACGACCTGATGGGCATTACGCGTGAAGACCTTGTAGCAAACATCGCCCGTCACGTGGATAGCACCGTTCACCTGTTTGAAAAATGGGGACTTCCAATCTGGAAGGACGAGAATGGAGCATACGTTCACGAAGGTCGCTGGCAGCTCATGATTAACGGTGAGTCATACAAAATAATCGTTGCTGAAGCCGCGAAAAATGCACTTGGAATGGAAAACATAATGGAGCGCGTATTCATCACCGGTCCACTCATGGATGGCGACCGTTGCACTGGTGCAGTAGGATTCAGCGTTCGTGAAAACAAATTCTATGTTTTCAAATCCAAAGCCACACTGGTAGCCATGGGTGGAGCTGTCGGAGTATTCAAGCCGCGTTCATCCGGCGAAGGTGCTGGCCGCGCATGGTATCCACCGTTTAACTCAGGTGCCTCTGCATACTTCACGATCAAGGCAGGCGCCGAGATGACATGCCAGGAAGTTCGTTTCATCCCTGTGCGTTTCAAAGATGCCTACGGCCCGGTCGGTGCATGGTTCCTGCTGTTCAAGTCACGCGCCACTAACGCCCTTGGCGAGAACTACATGCAGACACGCACTGACGAACTTGAAAAATGGGTTCCTTATGGAAAGGTCAAACCTGTTCCGGCAAACCTGCGTAACTGGCTCATGATGCTCGACGTAATGGAAGGCAAGGGCCCGATATACATGAGGACGGAAGAGGCGATAGCCAATCTGGCTGAAAAGTACAAGGACGATCCCAAGGCTTTCAAGAAAAAGATGAAAGCGCTTGAAAACGAAGCGTGGGAAGACTTCCTCGACATGACAATTTCTCAGGCCCTGCTCTGGGCCGCGACAAACACACAGCCCGAAGAGAAGTCTTCTGAAATAGCGGCTGCAGAGCCCTACTTCATCGGATCTCATTCCGGTGCATCCGGTGCATGGGTAAGTGGTCCGGAAGACATTGCTCCACCCGAGTATTTCTGGGGCTACAGCAACATGTCTACGGTCAAGGGTCTTTTCTGCGCCGGCGATGCATCAGGCGCCTCCTCGCATAAATTCTCTTCAGGCTCGCATGCCGAAGGCCGGATTGCCGGCAAGGCTGCTGTCAAGTTCGCAGTTGAGAACAACGATGCGCTTAATTACGACGATGGCGCCATCGCCAAGATAAAGGAAGAAACATACAAGCCGATGTTCCTGTATGAAGAGAATTGCCAGAAAACCACACAGGAAGACGTCAACCCGGATTACATACTTCCGAAGATGTTCCAGATGCGCCTGCAGAAAATGATGGACGAGTATGCCGGTGGTGTTACCGCTCAGTTCAGCACATCAGAGGCCAATCTCAATAAATGTCTTGATCTGCTGGGACTGCTCAAGGAAGACTCTGAAAACCTTGCTGCAAAAGATCTGCACCAGTTGATGCGCTGCTGGGAGAACAGGCACCGCATGTACCAGGCGGAAGCTCACGTGCGTTCCATTCTTTTCCGCGAGGAGACAAGGTGGCCTGGATACTATTTCCGTGCTGACAAGCCGAAGATGGACGAAGAGAACTGGAAGTGCTTTGTTAATATAAAACTTGATCCAGCGACCAATGAATGGGAGACCAAAAAGGTACCAATTAAGACCATAATGTAGTTTTGCTGGTCTCTTGGTTTATTAATTTCAGTGCCCCAGACGTCTCCCGGGCGTCTGGGGCCTGATTCATTTCGGGTAACGAATTGTCAGAATCAGAAAAAATACGGAAATGCCCTCATTGCGGGTCAGAACTCGCGGCCTTCAAAATGCCGGAAGAAGGCGGATGGAACGCCTGCATCCATCTGGCATGCTTCAATGATGAATGCCCCTACTTTCTCAAGGGATGGGAATGGATGAAGTCTCAATATGAGGTAAAAGCATCCTACCGTTACCGTATAAACCCCGAAACCGGAAAGGCCTCTCCGCTTCCCGTATGGTCATCCGAAGCATTGAGGGACCGAATATGCACAGATTCTGAAGCTGCAAGAAAAGAAAACTGAACAATGACAGAAAATAAAGATGTCGAACAGACGGATTTACCCTATGCACTCAAGGAAAAGCGTTTCCTGGGTAACAAGGAGTCCTTCCGTTTCGAATGCCACAAAGGCCTGAGCTGTTTTACGAAATGCTGCTCGGACGTAAATATTATTCTTACCCCCCTGGATATCCTTCAACTTTCCCGTGAACTAAAAATAACAACAACCGAGTTTCTCGATAAATATACACTTGCACCTATTACAAAAGATTTGGAGCTTCCAGTGCTTCTTCTGAAAATGAACGATGATGATAAAAAATGTCCTTTTCTAGAAGAAGACGGTTGCAGCGTCTACGATGTAAGGCCCTGGTCATGCAGAATGTATCCCATAGGCATGGCCATACCGCCTGCCAGAGCAGGAAAAGATCCTGAGCCCGTTTTTTTTCTTTTTGAAGATGACTTCTGTGATGGAATAAAACAGAATACCGAATGGACAGTTGAAAAGTGGCGCTCCAACCAGGGGGTAACAGAACGCGAAGAACTGGAATCCGGGTACCGCGGTATCGTATCCCATCCCTGGTTCATCGGAGGCCGCAGACTGGATCCCAAGCGGATTGAAATGTTTTACATGGCGAGTTATGACCTCGATACTTTCAGAAGATTCATTTTTGAATCAACCTTCCTGAAACGTTTTAAAATTGAAGAAAATAAAATTGAACAGTTGCGTACAAATGATGAAGATCTTCTCCGTTTTGCTTCAACATGGTTGCGCTATTCGCTGTTTGGAGAACCAACTATGACTGTGCGGTAAAACGCACACGATCCCGGGAGGAACCAATGAGTACTTCTACATCGCAGCCTCTTTTGGTAGTCGGGGCCGGAATCGCCGGAATATCGGCCGCCCTGGAATCAGCGGAAGCAGGTGCCGAAGTAATTCTGGTTGAACGCGATCCTTCGATAGGAGGCCGTGTTATCCGCAACCATAACTACTTTCCAAAGCTCTGTCCGCCAACCTGTGGATTTGAAATAAATACTCAGAGACTGGAAAAAAATCCACGTATCAGAGTCATCACGAATGCCGTTGTCAGTAATGCGACATCCACGGAAACCGGTTGGTCCGTAACGCTGGACAAAAAGCCCGCATTCGTAAACGAAAACTGCACGGCATGCGGTGACTGCTCAAAGGTCTGTCCTTCCGAGATCCCTGATCCGCATAATCTTGGCATGGACAAGGTCCCTGCCATAAGGCTGTTCAACTCCAATGCATGGCCGCGTATTTTCACCCTCGAAAGAAACGCCTGCCCGGACGGATGCAAAGCCTGCGCGGAAGCATGTAAGTACGATGCAATAAATCTCGATGCCGGGACGACACAGGAAACCATAGAGGTCAGCTCGGTAGTTCTGGCCACCGGCTGGAAGCCCTACCCGCTTGAGAATCTCGAGGAGTTCGGCGGTGGAAGAATCAAAAACGTGATAGCCAATGTAAACATGGAGCGTTTGGTTGCACCGGCAGGACCGACGGGTGGAAAAATCCATAGGCCATCAGACGGACAGGCACCGAAAAAGGTAGCTTTTGTCCAGTGCGCCGGTTCCAGGGACGTGAAACATCTTCCTTACTGTTCCGCCGTATGCTGCCTCGCTTCGCTCAAGCAGGCAATATACGTCCGCGAGCAGCTTCCTGAATCTGAAGTCACGATTTACTACATTGATCGCAGGACTCCCGGCCGTAACGAAGACATGCTCACGCGTGTCGCAGCCATGGAGGGAGTCAATCTAGTTAAGGGCAAGGTCGGAAAAATTGAAGAAGGCAATGACGGAAACTGCATACTGAAGCTGGAGGATGTTGAAGCCGGCCAGCTCCTGGAGGCCAGTGCCGATCTCGTTGTCCTTGCTACAGGAATGGTACCAAATCTGAGGGATGACGAGTTCTCGTTTGGAATTTCAAAAGATGAGGACGGATTCGGCCTGGATAATTTCAATTCAAAATTGTTCGTTGCCGGTGTCACGCGACGACCCGAGGACGTAGCCGCCTCGGTGCGTGATGCAACAGGCGCTGCCGCCAAATCAATTGCTGCAGCAGGAAGGAGTTCGTGATGGAACGTGTCGGAGCTTTTATCTGCACAGGATGCGATATTGGTGAAGCAATCAATATGGAAAATTTCGATGAAGTATCCTCGGAGGCAGGCGCATGCAATTATATTACACACCCCTGCCTGTGCTCAAAAGAGGGCGTGTCGGCAATCAACAAGGCTCTGGAGGATGAAAATCTTGACGGAATAGTAATCGCCGCGTGCTCACAGAGAGTCAAGCAGGCCGAGTTTCGTTTCGATCAGACCAAATACGCAACGTATAGAGTTCCTCTCAGGGAACAGGCAGTATGGCCAATGAAGCCGGGTGACGAAGATACTCAGATGCTGGCCGAAGATCTCCTCAGGATGGGAATCGTGCGTGTTTCCAAAATGAAGCTGCCGGAGCCCTCACAGGAAGAAATCGACAAAACCATTCTCGTTGTCGGAGGAGGAATGACGGGTCTTGAGGCCTCACGAGCATGTGCAAACATGGGCTATAACGTGCTCCTCGTCGAGAAGGAGGACAAGCTGGGCGGCTATATGAACAATGTAAGGGATCTGACTCCCGAGGAACCCCCCTACAACAGCCTGCATGCCAACAACGTCGGTGAAATCATCAAGGATGTCGAGTCAAACTCACTTATTAAAGTATTTACGGGCAGTAACACCAGCAAAATCAGCGGGCAGCCCGGACAGTTCGATGTGGAAATTAAAACATCGTCCGGAACGGAAAGCCTCAGGGCCGGAGCCATTATTCAGGCTACTGGTGCAAGGCCTTACGACGCGTCAAAGCTGGAGCATCTGGGTTATGGGAAATCGCCCAACGTCATCACTGCCTCAGACGTTGATAAAATGATCAAGGACAAAAGCCTTGCCAGGCCTTCGGACAGCAAGATGCCTTCCAGCATGCTGTTCGTACAATGTGCAGGCTCCAGGGACGAAAATCACCTGCCGTACTGCTCGTCCGAATGCTGCGCAACGACCCTCAGGCAGGTCATGGCCATAAGTCAGGACTTTCCGGACGTTCAATGCTCCGTTGTGTACAGGGACATGCGCGCCCCCGGCCAGCTCGAGCATTTCTATCTGGCCACACAGGAAAAAAGCGGTGCAATGTTTACGCGCGGCACGGTCGACGGAGTCGAAGGCAACGGTAGCGGAAGCCTGAAAGTGAAAATCAGCGACAGCCTGCTGGGTGAAAACGTGGATATCGAGGCCGACATGGTCGTTCTCGCCACCGGCATGGTACCGAACGCGGCAGACGGTGAGGCCATACGAAAAGCAAAAGATGCCAAAGTGGCCATCGAAAAAAACGAATCCGAAGCACAGGTAAACGACGCAAAGAAAATCCTGGAAGAGTTCGGCCATCACGAAGGAACCGAGATACTGAACCTGACCTACCGCCAGGGGCCTGACATGCCCTCGCTGAAATATTCATTCCCCGATTCCCATTACATCTGCTTTCCTTACGAAACCCGCAGGACGGGCATATACGCCGCCGGAACCATGCATGCTCCAATGACAACGGCGCAGGCAGTCGAAGATGCATGGGGTGCTGCAATGAAGGCAGTTCAGTGCGTTGAGGCAATATCGCGCAGCGAAGCGGTTCATCCGAGGGCGGGAGATATTTCCATAGCCGACTTCTTCATGCAGCGATGCACCAAATGCAAACGATGCACAGAGGAGTGCCCGTTCGGATCACTTAATGAAGACAAGGACGGCACGCCGGAATACAACCCGCTCAGGTGCAGGAAGTGTGGAATATGCCTCGGTGCATGCCCGGAGAGAATAATCTCGTTCCCTGACTACTCTGTCGATGCCGTGGCGAGCATGATCAAGGCAATCGAAGTACCGGAAGAAGACGAGGAAAAACCCCGCATGTTCGCGATCGTGTGTGAGAACGACGCTCTTCCGGCCATAGACGAGGCAGCCCAGCACGGCATGAAATGGAATCCCTGGATCAGGATAATCCCCATCAGATGCCTTGGCGCAACAAATATCGTCTGGATCGCGGATGCCATGTCCCGAGGAGTGGATGGAGTTCTGCTCCTGGGCTGCAAATCCGGAGACGATTACCAGTGTCATTATATAAGGGGCTCTGAACTGGCCGGGACCAGGATGGCGAATGTCAAGGAAACGCTCGACAGGCTCACCCTGGAATCCGACAGGGTCAAAGTAGTAGAAATCGCCCGTGATGAGTGGAAAAAAATTCCCGAGATATTCGAGGAATTCGCCGAAACCATCGAGGAAGTGGGCCCCAACCCTTACAAGGGCTTTTAGCGGAGGATTATCATGGCAACGCTATCTCCTTCAGCTCAATTCCGAAAGGAACTCGAAAAACGAGGCGGGGAAACTGTATCCCGCTGTTTTCAATGCGCCACCTGCTCGTCCGTATGTCAGCTGGCCCCGGCGAACAGCCCGTTTCCGCGCAGGCAGATGCTTCACGCACAGTGGGGTCTGGGAGACAGACTCATGTCCGACCCCGCGATCTGGCTGTGTCATCAGTGCAACGACTGCACCGTGCGCTGTCCAAGGGATGCCAAGCCCGGCGACGTAATGCAGATCATGCGATCAATGGCGGTCGAGGGACTCGCTTTCCCGCAATTCATGGGAAAGCTGGTTGCAAAAGCAAAATCCACATGGCCGTTGCTGATTGGATTTCCTTTTGTTCTGTGGATAGTGCTGGTCGCACTGGTGAACGGCTTTCATGCACCCGAAGGCGAGCTGGTCTGGGAAGAAATCGTACCACACTGGCTAATATACGTAGTGTATATTCCAACTACGCTTTTTGTATTGATAGCGGCATGGAGGGGCAGCTCGCGTTTCTGGAAAACACTGGGTGAAAACGGCCCCAAACGTCAGGGAAGCTTCTTTTCGCATTTGATACCCGTTATTTTCGAAATCCTGACGCATAATAGGTTCAGCAAGTGCGACACAGCAAAGCCGCGCAAATGGGGTCACTTCGCCCTGATGTGGGGCTTTATCGGTGCGGCTATAACAACGGCGCTGATAATTTTCGCCATGTACGTAATGCAGACGCCCCTGCCTATTCCGCTGGCGCACCCGTTCAAGATCATAGGCAACTTATCGGCCATACTCCTTCTCATAGGCAGCGGCATCCTGCTTTACAACCGGACAAACAGCGAGGTTTCCGGCCAGTCCACGGCCTTTGACAACTTTTTCCTCTTCATCGTGATTTCCGTTGGCGTTACGGGTGTTCTTACAGAACTCGGGAGGCTTCTGATTGAACCTGACATCGCCATCTGGCTGTACATACTGCACTTGAGTTCGATTCTGTGCCTCTTTTACACCTTCCCGTACAGCAAGTTCGCTCACCTGGTGTACCGCACACTTGCCATGGTCCATGAGCGCATGGCCCTCGCCCCGAAAAACGACTGAAATCCGTCAAAGAAGGCATCAGGGATTCGGATTCAGGAAAGCTTCTCGAAGACTCTGAACTCACCGGATTGCTGGATGCTGAATTCCCGAAACTGTAAAAGCAAAATAAATAACTAAATTCCGCATGAACCTTGCCATAGATTTCTTTTCAATTCAGCAGACACTGCGGCCGGCGGATAAAACGTTTTAGGGCTATAATCAGCTAACCTTGGGGGTTAAATGAAGAAAGTCCTGATATCGAGTGTTTTTCTGATGACATTACTGCTGATTTCAGGCTGCAGCAGCAAGAAGGCAGATGAACCTGATGCCGGCATAAATACGGAAGAAGACTCGGGCACGTCGGGTAGTGATTCAGACACAGACACAGATACAGACACTGATACAGACACTGACAACGATTCTGACACAGATACCGATATGGACACTGATGCTGATGTCGACGCTGACGCTGATTCAGATGCTGACGCGGACGCCGATCTGGATGCAGGTACGGATTCATGCGTCGATGCAAGCGGCAAGTATATATGGCATACGTTTTATGAGACATCCGGGACAGGTTTTGATGAAGGAATTGTCGTTGATGGCAGCGGCAATGTCTATGTTATTGCAACTAGAGATTCTACCTGGAATGGTCCAGAGGGTCAGAGTCCTTTACATCATCACAAAGGTAATGATGATATTTATATAACTGGAAAAACAGAACAGGCATGGAATGGTCCGCAGGATGCAGGCCCGCTTCACGCAACCGGAGATATACTTATACTCAAGCTCGATTCGAACGGAGAATACAAATGGCATACATTTTATGGAGAAACAGACTGGGGACAAGGCATAGCTTTATACGATAGCAGAGTCTACACATTCGGATGGGCTAATAGTCCATGGACCGGCCCATACGGCCAGGCACCACTTAATGCACACAGCGGCAGGGCTGATGACATCTTCATCATAAAACTCTGCGATTAAGCTTCCTCCGCCCGACGGAGCCTGTCTTTGGGCAGTTTTTTGCGTCCCGGGACAGGTTCTGGCCATCCTGGGGCATGGTTGTGCCGTCCCTGGAAATAATATTTTAATCCTGCTGTAAGAAATGTGCGTTCTGGGAGGTATCAGGGCCTTCCCGGGGGTGGTTGGGGCCTTCCCTGGGCATAAAATGACCTCCCCGGGGCCTTTTCAGGCCTCCCGGGATGTAAAAATGATAGGATATTTCTATATGTCGAAGTGGCATAAAATACTTTCCGGTCTTGTATGCCTGGCCTGCTTCATTATTGAATACGTACGGTCCGGTGCAGGAGGTATTGTATACGTCCTGCTGCATGCCATCTGGCCGATGCTGATGATATGGTTCTCAGATGCAATCGGCTCCCTGACCGGCATGTTCATATTCGGCTCGATACACCCCCTGAGCACTGAAACACCCGGAGCAGTTGTCAGGTTCTTCGGCTCGATACTTCTTCTGGGAGTACTTGGTCTGATTATCTGGAATATAAAACTGATTTCCTGAATACCAGGGATCTAGCAATTCTCACCGCGGTTCAGTTCCTCACGAATCACACGGCGAAGGAGTTTTTCATCAAGCGGTTTCGAACCCTTTTTTAGAAACTGCTTCAATGCCTCGTTGATCATAGTCTGATAACCGTATCCTGCTGCATCCGCCATGGACCTGAACTCCTCAAGAACATCATTATCAAGATAGATTGTTATCCTGGTCTTGCCCTTACGAGAAACCACGGCACCCCGCCTGCCCTTTTTAAAATCATATTCCTTCTTCATAATTCTTTCTCTCCAGGTTTGTGGCCCTTCGGGCCGAGATCATTCGTACGTCATCCCCTCGATATACATAAACCACGACAAGAATCCTCATAAAACCATCCATTCCTATTGTGGCGTAACGTCGTTCATCGTTCACTATCTCCTCGTTCACTGTCAGAGCAAGGGGATCAAATAAAACAGACTCTGCATCTGAAAAACTCACCTTGTGCTTAGCCAGGTTTCTCATCGCCTTTTCCGGGTCCCATGTTACTTTCACGGTTCATACTCCCATTATACATACAATATATGTATTTTTCATCTGAATTATTACTGAAGCAAAATCCATGCCTTATGAATTTCCGTCAGCTTGTTTTTAATAATGATGAGTTATTCCAACCCGGTATCAGGGATAAGCCTGGCATGACGGCGTCGCCGCCGCCGACCGACAGATCCATAATAATGTAATAATCAGTCAGCGCTATCCGGCAGCTTTATTACGCCCGCGTGGAGCATGTGGACATAGGCGGACCAGACCAGGGAGTGATCGATTTCGCCTTTTTTTATTAATTCCGGAAACTGAATGAGCGGAAATTCGATGGTTTCGATTTCCTCGTCGTCGTCAAAGTCTGTATCCGCAGTCTTACGGCATCCGGTGGCCAGCACCGTGTAGCACCTGTTGTTCATGAACGCCGGATTCGGCCTCACATAACCCAGCACTCTTGAGGACTGCGCGGTAAAGCCCGTCTCCTCCTTCAGCTCCCTCAAACCCGCATCAGCCGGGTCCTCCCCTCTCTCGCAGATGCCGCCCGGGATCTCAAGAGCCACCTCGTCCGTACCAGCCCTGTACTGCCTTATGAGTATGATGTTCTCATCCTCTGTGACTGCGGCTATGTTCACCCAGGTATCGGAATCCAGAACGAAAAAGTCCGCCTCCTTCTCCTGCACCCGAGATCGACAGCGGCGCTTTTCGATGTCGAATATCCTTGTCTTCAGCAGTTTTTCTTTTTTCAGTATTTCCCATGGTTTCGCTTTCATGCTTCGATACTACTAAAAACCTGTTGTCATAACCAGCCAAATGCCTTAGTTATTTTTCGTTGAGCTTGCAACCGGGATTTCCCGTTAATTCCTGAATCTGACGGAGGTAATTACAATGCAACTTGTTGAATGCGTACCAAATATAAGCGAAGGACGCGACAGGTCCGTAATCGATGCCGTCACGGCCGAAATCGAGAAGGTGGCAGGCTGCACTCTGCTTGATGTGGATCCCGGCGAAGCCACGAACCGTACAGTGATAACTTTTGTAGGGCCGCCATCAACAATAGTCGATGCAGCCGTCCGGCTCGCGGCAAAGGCCGCCGAACTCATAGACATGAGGAATCACTCTGGCGCGCATGCCAGAAACGGTGCAACCGACGTCTGTCCTTTTGTGCCGGTTGCGGGCGTAACCATGGAAGACTGTGTCGAGATTGCAAAGCAGACTGCCGAACGCATAGGCACCGAGCTCGGCATTCCCGCCTACCTGTACGAACACGCTGCATCAAAGCCTGAATGGAGAAACCTTGCCAATGTGCGAAAGGGCGAATACGAGGCCCTGAAGGACAAGCTCGGCAAACCCGAATGGAAACCCGACTTCGGCCCGGACAAATGGAACGACAATGTTGCAAAGACAGGGGCAACGCAGGTGGGCGCCAGGGAATTCCTTATCGCGTACAACATCAACCTCGATACGAAAAACACGAAAGTTGCCAGGGAAATAGGAAAGATCATCCGTGAGCAGGGCGGCGCAATAGTTCGTGACGAAAACAATAAAAAGAAACGTGGCGAAGACGGCAAGTTCGTGCGAACGGAAAAGGGCCTTTTCGAGCACTGCAAGGCAACCGGCTGGTTTATCGAAGAATACGGAGTGGCCCAGGTAACCATGAATCTTACCAACTATCACATAACCCCGCCCCACGTTGTTTTTGACAAGGTATGCGAGCTCGCCATGGAGCGCGGGGCCAGGGTTACGGGATCCGAAATCGTTGGTCTGATCCCCCTTGAAGCCATGAAAATGGCTGGCACCTACTATCTGATAAAACAGAAGCAGAGCTGGGGAATTCCAGAGACAGACATCATCGATCAGGCAGCCAGATCAATGGGTTTCAGCGATGTTGCACCGTTCAGGGCAGAAGAAAAAATTATCGAGCAAATGGTCATGGAAAAACGTCCGCTCATAGAGATGAGCTCGAAGGAATTTGTCGACGAGCTTTCCAGGGATTCAGCGGCTCCCGGCGGCGGCTCGGTTGCCGCACTGTGCGGATCACTAGCCGCAGGCCTGGGTGCAATGGTGGCAAACCTCACGATTGGCAAAAAAGGTTATAAAAAGGTGCAGCAGGAGATGCGCGCTCTTGCAGCCGAGGGTCAGGAATTGAAGGACTTTTTCCTTAATGCCGTGGATGACGATACATTTGCATTCAACAGGGTAATGGATGGATTCGGCATGCCGAAGGGCACTCCCGAAGAAAAAAAGGCAAGGGAAGATGCAATCGAAACTGCCTCCCAGGAAGCGACCATGGTCCCGCTGTCGGTTCTCGAAAAAACTCCGGCCGTGCTTGAAATAGCGCACAAGGTGGCCGAGCGCGGCAACCAGAATTCGCTTTCCGATGCAGGTGTAGCATCCCTGGCCGCAACTACCGCCGCATGCGGCGCCTACTACAACGTACTCATCAACCTCGGCGGCCTGACCGACAAAGAATTTGTAAACAAGACGCGCGAAAAGGCCGATCAAATCTGGAAACAGGTCGAAGGAAAAGCCGCAGAAATCCATAAAGAAGTTCTCGAAAAATTGAGATCGTAG
>Ga0272442_10000650_pt1 | contig 54724 bp, 51 predicted proteins | sample SSMForm2O_FD_200262 | JGI IMG/M metagenome (GOLD analysis project Ga0272442, IMG submission 200262) | Marine sediment archaeal communities from Little Sippewissett salt marsh, Falmouth, MA, United States - SSM-Form-2O | ecosystem: Environmental > Aquatic > Marine > Wetlands > Sediment ... | reverse complement strand
ACTAGTACCGTTTCCCTAAAGTTCTTTCCGCGTAATTGTCGCCTGCAAGAATACGCCGATCTCTCGAGCGTTCAAGGGGCATGCAACGCGGACCCAGAGCACGCAGGATCAGGATCCCAAAGTCGCGGCGAGCCGAGCTTGAAGCCTGGGCGGCGAGCCCCTCGCTCCCCTTCCGGCTCGTCACTCGCGCGAGGATGATATTGCTCGCGGCGGATGAGCGGCTCTCCAATGCGGAGATCGCACGGCGTGTGGGCAGCACCTCTCGCACTGTCCGCACCTGGCGGAAGCGGTGGGCGGAAGACCCGAAGGTCGAAACCCTGGACGACCGCCCGAGGAGTGGTCGCCCATCGACGATCTCGGTGGCGACGCGGTGCGAGCTCATCAAGCTCGCTTGCAAGCGCCCGTCGGACAAGCTCGGCGCTCCATTTCGGGAGGTCTGGACCCTCAAGTCTCTCGCCGAGGCGATGGAGAAGACCACGGGCGTCTCGCTCAGCATCAGCGAGGTGCACCGCATCCTCTCCACTTCCGAGTTCCGTCCCCATCGAGTCCGGCAGTGGCTGCACAGCCCCGACCCGGACTTCACGGCCAAGACAAAGCGCATCTGCGACCTGTATCTCAATCCACCGCGCGGTGCCGCCGTCGTGTGCGTTGACGAGAAGCCGATTCCGATCCGGAGCTACCTTCATCCGACACACGTCGGCCCGCAAGGCATCGTCCGGTTCGAGTACGAGTACAAACGGCACGGGACATGCGCGCTGCTCGGCGCTTTCGACGTGCAGGATGGCGACGTCTACGGTGAAGTCGTGCCTCACCGCACCGCCGACGCGCTCGTCGCATTCATGTACCGGCTTGCGGAGCGGTATCCCGCGCAAGAGGTCTACGTCGTCTGGGACAACCTCAACATCCACTACGATGGGCCAAGCCAGCGTTGGGTCGAGTTCAACCGCGAGCACGGCGACCGGTTCCACTTCGTGTACACGCCGCTGCACGCCTCCTGGATCAACCAGGTCGAGGTCTGGTTTTCGATCCTCGAGCGCCGCGTGCTCAAGCACGGCAGCTTCCGCAGCTACCGCGACCTCCGCCGCCAGGTGCTCGGCTTCATCCAGCACTGGAATCGGCACGAGAGTCATCCTTTCAACTGGACCTTCCGGGGCAACTTCGTACAGACTAAGCGCCGTCGAGTGGCTTGAGTCTTCTCGTTCGACGGAGTGGGATCGTGGCCCAAGATCTGCGGATGAACGCGAAAGCCAACCATGTGCTGGACTACCTTCACGAGCACGGCTTCGAGCACCTTCGCGTGCGTCTTCACGGGAAGCTGGTGATCATCGAGTCCGGTCCGGAGGATAACCCGATACCCCACGCTCGGCTTCGCAAGGACACGGTGAACTACTGGAAGCTCGAGATGCCGGGGCATGCAGGCCGCTGGGAGCCGACGGGGATCCGCGCTTTCCTCGACGATGTCCTCGAGACGCTGACAACCGACTTCCCCTGGACACTCACGCCGATCGCATGAGAAAGCCGACGATCAGGCCGCGTCCAGCGTTGCGAGTAATACCCGGAAAGAACTTGAGATAGGCTGTACTAGTTTCCCCACGCAATTGTTAATATCTGCATCATCCACCGAACACTGACCTTGACAGTGGTCGGAATGCCAACAGGGGCAACCGCCGTCCGCACTCTCGCACTCACACCAGCATTGCTCGGGAGGTACAGTTGAACATTTCCAATAGCCCCCTTTTTCGAAACACTCAACTTCATCATTCCCACCGACAGGGCAGTCCGTCGCTTGGCCTCCGCAGGTGGCGGGCTGGTCCAAGCAGACGCCCTCTATGCAGCGTTCATTGGGATCACATTCATCGCTGCTTTCGCATTCAACAATCTCGGTATCCGTATCGGAGTCAGTATCAACGTCAGAATCGATGTCAGAGTCCCCACTCCCGCAATCGCAGTCGCCCCAGGATTTCCCATCTGCCGTGCACTCCTGCTCCCCTAAAACGGCATCCACAGAGCAAGGACACGATCGAACGTCTCCTGGCACACAGTCAGTGTTGTTTTCGTCAACTTCCGTGCAACCGAACAGTACAGTCACTCCGAACAAAATACTTCTTGTAATCATTGGGAATGACCCAGCTGGACGTATACACTTGCACTTCCCTCCCTCATGACGAGTAGTCTACCGGTTTTATCCCGTAGATCAATCCCCGTAGCGAGTTCACGCGCACCTCGGGGATTGATCTGCGAGACAGAACCGGTTGGATTGAAGATCCTCCTGAGTTAGACTCGCGCCATGGCGGCAAAGTGGATCGGAGTCCTGTCAGCGATATTGGCGATCGCCGCTGCGTGCCCAGCACGATCTCACCCCGGAGCCCGAGACAAGCGCGGCTGCCACGTCTGCAAGACCAACTGCGCCAAATGGGGGGTGGCAAAGGGTATCCGCCACTGCCACGGCAAAGACGGACAGATCTACTACCCCGGCGAAGACCCGGACCCCCAGTCGCTGAAGCCGCCCGTACTGGTGAAAGACACTGCCGACGGCCAGCACGCCCACGTCGACAAGGTCATTGACGGCGACACCATCAAGGTCCGGCTGCTGCCCGGCGGCGACGAGAAGCTCACCGTCCGCCTCATGGGCATCGACTGCCCCGAGAGTCACAAGAACAGGAAGTGCCAGCGAGACGGCAAGCAGGGCCGAAAGGGCTGCGACTGGCAGGTGCCGCGAGGCCTCAAGGCGGCGAAGCGCGCTGCCAAGCTGCTGAAGCAGCAAACCGTGACCCTGGAGTGCGAAGGCCCGTGCAAGGAAGGACGGTACGGCAGGGCACTGCGGTACGTTCGGCTCGAGGACGGCCGTGACTTCGGGCTCGTGATGGTGGAGGAGGGGCTCTGCCAGGACTTCGGCTGGAAGTACCCGCATCCGAGGATGAAGCAGTACATCGAGGAACAGGCCTTGGCCAACAAAAAGGGCAAGGGCATCTGGAAGAAGTGAAGGTGATGGAGAACAGAAAGAAGAGGCACGGCCGATCGCTGGAATGGTGGCTGAACTTGACCTGCCTGGTCTGGGCGCTGCTGATCGTGCGGGCGGTGTGGCACCTGGCGGCAGGACGATGAAGGTCTGCTCGCCTTCGCCGTCAGACCGGATGATCGGCATCGAACCGGTCCGGGACGTAGCAAAAGCCTGGGCGGCCGGCGAGATAGGTACACGCGAGGAGGCTATCAACCAGGCCGTGACCGCGATGATCGAGGCGCGGCTCTCGCAAATCCCGCGGGATGTAGTCGAGCGCACATCAGCCGAGGTGGCGCGAGTAGCCCGTGAGGATCCGGCGCTGCGAGAGCGCATCGGAAGGCTACTCGACCTGATGGCGGCCGAGAAAGAATGACGGCGCAGATGACCTTGGCCTTGATCCACATCCTGCTGCTGTTACTTCTGCCCGCGGGCTTGGTGCTGGCAATCAAGGGAATAAAGAACAAACGTTGGAGGCTAATGCAGCTGTCGATAGCCACTATACTGTTACTCGTGTCACTGCCGGCGTACCCGCTGTGCGCGTACAGCTTGCCATTCGACTGGATCCTGGACAGACCGACAGTCCGAGAGGTCGTGCAGGCCGGGCGCTACCAAGTCGCGTTCGTCCAGGAGCCGAGCGCGGATTTCTACCACGTGTATTTCGAGGTAACCGGACCTGGCGGCGGGAAAGAACGAGTGCCGATAGAGGCCGACGCCATGAGATACTGGTGGGTCGAGAAGAAGCGCGCTGGAAACAGGATCTACTTTCTAACCGGAAGCAAGAGCACCGAGGTTGATGCTCCGTTTGTGGATATAGGCAAGCAATCTGTGTTCTCGGGCACCGGGCTCCGGAACGAAGAGGACCTGGAGGGCCTTTTCGGCGGAAGCGAATGACCCCGGTCTGGCGACGGTCCGAGGCTCTGCCCGATGAAACCGAGCAAGAGGTCGAAAAGGTGCGCCGCAATTCATCGGACTGCCAGTCCGATCTGGGGACCCGCGCCATGAGGCCTTGACTACGCTGGCCCTGAGTGGAAGCCTGACACCATGCCTAGCCACCACCACACCAAGACCCACCGGCCCGTCAGGGGCCGCGACCTGGCCAGGCTGCGCGAGAACATAACCGAGGCGATAGGCGAAGAGACCATCGTCTGCCTCGAGTGCGGGCGGCAGTTCCGGCTGCTCGCCACACACCTGCTACATATCCACGACCTGACCTCGGACGAGTACCGCGAACGCTGGGGGTACAACTCGACACAGGGGCTTTGCTGCAAGGAATTCAGCGAAGGCGCGGCGATCAAGATCAGGAGATTCAACAGAAAGCTCGGCCGAAAGAAGCTGATCGCGTTAGCCCGGAAGGCTCGAGACAAGCAGGGCAGGAGAGAGCCGCGGCGCGACCACCGCAAGCAATCCCTGGAAACGATGAATGACGCCAGCGCACACCGAAGAAAGCTCGACCGCAAGCGGGCGGAGAAGCTGTACAAGAAAGGCGTGCCCATAATCGAGATCGGCCGGCGCCTAGGATGCGCCGATACCTCGGTCGCCAAGTACCTCAAGCGCGTCAGGCTCCACGAGCCGGACACGGAACGATGGAGCGGAGGAATCTCGCTGGACGAAATCCTCGAGCTGGTCAGCAAGGGACTCGCACCAGAGGAAATCGCCGAGAAGAGAGGGCTGAACAGCAGACAGTTACGCGTGCGTATTAGCCGGTACATCCGCAAGCACGGCCTGGATGCTCTCGATTCACCTCGACTCCGCAGGCTTCGCAAATCGCCCGTAAAGGCAGTGCACGACGATCACCACGAGTGCCTGATCTGCGGGTCGCGCACCCAGTGCCTGTCGAGCCACGTCACGAGCCACGGCCTCACGATGGACGAGTACAGAAGCATGTGGGGGTACACGCGAGAGAACATGCCAGTGTCCAGCCACGTCGAGGTCGTGAAGCGGAGCAAGAGGAAACCACGAAAGAAACACAAGTAGATGGCGAGGAAAAAACAGAAGAAGAAACGGGGCAGGGCGCACAAGCCAAGGAAACCGACCGCCAGGACATTCGACACGCGCCGCGCTCGCCTACTGGCACGATACGGCCACGGACCGACCGAGATCGCCCACAGGATCGGCGCCCACCCGGAAGCGGTGCGGAGATTCCTGATCAAGGTAGGGCTCCGCACGGAGAGAACCGGAAACAGGAAGCTCACCGACGAACAGCTGCTCGCAGAGCTGCGGCGAGGCCTCGACGCAAGGGAGGCGGCAAGGAAGCGCGGGGCGGCCGAGATCAACGCACACCACCACGCCTGCCGGGTGATGCGGGAGAGGAAGATCCGCGAGATCGACTCGGCCCGGCTGCGCAAGATGAGGAAGCACCCGGAGCAGGCCTTCGGGACGGACCACAACACCTGCCTGGTGTGCGGCGGAAAGGTGAAGTCGCTGATCACGCACCTGGCCGCGCACGGGCTGTCGCTGGCGGCATACCGGAGACGCTACGGCCTGGGGCCGGATGAGCCGCCGGTTCTCCTGTTCAACAAACCCTGGATGGACCAGACGCCCAAGACATGCAGGATACCCGGCTGCGAGAGAAGGGCGTACAGCCGGGACGGTCTGTGCAAGAACCACGACAGAGCCGAGCGAAGACGCAGAAGACGTGAAGAGAACAGGTAGCGAACCCGTGGTAGCCGGAAGTAATAAGATCAACAGGCAGCCCTGGAGCGAGAGATACAAGCTGCTCAAGAAGTTCGTAGAGCGGGAGGGCCATGCACTGGTGAAATGCAACCACGTAGAGGAAGGATTCAATTTGGGCAGGTGGGTCACGAAGCAGAGATATGAATACAAGAGGGGCGAGGCGGAGGAGAGGCGGATCCAGATGCTCGAGCAGGTCGAGGGCTGGAAGTGGAAGCTGAGGAACCGACAGGGCAAGACGCGGAACTGGAGCCAGGCCTTCAAGCTGGTATGGCAATTCGCCATGAGAGAAGGCCACTCCAAGGTACCGGATACTCACGTGGAGGATGGGTACAAGCTCGGCTACTGGGTGTACAAGCAAAGAAAGCTCTACAAAGAGGGAAAGCTGGGCGGCATGCAGACGGTCAAGCTGTCCAACGTCCCGGGATGGGGCTGGAGCGCGCACAGCGCAGAGCTGAAGATCATGGTACCGGCACTGCGAAAGTTCATCCGGCGTGAAGGGCACAGCCGGCTGCCCTATTACAGACACGAGGATACGCTTCCGGTCGGCGGGCGATCGAGACCGGTGGACCGATCAGTACCCGTGGGCCGGTGGGTGAAGGGAGTACGGCGGCGGTACAGGGAGGGAAAGCTGCACAGGGAGATCTTCGAGGCGCTCGAGGAGGTCAGGGGCTGGGAGTGGAAGCCAGGTCGAGCAAAGAGGCCATAAGGGATTCAGGGTTCACGCGCAGAGTCCCACGCAGAGCGCCATACCTCATCCGGGATCTCGGAGAGCAAATCGACAGGGTACCGGCCTTGAAGAAGATCGGCAGAGGGAGGCGTAGCTCGCCGAAGGCGAGTCTGGAGAGAACCCACGAAGAATGACCTGAACACCACGGCCAGGGCATTGGAGAGGGCCTCCCGGGTCACCTCGTCAGGGTCCCGCGAACGAAGAGTACCTGAAGAAGGATGCCGAGAAAGGCCGGCCCACCAGGCTGCAACCTGGGCATGGTGAGCCACCCGCGGCAGGTCGCGGGACGCTTCAGCCAGACGACGGGCGATGAGGGCGTTGCGGGAAGCCGCTAAGCGATCGTCCTCGGAGGTAATGAACTCGGTGCCATCTTCCATCAGTACACCTCTGTATAAAAAAGAGGCCCGCAGGGGGGACCGGCGGCACTGTGGCGACGAAACCCCAGCGGTCGGACACGCACCCTGCGGGCCAACCGAAGCCGACCCCGGGCCGCCGATCCCGACAAGGGCACATCATGTTCCGACCGCCGAACAAGATCGCAGAGGCCCCTCGCAGTGCCTCCGCATCAGGGTTTCGTCGCAAGCAGAAAATCTCACATTTACTGAAACGATGCAACTGATATAATGTCCTCCAGAGCAGGTGAGACGATGATCAAGGACGACCCAAACGAGGAGACTCCGGAAGAGGAGACCCAGAAGAGAACCCTGCTGCTAGTGGACGACGAGAGGGACTCCCTGGATCCGATGGAGCTTTTGCTGAAGGAGCAGTACAACGTACTCACCGCTCAAAGTGGTGTAGAGGCTCTCGATATACTGAAGAAGAACGACATCGATATCGTGATCGCGGACCAGCGGATGCCCGGCATGACCGGTGTGGAGCTGCTGGTCAAGGTGAAGGAGCTATACCCGGGGATCGTCCGAGTCGTGCTCACCGCGTACACCGACTTCGAGGCGATGATCAAGGCGATCAATGAAGGCAGCGTGTACCGGTACATCATCAAGCCCTGGGACGTGGACGATATGCGCCTGGTGATCAAGCAGGCGCTCGAGTTCAAGGACCTCCGGGCCGCCAAGGGCGAACTGGCCGCGGACCTGGCCGCGGCGCACCAAGCGCTGGCCAAGACGCACGAGGAGCTGACCGAACGGCACAAGGAGCTGATGCGGGCGTACAGTCAGCTGGCCATGGACCGGATCACAGAGGCGATCGAGGAAGAGACGGACGGGGAGGGCGGGGAGGCCTAGCGCGGAGCTGCGGTCGGACGGCGGTCGAGAGAGAACGGCTGGACGATCCGCTGCCCGTCCTCGCGGAAGGTGATGTTCTTGTACCAGTCCTCGAGCCTGATGTACGCCCCGTTGGCCTGAACCCACTCGCGTAGATGCCGGTTGCAGAAGCGGTCCCAGGCGAGCAGCTCCACGCCCCACCCGCGCCGGTGCATCCGCTCCAGGTCGGCAAAAAATCCGACCCCCTCCATGTACCCGGCACCGTCACCGGAGAGCAGCACGGCCACGCCGGGTGGCTCGAGGTCCAGGGCAGCACGGAGCATATGCACTTGCAGACATTGGTCGACCGCCTGCTCCTTGCCGCTGCCCTGGCCCCGCTCGTAGATCTCGGGCTCCACGCCGACGGCCCGCAGATGGTCGAGCACGGGCTCGATGTCGCCGCTGGCCGAGCCCACGCACACGGCCTGCAGCACGTTCCGCTCGGCCGCGGCCAGCCGCACCAGGCTCCGGAACTGGACGCGGACGTCGAACCGAGCCGCCGGGCCCTCGCGCTGCTCGGCCACGTGCTGGGCATTGACGAAGATGTTCGAGAGGTCGATGTAGATGCAGACGGGCGGCGCCATGTTAGAGCACCTCTCAATCCCTATGCCCGTTTTCGGCTTCGCCTTTGAAGTACCTGGCTGCGTTGCGCCTCCTCGGAGTAGCAGGGTTACACCTTCGTCAGCGCGCCTTGCAAGGTCCTCCCCTTGCTTGACGAATTCCGGCCACAAGGACAGAGGGGTGCTCTACAGCTCGATCTCGGCGATCGTAACCTAGGCGAACAGCGCCTCGATCCTGGCACCGAGCCCGGACCAGACCTCGAAAAGACCGCAGCCTTCAGGTTCAGTACCGCAGTCCTTCACATACTGGCAGGGTGAATGGAATACAGAGCCATAAACAGCTCGAGCGACATCCAAGAGACTGATCTCTGAAGCCTGTAAGGCAAGAGAGTATCCGCCTTTGACTCCACGGAAGGACTCGACAAGGCCGGCGCGACGCATTTGAAGCATGATCTGCTCGATGAAGTCCCTGGATACACCTTCAGCACTCGCGAGAGAGCGAACAGAAGCGAAATGGTCGGGCGGAAGGCGTGAGAGCTGGACCAGAACCCGGACGCTGTACTCGAAGGCGGCGGTGATCTTCATGCGAACTGTCCCTCACCGGAATCATAGACCAGGTAACCCGGAACGTCACCATGTGGAGCTGAAGGAAGAGAACCCAGAGGGATTACTTCTTGGGCTTCGGACGGCTGATGGCAGACCTGGGTGGCGCGGCGGTCTTGGGCCTCTTCCTGGACGACTTCTTCGCCGAGGTCTTAGCCTTGGAGGCCTTCTTCTTGACCGGCTTCTTCTTCGGAGCATTCGCCTTGGGCTTCGGCCTCGCAGGCGCGGGTTTATTCTTAGCCGCAGGCTTCTTCTTCACGGGCTTCTTCGGCTTGGCCGGAGCCTTGGCATCGCCGGCGCCGAGCATGGCACGGAGACCCTTCTTGTTCAGCTTGCGCAGGGCCACGAGCGCGGCCTTGTTCTTGCCGCCGGGCTTGGCGCGGCCATACTCCCAGGAGCCGACTGCACTCATGGACACACCGACGATGTCGGCGAGCTTGCCCTGGCTCAGGCCGAGCCGCTTGCGTAGGGCCTTGATCCACCGAGGTCCGATGCGGGACTCGGCAACTTCCTTGCCGGAGGGCAGCTCGAGCTTGGTCGGCTTGACCGCGGCCACGGGCTTGCCGGCGGCCGCGGCCTTCTTCAGCGTGCGGACCTGCTTCTTAAACTCAACGAGCTGCTTGGTCAGCGGCCCGACCGCGAACGCGATCTCCTTGCGGGCCAGACGCGCGATCTCACCACGAAGCGTTGATTCCATCTTTCCCATGTAGGCTCCTCCCGTGAGCTAATGTGCGAAGTTCATACATTGTAGGGCAGAGAGGGGAGTGGTGCAAGTGTGACCTATGTTGGTCAGAAATGACAAACTTGGGGTAGGGGGGGCGCGGCGGTATGTGTGGGGAGGGCACATGCGGGAGAGCAACGCACAACGGAGACAAAGGCAGGGACGGACGGAATAGTCCAACTACTTGAATGATCTATTCGCGGCATTTTTTTCTTCGGGTAAGCCTGGCGCACTACCACCGCCGCTCGCCGCTTATGCGGCGCCTATGCAGTCTGAGGAAACCAGGCGAGAGAGCTTCTTGTAGCCTAGGGGAACGCCAGGTGCGGTGACAGGCTCCGATTCCCCGATACGGCGGGCCATGCCCAGGTTGAGTTTCAGAAGCTGGTCAAGGACATCGCCTCTGGCACGAAAGCCGTACGCCTTGAGCACAGCCTTGTCGAGGGCGACATGGGCATCTCTGAGTGGATTCTTCCCTGGCAGCTCAAGTGTACGGTAAACGGCGCGCAGGCCACCGCTTGTGCTCTCAAGAGAACGATCTCGAACTGCGCGGATCTCGCGCCCGGCCGAGGCGATTGATTCAATTTGACTAGCTGAAGGAGATTGAGGCCAGGGAAAAGTATCGAACACTGTCTTCGGAGTGTACGAGAAATCACTCTTGAGACGACCACCTTTTGCCACGAACCACTGCCAGTGTACATCGGACTGAAGTATTCCGTAACTGTAGTCGTCATCAAAGAGGAACGCTTGGAGTTTATCTCCGGGTCTGATTTTGTTGCTTACGAATACGAATATCGGCCGCTTCGTAACTCTAGAGCATGCGATAAATCTCCCACTAAGGGACTTCAAATACTCTACCATTTCAGCTCGGCTCCATGACAACTGCCACCAACGCTCAACAAACTGCTTGTGGTGGGGCCTTATATTGCCCTCGGCGTCACGACCCTGTTCTGCCTTTCTTTTCCTGTCGTCAAGAACCAAAGTCTCAACTCTGCTAAAAGCAGACTTGAAGCGCTGGCATTCGAGTACATCACGTTGCTGGAAGTCGATGACGAACCTTTCGGGAGTGCCATCACCAGTGACAAGTTCGCGGCCGATGAGATACGGGAAGACAACCTCCGCGGAGTTGCGATCTTTGTCAAGAATGGACTTCTTCTCCTTATGCGTCAGCACGAACCCGCTATGACCAGGGGTGATACCTTGGAAGACGACTTTGGGATGTGTATTGCACGAAAGGACAGCCGCTCCGCTGACGTCGGTTTGGTCAGAGAGCGAGGAATTTATGCGGGTACTGTCACGGAAGGTTAGCTCGTACTCCTTGGCTGCGGGGCCAGTTCCGCGGCGCCTCCGGGCACGGACCCGGGACGGCTCATCAACCTTGGACCAAAGGCGCTTCTTTGCAGGAATGAGTTTACGGCTCTCAGTCTTGACCCAGTTAACAATGGAAACGTGAACATTAGCTTCGCCAGACCAGGGTTGATCGTCAACAGCTTCGATGATGGTCCCTGTGTCTACTATATGGTCGAGTCCTCCAACGCGAGATTGATTGTTACGGATGTTCTGGGTCCCGACGAGACCGGCGCGGCCGACCAGCGGGGCGTCTAAAGTACATTTGGGGAGATGATCATTGGACCGGCGAAGCCAGTAGACACAGTAGTCGGCCATGCCGGGTACCTCGGGATAGAGGGCACGAAGCTCGTTGACGTAGTCTACTCCACGCTCAGGCTTGAGGCGCTTGGCACCGAGGAATGGAGGATTACCAATAATTACGTCAGCCCTAGGCCACGGCGTCCGCTCACCATTCTCGTCAATGAGCGCGTCACAGACGCGGTAATTCTCATTCAAATTATCGAGAGGCAGAGCCTTTTCGACCACGTGGAGCTCGTCGATCGCAAGCTTCCGCGCCAGCATCATGGTGGCCTTGGCCAACTCCACTGCAAAAGGATTGATATCGAGACCGTGGAAGTTGCGAGCTGTGACGAAACCAATAGGCCGCTGCGCATCGTCAATGCTCTTGTAATCCTCCGCCATCCGTTCGTAAATACGCGCTTCAAGGCGCTTCAGTTCCCTGTACGCGATGTAGAGAAAGTTGCCGCTTCCGCAGGCAGGGTCAAGAACGTGGAAACGCTCAATACGGTTAAGCAGTTCTTTTAGTTCGGTGAGCGTGCCCGCTGACTCTATGCGCTTGCTCCAGGGTGTGACAATAGTTGGTCCGACGATCTTCATAATATCGCCAGGCGAGGTGTAGTAGGCACCATAGGCGTGCCGATCATCGGCATTAAGGGACTGCTCGAAGATCGCGCCGAAGATCTCGGGCTGGACGTTTGACCAGTCGAACGCAGAGGCTTCGCGTAATAGTACTAGCTCGTCAGTGTCAACTTCAAGCAAAGCCGGCTCGGCGAAAAGGCCTCCATTGAAGTACGGGACTCCCTTGAAACGACCTCCCTTCGCACCCCCTGGTGTGGCCATCGTGGTAAAGAGACCGCCGATCAAATCGTGTGTGTCCGCCGGCGTCTTGCAGTCTTCGAGTATACGAGCGAAGGCGTAGCGCTCAAGAAGACCGATGTCCTCGGCGAAGAGTGCCATTAGCGACTGGAGAACGAAGCGTTGAGCGAGATCTCGTTCCACTTTCCGCTTCAGAAGACCACGGAAGAGGGTAGAGAGCTTGTCAGCAGCTTCACGGGAGGCAGCCTCGTGATCATTCCCGAAGACTGGCGGTTCCGGTTGCGGAAGCATGAAGGTGAGAGGACCATAATGGTTCGGGAGCTCATCCAGAAGCAACTTGTCAACAGGTACGCCGGGCTGCGTTTCGAAGTCGTAGATCCAGAATTCATCGAAATTACAAAGCACCACGTACCTTGGCCGTCCGGGTGCGAGTTCGATCCAGTAGTCTCGCGCCTGCTGCCAGTGCTTTGTGAGGTTCTCACCACGGCGCTTCATCTCAATGAGAACAATGGGCTTCCAGACCAGATCAGCGTATGAAGGATGCTGCTTGCCGGCCTTTCTTACGCGCTTCTCGAGCACCGCACCGGCCTCGGGAACACCACCGTGACCGAGGGCACGGAAGAAATGATCGAGAAAGATCTGAGCCTGGCCCTTCTCGTCGCCGGTGAGGTTATCCTTCACCCATGAGACGAAAGTACTGAGGCGCTCCTCGAGATCGGCGTTGTTAGACCTGGCCACAGCGACGCCCCCACGAAGAAGTTACAGCGATTGGATTAATGCACGTTTCACACAGAGGCTGCAACAAGCTTTATGATGTGCCGCAGCACGCATGACAAGGCCGAACACCTGTAACTCTAGAATCGGCCTCGCCGTCCAGCTACTCCGAGGCCTCCTCCTCGCCTCGGCAGACCTTCCGATCCCGCACGTGGAGCCGGGCGTTGGCCGGGAAGGCGTCGAGCACCAGGTTCAGCGAGCCGTCGGTGTTGACGAAGGCAATGCCGATCTTGACCCAGCGGTCCGGCTTGCCCGCGGGCGTCTCGACGATCGTGAACACGTCCTTGATCATGGCTGCCATCTCTCTCGCTCCTTCCTGCCCCGGCCCGTCCGGGGGCTTCGCCCAGGCACGAGCCCCCGGCGGGACAGGGGCAAGGGACCGGAGGCCGAGCGAGGCCGAGTACGCTGGACGCACGGGACGCGACAGGTGAGCCCTCAAACATGGTGCGGACCGGCGGCGTCAAATCTGTTGGATCTTCGGTGGAGGCGATTGCACGGGAGTTCTCCGGGCGCATCTCAAGGCACGCTGGCGAATGAATAGCCTTTGACAACCGAATAAGAACGGGTTCATATTTCTTTCGTTGAGTTGGTCGGGGGAGCCCTGATGCCTATCATTGATGAAGCGAAGCTTCAGAAGCTGATTTCGGAGTACTCAGCGGCCCCGGAGCGTTTCGCGTTCTTCACTGGCGCGGGAATGTCTGTCCCGGTATTCCCGCCTTGGTCAAAGCTGCTGCGCGACATGGTAGAGAACTGTCACGCTCAAGGAATACTGCGAGCTGATAGGGATGAACTCCTTGGGTACATTGATTCGGGCTCATATTTCCTCGAAATAGCAAGAACGTGTGCGGAGTCATTCGGGCCGACGCAGTATCGAGGAGTCCTGGAAGACGTCTTCCAAGTGGATTTGGATAGCGCAGTTGTTCCAGAGGCATACCTCAAGTTGTTCGAGCTAAATCCTGGATTGGTTCTGACTACGAATTATGACCGACTGCCTGAAGTGGCAACTGGAGGTCAGTACAACACTTTCACGAATCGGCAGGCGAGTGAGGCTTTACGAGCTATCGAAAAGGGCCGAAGGGTCATCTTCAAACTCCATGGGGACATCGGGGACTCAAAGACGATTGTATTTACAGCGGCCGACTACCAACAAATAGTGCACAACAACACCACGGTCAGTAACTTCATTCGGAGTATTCTCTCGACACGAACGATAGTATTCCTGGGATTCAGCCTGGCAGATCCCCATATAAATCTGGTGCTCGACAACCTGATGGCAATCAATGACGGGCTCCCGATAAACCATTTTGCAGTAGTTGCAGAGCAATCAGCATTCAAAGTCGAGTCTATTGAGAAACGATATGGCCTGACAGTGATTCGCTATCAAGCTTCCGATAATTCTCACCCGGAGGTGCCGGAACTGCTTGATGCACTAAGAGGAGAGACGCCGGCTGAAGGGCGAGAGGAGGAAGGCACACTTACGGACCGGCTGCCCTTACACCTCGAACAGGTCACAGGACACCAAGAGTATATGTTGAACACTCCGAGTGAAGATCACATACACATCTCTATTGTGTCCCGAGCGCAAACGGAGAGCGAAATTCAGAAAGAGATCCTAGCGGTCCTCCGAGGAGCGAGAAGCCCCGATGGGCAAAGGAGTGTGATAACGTTGTTCATTCACGCTCGAACACCACCTATGCCGGATTTCATGGCATTCTATCAGTCGATGTTGATTGTTCGGGTGGAGACAGAGGCCGCGATCGAGTATGCGGTCGGTAGGGTGTCGGGACGGAAGTTCTGGCAGAAGCTGCGATTCTACACACTTCAATACGCAGGATTGGGACATGAGTCCTATGTGCCAGTTGGTTTCCCGTATATTGGAGTCGACTGATGAATGCAGATGCCCTGACGGTTTTGACTCTTGAGGGAGATCAGATCGGACTACAGGAGCTTGATTTCCCTGTGCCCGCCCGGCCGGAAGACGGTGATGGGGACTTATTGTCGATGCAGTGTAAGAAAGCGATTGGTAAGTTCCCAGTCGCGGAATTCTCTCTGCGAGTCACCGACAGGCTCTCATGGCTGAGTGGTCTTCGGAAGGGTGACCGAGTGAGGATCGATTCGCGACCAAATGCCAAGACTAGCCACAAGGTCTTTGTTGGCGAAGCCGTGCGTATTGAGTCTTCAGGCTCAAAGAATGCCGATGGGCGGATAGTCATTGTGGCAGCGAGTCAGTTCATGAGACTTGAAATGCTCCGAGTTGGAACGGAACAGTTGGGGAATACGGACAGTCTCCGCTCGCTGATAAACACGCTCGTCAAACTTGCGGGAATCAACGTGGCAGTATCTGTAGGCGACGATGTCGAGGATACGTGCTCCCTGGGGCCTATAAGGGGTTTTCCCCCCATTGTGTTGCTGCGAGTTCTTGCGCTTCAGAAAGGGCTCGTTATTGAAGTGCCAGTTGGTGATGAGATGATAGTCACTTCTGTTGCAGCAATGGCGAAGAGGTATTTTGGGCCACCGGCAGCCGTATTCGGGGCAGACGATATCCTTGGATGGAAGTTCGAGCATCCCTAGCCACATGGCAGCCAAGTCAGGGACATGCGTCAGGGGCCTCAGTAGACCAACATCGACTAGGACGCGGCAAAGAAAAAAGGGCGGGACCCCCGTCGCCGGAGGCCCCGCCCCGAGGAGGGCTCTGTGCTACTTGTCCTCCTTCTTCTTGCCCTTGGCGCGGCGCTTGGTCTTGGGCTTCGGCTTGCTCTCGCCCTCGGGCTGGGCGTCGCCGTCGACGTTGGCCCGCGGCTCGCGGATGTGCAGCCGGCCGTCCACCGGGTTGCAGTTCAGGACCACGTTCAGGCTGCCGTCCGAGTTCGGGAAGGCCGCGCCGAGCTTGTTCCAGAAGGCCTTGTCCTCGCCCCGGTCCACGATGGTGAAGACGTCGAGGCGCTTGGCCTCGGTCTTCCAGGTGCCCGAGCTGCCGTTCTGCTCCCGGATGTGGAGCCGGCCGTCGAGCGGAATGGCGTTCAGCCGCACGTTGAGGCTGCCGTCCTTGTTGACGAAGGCCGCACCGACCTGCTGCCAGAAGTTCCGGTCCTGGCCCTCGCGCTCGATGACGGTGAAGACGTTGAGGTTCTTGGTAGTCATTTTCTTTCTCCTTTTCTCCCCCCGTCCGCCGGGGGGTTCGCCCAGCCAGACCCCCCGCGCGGGAGGAAAGGGAAAGCAAGCGCAGGGACAGAGACTGAGGACGCTGGGCGCATCGGGCGTGACAGGCGGGGGCCCTGGAGCCTGGCGCGGCCGACTATTGCGACCCGGACCAGTCGGAGGACCAGAGCGCAGCGCCAAAGGAGAGGGAAATGGCGACAAGAACAGAGCAGGACAATTAATCAAGGAGAGTGCAGGGCGAACAGTGAAGGCAGCAGCGCGGTAAGAGATGACGGCAAGACAGCCAGCTAGAGGAAGCCAGCTGCACAAGGCCGGGTACTAGCATCCGGAACGGCAACGAGGAGCTTCAGAGCGCCGCTGACGGATCACATGAAGAGGGGTAGGACAATCAACCCACGAAGGAACAGAACAAGGCCGGGCCGCGGACGGCAGGAGTGGTCAGAACACCAAGGTGGCGGCGAACGGGAGAGCTTGAACGGCGATGCAGCACAGCCGGAGAGCAGGCAGAAGAAGCGCAAGGCAAGGCAGTGGAACAGGAGAGACCGGAGGAGGGGCCTTATACGGGGGAAGGCGCGCGAGGAAGGAGGCGACTAAGGCCGAGGACCTTGACCTGGTGGTACAGGGAGTAGCGCGAGATCCGCAGAGAGGCCGCGACCTCGGGAACCGAGCGAGTTGAACGGAATGCCTCGACGATCAGCCATCGCTTGAATTCGTCGACCGCGTCGTGGAATCCGAGGTCGGATTCACACGTGAAGCTCCTTGGCGAAGATGAAGCATCAAGTGGGTCGCCGTCTGAATATTCGAGGTGGTGAGGCTCGATAAGAGGTTCTCCGGAGAGTATCAGGGAGCGATGTAAGACGTTGCGCAGCTCGCGGATGTTGCCGGGCCAGCGACGGGCAACCAGATCCGAGAGGGCTTCATTAGAAAGGCGAGGCGTGTGGTCTCGACCGAGCTCAACCCCAAGATCCTCGAGAAGGAGCCCGGTAAGGAGCGGGAAATCCATACGCCTCTTGCGGAGCGGCGGAACCGCGATCGTGAGGACGTTGAGGCGGTAGAACAGATCGGACCGGAAAGCACCACGGCGTACATCACGGACGAGATCGCGGTTCGTGGCCGCGACGATACGGGCCTGGGAGTGCAGGACCTTGGTCCCACCGACACGAATGAATGACCGGGTATCGAGGAAGGTGAGCAGCTTGGCTTGCTGAACGAGATCAAGGTCTCCGATCTCGTTTAGCAGGAGGGTACCGCCGTCCGCAACCTCGACGAGGCCGGGCTTCATGCAACCGGCCCCGGTGTATGCACCGGCTTCGTGACCGAACAGCTCCGACTCGGCCAGGCTACCTGGCAAGGCCGCGCAGTTGATGGCCAGGTATGGGCCGTCAGAGCAGAAGGAGCGCTCGTGAATCCATCGAGCCAGATAATCCTTGCCCACGCCGGTCTCGCCGAGCAATAGGACGGGAAAATTGTGAGGACATGCACGCCGGGCCAGGTAGAGAGCCTTGCGCATGCTCGCGGAGCGAGCTGGAATCACGACCGCAGGTCTGGATTCCCGGTCGGTCTCGCTGCCGACGAGACGCATCAGAGTTCCGGGTTGTCGACGCCGCAGACGTAATTATCCGCGGTAGAGGCCTCGAAGCTCGCCAGTCCTTCAGACCAGGTGATCTCGCCAACGAGCCAGTGACAGCCCTTGGCCTCGAGCTCGTGCTCGAGGTCGGCCAGGTGCTCGGGTTCCTCCGGTGGACCGTCGCCGGAGTACAGCCGAACACGAGCCAAAGTGGAACCTCGCCCCCAGTCCTCCTCGTAGGACAGCCAGAGGCGGTATGTGTCATCGCAGGGGAAGTCGTGGACAAGCATCTCGGGCCCGTATCCGCAGTTGTCCTCCTGGCTGAAAAAGGGGTCGTCGAGCGGGTCACCGGGCGTGCAGTAATCGGGAGAGGGATTGCCGCCACGGAAATCCTCCTGTCCAGAGCAAGGACCCGGGAGCTCGTTGCTGGGGTGGCAATCTCCACTCGGGCCATCGGACAGGTCGGCGTACATAGCTCCGGAGCGGATGTAGTGGAGGTCGAGGTTGGCGTCGGGATGGTCCCAGGTGGCCCTGACAGCGATGTGGCTCAGGTAGTCAGAGGCGATCCAGATGCAGAAGTCCTGGTGGCACTCCTGGTCAGAGTCCGGGGACGTGCAGGCCCCGGTCTGGTCGCAGACCTGCAGGCAGACCTGGTAGTGGCCGCGCACGTCGAGAAGAAATGACGGCTGCGGGGCCTCGGACTCGGAGTCGATCGGGGATCCGGCCGATCCGACCTCCGGCTCGAGGCGGGTGTCCGATTCCTCGGGCACGGACTGGAAGTACCAACGGTACGAAAGCTCGGCATCGGGAGCCGAGAGGCAACGTGAGGAGTCGAGGAACACGTGGTCGCCGACCATGTGACGCGACTCCTCCCGGAACACGGTCACGGACGACACGGGCCCGTCCTCGAGGTCGCAGACCTGGTCCCCGAAGCACTCCTCGCCAAAGTACCCGCGCTCGACGCAAACCTTTCGCGAGGAGCAGTCGGGATCACCGCACTCCGTTTGAGACTGGTCACCAGCACAACCGAAAAGGGAGGCCGTGGAGCAGAACAGCATAACCGAGAAGTCACGCATGAGGGCCTCGCCGGCACAGGATACGCCCATGGGATCCCCTACAGTATAGTGCGGGAAGGCCGGAGAGAGGACTCACTTTTCCTGGGGAACCGATCGCAGGGCCAGTATACGGCGGAGAGGCGCTACGAATGAGGCAGAGACGATTGACGCGATGTGGCCGAACAGGCGACGGGTGACACTGTCATGCAGGCGCCCAGCAGTCAGAAGACAGGATAATGCGATACATCAGAAGAAGAGGTGAAACGTCCGGTAATACTGAATCAATATTGGACAACAAACATGGACAGCATGGGGAGCAGGATACGACACAGAGAGCGATGAAGCGAGAACCCACGCCAAGGTAAATAAGTGTATTTTTGTTAATATGTGGATAAAAAAGGAGGGCCTGAGCTCCGGTGAGCAACGGCCCAGAGAGAATTCGCAACAGCGGAAGGCGTCCCGAAAGATAGAGGCGGTGCGACACTTCTCGGGGAAGGGCGCCGCACCGCCATCCGGCAGAAGTGGCTACGAAAGCCGGGAGGGAGCCCGCCGGACAGGTACATTCTACCACATGGAGCCCGCCTGAGGCTGGAATTACAAGGTCTGATGGCCGCTACTCGCCGGACGGCAGGGTCTGGTACCGGGCCAGCCGCTCGAACAGGGTGGACCGTGCGATGCCCAGGCGGCGGGCCGCCTCGGCCCGGTTGCCGCTACAGGCCCGGACCACACCGAGCGTGTGCTCGCGCTGGACCTGGGACAGGGTAAGGCTCGCGCGGGACTTGATCCGGGGCAACTCGATCGCCGAGCAGTCGATCTCGCCGGCTCCAGAGAGCAGAGCGGCTCGCTGAAGCACGTTCTTGAGCTCACGGACGTTGCCGGGCCAGTCGTGGGACCGCAGAAGCTCGATGGCCTCGTCCGAGAGCGGAGCCACGGACTCGAACTCCTCGAGCAGCTGGTCGACCAGGTCGTCGAGGTCACAGAGGCGCTCCCGTAGCGGCGGCAGGACAACCTCGATCACCCGCAGACGGTAGAACAGGTCGGCCCGGAACTTCTCGGCCTCGACCAGCGCGACCAGGTCGCGGTTGGTGGCGGCCACGACCCGCACGTCCACGTGGAAGGAGCCAGCGCCGCCCACGCGCCGAACCTCGCCCGAGTCGAGCACCCGGAGCAGCCGGGGCTGCAGCTCGAGCGGAAGCTCACCGATCTCGTCGAGGAACAGGGTGCCGTTGTCAGCTCGTTCGAAGACGCCGGCGCGGCGGCTCGAAGCCCCGGTGAAGGCGCCACGCTCGTGGCCGAAAAGTTCACTCTCGATCAACGTGGCGGCCATGGCGCCGCAGTTGATGGCAACGAAAGGCGACCGACGCCGCAGTGAGGCCTGGTGCAGGCCCCTCGCCACGAGCTCCTTGCCGGTCCCGGTCTCGCCCGAGACCAGGACCGAGGCGTTGCTGTCGGCCACGCGCTGCAGCAGCGCGAAGACCCAGGCCAGGGCCGGGGCCCGAGTGACCATCCGACCGAAGCGGCTGATCGTGTCGCCGGGAACGTCGATCCGGGTGACGTGCTCGGCCGCGGTGTGAGGTCCGTACTCCATGGCGCTCTCCTTTTCGGCCCTCCGGCCTACCAGGGGTGGACCTCGGGCAGCTCGCCGCGGCCCTGGGCGGTGAGGATGGCGAGGTTGTCGAGCTCGTCGTCGAGCCCCTCGCAGGAGACCGCCAGGCACTCGCCGGCGGCGAAGGCGATGCACTTGCGGCACTTCCGACCGGGCAGGGGGTTGGTGTCGAGGGTGACCTTGGGGTTGCTGTTCAGGAAATCCATCTTGTGCTCCTTTTCGCCCCGTCCCGACCGGGGCTTCACCCAGAGGCAGCCCCGGCCGGTGAAACGGGGAACGGGAGCGAGGGCCCGACCCGGAAGGACAGGCCGCAAGGACGCACGGACCGTGACAGGTGGGTGCGCTGGGAACCTGGCACGGGTCCGGTGCGGACCGGCCCCTGGAGGGTCGAAGGCCCGAGCGGCAGAGCACAGGATTTCCTGGGCAGCGGCCCGGGCTCGTCACCCGGACCAACCCACAGACGGACGAGAAGTGAAAACGTCAGGAGAGCCGAGAGCTACAGCGATCGAGGAAGAGGGGAGAGACGTTCAGGAGACTGTATTTGGAGCCAGCAGCCAGGAGAAGCGGGGACGAGGTCAATGCGGACGGAGGGGTGGGAAGGGATAAGGAAACGGGCAGAGGTGAGAGGATTTGGAATCCCCGAATCGACTTCCGAAAGCACAACGACGACACCGCATTGCGATAACTCCAAGAACCGACCCCGCCAGAAAGCCGCCAGTCGGTCGCCTGTTGGCACTCCAGCCGAGGACGATCGTCAAGCTCGAACAGTGGCGGATCGGAAGCGGCGGAGCGCGAAGGGTAAGCCGTGATCCGCAGCGGCATCGAAGCCGAGCTTGTCCGCATGACTGCGAAGCGCAGTCCGCGGGCCCGGCCGCTACGATCGCTGTGCTCGAGGCTGGGCCCGACCGCGTACGCTTGGCCGACGCCCTGCAGAGGGCAGAGCTATCAGCAGCGGATGCCCTGACCCTGCTCAGCGAGCTGCCCGATGCGGCCGGCCCGGGTGCGGTGTGGCTTGCCCTGGGCATGAGTGAGGACAAGGCATGAGACCTGCGCAGCACACCGAGGCAAGCCCGTGTCCTGTCGCTCGACGTGGAGCGCGACCTGCAGCGGCGCGGCAAACTGCGATGTGCCCGTACCCTACGCGGCCGGCTCGACGTGGTGCACTGGGAGCGTGCCCGGGCCGGACACGGTGCCCAGGCCGCGGGCTCGCGGCTAGCGTGCTCAGAGAGCTTGACCGGCTCGATACACCTGACGCGATGCGTGAGACCCTCGCCGAGTTGCAGGCTATGGAGGGAACGAAGGGGAATCCACTCAGTCGTGCGAGCTATTCAGGCAACATGCGCCTTTGTCTAGGACTAGGCGGTACATTACTACCTCGGAGCAGTACCTCTGCATCACTGGTCGGCGAGGGTTGCGGTTCGGAGCTTCGACTTCTACTCGGGCTTCGTCATCGCCAACGGAAATCAGGCCTAATCGATGCCTGTAGAGTCGCTGGCGATCGACAAGAGGGGCAACCCTCTCCCAGACGGCCTTGCGTCTGCTCACCGAGCCGGGCGGTCCGGGGCCGAAACGGGCCGGTCACCTGTGGCCCGGCCGGCTGGGTGTAGTATCGCGCGGATTCGGGGCTATCGCACCAGCGGCTGCTGAGCGCCCAGGAGTACGACGCGGCCGGCCGGCCCGGTGGACCCAGCGGTTTTCAAGACCCATCCGCACCCTCCCTTCCGCCATTCCCGACGCGTCACGGATTGCGAAACAGCCGCGTTCCGTCTAGCTTTCTTGTCAGCGTTTCCCATCGTGCCCTGTTATCTGCACCTCTCATTCCCAACGGTAGCGTGAACCGCGCGTTCATTCCGATACAACGGACGCGGTCGATCCACTCTCTGGATTTCAACTCGCTGACACCGGCCCGAATCAGGGCATCGTACACCAGTTCGTATTCTTCAAGGAGGCTGGTTGCGAAGGTGATGGGGTCGTCGGAGCCGATGCAGATGTTCACCGGCCGATTCTTGGTATCGTCTTGGTTGTCACCGGGCGTCGGCAACAACCTCGCCATGGGGTGGTTCTCGAGATCCAAGAGGTCTCCGATCAGCAGGTTGCTCGACGGGTTGACCTCGACCGTGACTCCAGTGGTAATCATTCGCTCGCGCAAACCATCCTGAAGCACATCCATGGCGGCGACCTCGCCGTTGTCCACTCGCACAACCTCGATGGCCTGGCCTCTCGCGAACACCGCAGGGTCCGTCAGATAGTAGAATACCATGTCATTGTCGGACAGTCTCTGCACCAGAGGGCCGTCGGGGAACCCGGCCGCACGCAGGTTGTCGACGTCGAACAAGTCCAACCAAAGAACCTCTGGATCCTTTCCTGTCCGCCGGAAGATGGCATCTCCAAGCCGTCCTATCTCGCCTTCAGCGTACGACAAACGACTGCCTGGCGCACGCGCGAAGCTATTCCGGTAACTGAACGGTGTCCCGCGTTTCGTCGGTGAGCGGCACGCCTGCGTTCAGCAACCAGGCGATGATGCCGTGCTGCCTGTCGACGAAATTGATTTGCCCGCGTGGGTTCGACTTAAAGTAGTCCATCGTGACCCGTCGAAGGTTGGAGTACGTTGGCTCCATTGCTGGCCCTCCTAGGCGCGTGGCCTTTCACAATAACCGCGGGGTGCTATCAGTGCAGAACGGCCGAGGCTGATTGTCTCTCCTCCAGCCGACCCCAACGGCGTGGAGATGTTGCGACGAAGCGGAGGCGCTGTCAACGAAAGCGTACCGGAACCCGCCATACCTATCAGGTTGCGTCCGATCCAGGGTCCAAGGACCGGAAGGTCCGGCAGCCCGATCCGGCCGCGCGAGAGCCCGCCTGACGGACGATCGGACCCGGGCGAGGGGGTGGGCAAGGGCTCCGGGCCGGGGCCGCCCTGCGCGCCCTGACCGGTACTGAGACAGCGTGAGACACCCGCCCCTGTTCCCATCCGGTCAGCTGAACACGGGAGCATTGCCGAAGCGATGTAGCAGAGCTAGTAATGTGGCGTATATTCAAATTCAACCCCGGTAGTAGCAGTACGTGCAGTATCCATCCGCCACGCCGTGCAGCTCCACCCAGTACGGCTGGCCGCAGGCCGAGCAGACGTGCTTGCCGCCGTGGCGGAAGCAGCCGCAGGTCCGCCACTCGGACCACGGACGCGGCAGGGGCGGGGGCTCGGGATGGTCCTTGAGAAAGAGCGAGGTCGGCACCTCGCGGCCGTCCGGCGTGACGTACACCCAGGACGCGAATCGGCTCGGGCAACCGTTCTCGAAGATACCGAAGACCCGGAAGGTGCCGAGGCCCTTGCGCTCGACCGGCTCGCCGGCGTCATCGCGAAGCAGGTTGCGATAGTAGGCCGCAGGACCGCCGATCGGGTACTCCCGGCCGTCCGGCGCACGGTACGTCTCGTGCACGGACTTCATCCTACCACCACCCTTCAGCTACCGCACCAGGGTCCGCGCCGGTGGCGTCCACCGCGTCGCCGAGCCGGTCGATCAGGCGCTCCAGGGCATCCTCGAGCTTGCCCTCGAGGAACATCCGGCCGGCGTTGGTGTACAGGTTGTAGCGCAACGACCGGAGCCGCGTGTGCAGCGCGTGGAGCGGGTTCTCGTCGTGAAGAGGCACGGGCTCGAGGAACTCGGGCCACCAGCGGTCCGCGTCGCCGGCCTCCTCGAGGTCCTCAAAGCCGCGCTCGCCGTACTGGCGCTCGTACGCCACCCGGTTGGCTATTGAGCAGGCCCGGATCAGACGCTCGGCCACGTGCTCGGCGACCTGGTCGGCGGAGTGCGGACCGCGCGAGAACTCCGGGGACAGTCGCGCCTCGGCGAATGCTCTGGTCTCCGAGAGCACGGAAGTGAGTAGTCCGGAGCCGTCCGCGTTCAAGGCCTTGACCGCGGCGGCGATCTCGAAGATCTCGTCCTGGTCGAAGAGAATGACTGACATCGTGGTGCCTCCTTTCCGGCCCGACGGCCTACCAGGCGTGGCCGTCGAGCAGCTCGCCGCTGGCCTCGGCCTCCATGATGGAGAAGTTGTCGAGCTCGTCGTCGAGGTCCTCGCAGCTGATGGCGAGGCACTCGCCGCCGGCGCAGGCGATGCAGGTCTTGCAGTCGCGGCCCGGCTTGGGCCTGTTGGGGAGGGTGACCGCGTCGTAGAGGTGCTGGGGAATCATCTCGTGCTCCTTTCCCCCCGCCCGTCGGGGGTTTCACCCAAGGCTGAACCCCGACGGGGAAAGGGGACCGGAGCGGCGGGCCGGCCGAATCGGCAGCCCGCAGGGCGCATCGGGCGTGACAGGCGGGGGCCCTGGAGCCTGGCGCGGCCGACGTGCGACCCGGGCCAGAGAAGACCGAAGACCGCCGCGGCAAGAGCGCGAAGATTCACGGGCACATCTGACGCAGAGGCAGCCGGAAAGGCCGGCCGGAGATGACCACAGTGGAGCAGAGCCTAGCTGCGATGCTCTCTACCGACCATGTACGCCCAGAGGAGCGACCTTGACAGAAAGAGGACAGCGCGAGGCAGCCTGCAGCCGTCAGAGAAGGGCTAACCTGAGAGACCGCGACGGTAGGCATCGACGAGCAGGGCGAAGCAGGCGCGCTCGACACCGGGCATGTACACGGCCCGGCCGGTGCGGATACACTCGTCACGACCCATCGAGCTGACCAGGGCCTGGTGCGCCATCATGAAGTCGGCGGAATCGACCTCGCCGGAAGCCTGGGCCTGGAACTCGGACAACCAATCATCAGCCTGCGTCTCCCGCCCACCCTCTGCTGCAAGTGGCGATCGCACGCCATCTCGGTCCGTGCTCGCTTCTCGCTCCTCGAAGGGTCCAGAGGACCCGTCTGCGTCGCTCGTCGCTGCGCTTGGACCGACCTGACGCACGCTTGCCCCTTTCGCGACGTGGGTTGACGAGAGGCGCAGGCTTGGACGCTCCTCGAGCTCGCCCTGACCGGCACGCAGGCTCTTGTGGACGTCGATCTCCATGTAGGACTCATTCATCGTGTGCTCCCTTCAGTTCCAGAGGACCGAGCCGTCGCCGGCCAGCCCGGCAACGAAAAGCAGATCCGCGGCCTTCTGACGGAGGTAGTCGGCCCGCCGGCCGGCGTGACGCACGGCGCAGCGACCCGGCTTCCTGACGGTCACGGCAGGTCGACCGGCACCGCGGTTCCTGGGCTCGTCCCAGAGGCGCCTGCGGCACCGGGCCGCGAGCTCTCGGCCAGGCATCTTGCCGCTGAGGCTCTCGCCGGCGTCGAGCCCGAGCCACTCGAGCAGATCGCGAGCGTTGGGATCGTCCAGGGTGTAGCGGGTGACGACCTGGTTCCCACGGGCAGTCTCGACGATGAATGTGACGCCCATCAGCAGCTCCCTTCGCGGCGGGACACCACCGCGGTGAAGAGAAGGAGAGGTGCATCTCGCAGAAGGTGCGCGCGAAAGCGTTCTGCCGCGATGCGGCGCTCGAGGTGCTCGAGCCGGCTTTTGTTCGCGATGGCAGGGCGGATAGCGAGATCGAGACGGATGGTGGATGTCGGAATCCAAAGGCACATGAAACGTCTCCTTCCCGCCCGTCCGCCGGGGCTTCACCCGAGGTTGAGCGCCGGCGGGCGGACGGGGGGGAGCGGTAGCCGAGCCTGGACGGAAAGCTGCACGGGTGAGCGCCAGAGTGCAGGAATGTATCCGAGAGGGCACGGTCGAGGCTACGAGTCGGTAGTACAGGGGACACGCTGGCGCTGCGGACGTCTTCATCAACCAGACGAGCCCGAAACAGAAAGGCGAGGCGACTAGCGCACTTCCCAGTGTTCTCGAGTAGTTGAGCCACCCTGGTCGTCACCACCCTGCGTAGCCCTTCCCCCGGAGTCCCCGAGGGTTCTGGAACACCCTGGAACAATCCGCAAACTCGCGGCCGGGGGGACTTGCGCAGAATTCCGATCTATGTGTAGATATACGCCAGGATGCCGTGCACGGGGGCGTCGACCTTGCCAAAGGTCCGATACGAGGGATAGCGGATGAAACCGACCGACTGGAACGTCGTCGTCGCTGGCGCTTGGAATCCGGCCATTCTGACGCCGCATTTCGTCCTGACCTCTTTGTTCCAGGAGGACGAGGGCACCCCGATCGCTGTGGAGGTGGCACTCGACAGGAGCGTCCCTACGAGGATGAGGCACGATGGAATCTTCGTCGTACATGAGCCAGGCCGGCTTACGGTTGCGCCTGAACGGCCCGCTTTCCAGGGACTCTGGAAAGCGGCCGGGATTGCTCAGCGGGCTATTGAAGAGTTGCCCAGGACACCGCTTGTAGCGGCAGGGGTGAACGTTCGATTCAAATTCGACGAGATGCCGCCTGGGCTGACCGAGATGCGGCACTGCAAGCTGATAGATGTTCTGGTTGATGGAGACTACAACATCGAATCTGGTGCGCTCCGCTGCACCGTGAAGCTCGTGCCGGGGGTAATCAACATCGAGTTGACCGAGAATCCCGACGGGTCAGGCCTGCTCGCGCTGAACCACCACCTTGGATCTGCCAATAGGGACGAACTCCTCGGGTGGCTTGGCATGAGCGAGAAAATTGAAGCGGAGGCCAAGCGCCTTACAGAGAGTGTGTTTGGATTCACTCTTGAGCCGGGGGAGGAAGCATGACGAGCACGAACGGTGGCACTCCCAGCACCGACACCTCCAACGCCACGGCGTTTCCCGACGCACAGTATCAAGAGGCCGAGCAGTCAACCGGGCCGGCCGCGAACCTTTCTACTTCGTCTGTGCCTTCGAAGGGACGCTCGATCAAGGGTTCGTCGGATGAGGATAAGCTCGAGTCGATAGTCACCACGCTCGGTATCAGGGATCCGAAGCAGGCGCCACCAGAAACTTCGTAGGCAAGACCGTCTCGGTCAGATGCCATTGCACTGGACATACCAACCGTTCGAACCAGGCTCGGATCTTGAGCAGGGAGATCTGGTTCTCCGCAGCGGTGACCTCGATGCGACACTGAGGAGGGTCCATCCATATTTCAGCGACGCAAGGTACATTGGCTTCCTAGTCACGACGCAGACGTGCGACCTCGTCCGCCGAAGTAACAGCAATCCAAAGGCAAGGCATATAAACATCGCTGCCCTTCGTCCCCTCCGTTCGGTTTTGGATCAACTGCTTTCCGCGGTTTGTCAGCAGGTGTGCATAGGCGTGTACCGAAGTAGCGCCGCGGGCGATGCGAGGCGGTTTCTGGAGCGCCTATTCAACCAGAATGAGCAGGCGCTGGGTCTGTTCTACCTTCACGAAGATAGGAGGGCGGGGGTCGGCGAGTCGTCCGTCGCGTTCCTGCGTGTGAGTATCGCGCTTCGAGCGGAGCACTACGACGACCTCGTGAATGCCAGGTGCGGCCGACTGCGACCAGAATTCCAAGCCAAGCTTGGATGGCTCGTCGGAAACCTGTATGCGCGGCCTGCGGCACCCGACTGGAACAACGACGAGGAATGTGCTCGTCAGTTAGAGGATCTGATACGAGAGCACCTTGAGGAGCAGTCTCCTGAGGCAGGCCCACACTGGGTCGAAGATCGTCTGATCGATGCAGGAATAGAGGCGGGTGTGGATCTCGAGGGTAAGACCTGGCCGCAGATCCGAGAAGGGCTCGAGAACCACCGGCCGGAGGAGATTATCGAGCAGGCCATCCAGCAGGTTGAGAAGGACATCCGCCGGTACTTCGGGCGGCCGGGGTTGAATGAGTGTCCGGAATTCGTCGACGAGTTGGTGAAGAAGGTTGGCAACAGGCTGCGCAACAACGGAGTATTCAAATCTCTGCTCCGGAAGTAGTGAGGCCGGCTATTTTTCGGGCTGCCTCCTCGGGGGGAATGAGATGGAATACGCACGGTACACACGGGTTGACGGGAAAATGTGTGCGGTAGTGCCCGCCCACGCGCTCGGCGTGAAGGAGTTTGTGAAGCCGCTGAACTACGACGTACAGCAGGAGGATGTATTTTCTCTGGTGGTAGTAATGAGCGCCGAGGGATCACGGGCTCCCGTTCTGCTTGGCTTAGGGGCCACATCATCGCGGAGCGCAGTGGCGTCAACCAGTGAGCTGGGCTTTGAGATCGTCGATGACGAAGCCGAGTACTTGGGCTTGGAGCCAGGGCAGAAGGTGAGCGTTGAGCAGATTGATGAGTCGACATTCAGGATCACGCCCGGGTGAACTTGCCGGCCACCGTTCGGAGACACCTGTGCTCCTACGCCTCGAGCACTTCTTCCTGACCGGCTTCATCATTGCGGTCTGCACGGCCGCCTCGATGTGGGTAGGGATCCGCGTTGGTGAGGCGGACTCATGGTGGGAGCATTCCGCATTCGGTCTCATCGTCGGCGGGTGCGTGGCGTGGATGGTCCAGGGAGGGGTGTTCAAGAACCGGCCGCGGTGGCGGCCGACGGAGAGGTTTAGGCGGAGGCAACGGCGTCAGTAGAATATCGACCAGTAGAATGAATGGGGGAACCAATGCACATGATCGAGCTTCGGCTTCCAGATTACTTGGTGGAAAAGATCAAGGATGCTGTGAACCAAGAGAGGGTAGCCACCCCGGGCTATAGTCTCGACGAATTCTACAATTCCGCGCTGACCACAGCACTGAAACGCCGGGGCACTAAGAATGGTGAGTATCTGCTTCAGTTCGAGGCACGTGAGACGCTTTCCGAGATGGTCGAGAGGCAAGCTGCTGCTCGATATTATCCGAACACAGTAGAGGCCTGCCAGGACGAGTTAACCCGTCTCCTCGCGCGACAGAGCGAGCGAGTACCGAGCGAGGGCGCCGAACAGTGATCCGCTGGCCCCTCGAACGCTGGCGAGACCTGACCTGCTTGCTCTAGGCGGTGCTGATCGAACGGGCTGTGTGGGACATGGTGGGAGGACGCTACATCGATGGCCAAGTACACTTTGCGCATATTACATCTCTCAGATCTTCACGCCCGCGCACCAGACGCATCTGACGCGTGGCGTCGGCGACGAGTGCTGGGCAACCCATGGATTGAGAATCTGGAACAGCTTCGTGAATCTGGTGCAATTGACCTGGTGTGCTTCACAGGCGATCTCGCGTTCTCCGGGCACCCAGCGGAATACGACGAGGCCACAGCGTTCATTCGGGGAACCTTGGACGCAGTCGGGCTGGGGGCGGACCGCCTATTCGTTGTGCCAGGCAATCACGACGTCCGACAAGGCGTCCGGAGACCCGCGTGGAACGAGTTGCGCTCGAAGCTCACGACCGAAGATGCACAGTCTCTCTCGCGGTGGATGGCGGGCGGAGGTCCACCTAGAGGCTTCGACCGGGACCTCAGATCGCGGGTCCTCTCTCGCGGCAGACCATTTTGGGACTGGGTTAGAAAACAGATACCAGGACCCGAAGGCTCGTCTAGTCTGTTGCTTCCCAGCGGCAGTCCGCACAAGCGGCTTGGGTATCGCGTCAGTCCGAAGCTTCCAGGGCTACCGTTCCAGGTTCATGTGATCGGCCTCGATACCGCATGGCTTTCTGGAGATGCCGACGATCAAGGCAAGCTCTCACTCACCGATGACCAGATTGGAATGCTAACCACTGATGAGCACGGTCAAGTGGTCGACGGTCTTCGACTGGTACTCTGTCACCATCCACTCGGAGACCTCATTGACGGAAGCCATGCAACGCGCCTTCTGGCGGAAAGTGCGGATCTACTTCTTCGGGGCCATCGGCACGAAGCTGAGGTCGCACTGTTTACCGATCCGGACCGTAAGCTCTGTCAGTTCGCTGCCGGGTGTTTGTACGAACACGACCGGTATCCCAACGGGTGCCAGTTGCTGACGCTGCGACTTGACGAGACGGGAGCGATAGAACGAATAGACGCCTGGTTCCGCTGTTGGTCAGATCGCGGATTCTGGTTCGACGACGACAGCTTGTATCGGGGTAGCAGAGGCGGGCGGTTGATGATCAACTTTGATCCCGACTTACCCCGGTGGAAAGGTGATCCAAGAGTGGCTGACGTGTTTGTCGGCAGAGAGAACGAGCTTGCTGAGCTTCAGCGGGTTCTGGTAGGGACGAGGGACGCTGTACAGGGTGCGGCTGTCTGCTCGCTGGTCGGGATGCCAGGGGTAGGCAAGTCTTACCTGGCCGACCGGTTCGTGCACTTGTTCGGAAGGCAATTCCCTCGTGTTTCGGTTCGGTTGGTTCACGAGGCTGGATGCTCTTTGACTTCTGGCGAAATGGCACAGCGCCTTGCCGATGAGTTCCAATTCCCTGGCGGACCCCGGCTTTGGGACGAACTGCAGAATCATCTTTCTGGCGCGTTGCTTCATATCGAAAATGTGGACGGAGAAACTGTGGCAGCATCTACTGTCGATCTCGTAAATAAATTGCCAGGTTGTACCGCCATTGTTACGGGCCGGTATCGGGGCCTTGATTCTGTACCTGGGTGGTCATGCATTTTCCTGAAGCCGTTCGAGAAGAAGCAAGCTCTTCAGCAGCTTGAGATCGAGTGGAGGGCACCTTGCAACGCACAAGAGCAGAACGACTGCGAAACGCTCGTTAAAACCCTTGACTGCCTGCCACTAGCAATCCGTGTCGTCTCAAGCCATCTACGGATCGAAGGACGTACCATTAGTGGCTGTCTCCAGATGCTGCTGCAGAAGGGGCTGAACCTTGCGCCGGCTGGCATAGACGAGGTTATCCGCGCAGACCGATCCCGCCGAATCCTTGCGACCTCATTCGACCTTTCGTTGGATGAAATTAGTGCAGGTGAGGATGGAGAGAGGCTGCTGCAGGGTCTGTGCGCTCTCGGACACCTCCCGGAAAGTGGTTTCGGCAGAAGTCTGGGGTCAGCGGTCGCTGGCTTGGAAGACAACGCATTCGAAGAACTGATCGCAACAGCTTGGCAGCTTTCGCTTCTGGACCGGGTTTCTGCAGATGAACGCGTTGACGATGCTTGGAAGATCCACCCACTGCTATCTGAATACCTGCGCAACAAGTCCGATGAGAACCTAGTCCAAAAGCGAATTACGGACTGGTTTCTTGCTCGGTTGCCCCAACTTCAGCCAGGCAAGGAAGAGGAGCAGGGCCTTCGGTGGAGTGAGATTCAGCTTGAGTGGGACGCCTTATCGGCCTGGCTCGAGTGTGTACCAGCCCATGCTGTAGAGAGCGTTGCGCATGACGGCTCCCATTTCGCGAAGAGATGCGGGCCCTTTGGAGCCTGGATAACTTTCTATACACGATTCATGGAGGGCGAGACAAACCCGGAGGTTCGTTCCTTTGTGCTTCTTACACTCGCCCAGATCTACATCCTGCAAGATGAGTTCAGAAGTGCGGAAGAGGTCGCCTTGGCCAAAGTCACCCTGGATCGGGATCGTGGTGCCGAAAGGGATGTGGCCTTGGCCATTGGAATTCTGGCTGATGTTAGTAGGTCTCGCGGCGATCCTGGTGAGGCCCTTCGAATAAGGAGTGAGGAAGAACTGCCTGTCTTCAAGAGAATAGGTGATACTCGATCCTGTGTAGGGGCATTAAGCAACATTGCTGACCTCCTGCAATCCCTGGGCGAGTCGGATGAAGCCATCCGGATTTTACGCGACGAAGCGCTTCCATCCTGTGAAGAGATAGGCGACGTTCGAATGCGTGCGATCATCATGGACAGGATCGCCAACATTTTGAAGTCCCGCGGGAAACTGGATGAAGCCATTAGAATACGCCGGGAGGAGGTACTTCCGGTATGCGAGAAGGTGAATGACGTTCGCGCGGTCCTTGTGGTCCGAACGAATTATGCAGACACTCTATTAGCCAGAGGCAGGCCGGATGATGTTGAGGAAGCTCGACTGCTTCTCACGCGAGCTTTCGAGGTTGCAGCAAGGTTGAAGATCCCTGAAGAACAAACGATCAAGGAAATACTCCGCAAAAACGGGTTGACATGATCGGTGGTCGTGACAAAAAGAATCAGGAGACAGATAGGAAGATTGTCGAAACAGAGAGTATGCAATAGCCTGACAGGTAGCAGTAACGCTAGGCAGAGGAGGGGAACATGAGGTGGGAAGAATCCGACCAGACAGGCAGAAGAGTAGCTTCATTCGGGCCATGGTGCGCGCTGGACGAAATAGAATTACGGTTCCCGCAACGCGCAGGGGTATACATCTTCGCTGACGATGACCAAGAGGTTCAGTACATCGGAAAAGCAGGAGCCTACAGGCTGAAAGAAGAAGCAATCGACGCAAGGGACGGAAGATCAAAGGGACTGAATGCATCGCAGGCCAAGTGGCTCGCGACAAATTCAGATGACATAGCGAGATCCCTGGAGACGGATCTCATCGCGAAGTACGATCCTCCGAACAACAAGACCTGAACGGGAACTGGAGGATGAAAGGCCTGCGGTCGCGGAACTCGGCCCGCTTGCCTGGATTCCAGGCCTGCACCGGGCTGAAGTATCCGCAGACGCGGGAGTAGACCTCGGTGCGGGCGCGGCAGCGATTCTTCATCACGCCACCTCCCGCGGGCTCTGGCCGGCAGAACCGGAAACCGCCTCGGCGGTCTCGAGGATGAGACCGACGACTTTCGCCGTTTCGTGAAGGACTCGAAGACAGGCATCGAGGACGGTGAGCTCCTTCTCGGCCGCGTAACGCTCGATGTACGCGTACGCGTTACCGCTGGAGTCCTTGTCAGCGCCCACGATGCGGCGGAGCACCTCGGCGCCGAGCTCGGCCACGATCTCCTGGATCGGATCCTGGCCGGGCTTGAGGCCGCCCCGTACCCGGCTGTGCGAAGCGTGCGTCAACTCGTGGAGGAAGACCTCGGCGTCCGGGCTGCAGAGGATGATCCGCTGCTCGCTGTTGTCGATCATACGCCGCTGGAACCGGCCGAGGAACCGGCCGACGAACGGCTGGGCGCTCACGTCGATGCCCCAGGCCCGGGCCACGTAGAGCAGGGGCAGGTCCGGGACCTTGACGTCCTGGTACTCCAGAGGTTCGCCCTCGGTCTGGCCGGCCGCGAACACGGCCACGGGTGCGAAGCCAACGCAGCGCTGCTCCTCGTCCTCGCCGGCGGCGTCTTCGGACCGGCCCTTGGCCATCATGGGCCGGAGGATGTACGCGGACCGCTCGCCCTTCCTGACGCTGCGACCCGCGGTCTTCCACTGGCGGAAGCCCCGGCAGTCGGCCTCGCCTGTCTGGGCAAAGGCCAGCCAGCGGTTGTTCAGGGTCCAGTTCGCAGCCGGGATCTCCGGCATGGGGAAGGTGGCGGTCGCGCACTTCTCCGCGATCGTGCCGTCTCGGAAGGCCTCGATGACCTTGTTCAACGAGGCTTCGGCTTTCTCCGTGAACCTGTTCGACATAGGAACCTCCCTTTCTGCCCCGGACCGCCCGGGGTCTCACCCGCGGACGGGCCCCGGACGGGGCGGGGGGGGAGGTCAAGGGAGTTGAAGGAAGCGAGAGCCAGGGTCACGGATGGGTGGATCTGGTGGTCGGGGCCGACCTATTTCGAGGAATGAGGAGGTTCGGCTATGGTCGGATCAGGACAAATTGCTAAAAACTGGAATGCGGCGACCCGCGCGTAAGAAGACTAGGAAAGAGCTAACTGTCTCAGGGGTGCAGGCAACTTACGGTTCTCGGAAATCGTCTACCGGAGGCTCCGAGATAACAAATCGAATCTACTCGCACGTCCCGTTTTCATCGTTGCCGGAGATCTCTGCTGTGCCATCCCATCCGCTGGCAACAAGACGTTCTCGCAGCGCTTCGGCCTCACAGGAGGGCAGGTTCTCGTTACGGCGGACACGGAACCAGTCTCCACCAAGGTGGATCAAGCCATCAATTCCGGCAAGACTTGAAAGCTCGATGTTATACTCGATCTCCAGTCCACCGCCGATAGTGAAGAGGTGGTCCAGTCCGTTGAGGCTAGCCAGGTTCGGATTCCCAGCAGACCCCATGACAAAGTAACCCCCAATCGACAGGTTGCCGCCAACAGAGGTGAGATTGCCGAGGCCGGCCAGATCGCTGAAGCCGGTGCCCCAGATGCTGATACCGCCCGGAACGCTGGTCAGACCCTGCAAACCGTCCAGGCTCTCGAGCTGAGAGTTCCCGAAGAACGACAGACTCTCACCACCCAAAGGCCAGAAGCCGGTGCCAATTCCGATGTCTGTGAGGTGGCTCAGCGCCGAGAGGCTGATGAGGCTTTCGTTCTCGAAGAGCAGCACGCCGCCGCCCACACGTTCAAGCCGGTCGAGGCCGTCGAGGCTCGTCAGCGTGGGGGCCTCCCAGATAACGAGGTCGCCGCCGATCGAGCGGATGCACCCGAGTTCGGACAGGTCGATCAGGTCCGTCGCTTCCATGCCTTCGATCACCAGGTTACCGGTGACAACCGAGTACCCGGACAGTGCAACGAGGTCTTCGGCACTCTGCACCACGTGGTCCCCAAACCAGACCCCGGGCCCGCCGGGGCAGGGACAAAGGCCCGCATCGTCGTTGCCCATGATCGTGGTGCTGCCTGTCCAGCCGCCCGCGGCCAGGCGGTCCCGTAACTGCTCGGCCTCGCAGGTCGGCAGGACCGGGTTGCTCGTGATCGATAGCTCCTGACCCAGCGAGGCGAGGCGACCGAGGAAAAGTAGGCTGAGCAGCGCGGCGTTGTCCGAGAGAAACATGTCCCCACCGACCGAGGAGACACGGTGCAGGCCTCTCAGACTGGTCAGGGCGTCGTCGTCCCGGACGACGAGGTCCCCGCCGACCGAGGTCAGGCTCATCAGGCTGGCCAGGCTCAACAGTTTGGCGTTACCCTCGATGCGTAGATCGCCGTCGACCGCGGTCAGGCAATCCAGCCCGTCGAGGGCCGACATGGGAGCGTCGAGGATCGAGAGGTCGCCGGTGATCCCGGTGTGACCGGAAAAGGCCGCGAGGCCCTCGGCGGCGCGGACCTCGAGGTCGCCGTCCCAGATCAGCTCCGCACAGCGACAGGGCCCTTCCTTGTCGTTCCCGCTGATGTCGTAATCGCCGGTCCAGCCCACGGTGCGAAGACGTTCCACCAGCACCCTCGCGTCACAGGTGGAGAGCGCGGTGTTTTCAGAAATCGACAGTTCGGAGCCGGGGTCGATGAGATTTCCGAGGCTGTCGATTCTCGTCAGGGAGGAATTGTCGACGATGGTCAACCGCCAGCCGACCGAGGTCAGGTTCTCGAGGCCAGCCAGGCTGGCCAGCGAGGGGTTGGAGAGGATCAGCAGGCGCTCGTCGACCGAGATGAGGCTCTCAAGGCCCGCGAGGTCACGCAGCGAGTCGTTAAATGCGATATCCAGGGAACCTCTGATCGAGCTGATACGCTCGAGGCCGGCGACGCTCGTCAGCCTGTCGTTCTCCCTGATGTTGATTCCCGCGCCGACCGCACGCAGGCTCCGCAGTCCGGCGAGCGTGGTCAAGACGGTCCCCTCGATTTCCAGCTCCGCGCCTACCTCGATGAGACCCTGCAGTCCTTCCAGGCCGACGAGCTTGGGGTTGGGCAAGGCACTGGAAATGGAATGCCCGATCATCAGGGAATGTCCGATGGTAGTCAGATTCTCAAGGCCAGAGAGACTGGTCAGATCCTCGTTCGACCTGATGAACAGGCTCCCGTCGATCCGGATCAGACTCTCGAGTCCCGACAAATCGGTCAGGTCAGAGTCCTCGATGCGCAGGTTACCGGTGATCGCGGCGCAGCCGGTGAGTGCGGCCACGTCGGAAACGTCGTTGATCACGTAACTGTCGTCGAGAACGCCTCCGGGCTCGCAGAGGGCAGTCGTGTCGGTATCGGAATCCGTGTCAGCATCGGAGTCGGAGTCCGTGTCGGTGTCACTGTCCGAGTCGGAATCAGTATCGGCGTCGCTGTCCGTGTCTACGTCCGAGTCGGTGTCGCCGTCTGCATCTGCGTCTGCGTCTTCGACGTCCTTCTGACAGAGCCCATCGACGCATTTAAAACCATCCGGGCAACTGCCAGGACTGCAGTAGGTGCTTCCTCGGTCCTCTGCGCAGCCCAACAGGTGCAGAGTCGCCATCAGAATCGCGCACAGGGGGGCCTCGAAGGAGAATGTCCTCTCTGGCCTCTTCCGCATCCTGTTCCCTCCCAGACGCCGGCACTGGATGCTTATGGACGAAATTTCCAAACAACCACGTACTGTCGGCCCTGCGCCTTGGGGCCTGAGTATGAAGAGATGACCGCTAGCGCCGAGTCAGAGGCCTCCAGCAGAGCCCCCAACAGTGCTGGAACAGTTACGAGCACGAATACTCCCTGGATATTAGTAGCTCGAAGGGCAGATATTTCGCTGATCAAGGTTCGACCGCGCCCCTGGTTGCGGGTTACGGAGGCCTCGAGAGCAGCGGAGATCGCAACTCGCACGGCGTCTGAATGTCCGCTCAGCCTTCGACCGGCCGCACGGTAGGCACGAGGTCGTCAACGCCCCGGGCCCCGACGAGCATGGGCGAGAGCCAGCGCAGAACAGCCTTGCGCAGCTCCGGGTCGGACCGAGGGCCGATCCAGAAGGTGTGCCAGTGGGCGCGCCGCACGTGGGGCCGGGGCGAGACATGGGCGCCGTCGCCGCCGGCGTTGTCGCCGGCGGTACCCAGGGCCCGGCGCAGGGCTGCACCGACGCGCACGCCCACCTCCCAGGTGGTCGGAGAGTCTGGAGGAAACAGGCGGAGCCCGGCCTTGGTCTTCCTGGGCCGCGGCCGCGGCGGCCGACGGCCACCAGGATCGAGATCTGCGTTCTCGGAGCAGAGGTAGAGCAGGAGCGAGAGCAACGGCTCCACCTGGCGCCGTAGACCGTCCCGGGCCTCGTCGAGCAAGTCCCGGATCTCGCCGAGCGCAGAGGGATCGCGCTCGAGAAGGGCGGGGAAGCGTTGTACCTGCTTCAGCCGCTCACGGTCCGCGGCCTCCAGGGCCTGGAACAGGCCGCTGCCGACCAGGTGGAGCGGCACGGGCCTGAGGAACGGACCATCGGCGGCCTCCTCGTCGAGCAATAGGCGCAGCTCGGTACGTCCGTCGTTGGCGTCGTGCTCGAGGTGGGCGAAGAACCCGCGCACCGGGTCGCCAGCCATGCCAACGAAGTCCGGCGTCTCCACGTACACGCACCACTCGGGCAGGTGATACAGAACGGCCTCTGGCAAGTCGCCAACGATCGGCGTAGCCAGGACCTCGGAGTACAGCTCCGGATCGAAGCGGTAGATCCCCTGGCCGACCCGCCAGGCGGCCAGGGCCGCGAGCTCGGCGATCTTGCCGGCGGAAGGACCGACAGGGACTCGGTCGCCGCCGCCGGAAGCTACAGCGTACGCCGCGGCCATGGGACAGAAGCACCAGTCCGGCCAGCGCGGCAGCCCGCGACCACGATCGGCACGGTACGCATCGTACGCCTTCCAGGCGCCCGGAAACTCCCGGGCCAGGGTGCGAAGATGGGTAAGGGGTCGGGGTACATCGTCCAAGCTATCGAGCTCCATCACCACATCAGGTGACCCTGGGCGCGGCCACCGGCCGCCGATCCAGGGAGAAGGGCTGAACGACGCGCTGATCATCTTCACGGAAGGTGACGTTCTTGTACCAGTCCTCGAGCTTCACATATACCCCGTGAGCCTCCACCCACTCCCGCAGGTAGCGGTTGCAGAAGCGGTCCCAGGCGAGCAGCTCCACGCCCCAGCCGTGCTTGTACATCCGCTCAAGGTCGGCGTAGAACCCGACCCCCTCCATGTACCCGGCGCCGTCGCCGGTGAGCAGCACGGCCACGCCAGGCGGCTCCACGTCGAGAGCGGCCCGGAGCATGTGGACCTGGAGACCCTGGTCCACTGCCTGCTCCTTGCCGCTGCCGTGGCCCCGCTCGTAGATCTCGGGCTCCACACCCACGGCACGCAGATGCTCGAGCACGGGCTCGATGTCGCCGTGGGCCGAGCCAACGCATACGGCCTGCAGAACGTTACGGTCGGCAGCGGCGAGACGGACAAGGCTGCGGAAGTGGATCCGGACGTCGTCGACTGCGGCGAGTCCCTCGCGACGCTCGGCCACCCGACGGGCGTTGAGGAAGATATTGGAAAGATCGAGGTAGATGCAGACGGACGCCATGAAGCCAAAGTGGCACGAGACGGGGCAGGGTGCAAGACAGAGCTGAAGACGGGATTCCCTTCGCCGGCCTGCGGCCGGGGCTCAAGGTTCCCGGTCCCGGGTTCCGGGTTTCTGGGGTTCGGGCACGGAGTAGCTGCAGGCTCTCGCAGGGCTCCGGGTCCTGTCGCCGTCCACCCCCGCGGCGCTCCTGCGATCGCGCTGCGGGGGCCCCCGGACACCGCCACACGAAGAGAGAAAGCACCTATCAGTGCAGCGTCCTGACCGTCTCGCGAAGCATATCCTCGGTGAGCCCGTACCCGACAGGAGCATCGCGCAGGAGGTACACGGCGCGGTCGGGATCGCCGCGGGCGATACGAGCTCGGTTCCGAAGGATCTCATCGGTCGGAGGGTATCCGACGAGCAGCCCCCTGGCCTGGAGGTCGGCGTAGTCCTCACGCTCGGCCTCGAGCTCCTGGTCGGTTACGGGCCAGCCCTCGAAAGGAATCTCGATCGCTTTCTCGGGAACGGGCGTGCCCTTGGGGGCACGCCAGATGTGGCAGGTAGGGTAGCTGTAAGAGTAGTCGACAGTGGCGTAGTACTCCCAGGGAGGAGGAAGCTGGACGCCGGGCTCGGCGACAGCGATGGCGATCTCCACAGGAGGACCACCGCGGGCAACGGAGATCACGGATCCTACTCCTTGCGCTTCTTCACGTCCTCGGTATACCTGCACCTCGGAAAGCCAGTGCAGCCCCAGAACTCACCCCTCCTTCCCTTGCGCTTCTTGAGAGGCATACCGCACTCCGGGCACTTGCGAAAGCGCTTCCTGGTCAGCTCGATCGGCGCGGTCTCACGGCACTCGGGATACCCGCTGCAGCCGAGGAACTTGCCGCTAGTGCCCTTGCGCTCGACCATGACCCGGCCGCAGGCCGGGCAGGTGATGCCTGCCCTGGTTCCTGGTTTCACGATCGGCATGGTGGACCGGCAGTCGGGGTAGTTCGGGCAGCCCCAGAACTCCCTGCTCTTGCCCTTGCGCCGGATCATGGGCGTGCCGCACGCCGGGCACTCAGGTGCATCGGGGTCAAGGCCCGCGGCGCGGGCAGCGGCCTCGTCTCCGGCCGCAGCCTGCTTCCGCACCTCGGCGATCATCTCGCCCCAGGTCTTGGACGCGGCCGCGAGCTGGGGCCGAAACTTGGCGTACCACTCCTTGAGCCAGACGTCCCAGCGCCGCTTGCCGGAGGCGATCTCGTCGAGGACCGACTCCATCTCGGCCGTGTACTCGTGGCTGGTCAGGCTCTCGAGCCCGGCAAGCATGAGCTCGTCGACCTTCATGCCGAGCGGGGTAGGGGCCAGGGACTTGCTCTGGCGCTCGACGTACGCCCGCTTGTACAGGGTGGCGATGGTGGCCGCGTACGTGCTCGGCCGACCGATCCCCAGCTTCTCCATCTGCTTGACCAGGCCGGCCTCGGTGAAGCGGGCTGGGGGCTTGGTCTCCTTGTCCAGGAGGTCCACCTTTTCCACGTCAAGCCGCTGGTCAAGGTGGACGAGAGGTAGCTTCTGCTCGGCGGTGTCGGACTGATCCTTGCCCTCGTCGTCCTCGGGCTTCTCGAGGTAAAGCCAGCTCGGATCCCGGATCTCGGTGCCTCGAGCCGTGAAGTAGATGGAGTCGTCGGCTAAGGTCTTGGGATCCCCGGTCGACGTGGTGACGCGGGTCCTGGCCAGCCTGGCAGGCTTGCACTGGCAGGCCAGGAAGCGGGTACGGATCAGCTCGTACAGCGCCGCCTCGTCGCCAGCGAGCTGCACCGGCTCGAGCGTGGTGGTCCGGATCGCCTCGTGCGCCTCCTGGGCTCCGGCCTTGGAGCGGTACCTGGGAGGCTCGTCAGGCAGACAGTCGGGCATGTGGGCCTCGAGGTACTGCCGGGCCATCCGGACTGCATCATCGGACAGGGCCACCGAGTCGGAGCGATGATACGTGATGTGCCCTCCCTCGAAGAGGGCCTGGGCGAGCTGCATGGTCCTGGCCGGGTCGAAGTTGAGGCGGGCCGAGGCTGCCTGCTGCAGCGTGGAGGTGGTGAAGGGCGGGGGAGGGCGCTTATCAACCTCCTCACGCTTGATGGCGTACACCGAGTGGTCCCACGAGGTGGCGGTCTTGTACAAGAACTGGGCCAGCTTCTCGGTGTCGATCTTCCTGGGATTGCCCTTGAAGTCGGACAGCTCGGCCACAATGCCGTTCTCGTACGTGACCTTGAGCACCCAGTAGGGCTCGGGCTTGAAGCCCAGCCTGGCGCGCTCTCTGGCGCATACAAGGTGCAGGGTGGCGGTCTGGACCCGCCCGGCGGAAAGGCCCTTGCCCAGGGGCTGGAGCAAAGGAGAAACCTGGTAGCCAACGATCCGGTCCAGGACCCTCCGGGCCTGCTGGGCGTCCACGAGGTCCTGGTCGATCGGCACGGGCGCCTTGACCGCGGCCAAGACCGCGGCCTTTGTGATCTCGTGGAATACGATCCGTTGGGCCTTGCTCCCGAGCTTGAGCACCTGGGCTACGTGCCAGCCGATGGCCTCGCCCTCGCGGTCCGGGTCCGGGGCGAGCAGCACCTGGTCGGCCTTAGCGGCCTCGGCCTTGAGACGCTTGACCACGTCGCGCTTCTTGGGGTCGATGACATAGGTCGGCTGCATGGTGTCGATGTCAACGGACAGGTCCTTCTCCGGCAGGTCGCGGAAGTGGCCGACCGTGGCAACGACGCGGTAGTCGGGGCCGAGGTACGAGGCAATCTTCCGGCACTTATTTGGACTCTCTACGACGACGAGATTCATGCTCAGCTCCAGCAGTAGCGGGTATCAGAGATCATGAAGACGCAAAAGTCGGGATCAATCATCAAGGTCCTTGACCGGACGGAAACCTGTACCGTCGGTAATATAATCTGAAGGATGCCAACTTCGGGCCATCGTCCTACCCCCGCTATCCGGGGAACTCGTGTAACTTCCTCCACGGATTACGCGCTGCGGGCCTCGCGGGTCATCAAACCAGGCGCTGCAATCAGATGGGGCATTCTCGTAATTCTCATGGTAATCATCTTCGACCCATTCCGAGACATTACCCGCCATGTCGCATAGTCCGTGCTCAGTGTCACCCTTCGGCCTGGAGCAGACTTCCCACACGCGCTGTAGATTACATCCTGCCGAATCCGGGAATGGGGGCGTGCTACGAATAATTGCGAACTCGCAGGATGATTCTTCCTCACCCCATGGATAGGTCTTGTCCTTACCTCCGCTCCTGGCTGCGTACTCCCACTCAGACTCCGAAGGAAGTCTTCCACCGACCCAAGCGGAGAAAGCTCTCGCCTGTTCCCAGGATACGCAACTCACCGGAAAGTTATAACAGTACGAATCGTAACTACTGCAACCGGACCACTCTATTGCAGTACAGCCGCCCGCATCCACGCAAGCCTGGTACTGGCGGATCGTCACTTCGGTTCTAGCCATCTGAAAGCCTGAGACAACGACCTCGTGCACTGGTTGCTCGTTCTGATGGAAATCATCAGCCTCTGGATTTCCCATCATGTATGTACCGCCCTCGATGGTGACCCACATGATGGTTGAGTCGTAGGTGTCGGTATCCGTGTCGGCGTCGACATCAGCGTCTGAATCCGCGTCAGCGCCCGCACCTTGGCGACTGCACCGAGCGCCAGCGACGGTAAGTGTGACGATACGGATCGACGAACGAGAGTATCCGGGGACGGGATTGGATAGCCACCACGAACCTCCGCGCATAGAGTGAAAGCCCCCGCTACAAGGGCCTTCCGGATCTTGAACTGGCGAAAAGGCATAGTACTCGCTATCGTACCAGTCCAGGCACCACTCCTTCGCATTGCCGGAAAGATCGTGAACGCCAAAGGGCGAGACGCCGAGCGGTCGGCTTCCCACCGGATCGGTGTGCCCCGAACAACCCTCGTAGTAGTTTGCGTGATCACAGTCGATCTCGTTCGTGCCCCAGGGAAAGGCCGCGTAGTCGTCGGAGCTGCTCATAGGACCTCTGGCAGCGTACTCCCACTGAGCCTCGGTAGGTAGACGCCCACCAACCCACTGGCAATAATCACGGACGTCATACCAGCTCGCGTGGGTCAAAGGATGGTTGGGCTTACCAACAGGATCCCAGTCGTCGTAGGGCTCTCTGTGCCCGGTGTCGTCAACGAATGCCTTGTACCGAGCTTGAGTTATCTCGTACTTATCGATGCCGTACGACGATAGATGCACCTCGTGCTGCGGAAGTTCGTCCTCGAAGCAGTCCAAAGAGCCGTTCAGATCATCACGACAGCCCATCCAGAATGTGGCGGCAGGAATCATGATGTACGGTCCGCCACGGCCGTCAGAGGGCTCGCACTCAGGGTACCCCTGCTCATTCTCGCAGCAAGGATCGCCATTAGGGGCGGTGCTCGGATTAACGCAGGTGTCCGTATCAGTATCCGCGTCGGTAACGGTATCAGCATCGGCATCGCTCTCAATAGTTCTCGCGGGACGGAAGCCAAGATGGATGGTGTGGACGGTGGGTAAGTAAGGGGAACGGTACGAAGCGCGCAGGAACAGCCATTTTACGAAGAAGCTGCCGCCGCGAAAGACCCGGTTCGAGGCCCGTGGATCATCAACCCAGGCGCAACCATCGACGGGGGCTCCGGTGTAGTCGGCGTGATAATCGTCCTCCACCCACTCAAACACGTTGCCCGCCATGTCACAAAGGCCTTGGTCCGTGTTGCCTGCGGTCTTCGAGCATACCGACGCCGTGATGTTCTGACCGCAACCCATGCCACTGCCTTCGTCCATCACCGCATAAGCGCAAGTTGCCCGCTGGTCGCCCCAGGGATAACGACGATCCCGGCCGCCGCTACGCGCGGCAAACTCCCACTCCGCTTCAGTGGGCAACCGGCCACCAACCCACTGCGAGAACGCTCGAGCCTGGTTCCAGTCCAGGCAATTCACGGGGTGACTGTCACGGCCGGCTACGTTCCAGTTGCAGCGGGAGTCGGTAGCCGGTTCAGTGCAGACCCCAGCATCCACGCACTTTCGATACTGGGCCACGGTCACCTCGGTCCTGGCCATCTCGAAACCAGGAACCGTGACCTGGTGCACCGGCTGCTCGTTGTCATACGCCTCCAAGTCATCGCTGCCCATCTGAAAGCTGCCGCCGGGGATGCTGACCCATTCGATGTCCTCACCTGGGACATAGGTATCAATCTCCGTATCCGAGACATGCTCGCCCTCGGTATTGGCCTCGTTCTCCGACTCGGTCTCAAGCTCCTGAGCAAGCTCCGCATCAGGTCCATGATCGGCTTCCCGCTCGACATCCAGCTCAGCGTCCAGCTCGCACACGGCTTCTGGTTCCATCTCATGGTCCGTGTCAACGCCTGCATCCGCTTCCAGCGGCACGCAGTAGCCATCGCCATCGATCTCTACGCAGGCCGCGTTCGCCGAGGCACAGTCGATCCAGTCGAGCCAGGAGTTCCGGTAGCACTGCTGGATGACATCGCCGGAGCAGCGGGTCTGGCCGGGACGGCAGGTTTTTCGTTCGGTCTCACACGAACAACCGGCCAACGCCGACGCAGCCGCGTACAGGATAAGCAGCAGGGAGAAGCACTGTTTCACGAAATCCCACTTCCCCCGCGGTCCTTCGCATCGTGGCCAGCACGATCGGCCGGGTCAGCGGGCAGGGCTTCGGCCATCTGACGCTCAACGAACCGCTGGATCTCTTCCTTGCCCGGCAGGGCGAGCTGGTACCTGGAGACGAAGAGCTGGTTGTCCATGCCGGCCAGGGCGTACTCCATCAGGGCCCGGTCCTTCTGGGTGCAGAGCAGGATGCCAACCGGCGGATTGTCGCCGCCGGTACACTCGTTCCGGGCATACCAGCTCACGTAGGTATTGAGCTGGCCCAGATGATCGTGCCGGAACTCGTCCACCTTCAGCTCGATCAGGACGTGGCACTTGAGCACCCGGTGGTAGAAAACCAGGTCCACGAAGTAGTAGGTATCGCCGATGAGGACGCGCTTCTGCCGGGCCTCGAAGCAGAAACCGCGGCCGAGCTCCAGCAGGAAGTCCTGCAGCTTGTCGAGCAGCAGGTCCTCGAGGTCGGACTCGCTCATCACCTCCCTGGACTTCAGCCCCAGGAACTCGAACACGTAGGGATCGCGCACCGCCAGCTCGGGGCGGCTCGCCTCGGCCGCCGACTGCACCAGCTCGGCGAGCTTGTCCTTGTTCTCGGAAAGCCCGGATCGCTCGTAGTAGAGGCTGGCGATCTGGCGCCGCAGCTCTCGCACCGACCAGCCGCCGCGGATGCACTCAACCTCGTAGAACTTGCGCTGGAGCTCCTCATCCAGCTTCAGCAGCTCGGCGAAGTGCGAGAAAGAGAGCCGCTCCACCAGATCCTGGCCCGCGGTAGACGATAGTGGTGACGCTGTCCCCACGAATGGCCCGAGGGCCAGGACGGCCTCGGTGTCAGCAGCAGGCAATTGTGGGGACACTGTCCCCACTATCTGGGGGTATGCGAGATAGAAACGACGATATCTGTATAATTCCCGCCTGTTGCAGTTCGAGAGCCCCTGCCCGCTGAGTACGGATGCCAGTTCTCCCAGCAGATCCTCGCCGTACCGCGCCCGGTCAACTCCGCTACGCTCGTACTCCTCGATGTAGCACCCGATCAGCCAGTTCCGGACCGTCAGAGCCACGTTGACCGCCCGGCCGGCCTGGGCCGCCATCCGCTGGTACACGTCTCCGATGACCACGACGAGCCCGTCGAAGGTAAGCTCGCGGTCCGCGGTGACGGCGCTCGGGACCTTGTCGCTGTCCTCACTCAAGGAAACGACCTCCCGAGCCGCCGCTCGAACTGGGCCCAGACCTCAGCGCAGCCCCGCTCACAGCCGAAGCGGACCCTGGGGGAGTGGTGCGCGACGACCTCCTCGGCGGCGTCGGCGAGGAGGGAACGAAGCGAGTCACTGCTGACCATGTTCGACCTCGTAAGGCTGCTTGACCCCTTCTTTGCAGGCTTCAGAAAAGAGCGCCGCGGCGCGCTTAAGGCCCTCCGGGCCACCCTGACCGTTCCAGAGCATGGCGCCGAGATTGAAACACGCGTGAGCCGAGCCGTGATCGCACAGCTTGTCGAAAACCTCGCGGGCGAGCTTCTGGTCCGGAGGACCGCCGCGCTCCTGGGTCAGCATGACCGCGAGGTTGCCGCAGGCCTCGAGCTCCTGCGACTCGGCCTGGCAGGCCTTGAGATAGAGTTCTCGGGCTCGGGCATCACCCTTGGGGCCGCCGCCGCCACGCTCGAGCAGCACGGCGAGGTTGTGGCAGGCCTTGGCGAAGCCGGCCTGACAGGCGCGGTCGAGCAGCAGGCGCGCTCGCTGGGGGGCGCGGCGCTCGGTGCCGACAGGCGCGGTGAGCCGCTCGGCGAGCCGCGTGCGGCCCTTGGCGCTACCCACGGTGCGGGCCGTCTCGAGACGGCCCAGAGGGCCGGCAGAGGCGGCAGCCGCCGTGGGAGCGGCCGCGAAAGCAGGGGAGGCGAGCAGCAGGAGACTGGATAGCACAAGGACGATGAAGGGCGCGCGTTGAACGGCTGTCAATTTTCACCCCCAGCGCCGGAGCCGGGGTCCGACCTATCATCGCCAGGACTAGTGGGCCAATAGTGTATGATCAGGGCGAGGGCGACAGCAAGCGCGAGGATGAGCAGAGCAGCATCCAGCTGTCGATCGAAAACTGCCTCGACCGTCTCAAGCCATTCATAAGCGTATGAAGCGTCTGACATCAGAAGTAGTAACCCAACTGCACCGGCAGATGCAGGTGCGCGCTCACCCTGTCACCCAACAGCACCGAGACGCGTGCCTCGGCCGCAAGGAAGAAGTAGTCAAGGAACCGCCACTCGAGCCCGAGACCGGCATTGAAGTACGCGTTGGTCATGCGCTCGTCCTCGAGGTCGAGCAGCAGGGCCGACTCGTCCGGGGTGTACAGGTCCACGTTGCTGTGGTTGGAGCTGTACACGCCGACTCCGGCGGCGAGGTACGGCGTGACGTTCCGGCCCCAGATGGTCCAGCGGGTAAAGGCTCCAATGGAGAAGTAGTTGACCTCCTCGTACAGCTTGCCGTGCGCGTCGCCCACGGTAACGCCGCTGTACGAGAGGTCTCCGACGATACCGTTGTAATACCCCTCGAGACCGAGGGCCCAGGCGTCGGAGAGGCCGTACGAGGCGGAGCCGCCCACGGTCCAGCCGGCGCCGAAGTCGGTGCCGTCGCCCCGCGACGGCGGGACCCACCACATGGCGCCACCGGCCTGGAGGCCGAGGCGGATCTCGTTCTCGTCGGCTGAGGCAGGCCCGGCAACAAGAAACACGAGGAGTTGAAGTAGCAAGAGGAAGTATCGGGAGCTGGTCTTCATTGTTGGTCGCCGTCAGGAGTAGAGGGAACCGCCGCTCCGGGTCCTGTCGGCGTCCACCCCCGCATCGCTCCCTTGCGGTCGGCTCTGCGGGGGGCCCCCGGACGCCACCACCCGGAGCGGCGGCGCGATGCAGACGGAAGCCAGCACCGGCCACTGAAGACGGTGACGGTGAGGGCAGCTGTCGATTCTCGAATCATCAGTCTTTGGCCCTACATGTCCGAGAGGTGGCTCTCGCCGGAGTTCAAGGTGTAGCTCGTCGAGTACATGAGGTCCACCCGGTTGGCATCCACGGGATCGGCCACGTTGTAGTCGTCACGCGTGATGCCGTAGTTGAACCAGTTGGTCGCGTGGGAAAACCGAAAGCCGGCCTCCCAGGAGTGGACCATGTTCCACTCGTAATAGTGGTTGCTGCCATCCTGGCGCACCTTGATGTACTTGTCGTCTCCGACGAAGCCGCCACCGCGGAAGCTGTACGAGTACTCGGGGCCGGTCGCACCGTAGGACGGCGGATCAGGCTCCAGATCGATCACGCTGTACCGGTGATAGCTCGATGGGATCTTGGGCAGGGCGAGATACATGGTAACATGGGTATGGCCTGGGATCACGTAGTACCCGCCTGAAGGAGACATCACCGATCCGAAGCGGTCGGTGAAGTACGAGCTCATCGTGAGATCGGCCATGTTGTCCTCGACCGTGCTGGGCAAGTGGCCGGAGATTGAGCTGCAGCCGTTCGCGCACTCGGCATTGAGGCACCAGAGCTGGATCGCCCAGATTCCACCGACAGGACACAGATCAGAAGTGCACAGGTACGCATCGGAGCCCACGCAGGTGGGGTCGCAGTCATTGCAGACGGCCGTGATGGGATCGTTCCGGGCGACTCCGAGCATGCGATGGCCCTTGCGCATGTACACGTGCACGCCGCCACCCCTGAGGTCGGTCGTGGGAAGACGGATGCGGACCGGATAGGAGTTTGGATTGGTGACCTTCAACCGCTGGATGCGGATGCCGTTTGAGTACCCGGACGTTCCGGTGAACAAGGCGTCGTAACCGCTAGCGTTGCAGGTGAGGAAGGGCCTCGACGAGCTACGCGTGCAGGTCTCGGGATCCACGTTGTACAGGCTGTCCGCGGCGCCGGCGTCCCCGGACAGCGGCGTGGAGTCGAACTCCAGTGCCCCGGGGATGATCTGGACGTGGAAGGGGTACTCGGTCTCGAGCACGTTCCCGGACTCGTCGGTGACGCGGATCTTGATCGTGTGGTCGTCGTCAACGTCGCAGGAGGCCAGGTCAGAGGAAAGCGTGTCGCTGGAGATGATGACCTGGTGTGTGGCGCTGGCGGTGGTTCCGGGGACCGTGACCAGGCTGTACGGAAGCTCGGTCCAGTTCTTCTTGACCACGGAGTTGAACTCGTAGCGCATCTCCACGACGAGGTCCTCCTCATCGGACCCGACAGCTCCCAGAGGATCGGAGATGTACAGGTACAGGACAGGCAAGTTGTTGCCGGAGATGTCCGAGGGCTGTGTATAAGAAAGACGCTCGACAAACTTGGGAAGCGCCTGGGTGCCGTCGAAGAAGGCCTCGTTGAGGGTGGAGTACGAAACAGAGTTGGCACAGGCGACGGCACAGCCGAGCCCCCAGCACAGACAGGGGTATTCGTTCCTGTCCGAGGGCCAGACGAAATTAGCAAGATCGGCAAGCGGCAGGCTGCGATCGACCACGATGTCACGTGAGAGCACGGTCTCGTTGCCGGCGATGTCCCGAGCCGTGACCGTGATGGTCCGATTACCCTCGCTCAACACGAGGTACTTGGACCAGGTGCTCCCGGCTATGGCGGCGGTGTAGTTGTTCACCTTGATCGAGGCGAGGCCCGAGGTCGCCTCCACGAAGGTCCCGTGGCAGGCGATGGGGTTGTCGTTGGTGTAGATCCCGTCCGCGGGCGCGATCCAGTTGATCGAGGGTGCGGTGTTGTCGATGACCAGGGTCAGGGTCTTGCTGTACCGGTTGCCGGAACGGTCGGCGGCACGGAAGGTGATCGGGTAGTCCCCGTCCGCCTTGGTCGTGGTGTCGAGATCGAAGTCGAGCTCGAAGCGCGACGAGCTGATCTCGGTCACGCTGGGATTAAGCCCGGCGGGATTGGTGATCGTGACCTCGGAGAGCACGTCGTTGTCCCGAGCCGTGATCTTGACGTTGATGGTCAACCGCACTGGATCGCCGTTGCTGTGCGTGTCGAAGGTAATGGTGGGCCGCACGATGTCCACGGGCAGCGGATCCTGGGCCTGGTCGAAGACCGGGTCCTCGGAGAAGGCGATGGCGTCCAACCAGTCCAGGATGTCCGGGTCGGTGTCGCTCAGGCCGGAGCCGTTGTACGAGCTCTGCAGGAACCACAGCACGCCGCGGCCGAGCATGGAGCGCATGGTGTTGGCATCGAGGTTGAGCGAGCCCAGGGTGAGCTGGGCCCCACCCAGGCCCTTGCCGTCGAGCACGCCGTCGGCCTCGAGGTCCTCGAACACGCCGCGGAGCAGCTGCAGGGCGTTGAAGCTGCCGTAATGGTGGCTGCCGAGGTACGAGAGGCTGGCCAGGAGCAGACCGGCCTTGGCCGGCGCGTCGAACCCGGTGGCCATGACGTTCCGGACATCAAGGGGCACGGTGCGCCGGAGGTCGAAGCCGTACACGGCCTGCAGCCGGGAGTACGCGTCCACGATGGCGTCGTGCTCGGCCTCGCCGCCCACGGTCACGCGGTACCCTGCCAGCAGGGCGGCCAGGGTGGTGAAGGGCGAGATCATCTCGTTGACCAGCTCCTGGGCCACCTGGTGCTCGACCACGGTCAACAGGAAATCCTCGCTCTGCAGCGGGACGGGCAGGTCGTAGTTATTGCGGGCCTCGCCCTTGTACTCGCCCCCGTCGATCCTGAGAACCACCGGGCCCACGTGCGGGCCGACGTCGACCTGGTACGAGCCGTTGGACTCGCTCGGGTCGCCCGAGACCTTGAGGCTCGAGCCGGGAGAACCGCCGGTCCAGTCGAGGACCGCCACGTCGGCCCCGCTCACCGGGCCCTTGAAGATCCGGCCGCCGATCTTGCCGGTGTTCTTGACCGTGTAGTTGACCGTGGTCTCGGTGAAGTTACCGACGTGGTCAACGGCCTTGAAGGTCATGGACTGACCGCCGTCAGAGACCGCGGTGGTGTCGAACACGCTCTCGAACACGCACACGTCGCCGTTGGAGTCGGCCACACCGGCCGGCGAGACCACCTCGATCGAGGCCAGGGCCACGTCGTCCGAGGCGGTGGCATGGACGCCGAGATCGAGGTTGTACTGCTGGCCCTCGCGAGGTGAGGTGATGTTGAGCGGGGGAGGGAAGGTGTCGCGGTTGATGGTGATGGACTCGGTAGTCTGGTTGCCGAGGGTGTCGATAGCCGTGAAGATGAATGTGTTCGCACCCGAGAAGAGATTCACCTCGACATCGAAGCTGGCTCCGTCGACTTCGACGGAAATAACACCAAGGCGAAGATCGGAAACACCAGACGGATCCTCGACAAGGCCAGTGATGTGAATCGTGTCTTCTGAAGTGTACGCCCCGTCTCCAGGTGACAGAAAGGCAAGACTCGGCCCCTCGTTGTCCGCGATGATGCTCACCGCGGACGGGTCTTCCTCGTTCCCGGTTGTGTCCTCGGCGTGCACCGAGAAATCGATCTGACCGTAGGACACGGCCGTGGTGTCGTAGCTGAAGCGAATGCTCCACGGGCTGCCGTCCTGGTCGCAGGGATCGTTGTCCTTGCAGGTCTCCTCCGGAGTAGTGACCTCGAGCACGGCCATCTCGCGGTCGTCCGTGGCGGACACGTCCACGAGCACGGAGCCGCGGTACCGCGCCCCGCTGATCGGGCTGTGCCAGGTCACCTCGGGAGGGTTGTTGTCCACCGGGATGATCGGGTCGTCCGGGAAGATCTCGAGCGTGCTCTCGGCCAGGGTGTCGAGGTACGCGTACATGTCCAGGTTGGCGCTGATGCCGCTCTTGTTCCGCTGCCCGCGCAGGAAATCGAGGATGGCCCTGGGCAGGTCGGTGCGGACCGTGTAGCTGCTCTGGGTGTGGCCCGCGTACACGAACTGACCGGAGGCGCCCCAGCCGTTGAACACGCCCTCGTACCGCAGATCGCGGTTCAGGAAGGTGGAGATCGAGACCGCGGTCACTTCCGTGCCCGGGCTGATGCCGCCGGTCGTGGAGATGTTCACGCCGAGCTGGGACAGGCCGGCCAGGATCAGCCCGTACTTGCTCTGGGACGTGATCCCGCCCACAGGCCCGAGCGAGGGGTTCTTGGGCACCACGGTCTGCACGTCGAAGCCGAAGAAGGTGTTGATGTTGGTCCGGGCCCGCTGCAGGGCGTCGTCAAAGGGCACGGCCACCTCGCAGTACCGCTCGGTCAGGCTGGCGATGAAGGACGTGGCCGGCGATACGATCACGCCGCTGGTGGTGTCCCCGGTCGCGTACTCCACGATCGCGGTCAGCTCGTCCCGGCCCGCGTCGAGCTGCAGCTCGGTGTCCGGCTCGATGGCCTCGGCCACGTAGCTGCCGTTCTTGGCCACGAGCAGGACCGGGCCGGAGAAGCTGCCGATCACCAGGGCGAAGTTGCCCGAGTCCGAGGTGCCGGCCGCCTGGGCCACCTGGTCGCCCCGGGTGCAGCCGGTGAAGTCAAAGGCCTGGACCGTGGCCCCGGATACCACGCCCTTCCAGACCTGGCCGCTGATGAAGCCGGACTTGGTGATGTGGATGGTGATGGTCTTCCTGTGCTGGTTGCCGGAACCGTCCAGGGCCTCGAACACCAGGTCCAGGTCGCCCTCGGCATAGTCGTCGGTCTCGATGGAGGCGGCCAGGACCTCGGCGGCCGGGTCCTGGTCCTCGAGCGGGGCGTCAGCGACCAGCACGATCAGGGACACGATGCCGTTGGTATCCGAGGCCGTGGCCGAGATGTCCACCACGATGCCCTGGGGGTAGCTGTTGCCGTCGGTCGGGCTGGTGACCTCGATCTCGGGCGGCACGCGGTCGAGACGGACCGCGTACGTCTCCCGGGTCTCGTTGCCGAGCTGGTCAGTGGCCACGAACTCGAAGCTGTTCTCGCCGTCCACGAGGGCCAGCGCCGAGGTGGTGAATTCGCCGTTGTCGCCGACCGTGAGATCAGCACCGTCGAGCTTCAAGCTTGCTACACCAGCCGCGTCGGTCACAATGCCCGTGATCGTGAGCGGCGTCTCGTTGGTGCCGGAACCGGACGCGGGCACGAATTCCAGTATTGGACCCGTGTTGTCGACGACAAGGGTGATAGTCCCCTCGCTGGTGTTGCCGATCGTGTCCTCGGCGGACAGGGTGACCACCAGGTCGCCGTCAGCCAGCGCCGTGGTGTCCACGTCGAAGCTGATGCCGTCGAGCGAAAGGTCGTCGTCCGTGGCGCCGGCCGGCGCCACGATCTCGAACTTGGCCACGCCCTTGGGGTCGGCGGCCGAGGCCTCGACCGTGACGGTCCCGGCCACGGCCTCTCCGTCCTCGTGCGACGTGAACTCGATGGCCGGACCCTGCTCGTCCACCGGGATGACCGGGTCGTCCTCGGGGAAGAGGTACGAGTCGTCCTCGGCCAGGTCGTCCACCACGTCGAAGGCGTCCTCCACGGAAACACCGCACGGATTGTCCTGGGAGGCGAGCCAGTCGTTGATGGCCCGCGCCAGGTCGGTCCGCACCGTGTAGCTCGACAGCTCGTAGTTGCCCTGCAACAGCTTCCTCGCGCCCTTCTTGCCGTTGAACACGCCGTCCGAGATGTCGTCCGCGATCTGGTCGGTCAGGGAGATGGCGTTGACCACGGCCCCGGGCGTGAGCCCGGAGTCGAGGGAGATGTTCTCGGCGAGCTGGGACAGGCCCGCGTGGTACAGGGCGTACCTCACCGGCTCGGTGAGCGTGGAGCAGCTCACACCGGCCGAGATGTCAGCGGGCCGGGTACCCAGCAGGTCGATGTCGCCGAAGTGCCTGGAGATGGCTTCCGTAGCCTGGGCCGCGGCGTCGGCGAGGGGCAGGGCGGGATCGTCCAGGGCCATGTACTCCGCGTACTCGGCGGCCCAGGTGGTGAGCGAGGAGACAACGACCGGGCCCTGGTACGACGGGTCGAAGTCGCCGATCAGGGCGGAGAGGTAGTCCCCGCGCTCGAAGTCCACCTCGGTGCCCAGGGCCTCCTCCACGTACGTGCCCGAGTCGACCACGATCAGCAGCGGGCCCACGAAGTCCCCGGTGTCCAGGGTGAAGGCGCCGTCCTCGTCGGTCACGGCCGTGGCCAGGGTAGGGGAGCCCTGGCCCGGGTTCCAGGCCTGGGCCGTGACCGTGGCCCCGGTCACGGCGCCCTTGAAGGCGAAGCCCGAGATGCCGCCCGAGTTGCGCACGGTCACGGTCACGGTCTCGCGCGCCACGTTTCCGGCCGAGTCCGTGGCCCGGAAGGTGAGCGAGGCCTCGCCGTCCTCCACCGCAGTGGTGTCCCACGCGCCCTCGAACACGCCCGCGGCCGCGTCGGTGTCCTGGATGCCGGCGGGCGCCTCGATGACCAGGCCGGCCAGCTCCACGTCGTCCGAGGCCGTGGCCCGAACAGACACGGATCCGGCCACGGTGGAGCCGTCAGCCGGGCTCTCCACGACGATCTCGGGCAGGACCTGGTCCATGGGCCTGGGCGGCTTGTCGAACGGGTACAGCTCGCTAGCGTCCATGGCCATGACGCTCAAGAAGGTCTGCACGTCCTCGGCAGCAAGGCCGGACTGGTCGCGCTCGTTGGACAGCCAGCGCATGCCCGCGGTCGCCAGCTTCAGACGCGTGGTGTAGCTGTCGAGCATGTAGCTGCCCGCGGTCAGGGGGATCCCGTCTCGGGTGCCGTCCCAGACCGCGTCCTCCAGGTCCTGGGCCAGGGCCGTGGACAGAGAGATCGGCGTGATCGACACGCCGGGCGTGACGCCCGAGTCGAGCGAGATGTCCGCGGCGAGCTGGGACAGGCCTGCCAGCACGAGCCCGTACTTGCTCTGGTCCGTGAAGCTGCCCACGTCGCCGGCGGTGAGGTCCTGGGGCAGGGTGGCGTCGAGCGACAAGCCGGAGAGGTGCCCCTCGAGCAGGCCCGTGGCCTTGGCCACGGCCTCGTCGAGCTCGAGGCCCTGGTCCCCGGACACGTACGCCTCGGCCAGGACCCGGGCCCAGTGCGTGGCCGGCGAGACCGTGAGTCCGGTCAGCTCTTGCCCGACGGTGAAGTCGAGCACCAGGGCCGACAGCTCGTGCTGGTCGAGGTGCACGATCCCGCCCGAGGCCTCGTCAGTGAAGCTGCCACCGGTCACTCTGACCAGCAGGTCGCCGCCGGCCGACTCGATGTCGATGCTGAAGGCTCCGGCCGCGTCGGTCTGGCTGGTGCCGACCTGGGTCATGCTCTCAGGGCCGCGGTACCGGTACACCGTGACAGTGGCATCGGCCACGGCGCCCTTCCAGGCCTGGCCGGCCACGATGCCGTGGGCCTTGTTGGCCGGCGGGCGCTCGTCGCCGCAGGACAAGGCCAGCAGCAGCAGGGCTGTCGTAGTAGCTACTCGCTTCAGCATATCTGCTCCCCAGAGAGCTGTGTCCAGCTCTCTCTTTCTGATTGCGCGCGAGGCAGCGCGGGCGGGTATGAGACTACCTGACGGTTTCCAGGGCAAGGATGAAGACGCGAGGTAACGGGGGTACCAGCGCCCGCGTGACCGCGAGAAACGCTGTTCTGCGGTCTCTCAGAGGCTTCATCGCGCCTGTGCGTGCGTCCGTGTCTCGCTCTTGGAAGAGGAGGTGGATTCCAGCGACGGGGTGGGCCGGCCGAATCGAACGGCCGGAGGCCATGGCATCGGGCAGGGCCTCCGAAGGCCGCCGAGCTCGAGGACGCATAAGCGTCCGACGAGGCCTCGGGCGGCCCGCTGCAGCTCGGGGGTTCGGGGGCGCCGGCCCCTGGGTGCAGCGACACCGACGCCGGCCACGCCGGCGGCAAAGGTCCGGATGGGGGTTCGGGGGTGCCGACCCCTGACAGAACGAGACCGGCCGTCTGGGGGCGCTCGCCCCCAGAGATAATGTCAGCGAAGGGAGCCTTCGGGGGTGCGGGGGCGCCGGCCACCGCGTGCAGCGAGTCCAC
>Ga0272442_10000649_pt1 | contig 54725 bp, 59 predicted proteins | sample SSMForm2O_FD_200262 | JGI IMG/M metagenome (GOLD analysis project Ga0272442, IMG submission 200262) | Marine sediment archaeal communities from Little Sippewissett salt marsh, Falmouth, MA, United States - SSM-Form-2O | ecosystem: Environmental > Aquatic > Marine > Wetlands > Sediment ... | reverse complement strand
AACGCCAATATGCCACATGAAGGCCTCCTTTGCCGGGTGATGGGTTTTTACCAACTCTCATTCTACCCGACGGGACCCTTCATGTGGCGGTTATACTAACACAATACGGGTTTTTCGCAATGTATCTTTTTTCCATCCTGCCATGCTGAACTAACGGCAACACGCTCTCGAATACGCGAAGGAAAAGGGTCTGCCCGCTCGTGTTTTCCTTGACAACTACCTATGGCTTCTTGGCCGTTGACCGCAGGTGGGATTTAATGGAGGAAACCGGAAGAATGGATTGGTTCACGTATTTCAAAGACTTTTTCTCCCGGCATACGGATAGACTTGAAGCCTTGTTTGATGCTGCAGGATGCCGTGAGGGTTGGCTGCAAGGAGAATTCTTCATTGACGGGCAAGAGCTGCAAATCAAGACAAACGCAACTCCCAAGAAGTTTGATTTGCTTTGCTCCAACCCACCAATGATTGCTGAGATTAAGATATGTGGAGGAAACTACGCCTCCAAAATGCGAGGATACATTCAAGAAGATGCCGACAAGCTTGCCCGTGCATCTCGAAACTATGAACGATTCCTGCTCCTCGTCGTTGACAATAGACACCCTGATACAGAGCTTGGTTGCTGGCTGACAACTTGCGATTTCGAACACGTTCGCAAAGACGAGCTAAAGCTCTCTGATACTCTCATCATAAGATTGTGGCAGATAATACGCCGACCATAATTCATGTTACATGGGCTTTGCTGGAAACGCTTTCAATATGAGGCTTGACGGCATTGCCACTTCAGCCGGTAATCAAAATCGGTTCCGGCATATTTTCGGTGCAGCCAAGCCGCTGGCGACCAGAAATTTCCAGTGAAAACTAAGGTAAGGATTGTTCGAAGCTGCAAATTGGCCTGCCCCAGGGTGCGACTTCAAGGAGTCTTTTCAAATAGCTTGATATGCCGATGTGCATTTTGAAGTTTGCGCCCGCTGCTGTTTTGGATGGTTGCATCGTCCAGTGTGAATTCCCATTTGCAGAGATCCGTTTTGTTTATGCCCATAAATGAGAATTCTGCTATTTTCTCTGTTTGAGGGGTAATTGCTTCGATGGCATCCTCGTTGCCCAAATACTGCCCATCGCTATTTCTTGCAATGCACGTTATTTTTATGTAAGTGATATCCGCATTGGAGCGGTTTCTTATAGAGACATGAAGGACTGTAGCAATTGAATTCTGTTCTTTGCGTTCTACAAATACAGTAACCTGTGCATCTGTTAAGCCCCAATCGCTTAAGAATTTATTCTTTTGTTCATCCTGAGTTTTCATCCAGTCAATACGAAGTCCCTTCTCTGTTCTAACTAACAAATATGGAACATTTACTTCGTTTCCGCAATCCACTAACACCCTGAGCTCTTCGCCTAATCCCGTTAGAGAAGTCGTGATTGGGTGAATCCTGAAGTAAAAATTCTTGAGTTGCTCCTCTGTCCATCCCTCATACACTTCAGCCATTCGAGGCCGAGCTTTATCTGGATCGAGAACCATAGGAATACGTTCTTGCCACCACTTAACCGTAAAATAGGCCGTGAGCAATTGTTCAGGTGTCCACTCAGAAGGAGGTTCCTTCATCTCTGGCTTGCTACCAGGCGTAGTTTTTTGGCCAGATAGTAAGGTAAGGGCGCGGAGATTCTTCCTGAGCTTCTCATTCTCGATCTGCAAGTCTTCAACTTGCTTCTTCAACCGACTAATTTCCTCGTCATTAGAAGACGAACTATTACAGCCTACGTTGTTTGCCAAGAAGATTATTGTTAAAACAACAACTGCAGCGGCCCAATAAGCTTTTTTCATGCGAGCTTTTCTCCTTCTTCAAGCCAATCCTCCCAAGGTCCGTAGTGCTCGGTTTGCAGCATTTTGATAGATGCCTCCTCGGATGTGTATGTAACTGTGCGTGTTATTGATAGAGAGTTGTAATACTTGTCGCAGGCGATACAGTTGCGCCCGCCGTTTGCGTAGTCCAGCACCAAGCCAGTATCTAAGTCCTCAACCCATGCGTGACTATGTCTATATCGATTTCCATCAGACCGTCTACTTGTAACATACCCGTGAACAAGTCGCAGGTTAGAATTTGCCGCGCGGTCAGACAGAAGATTAAAAGCATCTATGAAGCAAGTTCCTCTTGGCTGCACTGCTTAGACTCCTGACTCATCCTATAACTGACTATTCCGTTTTCTGTATTGGTCTATCAATATAGACTCGCACTGATGATATACGTAGGCGGGAGTTGTCGCAACTTCTTTCTATCATAGAAGGTGACTTGCCCCCAGTCATCGTACCGCCTACAAACTCAGAATTAATTGATTTTCTGCAGGGCAGCGAAGCGTAGCGGAGCGAGACTACAGGATACCTGCAGTCCCGCCGACGGAAGACCTTTACTTTCTTGACGCGGTCAGCTTGTTGCTCTCCTTAATCCTTGCATAGCGGTAGTATATTTCGAGCGTCAGGGCGTTTATGGCCGTCGCATATACGCGGCCGCCGACCATGCCCCATTTTCCGGCGGGGTCCCACGAGCCGTTGGCGCAGCCGCCGATGCGCTGACTGTCGAAAAGAGTCTTCTTCATGGCTGAGTTCCACTTATTCCAGTTGTGGCCTCCGTACTGGAACATGGCGTAGGTAGCATAGTACCAGTAGTACATATCCACCTTGTCGTTTTTCGGCTTGTTCCATTCCGGCAGGCTTGCCATGAGAATGTCCACGCCCTTGAGGACCTTCGGATCGCGTCTGGACTGCCCGCAGAAAATACGGCAGATGACGGAAACGCCGGTCATTGTAGGGAGTTTTTCGAAACGGTCGTTGACACTTCGGATAACCGAGCCGTCGTCGCCCGGGCGCATATAGCCGCACTTGCCAAGCGTATTTGTCGCGCGGTCGAACCAGTTTATCGCGCCGTCGAACATCGCGTCGTCAATCTCGAGGCGCGCCGTCTTGGCCGCCTTGAGCGCGAGCACCATCCACCCGGTGACCGAAGTGTCGTTTTTGCCACTTTTGGCTTCGTATTTCCATCCGAGACCGGGGTTTCTTGCGTTCTTAATATAATCCACCGCTTTCTGGGCGGGCACTTTCAGCCGGTAGTCGCGCGCAATGGCATATGCCTCGCACAAAGCCATGGTGGCTATCGCATGATTGTATATCCAGGACTCGGATTCTCTCGGGCCTATCGAGCCGTCCGCCTGTTGCTGACTCACGAGCCAGTCGAGCCCTCGTTTAACAGTCTTCTTGAAATATCCGACTCGGTGAGTATGACCGTGCCCGAGGAATGCCAGAAGGGCGAGGCTGCTGACCGCGACATCGTACTGGCTCGTGCCTTTACCGTCGCACGCCGGCCCGAGCTTCGCATCGCAGTTCTTGTCGAAACCATCCTGGTCCCATTTGCCATCCTTGTCCTGGTGGAAGTGCAGCCATCTCAGTGCCCTGTCCACGGGATTAACTCCGTCAGGACGTCCATTGTTGTTAGCCCATCTGCCTTTTCCGTATCGTTGACCGTATGCGCCGGCCGCGCCGCCGCCCACGCCGTAAGCATCTACGCAGCTCGTCGAGTCGAGGTTCTTGTTCGAGAGATTGTCGAACGAAGTTCCCTTGGGAATATCCTGGGTAACTTCATACTCTTCCTCCAGTTCCCTGACTGCTTTTTCATCAAGTATCACAGCCTCTATTTCGGGGCCGGTGGTGTCGCTTGAAGGTGCCTCCCAGTCTACAATTTGAGGTATCGGTTTGCTTACGGAGATTAAGACTTGAGGCGGTTGCTTCTTATTTACGATTGTGAAAACAATAAATGCCGCCGCCCAAAGGCAGAGCAGGTGAAACGCACCGGAGACAAGAACCGGCACAGCCTTCTGCATCCACCAGGGTGTTTCCGAAGCAATTACCTGCTCGTAACTGCCATACTCCTCTTCCTCGTAATATTCGTCGGCTTCCATGGGGAACCTCCTTCCAACGTACTCTGCAAAATCCCGCCATTCAGCCAACCTCCATTACAATATTAACATATAATTGCCAAAAAGGCAAGTACAATCTGTAAATAATCACAATATATAATGCGCCGGTAATGCCAGAAGAACTACTTGTAGTAGCGTAAGTACTTATTTGACAAGAGGTTAGGGCTATTTTTAAAGATTGCCAAAAAAGCAACTACGGGGATGTTTGTTTGGAATATATTGAGTATTTGGCCCATGCGTTGCGGTAGGCTTGCAGTAATTTGCGTTTTTCATCAATTTCTCTGGAATATTTGCTGAAATCACCCTTGTTTATTAGCAGGTCGCCGCCTTCTATCGCTGCCGTAAGTCCTTTGCTGAAAAGAACTAACGCAAGCAAGTCCCTCATGCGTCCGTTTTGAATTGTTATTCGTGGAACATCAATGGTTGGATTGACATCTCCGGCAAATACCGCCTGAAAGTATTCGATTTCGGAGAAGAAATCCATGAGCTCTGCAATGCTTGTTTTTCTGCTGATAAAAAGCTTGATATCCTGCAATCCGAAGTCTCCCATGAGCTTGTATTCTTTCGCGTGCCTTGTCGATAGCACTTCGGCTTGCGCGAGTTCTGCACCTGTTTCGGGACTGGCAAGCGCAATCACGCCGTATCGGGCGACCCAGACCGCGTCAAGCTCCCTTGCCGCACGCGACAGGTATTTTTCGGCAGTTTCTCCGCTTTCAGGTTTTGGTATCTTTTCATTTGTTATCTGCATTTCAGGATGAATAAAAACGTTCATATCCAATGTGTCTCGCATGAATGCGATAAGTTTGTCGAGATTCGCGATTTCTTTAATTCTTTGCGGGAGCCGCTTTTTCAGCTTGCCGGTGAGTTTTTGCTGCTCGCTCGAACGCGGATTGTTGCTTATAGTCAGCGGAGCCGACGGCAGTTCGATTTTTTCAAGTATGTCCCGCGCAAGGTGGGCGATTTGCGGGTCGGGCGATTTCGCGGCCTTTTCAATCGCAGGCACGGCAGCAAGTCCCGTTTTACCGAGCTTATCAACCGCCGCCTGCCGCTCGCGGTAATTAACGCTGGCAAGTTTGGCAACGAGTCCTCTGATTTCCGTCATTTGCTCTGCAAGCTCGGGGGCGACTGTTTTCGCGACCTGTCGCTCGACCGCGCGAGTTGCAGTTTCGCGATTCTCTTCGCCCTGCCGCTGGACGGCTGCACAGGACGAAAGCAGCAACGCGGCCGCGAGAATCGTTCTCATGCCTCACTTCCTGCAGGAATCTCCGTCTGTAGAGCAACGGTCTGCTTGTCGGCATTTCTCAGTCTCAGGAAGAGAAGCGCTCCCAGGAGCGAGCAGAAAATGAAGTAAAACACGATTGCCGTCAAGGGCAGGTTGGTGGCTGCATGCTGCGCGCCTATTGGCAGGGTCGCGAGTATCACGACGACGGGGTTGAATACCAGCACGAACCCTTCTTCCGGCGCACCGTGCCAGAGTTCGGAGAGACCGGGCAGGAGTATCAGAATCAGAAGCACGAACGCCACAATCTCCCTGCCTGCGCGCCGCGATACAATCGTCCCGAGTTGAACGAGCAGGCTGTAGAAGAGCGATGCGAGAAGAACGAAGAAGAAACTGACAAGAATGTCCGCCAGCGGCAGCTTGCCGTCAAGTGCCTTCGTCAGGTCGGGCGCACCGGGGAATGTCAGGAAGTATACTCCGAAATATATTCCGAGGCTCACGCCGAAAAGAATCAGAAGATTCACGAAGTAGAGCGAGCGTTCTCCGAATACCGTGTTCCAGAATCCTTTGGTCCCCCGGCGTTTCATAGTCTCATAGCTCCGGGCGGACGGGCTCAGCACGAACGCGAGCACCACGAGAAGCAGGAAAGACAAGGTCAGATAAATGGCCGTGTTCTCGTAGAAGAGCGATATCCTCGTCTCGCTCAGGCCGGGCTGTCTCGCCGATAATACACCTGCAATCACGGTGCAGGAGATAGCGACGAATATCACCGCCTGCAGCTTCGATATGTAGGGAGCTTCGGGGTTGCGTATCCTGCGAACGGCCGCATTCATGGCCCATAGCCCGAAGAAGAAATACATTGCCGAAATTGAGAAAAGCTCCGGGAACGGCGTATTGAAAAACATGAGCTTCAGCGGTTCCGATGCCGCCTGCAGCCGCGAGTACGGCAGGTAGAACGGGCTTATTGCCGAAATCATTTTGAGGGTCTCGCTTGGGCTTTGCCTGAAGATGGCGGCGGTGCTAAGGACAGCGAGAATTATAAGCGTCGTAACAATCGCGCCCGCGTAGCTTCGCGATACGGTGGACGCCAATAGCGCCCACGAATGGAAGAAAAACGCGCCCGCAAAAAGCAGGAGGTACGAATACCCGAAAGTTTCAAGCGACAGCCCGCCTCCGAGGACGCAAAGCACGGCGAAGGGCAGGGTGCAGAGAATCAGGCTGTAATAGAGAAGCGTGCTTCCCATCATCTCGCCTTCCGCAATTTTCCAGGGCGACATGCCCGTAACAAGCTGGAAGTCGAACCTCTTTCGCTCTTTCTCCCTAACCACTGTGCCTGCGACTTTCAGGCTGCCCACTACTATCAGCACGAAAGCCTGTATGGCGAATAGTCCGTGCCAGTAGTTGGCGAGGCTTTCTTCCCACGACATTCCGCGGTAGGAGCCTACCATGTAGGTCAGGAAGAACGCCAGCACCAGTATCAGCAGGTACGATGCGAGAACCATGACCGGCCCCGTCCTGTCGGAACGGAACTGTATCCTGGCGTGCCGTATGATAATGGGATTAATCACACCTCTCCTCCCGAGAAAGAAGCGAGTTTCCCCGATTATAACTCTCGCGATGCATCGTGTCAACGTCACACCGTGAGGCTTTTTCCAATAAAGCATCATAAGCCCGTGGTGATTTCCTGAAATCGCCACATCCGGGGAGTACGGCTTCGACGAAGTCGAAACGTACGGCGGAGATGCATCTCTCCATCCTTATTCCATTCTTGACGAAAGGCGTTTTTCCCATCTGTAATTGAAATCCTTTACGTAGCAACGACTTATGACATATTTTTACAGATATCGACGGGTTTCCTGTCATATTTGAGTGGGAGAATATGCCATCAAATTTAAATATTTCCTTTCCGATGAAGCTCTCGTGGCAAAAGGCTCTTGTTAGATTCATTTTGATCTTTTCCTTTTTCTATTTATTGTCTCTCTATGTTCTCTTTAATTCTCATCCTTCCCTCTGCGGTTAAAAATACCCATAGTCAAACCGCTGGATACAGTACGACTGTAGACACAATCAGACTGTGGTTGATTTCACGGTGGATTTGCATGCGCGCAATGCGTCATCCCCGGCGTGAACGCCGGGGCTTTGGAAGATACAAACTCCTCTATATATATAGACACCGTTTTAGGCACCCGATGAGCATGAAATCTCTAAAAAACTTAAAAAAATATTGCCAGAATTCATAACTCCAATAATAACAACAACTTGTGACGATAAATATTTTACATGAAATCAGAGAGATTAAGAACAATTTGTTGATATGGATTGTCGATGATTCTAAACACAATATAAGCGTTACAATATTCACCAGGAAATGTAATAGTCTCCTACTAAGATATGTTGTAGTATTTTAATAAAGGGGGACTGTTGTTTTGCGGGAGAAGGGAAAACCAGGACTGAATTTTTACTCACGAAAAGGCGCAGCCTTTGATGCTAAAAACGCAAAATGGCTGTTTTTCCCCTGGATTATTATCATGTTTCTCACATTGGGAATATTAAGGTTATTTCTCATTGTCTTCGACTGCAGCTATGAGATTTATCAACTGCTTCACGAATGGAATAGCGAATTCTTATTCGGACTTGATATGACCGGCGCCTTTCAAATGATTAGTCTCCTAATCGGCGCATATATCCTGGCACATTTCGGAGTTTACATTACGGAGCGACACAAGAACAAAAGAGAGTTCTATATCGGAACGGCGTTACATGTATTCGGGCTTGTGATTTGCATACTATATATAATTGCCCATAACATGTACATCACCTGGCTTGAGAGATTGTAGTTATATGGATAAGAATGAAAAAAAAGGTAAAAGAAAGATACTACTCGCAAAATGTGTAATGTGGTTGCTGGTCGTATACCTTGTCGTGATCATTGCTGCTTATGGCTACTGGTGCCAGAGATGCGAGAAATACGAAGCGCCAGTCAGGGAGGTGGAGCAAAGACGAGACAGGCTTTTCTATGTCAGGAGTGAAGGCTGTTTTTATATAGACACTCAATCCGTGAATAATATGCTTCAGAAGAGACTGGAAAAAGAAAAAGTTTCCGGAGTAAACTTGACTGCGAAGGAAGGGATATTAATTGCGGATGGACATCTGGACTTCAAACCAATCTTGGAAATACTCGGATTTGCGCTAAACAATGGAGTCACCAAGGCTACATTTGAGTCTGGCTTCTTTCCGCCGCATTATAAGACACTGGCAGTTTCGCTTGTCATAAAAGACAATACCGATATTATTGTAGAAGGTTTGAAAGGTGTTGTAGTTGAAATATCAGAGGATTCTACAACTATTGATAAAAAGGTATTCTCTGGTGATGATTTATGGCACCTTGACAAAACTTCAAATGATATCAGGGAATTCTTGAAATCGAGAGATTATAAGATCGTGGTGCTGAGAATCCACGATTCTTTTAATCTCTGGAGTTTTTCACCTATGGTTGGTATTCTTAATGAATTGGGAATTGAAGCATGCCTCGAAGTGTCGGAATAATATTTTAAGTATTGCATTAGCAAATCAAGAACTTCCATATACTATTAGTAGTCTAATTAGAAAATGATTTTTCAAATCTTGACAGGGAGACTGTTATGAGGAAGGCGTTAATAACAACGGCGGTAGCAGTAGTGATATGTATTTTCACAATCAATGTACTTTATGGCGGCAAGGAAGAAGCAGAGCTGAATACGAAGAAAGCTGCCGAATCAGTCAACGCTTTCGGGCTCGACCTCTACGGCAAAATAAAGAACCAGGGCGGGAACCTTTTCCTTTCGCCTTCGAGTATCTCGTCTGCGCTGGGAATGGCTTACGCCGGTGCGAAGGGCAAGACTGCCGAAGAAATGAAAAAAGTGCTTCACTTCGACCTTGCAGATGAGCAACTGCACCCGGCTATGGGGAAGCTTTCCGAGTTGCTGACTCACAAGGAGGCTGGCAGCAAGGTCAGTATTGCTAACGCGCTCTGGGGACAGGACGGGTTGGAGTGGCTTGACAGCTTCCTTGCGCTGACGAACAAATGTTACGGAGCAGGGTTGAACCTTGTTGATTTCAAGAATGCGACAGAGGATGCGAGGCAGGAAATCAACAAATGGGTCGAGGAAAAGACAAACAACAAGATAAAAGACCTCATCCAGCCCGGTGTCCTCGATGTGGAAACGAAGCTGGTTCTGACAAACGCGATACATTTCAAAGGCACGTGGAAAAACCAGTTCAAAACGAGAAGGACGCGCAAAGTCAAGTTCCACCTCGATAAGAACAGAGGCATAGAGGCGGAGCTGATGCACATGTATGATGAAAAATTCAAGTACATGAAAGGTGCGGACTTCCAGGGGCTGGAGCTGCTGTACGCGGGCGACAAGCTTTCCATGGTCATTTTCCTTCCCAATAAGATGGACGGGCTGGCAAAGTTGGAGAAGGAATGTACGGTTGAAAATCTGGACAAATGGATTTCTCAAATGAAATCGGCGAAGATTGACAGGCTCGGAATTCCGAAGTTCAAGATGATCTGCGAGTTCAGCCTTTCGGACACGCTTGCCGAATTGGGGATGCCGACTGCATTTACCGAAAATGCGGATTTCTCCGGAATGAGGGCAAAAAATGATATTCTAATATCAGCCGTGGTTCACAAGGCGTTCGTGGATGTAAACGAGGAAGGAACCGAGGCCGCCGCCGCTACGGGGGTTATTATGAAAGCGAAAGAGGAAGCGCGTCAGCAGACGATTTTTTATGCAGACCATCCGTTCCTGTTCCTGATACGTGACGTCAAAACGGGCGCGATACTGTTTATGGGTCGACTTGCAAATCCGGAGTTATAGAAGGAACCTCGCGTTCTGTAGACTGTCGAGTCCTTATTGATTCTTCAATAGTTCAAGGAATTTTTTGATTTCGTCGATTTCGGGTCCGTCGGGGAACTTCGCGGCGTATTCGTTCGCGTAACCGAGAGCTTCTGCGTACTTGCCGAGCTTGTGGTTCGCAATAACAAGGCAGACATAGGTGGAGGGCAGGGCGTTTCCGGATTTGACCGCTTTCGAGGCGATTTCTACCGCCTTGTCCACGTTGTCAAGCTCGAGATGCGCGGTCGCGAGATGCGAATATACTTCCGGTATGTCGATTGATTCGAGACTCAGATTGCCGTAGGCTTCAATCAGCTCGGGATAACGTTTCTTGATAAATAGAATCGAGCCGAGCATGAAAGAGGCGAAAGTATAGTTCGGATTAATTGCAAGCGCTTCCTGCAGGTGGGTTATCGCCTCTTCGAACTGTTCCGATTCCATGAGAATTGTGGCAAGCTGCACCCTGATGTCCGGGTATCGCGGGGCGAGTTCGACCGCTTTTCTTATCTGCTCTTCCGCCAGTTTTATCTCTCCTTCGGAGCCGTACTGGAACGCGAGATTGACATGGGACGATATGTCGCCCGGGTCGAAATGCAGCGCACGCTTGAAGTGCAGCTTCGCCTCTTCGCCGTATTCGCGGGAGACTGCAACGAGACCGAGCCCATTTTCGATTGTGGAAGAATCCGGCTCGACGGCGCGGGCCTTCTCGAACATCGATTCGGCGTCGTCGAACTTGCCTTCCGAGGCGAGCATTTCCGCAGCGTTTATGTAGACTTTCACCGTATTCGGATTCATGTCGAGGGTGCTTTTAAGCTTTTCTGCAGCCTGTTTAGAGAGCTTGATTCTGCCTTTTTTATAAATCTGGCAGGTGTCATAAAGGGCGATAAACGCGGTGCCGAGCGAGGCGGCTTTTTCGAAGGATGCGGCCGCTTCGTCGGGTGAACCTTCAAGCAGGGCGAGACCGAGGTAGTGGTGTGCGGCAGGATTGTTCGGTTTTTTATCGCATGCCTTCCGAAGGATTTCGACTGCGCTGCCGGAGTCGGACAGCCATGTCAGGAGCTTTCCGCAAACGACGAGCGTGGAAAAAGCGCCTTGAGATTGTTCGGCCAGTTCCTTCGCTCCTTCTGCAGCATCGCTCGTCTTGCCGGTCGCAGCCATGGCGTAGAGCCTGTTTACTTTGGCCTCGGCATAGTAGGGATTGATGGAGAGCGCATTCTCGAAATATGCCAGGGCAGTGTCGTGGAGGCGTTCGACAGACTGCAAAAGCCCCATCAGGTTCAAGAGGTCGGGATATTCGGGATGCAGTTTGATTTCGTTTTCGATGTTGTTTTTCAATTTTTCAAGAGTCGTCATGTTTAGTTTCCCTGATAAAACCGGCCCGTTTGGCCATGTCGTCGCTTCTTTTCTTGTCTTCCTCGGCCGCTTGTTTCCGATGTGCCAATGATATGAATTTGCCCGCTTCTTTTTTCCATTCCTCGAAGCGATAGGTGATTCTTTTAACGCCTTTTATCCTGCCTATCGCCGCGTCGATTGCCGCCATCATGTCTTCGTTGATTTCTATATCGGAGCTTACTGCAGGCAGTTTGCGGACGTGTCCGCCGAGATAGACGTTGCCTTTTATAGTGACGACGGAAAGCTGGGATGTGTCGAGCCAGTGCCTTGCAAATATTCCGCGAACGCGCGAATTGATTTGAAAATCGCTGACCGCCAAACCCTTCCCCCTATTGAATAGTTACATATTTGCTTCAATTAAGACTACATTAAACGACGGACACGTGTCAAGACAAATAGCGTTTGAGGCACGTCGCCGATTGGCTATTGCGATTTTGAATCGTGATATGCTTCATTGTGCATGGCGGCTTTTTCGTAGTCTCCGATTTTTTCATAAAGGCGTGCGAGCGTGTAATGGGCTTCGGAATAGTCGGGTTTGAGTTTGACGGAGGTCTTCATGGATTCGATTGCTTTTTCGCATTGCCCGCGCCGGGCGTAAATCATGCCAAGCTCGTAGTGGGCCCCGGCAGAGCCTGGTGAAAGCTCTATGATAAGCTCGAACTCTTTCTGCGCGTCTTCAAGCTTGTTTTCTATCAGGTATCCTCTACCGAGCATGTAGTGAGGCGCGGGGTCTTCCGGGTTCTCGCGGGACTCTCGCATTGCCTTTGACATGTTTTTTCGAAGAGCCTGGTCGTATGTAAGATTGTGGTCTATCGATATGATACTGGCGGTAGTGCGTTCGCTGGTCTGCATGCAGCCTGCAAGAACCAGGGACAAAGCAAGCGGTAAAATATATCTATTCTTCGCTGAAAACGTAATCATTCAATAAAGGGGAAGAAGCAACTACCATCTGAACCGGCTCGCCGAGAGCCCGGTAGGAATGCGGCTTGTTGCTGCGCACGGAGAATAACTCGCCTTTTCGTACAATCCTGGTATTGAAGTCTATGGTGATTTCGAGCTCGCCTTTGAGGATAAAGGTAATCTGCTCATGGATATGCTTATGCTCGGGCAGCACGCTGCCGGGCTCCATGTCGAGTATTGCGAGGCATGTGGAGTGCAGATAGAAAGGCCTGACAGTAATGCCGTCGGCCACACACTGTTTTTCGCATGCTTGAGCGCTGCTGAAATCGAGAAAGTTTCTTTTTAGATTTCCGATACGGGAGCCTTTTTGACGTTCTGAGCCTGGAGGCCCTTGTTTCCTTCAGTAACGTCGTATTCGACGACGTCGCCCTTTTCAAGAGTTTTATAACCGTCGGAAGCGATATTCGAGTAGTGGACGAAAATGTCCTCGCCGCCGTCGTTTTCGATAAAGCCGTAGCCTTTCTTGTTGTCGAACCATTTTACTCTACCAGTGGGCATACTTCGTTCCCTTTCTAAACAACGCTCCAAAACCAGTGCTTTTATCAGGAACCAGCCGTCTTGCCGCATGAGCATTTCGGCCCGCTCCAAACCTCCAACGTAGTTAGTTTCTATCCCTGTTATGTCCGCCAGGCCTGCGGTCCCGGTCTCCTCCGCCGCGCCTGTCGCCGCCGCGTGAGCCGCCGGAACTTCTTCTTTGCCCCGAGCGCCTGTCGGAACCGCCGCTGCGCTCGGACGAAGCCGGGTCGTACCCGGGAAGAGTGGCCCTGTGGCTGAGGCGGATTCTGTTCTGGTCGTCTATCGAGAGGACCTTGACTTCTATGGAATCGCCTACTTTCAGGACATCCGCGATGTTTGATACATAGTCGTTCGAAAACTCGGAGACGTGCAGCAAGCCATCCTTGCCTTTGAAAATTTCCACGAAAGCGCCGAAATCACGGATAGAAACGACCTTGCCGTTATATATTTTGTTCACTTCGGCATCCTGCGTGAGAGCTTCGACTTCTTCTTTCGCAGCCATCAAGTTTTCGCTGTCCATTCCGGATATGGTTACTTTGCCGTCTTCCTCGATTTCGATGTTTGTTTCCGTTCTTTCCTGGATGCCTTTGACCGTCTTGCCCTGTGGGCCGATAAGCAGGCCTATCTTGTCGGGGTCGATAACAACCTGGACGAGTTTCGGCGCATAAGGCGAAAGATTTTCGCGAGGAGCAGAGAGACCGCTTTTTGAAAGCATTTCCCTGAGGATATGGTTGAGTCCATCGCGAGCCTGAAGAAGGGCCTTTTCGACGATTTCTTCGCTTATGCCATTCACCTTGATGTCCATCTGAAGGGCGGTTACGCCGTTCTGGGTTCCCGCCACCTTGAAATCCATGTCGCCGTAATGGTCTTCTGCGCCGGATATGTCGGAAAGCACCACGAACTCGGAATCCTTCACGCAAAGGCCCATGGCTATTCCGGCAACCGGTTGTTTAATGGGGACGCCGGCATCCATAAGCGAAAGCGTGCCTCCCGCGACCGTGGCCATTGAAGATGAGCCGTTCGATTCCATGACTTCGCTTACGATTCTTATCGTGTATGGAAAATCTTCCGAAATCGGGAGAACGGGCGAAAGAGCCTTTTCAGCAAGCGCGCCATGCCCGATTTCTCTGCGCTTGGGGCCGCGAGCAGGCCATGTTTCGCCAACGCTGAAAGACGGGAAGTTATAATGAAGCATGAACTTCTGGTGGAACTCGGGTACGAGACCTTCGACGAGCTGCGCGTCTCCCACGGTGCCCAGAGTTACGATTGAGAGAGCCTGGGTTTCTCCACGGGTAAAGAGAGCGCTGCCGTGCGTGCGAGGAAGAAGGCCGACGCTTACGTCGATGTTCCTGACCTCATCCCTGGAGCGACCGTCAACGCGCGTTCCCTCGAAAATATGCTCGCGCACCGCTTCGCGCTCTATAACGGTGAACGCCATAGAGAGTTTCTTGGCGAGGTCCTGGTCCTCTTCGGGATTAAGCTCATTCCCGATTTTTTCACGAAGAATAGAGAGTTTCTTTTTTCGTTCGAGCTTTGTGCCCGTGCTCGCGTCCTTTATCTCCGCGTAATGGCTCGAACGCAGCTTGTCGCTTAATTCCTGGTCGGGGGAAGAATATTCGAATTTGATATCGCTGGCATCTTCGCGAGGGGTCAGTTGCTCCTGCAGCTCGACAAGTTCCTTGAGGGCATTGTGCCCGAAGAATATTGCTTCCTTAATAATGCTGTCGGGAACCTCGCTGGCCACCGCTTCCACCATTACGATGTCTTCTTTTGTGCCGACTACCACGAGGTTCAGTTCCGAGACTTCAAGCTGGCTGTAGGTGGGATTTATGACAAACTCGGTTCCTATCTTGCCTACTCTCACGGCGGCGAGCGGTTTGTTGAAAGGTCCGCCTGCAAGCATCAATGCAGCCGATGCGGCAGTTACTGCGAGGACATCCGGCTCGTTTTCCTCATCCGCGCTCAGGACAAGAGCGGTAATAACAACTTCGTTGGTAAGCCCGTCCGGGAACATAGGCCTTATGGGCCTGTCGATAAGACGACAGGTAAGTATTTCCTTTGTGGTGGGCCTTCCTTCGCGTTTGAAAAAGCCTCCCGGAAATTTGCCTGCGGCGTACGTTTTTTCCCTATATTCGACGGAAAGAGGGAAGAAGTCAATGCCCGTCCTCGGCGCTCCATAAACGGCTGCTGCCATTACGACCGTGTCTCCGCAACGCACCGTGACCGCTCCGCTGGCCTGCTTGGCCATGTGACCAGTTTCTATAATAAATGATTTGCCTGCAAATTCTTTTTCGATTTTTTGATGCAAAACGAACTCCTCTGATTTGGAGAGCCTGACTAAAAACGTATCTCAAAATTGAAGATATCACGTTGCGGCAGGTTCATTAAACTACCTGCGAAGTCCAAGCTGCTGAATAACAGACTGGTATCGCCCGGGATCTTTCTTGTTGAGATACTTCAATAAAGTGTTGCGCCTGTTAACCAGAACCAGAAGCCCCCTTCGCGAGGCATGGTCTTTCTTGTGGCTCTGAAGGTGAGCGGTTATTTGATTAATCCGCTTAGTCAAAAGCGCCACTTGCACTTCGGGACTTCCCGTGTCGCTTTCATGCAATCGATATTGCCCAATAATTTCATTCTTCACTACACTACTCATACCAAAGCTTCTCCAGATGCAAGTAAGATTTCAACACTTGCCTAATACGTTCGGTAAATTGTATCTGCAAATTTGTTGATTGCAACACCTAATGGCAATTTTTCTACAATGTGTTTTCAATGTTCGGGTCTATGTAAAAATCAAATCGCAAGTGACCGCTGTTATTCCGGCTGTTCCTTGCTGCAGGCGCTTTTTTTGTCGAGATAACTCTGCAGTATAAGCTGGGCTGCTACTCTGTCGAGCTTTTTTTTTCTGACCCTGGAGCTTTCACCGAGAGCCGCAAGCGCCTTGTCGGCCATCATGGTGGTCAGTCTCTCATCTTCTTCAATCACGGGAACGTCCAGGGAATCTCGCAATTTCACGATAAATTCAAGGACTTTTTCGCCCGACTTTCCGAGGCTTCCATCCATGCTCCAGGGCAAACCCACAACCACTTCCTCGACCTGCTTGTCTGCAACGATGTCCGCAATTGCACGAGTAAGTTCTTCTTCGGTGCCCATTTGAATTGTCGGAAGCGGCTGCGCAATAATTCCAAGCGGGTCGCTTATCGCACATCCCACGCGTTTGGTTCCGTAGTCGATTCCAAGTACTCTCAATACCACGTCCGTATTTATAATAAGGTCGATATGAACAAACCTATTCCAAGAAACAGAGTAAAGATAAGGGCAAGCAAATGCAAGTGAATTCACATGTGCGTGATATTTCATTAAATGTCTGATTTATCTTGATATGCAATCGGCGGCTTATAAAATAGATGCCGTCAGATAGAAGCGTGATTGAGAGGGGTAAGTAAGATTGGTAAAGACAAGGCTTGCAAATAAAAAACTGTTTGGAATGCTCGCCCTGAGCATGGGCTTTATTTCAAAAGAGCATTTGCAGGAATGCATTGAAATTCAGGAATCATCAACGATACCTCGCAGGCTCGGGTCGATACTTTTGTCGCGAGGGTACATTAAAGAAGCGCAGTTGAAAGAAATTCTGGCACTTCAGGGCAAGACGGGCGAAACAACCGACTTGCCCCAGAGCAAAAGCGATAGAAGAAGACTGATTGGCGAGATTCTCATCGAGCGCGGTTTCATTGACCGCTCGACACTGGATGCGACTGTCAAACACCAGCAACTCCTCCGAAAGACCGGAATCAGCCCGAGAATCGGTGAAATTCTCATCGCGCTGGGCAAGATAAATCCGGAACAACTTAAAGAAGCTCTGAACTTGCAGGCTACGGCCTGACAAAATACACACGCATATTACATCATTTTCAAGAACAACGTAAGTATACAATCTGTTAGCACATAAACTATCTCCTACTTTTTTGACGCCGGCACGTTGAATATTGTATTATTCAGATTGAGTGGTTTTGGAGGAGGACAGGCATGATGCGGGCAGGATATACGAATAAGATATTGCTTATATTTCTAATTTTAATACAAGGATGTATGAATGGCGGTGAAGGGAGTTCGGTTGGGAATTCTTATGCGGACAGGTTGAAAAAAGCCGAAGAGTTCTACGATGCCGGACAAAAGCGGTATCATGAAGCCAAGTCTATTGGAAGCGAGCACGAGGCATATGCAGGGACATTGAAAGAAGCGTATCGGCTTGGCGACAGCGCGATGGCGATTCTCAACAAGCTCGAAGAGGAATTCGGGCATCGTACCGTACCTGAAGGAGAGGTGCTTGCTCACAGGGCGTTAATGCAGAAGCTGGCTAAATTCATGGCCGAAGTTGTGAGAATGATGCCCGTCGGTGAATGAACGACATCAGTTTAAATCCGACTGTGAAAGTTTGCAGTTTTATTTTTCGTATACTTCGCGGACGGTTATTTCCACATGTTGGACGACCAGTGAAGCGAGGGCATCCGCGAAGAATTCCGTATTAAGTGCACCGAACTCTTTCTTCGGTCCATAACAGAAAAGCAGGATGGGACTCGGGTCGCGAAGCACAACTGCCATTGAGGCCTGATATTCCTTTCCCACGCTTCCGTATTTCTTGCCGAGTACGGAGATTTGGCCTTTCCAATGGAAGTTTGACATATATCCAACCATGTCGTTGAAGTAGGTCTGCCAGCTTCTGATATGTGTATATGACTCTGTCGAAGAATCCTGAGCGAGGGACTGAATGAATTCTTCCATGTTGGGCGCTTCGCCGCCTTCGATTACGGTCAGGACAATGCCTGCTTCAGTTTTAGGAGCTTTAATCAGCAACCGTGTCGGCCTTATATTCGAATTGACTTCCTGGTGCCATTTGTCCGGAACGAGCAGGGCGTAGCCGTACCTGCTATTGCCGAGCCTGTCCATGGAACCGGGCAGGGTTTCAAGCTCCATGGCGGAGCATCCGACGAGAAGGCTTGCAGCCAATAAAACCCATACATTTTTCGACATGTCAATTCCTCCAGTATTTTTAATGATTTTATTTTAGCCTTCGACCTTGTTCAAGAGATTTCTGAAAAATAGAAGGGCGGCACGAATGACATGCCGCCCGCTGTTATCAATAATTGGCGCAAGGTTAAGGTATTACCTCCACCTTGAATACCTTGGAAACCACCGTTCCAGTACTATCGGTTACTTTGATAGAGAAAGAATACTCGCCTGTGGTCGGAGAGCCTGTTTTAGTTAGAATGCCATTTGCAGAAAGTGTTAGTCCGGCATTGAGAAGTGGTGCAGAGCCGGTTTCCTCTGCCCATACTTCCCCTCCTGCACCTCCCGTGGCGCTCAACTGATAACCTGGCGGGTCGTAGGAATCACTTACATATCCGAGACTTCTGTCAGGTAGCGGGCTTGTTGTGGTTATAGCCAGTGCTTCCTGAGGTTCGTAGATGGTAATTGTGACATTTCGAGTATCGAAATCTCCATCGTCGTCATCAACGCGAACCTCGACGGTCGTTATTCCTTCGACTGTCGGAGTTCCCGAGACGAGGCCGGATTCGGAAAGGTAGAGACCCGGAACAAGCTGCGTCGCGCCGCTGACTATGCTCCATGTGTAAGGGGTAACTCCGCCGACCGCGTTCATCTGGCCCTCGTAGGCTTCATTTATATATGCGGGCGTAAGGGCTGCAGTCGTTATGCTGACCTCGTCTTCAGGGTAGACGATGATAGTGAAGTTTCTTGAGGAGGTACGCGGGTCGTTGTCCGCATCCGTTACGACTGCCGTAAATGCATACGAGCCGTCGGTCGTCGGTGTCCCGGTAAGATTGCCGGTTTCAGAGAGATATACGCCCGGAGGAAGCGTTGAGCCGCTGCCTTCTGTTGACCACGTATAAGGGTATTTCCCGCCGATTGCTTCGAGAGAGTATGTGTAAGCCTGGCCGGCTTGTCCCGGAGGAAGCGAAGTCGTCTTGATTGACAGCGGGGTATCGTCACGTTCGCCGTGGATGCAGCCGGATAGCGCATATATCGCCACCACTGCCAAGGGTATGCACAGAAGAAGTGCCTTCTTCAAGGACATAACGTTTCCTCCTCAAAATTTTTATAGTCGGAACACCGACATACATTATCCGAGATATACTGCCCTGTTTCAGGAATACAGATTCTAAACGTCTTGAGTGAAAGGGTCAAACTCTTTTTTTCAATTTTTTATTGCACATTAGCGGTATTGACCGATTGACTTCTTTCGCTATAATCTGAGTGAGAGCAGCTATAGGAGGAATCGGAATTGAAGTTTATCATCTGGTTTTTGGCAGCGGCAATACTTTCGGCCTTTACGGGACTTGTTTATGGACAGGAACAGGCGACGGAGCTTGTCCTTGCGAGAGTCAATGATATGGCCATAACGCAGCACGATATTGATTTGTTGCTTTCAATGACCGGTGAGAAACAAAGGCTGGTTCGCTCCTTTCGAGGTATGCAGCTTGAAGAGAATTTAAAAAAAGCGATAAAGAATACGCTTTCCGTCCTTGTTGAAGAAACTGTAATCGAAGCCAACGCAGGATTGGATAAATTCAAGCTTGATGAAAATTCCGAGAAAAAGGTTGAGGAGATACTCAAAGACAACGCGAAACCTTTCGGAACTCGGGAGAACTACGAATTGGCCCTGAAGGAAAACGGGATTACTGTTGATGATATTGAAAGCAGGATTCGCAAAACTCTTCTGCGGCATCAATATATACAAAGCAAGCTCGCACCGGATGATTTTGTTCGTCCGGAAGAGGCGAGGGGATACTATCTTGATAACAAATCGCAATTCAGCAGGCGCGAAACGGTTACTCTCAGGCAGATTGTCATAAGGTACGGCAATAACAACAGAGGGCGCGATGCCGCTTTGAAGCTAATCCAGACAATCGAAAAAAGCCTGGAAGAAGGCTCTGATTTTGGGGCTCTTGCGAAGCAGTTTTCCGAGGGAGTGAAAAAAGAAAACGGCGGGCTTTGGTCTCCGGAAGCGATGGAAGACCTCCATTCGAGCATAGTGAAAGCGATTAAAGATGTGAAAGAAAATGAAGTATCGTCTATAGTCGAGCGACCGGGCGAGTTTCTGATAATCAAGGTCGAAAAAAGAAACAAGTCGCTTTTTGAGCCTTTTCAAAAGGCGCTTTCGGAGATAGTCAAGGGTATCAGCAACATGAGGCAGGAAACCAGGTTTCCCGAGCTTGAAAAAGAGATGTACAGGAAAATAGAAATAGAACTTTTATACAAAGGGACAACCTTGGAAGAATTATGTCCGACCTATGTTGCAGTCAAGAGCGGCAAGCAGCGTGCAAAAACCGACTCTACTCCGTAATTGAAGAATTCCGACCATGTTTAAATCGATTATAGCATGTGTTGTCAGGTCCAAAGCGGCAAAAGTTGCGCTTTTAGTTTCTATCTTGTCATGCCCGGGATGTAGTATTTTTAATCGGAAGCGTCTTGTCCCTGATGAGTTTGACCCCATTCGTAATCATGGAAGAATGATTCTCGAAATTCAGCGGTCGGGGATAAGTGATAGCGCAGTGCTTGAAGCAATGAAGATTGTTCCTGTCCATAAATTTGAAGAGGGCATGAGCGAGGATGAGCGTTGTTTTTCGGCAGTCAGTGTGGTGCAGTTGGCCGAGATGCTTATAAGTCTTGATTTAAAGGCAGACGAAAAAGTGCTCCATTTGAAGACCTGCACCGGCTATGAAGCGGCGCTTCTTTCGAAGCTTGCGCGGGCAGTCGTTACGGTGGGACTTTCACCGAGATTCGCCGAGAGGGTAAAGAAAATATATAGCGAGCTTTCTTATGAAAGCATAACAGTCATTCTCTCCGACCCTTCCATAGGCTGGGAAAAGGAAGCTCCCTATGACAAAATCCTGATTACCTGTTCCCTGGACGAAGTTCCGAGTTCTTTGTTTGACCAGTTGAAAGAGGGCGGCAGGCTGGTGGGTTTGAAACGCAGCGATGAGCATGGAGTGGAATTATCAATAATTGTTTTTGACAAGAAAAACGGACGGGTGGAAGAAATAACCGGAAGAGATGCCGGAGATTCAGGGGAAAAGTAACAATAATGAAACTTGCAATATATCAGTTTGCACCTTTGTTCGGACAAATCGACAAAAATATTGAGACTGTACGCCAGGCCGTGTCAGGAAAGGATTTCGACATACTTATTCTACCGGAACTTGCTTTCACCGGATATCAGTTTGTCTCTTCCGACGAAGTTGCGGAGCTTTCGGAAGAAGTGCCGGGCGGACCAACCTGCAGGGCTGTCGAGGAAATAGCCGCCGAGAAATCCTGTTACGTTGTTTTCGGGCTTCCGGAGAAATCCGGCGGGGACGTGTTCAATAGCGCGGCCCTTATCGGGCCGAACGGTTTCATTGGCAAATATCGTAAAGCCCATCTCTTCTATGAAGAGAAGCTTTGGTTCAAGCCCGGCGATACAGGGTTCCATGTCTTCGATATCGGCTTGGCGCGAATAGGTATTATTATCTGTTTCGATTGGATATACCCCGAAGCTTCCAGAATACTCATGCTGAAAGGGGCGCAGGTAATTGTGCAGCCTGCGAATCTCGTGCTGCCGTGGTGCCAGAAAATCGCTCTTGCGCGGGCATGGGAGAACCGAGTCTTTTTTGTTACTGCAAACAGAACGGGCCAGGAAGAAAGAGGCGGCAGGGAGCCGCTTGATTTTACCGGCCAGAGTCAGGCAGTTGCCCCGTCGGGAGAACTGCTTTTCAGGATGGCTGAGAACGAACAGGCCCTGCATATTATCGACGTAGACCCCTCGCTTGCAGACAACAAACAGGTTACCCTGCATAATGATATAATGAAGGACCGAAGAACAGACCTCTACGGCCCGTTGCTTCGATAGGCGTTGGACAATTAGCTTGACTTTGCCATTATGCGAAATCATAATCCAATAAATGCCGGGTTTCCGGGAAAATTTCTTGAGTTTTGAGTTTAATCGTGAGGATAACACAGGAGGAGTATTCTATGGATAGATGGGTCGTGATGTCGATGGGAATACTTTTCAGCATTTTACTGTCTTCGTGTGTCGTTTCCACTTCCAACGGCAATGTTCATATGACTGGGTCGATAGAGGAATTCAGGATAAAATATCCCGACTTGAATCCCACGTATTATGATGATGTTATTAATATAGAATGTCAGATTGCCAACGGTAAAATGCTCTATGACCGTTATTATCGCGTCAAGATGGAAGAGAACAAAGTTGACTACGAAACACGAAGAGGAGCTCTTGAGATATTCAGCAGGATTCTTCAGCGCCTGGGTAAGATTGCAAGTGAAACGGATGCTCATACCATAATGGCTCTCAGAAGCGATGTCAGCCAGTATATGCAGGATTTGCTTCGTGAAGTTGAAATGGGAGAAAAGGAAAATCCCTCTGTTCCTTAAGAAGGTTTGGAGATTGAAAATGAATAAGCTTGTGGTTTATATCAGCTTAATTTCATGCTTTGTGTTTGTCGGTTGTTCATCTACCCAGACTTCTGAGGATTCGTCGCCGAAGACTGAAGCTGCGTCGGAAGAGAAATCCTCCGAAAAAACCGGTCTTACTGAAGAGCAGGTTTCAAAAATGCTTTCTGAATTTCCGGGCGTAAGCCGGGAGCATGCTCAGGATTTATGGACGGCAAAGGAAAAAGCCGATATCGCGCAGAATGACATCACGGCTTACTGGGAGTTGCGGCAGAGGTTCGGAGAAAACAGCCCGTCCATGCTTGAAGCGGCAATCAAGAGCACTACGGAAGCCAAGAATCTGCTTGAGCCTTTATGCAGAGAATATCCTCACAACGCCCCGCTTAACAGTCTTGCGGATATGATTATTCAAGGGCTGAAATCGCTTGAAGAGCAGAAGCGATAAAGCACGGACACGTTGCGGTGACTGGTAGAATCGGCAGTTAATACACCGGGATTTTGCAGGTGAGCGATCTTTTTCAAGACCTCGATGACGAAGAACATTTCGACCCAGATGCTCCTCTTGCCGACAGAATGAGGCCGCAAAATTTCAGCGAGTTTTACGGTCAGAAGGCTCTCGTTAGCGAAAACAGCCCCCTCAGGGAAATGCTGAAGAAAAAGCATTTGCCCTCAATGATTCTCTGGGGCCCTCCGGGGAGCGGCAAGACGACGTTGGCCTCTATTCTTGCCAGGGAAACGGGACAGATATTCGTATCCATGAGTGCAGTCACATCGCGCGTCGCGGTTGTCCGTGAGGTCGTGGAGCAGGCGAAAAACGCCCGTAGATTGAGCAACAGGGGTACAATCCTTTTTATTGACGAGATTCATCGTTTCAACAAGGCCCAGCAGGATGCTTTTCTTCCGCATGTGGAGCGCGGGATTGTGACGCTTATAGGCGCCACGACGGAGAATCCTTCGTTTGAAGTGGTAAGCCCGCTCCTGTCGCGCTGCCAGGTCTTCGTCCTTGAACGTCTGTCAAGGGAGGATATCCAGGGGATAATAGAACAGGCGCTCTCGGATGGCGAAAAGGGGCTGAGTGGCTCTGTCGAGCTTTCGGATGATTCGATGGAGTTTCTTCTCGACATGTCTGATGGCGATGCGAGAAAGGCGCTTAACCTGCTTGAAATGGCCTCTCTCGCAACGCGGGAGATTGAAGGTGTTAGTAAAATCAGCCGCGACCTGCTCGCCCAAACCGCCCAGAAGCGAATGGCGCGCTACGATAAGAATGGGGAATGGCACTTCGATATAATCTCCGCCCTTCATAAGTCCATGCGCGGCAGCGACCCGGACGCTTCGCTTTACTGGCTCGCCCGAATGCTCGAGGCCGGCGAGGACCCTCTTTATGTTGCACGGCGTCTGGTAAGGGCTGCCAGCGAGGATGTCGGCAATGCCGACCCGAATGCCCTTGGTGTTGCAATAAGAGCTTATGACACGTGCCACTATCTTGGGATGCCCGAATGCAACCTGGCTCTTGCACAGGCCGTGATTTATATTTCAACGGCGCCGAAATCCAATGCCACTTACACAGCATATACTAATGCCGCAAAAGCTGCAAAAAAAAGCGGAGACTTGCCAGTTCCCATGCATATTCGGAACGCGCCGACCAGCCTTATGAAAAACCTCGGCTATGGAAAAGATTACAAGTATCCCCATAATATGGATGAGAGTTTTGTCGACGAGAGCTACCTTCCCGAGGAAATCGCAGGAAGCCGTTTTTACAAGCCGGGCAAGTTCGGTTATGAGCGCGAAATAGCAAAACGGCTTGCATACTGGGACAAATTAAGAAAGAAAATCAAATCGCAGAAGAATCGGGATGTTCAATAGCTTTATTTCTCCTGCGAATAGCAAGAAGCGCCAGTATAAGCGCGAATAGAATCATCCATGATGCGTCAGGTTCTGCAGAGCCCGAGAGGCTGCAACCCTTGTCTTTTTTGAAAATAATTATCGTGGAACCAGAGTTGTAATAGAATGTTACTCCCCCGGAAGGACTTTCCGTATTGCCGGCAGAGTCGGTTGCTCTTGTCTTGACTGTATAATATGTGAAATCTATCCAGGGTATTTGGGAAGTGTCGAGACTCCAGTTTGCCGCGCCTTCCGCCTTTACCCAGGATTCCGTTTCCGAGAAGGAGTTATCGTCCCAGTAAGATGTGCCGTCTGAAATCTGCACTTCAACTTCGGCGATTTCCGAGCTTCCAGTATCATTTGCAGTTCCGGTTATAGCATCCATTTCAGAATAATCCTGGTTGTTAAGCGGATGTATTATGCTGGATGACGGAGGTGTCTGGTCGTCGTATAAGACGAAACTCGCCGAGCCAGTGATTAGCGATGAAGTCACGAAAATAAATATCTTGTTTTGTGAATCGTCGACAAGGTCGCTTTCCGTTATTGCTGTAACCGTAGGCGTTACGGCGTCGCAACTCCCGCTCCCAATTTCCGTGCCGCTGCCTGGTGTGCCGTCGCCGCCCGTTTCAATCGAATAGCTGCCCGCAAGGTCTGATACCCATGTTATTGAGGCCGAGGCTCCGCTTCCGAGAACTTGATTGGAAATGGATTCAATTATGACAATCGGTGCGCCGGAGAGGAAGTGGAAAGTAACTTGGTCCGGGCTTGCGGCGATATTTCCGGCCGAGTCTTCGGATTGAGCCAAGATAGTATAGCTTGTTCCGGAGGACAAAGGCAGAACGGATGCATCGAATGTCCAGGCGGTTGTGCCTGTAGTATTGATGTAAACGGGAGTTACTGACTGGAAAAGAGAGTTGTCGAAATAATAGCTGCCGTCAGATATGGCGATTTTCACATAGGAGACCTCGGCTCCGCCGCTATCAGCCGCAGTTCCGGAAATCTCGGCAAGTTCGCCGAGAGTGCTGTCGGGATAAGGATATGCAATGGCAGTTTCAGGTCCCGTCTGGTCGTCATAGAGTGTGACCGTGGCAAATCGCGCGCAAGGCGCTTCCGGTATGATTATATAAACCGTGCTTGCCTGGTTGTCGGGCAGGTCCTCTTCGTCTATTATGCTTTGTAAATTGTCGTTGGTCTGGCAACTTCCCGTTGTTATGACAATCCCGGAGCCCGGTGTGCCATTGCCGCCGACTTCGACGGAATATGTACCATCGTGCATGCATGTCCAGTCAATGGTGGATGATTGGGATGTCCCGAGGATGCTCTGCGATACCGAGTCTATCTGAACTGCAGGCTGGCCGAAGTTCAGTGCGTTATAAGCGTTGAGCATCCCGGAACTGATGCATTTGCCGTTAAGCGTTTCCAGGTAATGCGAACAGTTGATAATTCTCGTGCGCAAGTCGAGATATGCGATGCCCGGGTTTGATGCTATCACGAGCGCCGCGGTTCCCGCAACGAAAGGAGCGGCGGCCGATGTGCCTGAGAAATAGTTATGTCCATCGAGATCAGTTGTATAAATATCGACTCCGGGAGCGGCGATATCAACGGTGACGGCTCCGTAGTTCGAGAAGCTTGCAAGCTCTCCATTCGCGTCGATTGCGGCTGTCGAGATAATATTATCGAGAGTAAAAGAAGAAGGGTAGTACGGAGTTGAGTCGACATTGTTGGAACTGTTTCCTGCGGCGACCATTATGGGTATGTTCGCGGAGCCTGCGGCTGCGATGGCATCGTAAAGCGCCTGAGAAAGGCCGGAAGTTCCCCAACTTGCGTTAATTACATCGGCTTCTTCGTCAATAGCGTACTGGATTGCCTGTACGATTTGCGAAATGGAGCCGTCTTCACCGAGACCTACCCTAAGCGGCATCAGGGAAACGTTCCAGCAGGCCCCGCAGGTTCCGGTGGAATTGTCACCTACGGCGCCTATTATTCCGGCGACCGAAGTGCCGTGGCCGTCGTTGTCGGCCGGATTGTTTGTATTGTCTCTGAAGTTCCATCCTCGAATATCGTCGATATAACCGTTAGCGTCGTCGTCAATCCCGTTGCTTTCGATTTCGCCTGTATTTGTCCATATCGAGCCTGCAAGGTCCGGATGACTTGTATTGATTCCCGTGTCAATTACTGCGACGACGACGGATGCCGAGCCTGTCGTGGAATCCCAAGCCTCAGGAGCGTCGATATCCATATCGGCCGTTCCGATGCGCTTCGGTACAACACGGAAGCGCTGCCCGGTATTGTTAAGCCCCCATGATTTAGGGAATTCAGGGTCGTTCGGTATTACCGCAGGCTCGACGATATAGTTTGGTTCGGCATAAATAACGTCTTTTCTTTTAAACAATATTCGCAGAAGCTTTTCCGTCTTTTCCGGGTCGTTGAGCTCAATCAGCACAAGACCGTCCAGCGCTGACTTGTATCGATGCCTTACGTTTGCGCCGTTTATTCTCATTAAATCTGCAATGTTGCTGTCTGATTCTGGTTGCAGCCGGACTATTAGCTGGCCCCGGACGTGAGGAAATTTCATTGCTTTTGCCGCAGTGTCCGCAGGTTCGCTGCCCGCTTCATCGGAGCAATGGGAAAAAATCAGGATGAGCAGGGCGGAAATGCAAAGATATCTAAATGACTTCTTCAAGACGGCCTCTTAATCTTTCCACCTCTACTCTTATTACCCCGGTTGAATGGCGAACTCCGCAGGATAAGATATTCGTGCGATGTTTCTTAGCCAATTGTGCGCTCAATTGCATTGGCGATGTTCTGCGCCATATTTTCGATGGAGTCCTGGTCAGGCCCTTCCACCATGACTCGTGCAAGCGGTTCGGTTCCGGAGTATCTGAGAATCACGCGTCCTCCGTCGCCGAGGTCTTTTCTCACTTTGTCCATAACTATCTTTACTTCGGGCAGCGAGTCAAGATTCGGCTTGGAATTGACATTTACATTAATTAGTTTCTGAGGGTATTTTTTCATGCAGCTTGATAGCTTGGATAGCGACTTGCCTGTGTTTTTCATTATCTGAAGGATTATTAATGCGGTCCAGAGCCCGTCTCCCGTAGGCGACTTGTCGAGCAGCAGGATGTGACCGGATTGCTCTCCGCCAAGAATGGCGTCTTGTTTAAGCATCTCTTCCGTGACGAATCTGTCTCCCACTTTGGTTCGCACAAGCTTGATATCTTTTTCCTTGAGGGAAAGCTCAAGACCTATGTTCGACATGACCGTAGATACGACCATGTTTGCCGACAGCCTGCTTTTTTCTTTGAGGTAGCGCCCGCATATCGCCATGATGTAATCGCCATCCCGTTCGAAGCCTTTATCATCAACAAGAATGACCCTGTCACCGTCGCCGTCGAATGAGAATCCCGCATCGGCTTTAAGCTTTTTCAAGGTCTGTGCGGTTTGTTTTGGATGCAGGGCGCCGGAATCGACGTTTATATTGGTTCCATCAGGCTCCGCGTTTATACAGAAAGTTTCGGCGCCGAGATGGTTTAGAACGGCCGGCGCGGTTTCCGTAACCGCTCCGTTGGCGCAGTCGATGACAATCTTCATACCTCGGAGGTCCAGGTCGTTGATAATTGTGCTCACGATATCGTCTATGTAGAGTTCGGCAGCATCCGGGTGTTCTTCGACCGCTCCCAGCACGTTCGGAGCGAAACTGTCTATTATGTCGGTTTTATTGACAATTTCTTCGATTCTTTTTTCAAGCCGGGTTGATATCTTGTGACCGTTGCCGTTAAAGAGTTTTATACCGTTGTATTCATTCGGGTTGTGCGATGCGCTGATAACGATGCCGCAGGGGCAGTTGAATTTACGCACGAGAAAGGAGCAGACGGGTGTGGGAAGGACATCGGCTGAAATCACATCCACTCCGGAAGCGAGAAGGCCCGCGCGAAGCGCGCCTTCAATCATGTAGCCCGAAGCCCTGGTGTCTCTCGTGGTAACGATACGCAGTTTATCACTCGCGGCATCCTGATTGTTTCGAAACAATTCGGGCTCCTTGTCAAGGAGATAACCGATTGCTTTTGCAGTTCTGACGATTTGCTCCGGGCTCAGGTGCCCTCGACCTGCGATGTCGCGAATCCCGTCCGTGCCGAAAAGCTTGTCATCCGCCATGCCTTATGAACCTCCCGCGTTCTCGGGTTTTTCTTTTTCTATTTCTTTGATTTCGATATCAACATGATGTTCTCCTGCTAACTTGAGTTCCGAGAGTTCCGGGGGGACGAAGAGGTTTACTCTGATGGAATAAGGGATGCCCGGCCTCGGAATCATGTCGGGTGTGACGACGACGAACGCCGATAATTTTTTAGCAGTCGAAGATTCGTGCAATAGAAACTCCGGTCCTTTCAAAGAAAGTTCGACAATACTTCCCGCCTCGGCTTTGGGAAGCAGAACGTCGTGCTCATAGCCCGGAGGAATGTTGATATGAACCGGAACTTTTACGGTTTTTACTATTTCTATAGGTTTAATGTTGACCCTGACCCTTACTTTCGTCTGGGTCTCGACCATTTTGCCGTTCAGTTCGTTTGACAAGGGATAGTCAGAGGAGAAAGAGGTAGAGCGGCCTTCGATGTCGACTGGCTCGGTCGGTATCACAGAGACCACATCGAGTACTTCTTTGGGTCCTCTCACCGAAACTTCGGTGGGCTCTACCAGAAGTTCGCCTGAAACTTCGTACCCCTGTGCGGGCTGGCCCCGGGTAACGGCTTGAACCCTCAGTTTCTTGGTTACAATGCGTCGGAGTATGACTTGCAGGCGCCTCGGCTCCACCTGTTTAAGCTTGACATCATATGGCAAGTCGAAGTCCTCGCGGTTGAGCTTGACCGATATCGGCACGCCTATAAGAGGATTTTCAATCCTGTGCACCGCTCTTACCTTAGCGGCCGGAGCGAGATACTGCTGGCCGACTCGCTGAGGTGCATCGAATAAGGCCTTGATAATTACGTTAGCGGGTTCGACCGCGATGTCTTTCATTATAACGCCGTTTTTCAGCGGAATGATTTCCACCTTGACGTCGTTACGTTCGTATTCTCCGGAAACCTCGAAAGATACCACGAGCCATATGACTACCGACAGAATGAGGGCGGTAAGCTTGTTTCGCAGGTTCGTAAGAAATAACATTTTAAGCAATTGCTTCATTTGCCGACAAGTTCCCTCGTCTCGCGTTCAAGATAATATTCGCGCAACATCCTTGAGAGTTTGGGCAGGTCGATGCCCCTTTCGATTTTGCCATCCGTGGCAATGGATACTTTCCCGGATTCCTCGCTTACAATCACCGCCACGGCGTCGGTTTCCTCGGTAAGACCGACTCCCGCCCTGTGCCTGGTGCCGAGGCCGAGGCTGGGATTTTCGGAAAGGGGGAGCAGGCATGCTGCGGCGCTTACCCGTCCTCCCTGGATAATTACCGCCCCGTCGTGGAGCGAGCTGCCCGGATAGAAAATGGAATCGAGAAGCTCGCTTCTTACATCGGCATCGATTTTTACTCCGCCGTCTGCGTATGTGCCGAGCCCCACGCTTCTCTCGATGGCGATAAGCGCGCCCACGCGGTTTTTAGCCATGCGGGTTATGGCTTTTTCTATCTCGGTTATTATGTCTATTTCGCCTCGAACAAACCTTCCGAAAAGAGGTGCCTGGCCGAGCCTTACGAGTCCCCTGCGCAACTCGGGCTGGAATATTATGATAAGCGCAAAGACCGCGGCTTCAAGGAACTTGGACAGTAGGAAGTTAATCCTCTCGAGATAGAATCTTTGTGAAACATAGTAAAGGGCGAGAAAAACTATAACAAGCAGCATGGCGAGGCCTTTGAGTATACCGGCACCTCTCGTGCCCTGCATGAAACGCAGTGCCATGTAGAGAATCGTGAAGATGATTCCTATCTCCACGGCAGGTTTCCATAGTGATAGCAGCGTCTGGTACAACCGCTAACTCTCCTTCTCAAATCCGCCAGAAGCCACCGCCTCCGCGAGTCTCAGTGCTTCTACGGTTTCTTTTACATCGTGGACCCTTAGTATTTTTGCCCCTTTAACTGCGGCTATTAAGGCAGCGGAAAGGCTGCCGACCAGTCTTTCTTTTGGGTTTTTAAGACCGAGGACTGCGCCGATAAACGCCTTACGGCTTGCACCGACACATATCGCAACGCCGAGGCTCTTGAATTCATGAAGCCGTTCGAGAATCATGAGGTTGTCTTCGAACGTCTTGCCGAAGCCTATGCCTGGGTCCACAATCAGCATGTTTCGGGCTATTCCAAAGGCTTCGGCTTTTTCGATGCTTCCCGCGAGGCTTGAGTAAATATCATGAATCAGGTCGCCGTATACGGGATTGTCCTGCATGGTCTTCGGCGCGCCTTTCATGTGCATGAGAATTACGGGTACGCCGGATTCGGCTGCAATCTCTGCCATCGCGGTCCCGTTTCTGAGACCGGTAATGTCGTTTATAATCTTCGCGCCCGCTTTCAAAGCTTCTTTTGCCACTTCGGGCTTGTGAGTATCGATGGAAACCGGGATTTCAGTTTCAGACGATATTTTTTCGATTACCGGTATCACTCTTGAAAGCTCTTCATCTATGCTGACAGGTTTGCTACCAGGACGGGTGGATTCTCCACCTATATCTATGATTGCCGCTCCCGCTTCAATCATTTTGAAAGCGCTGCTTGTTGCCGAGTCGATTGATAAATTGTCGCCGCCATCCGAAAAGGAATCCGGGGTTACGTTTACAATTCCCATTACCGCAGCTTTGCCAGCGATGTCAAGCCTGCCGCCGGGGTAGGGGATTGAGAATTTTCTGCGTTCGAAGTTGATAATGGCGTTTTCGATTGCGCGGCAGGTTGTACGTAAATCGTCCGGTGTTTTTTCAGTCATGCTGCCGAGTTGTTTTTTCGAAGCTGCGAAGATTAGCGAACTTGTCTCGGCAGTATTCTTCGGGATTAGACATCCGTATTTTGCCGCGGTATTGCTAAAAAGTGTAGCCTGGCCGGCCGCGAGCCCGTCGAGTCTGATTATATAAAGCTCAAGTTGTGCTGCGAAATCGGCGCAGGAAATTTCTAAGCCCCGGATTTTCGCAAGCTCTTTTTCGACATGCCGAATAGGCAAAGCTTCGAGAATCCTTACCGTTAATTCGTTTTCTTTTCTGCCGTTGCTGCTCAAGATTTAAAGCCTCAGCTTTTTTCCTCTTCGTTCTGTTCTTCATTTTCCGGCTTATCTTCGTCGGTCTTTTCGGTATTGCTTGAATCCAGAGTCTCCAAATCGGCCGGCGTGTCTTTCGATTTTTCTTCCGGCTTGTTTTTTTTCAGGTCTTCAACTTCGGCGCCTTCGATTAGCGCAGCTACGTCGTCGCCCGAAAGGCTTTCATATTTCAGCAAACCTGCTGCTATTTTTTCGACTTCATTTTTATTGTCGAGCATAATCGCTTTTGCTTCATCGTACTGCTGGGTAATCATGCCTTTGATTTCCGAATCCAGCTTTTGAGCGGTCGACTCGGAGTAGTTCTTGGGGCCGGTGAATTCCCTCCCGAGAAAAACGTTGTCGTGGCTTATGCTGTAGTTCACGGGGCCCACCTCTCTGCTCATGCCCCATTCGCATACCATGAGCCTTACGAGTTCGGTTCCTTTCTTGATATCGTTTTGTGAGCCGGATGTAACGTCGTTGCAGAAAATCTCTTCCGCGATATGGCCGCCGAGAAGCATCTTCACGGTATTGAGAAGGTGATTTCTTCGCATCATGTAACGGTCTTTTTCCGGAATCTGCATGGTAGCCCCGAGAGCCATTCCTCTTGGAATGATTGTCACCTTGTGCAGGGGGTCCACGTCGGGCAGCAGGTGCGCGAGGATTGCATGCCCGCTTTCGTGGTATGCGGTAATTTTACGGTCCTCCTCCGACATGACCCTGCTTCTCTTCTCGCGACCCCAGCGCACTTTGTCGCGCGCCTCCTCGAGACATAACATGTCAACTTTGTTCTTGCCCTGCTGCACGGCGAGTAGAGCGGCTTCGTTGATAAGCGCTTCGAGTTCCGCACCGCTGAACATCGGCGTCATTCGCGCAATAATGCTGAAATCAATGTTGTCTTCAATGATTACGTCTCTTACATGGACTTTTAATATTTCTTCCCGCCCGTTAAGGTCCGGCAGGTCCAGCACGATTTCGCGGTCAAACCTGCCCGGTCTGAGAAGAGCCGGGTCGAGCACGTCCGGCCGGTTTGTCGCCGCAATCATTATTATACCTACGTCGGTTTCGAATCCGTCCATCTCCACGAGGATGGCATTGAGGGTCTGCTCGCGCTCGTCGTGCCCGCCGCCCAGTCCGGTTCCTCTTCTTCTTCCCACCGCGTCGATTTCATCAAGGAATACTATACAAGGGGCGTTGTCCTTGGCTTGTTTGAACAGGTCTCTGACCCTGCTTGCTCCGACTCCCACGAACATCTCTACAAAATCGCTTCCTGAAATCGAAAAGAAGGGCACTTCCGCCTCGCCGGCTATCGCCTTGGCAAGGAGCGTTTTTCCGGTTCCGGGAGGGCCTACTATTAAAACGCCTCGTGGTATGCGCGCCCCTATGCTTGTGAACTTGCCGGGATTTTTCAGAAATTGTATGAGTTCTTCGACTTCTTCCTTGGCTTCATTTATGCCTGCAACGTCGTTGAATGTTACCTTGTTTTTCGAATTGTCGGACAGTTTGGCCTTGCTTCTCCCGAACGACAAAATCGAGCCCGGGCCCATATTCCCTCGCATCTGCCTGAAGAGCACGAACCAGAGGAGAGCGAATATAAGAAGAGGCAGGCCGAACATTGACAGCAGGGAAAGGAACATGCTGTCACCCGAATCGAATTTCATTTTTGGCGGCGACGGATTTTTAAGATTGCCGAGAAAGAGCTTCTGTTTCTCGTCGAGGTTCGGGTCGGCGAGCGCTTCTTCCGGCGTATATCTCAATAAATCGGTTCTTTCTATGAAATACTTCTCCGGAACCTTGATGATACGTTCCTTGGGCCCGCCAAGCGATTCGTAGAGTAGAACCTTCGTCTCGTTCTTGGAGACCTCCAATTCTTTAATCTTCCCTTTGGCAAGAAGGGCGTAAAACTCGTTAAGTGACACTTCGTTGTCTTTGCCGCCCATTGTTTGCTGGCCGATAACAAAGAGCAGGACGAAGAAGGAGAGTATCAGAAGAGGCACGATTATATTCCTGCCGCCTCTTGGTTTCTTTTCCTGATCTTCGCCGTTTTCCGGGATATTATCTCTTTTTTTATCTTTCTGTTCACTCACTTTACTGTTTACAACTCCTAAACAAGTGTGCCACTAATAAGCCTTGCTAACCAAATTACCAGCATAAGGGCTATAAATCCCCAAAGGACGGGAACCCTGAATCTATTCTCGATGCCGCCGGCAATAGGCTTTCCAAGCGCCGCTTCGACTCCCCATTTGACCATATAAAATCCCAGAGCCAGGTAGATAAAGGGGCCGAGCGGATGCATTCTGAACGCTTCCGCAAATTGACCGTGGGAAATCGAGATAAAGGAACGGGTCAGACCGCATCCAGGGCATGGCAGGCCTGTCATTTCTTTGAACGCGCAAACGCCCAAGCCGATTTTGCCTGCGGGGAGCAAGAAGCTTGCGCAGAAAACCGCTGCGAGTCCCAGCGCACCGATTATTCTTATTCCCGAGCCGAATTCGGTCACATGTGAGCCGGAGCCGCGAGCCCCATTGCTTTTTGCTGTTTCTATGTTATTTTCGTGCAGTGCTTCCACCGGAGTCCTTTTACCATGCTTCTATATGATAGACAATCTTTCGAGCGATTTCACGCATCGTGTTTCGCAGCGCTTCTTCCTCGGTAACGCCTGTGCGTACATCAAAATCCTGGGTTTCGGTGAGGGTTCCGTCTCGCACCGGTTCTTCGCCGCCGTTTATGAGCAGTTGAAAATTCACTTTCAGCTTTATCCGACCGGCAAGCACTACACCTGCGCTCTCGTAAACCGGTACTTTCTCGTATTCCGTTACGGTGCCGGAAAGCACGGCTTCTCCCCCTGAAGTTACTAACCTTGTCGATGTTCTCATCTTAAGTTCCTGTGCGAGCGCCTTGCTTATTTCGAATTCGAGCCCGCGTATCAACGTGGCATTCTCGAAAACAGGTACTTCGAGCGTCTCGATATTGTCGGCGAGTTTAATGCCGAAAGAATAGCCGCAACCGGCGATTAGAAGTATTTGCAGTAAAGCGGCTTTTTTTATGAATGACACCCGTCAATCTCCCGAATCCGGAATCTCTGAAAGCATCTTCTCGGCTTGTTGAGCGTAATCTGATTCAGGATAATTCTTAATAATGGATTCCAGGTAGGCTTTCATGCTTTTTGGCTTGCCGTGTTTCCTGTAATACATGGCGGTCTTGAATTCCCGCCTCGCGAATTCTTTGGTAATTTGCCTGAGCCTCTTCTTCGCCTTTTCGGTAAATGCGCTTTCCGGGTAATGCTTAAGGAGGCGTTCATATTGGGTTTTCGCATTGTCAAGGGGCATTGATTCGTAATCTTCTCCCTCATACTGCTTCAACTCGGATTCGCCCCACATGAAAAGCGCGGCTTCAACGCGCTCGTTTTCCGGGTAGCTTTTTATCAGCGTTTCGAAAACCAGGGTTGCTTCATCGTAATACGTGTTTCTGTAGAGGTATTCTCCTGCCTTGAATATGGCTTCGCCCGCAAGTGGAGCGGCAGGGTATTTTTCCGCCAGCTTGATAAGCTTTTCTTTGCCCCAGAATATCTCCCAGTTTTTCAACGCTATTTCAAACATCCTTCCAAGTGCGGTGTCGCTTTCCTTGGCTTCAGGGTAACGCCTGAGATATTCTTCATAGTAGCTAAAGGCGTCGATGTGATTCTTGTCTTTTTCCAGTTTCTGCGCAGATTTGAAAAGCTCTTCCCTTTTCGCAGGAAAGGGCAGGGCGCAGCCGGCCGTGATTGCGATAATCGCGAGTATTAGTCCTAAACGCACTGTTGCATGCTCCAAAATATGCACAAAGCCTTAATTTAGCATCCTCAGCCTCAGTTCAAAAGCAAATTCACACCAGCGTTTCAAAAAACCTCTTATCTCGATGTTGGTTTGCGGGTCGAGTTTCAGCGACGAAGCCTTGATGGGAGACAATGTCAGGAAACGTTTCAGGGTGTCAAGTGCCGTTCCCGAAAGCCACCCTTCAACTCGCGAACCTTTGCCGCAGTTAATGCATAAAACGCCGCCGTTTGTGAAAGAAAGAGCCGTCCTTGCCTTTCCGGGGCTGGGAAATTCGGTTTTCCCGCAGATGCTGCAATTCTGCAATGCAGGAAGGAAACCCTCTTCCATCAGTGCGCTGAGAATGAACGAGTAAGCGGCGGACCAGGGATGCTCTCCCTCCGAGCATGCGTCGAGCGCGTTGCTGAAAAGGTCGAAAAGCCTTCGCGACTCTTCACCTTCAACGGCTGTTACTCTAATTAACTCCAAGCACGCCATCGCTGATCTATATCTGTCGAGATTATAGCGTAACGCGGTATGAGTTTTCTTCGGGGCATATTCCTTGATGATATTGAGACCCGAGTTTCGCGCATAAAAAACCAACTCGCCAGGAAGAAGCAGGTCCATGCTGCACTCGTATGCTTTTGCCTTGCGTCTTGCACCCTTGAAGATTGCTCTCACAAGCCCGAAATTTCGCGTAAGGAAACTGGCGATTATGCTTGTTTCGCTGTATTCGCTGATTTTTATCGGTATTGCGTTTGTCTTGACAATGGCCATTGGCTCTCCGATATATGCGTTGCAGAATATTACATGCAACTGTATTCCGTGTCAAGCTGCGCTGGTTGCATGAAAACTTTATCGCAGGGCGGATAAAGCTGGGTGCGGATATCTTTTTTTACTAACAGGTTGCACGCGAAGGCGATTACCTCTAAACTTGACTGCGATTGGACGCATGGATACGGGAAGATAAAATGGAAAAAAAGACTGTTCTTATTACGGGCGGTTCAAGCGGCATAGGCGCCGCAATGGTGACGCTTTTCGCAGAAAACGGATATGCCGTCTGGTTTACTTACAATACCGGCGCGCAGCGAGCCGGAAGACTTGTGGATAGCCTTGAAAATAAGCATATCGAGTCGTTTCAACTTGACCTCGGAAACAGGGAAAGCCATTCCAGGCTGCTTTCATCTCTTCCGGGTAAGGTGGATATTTTAATTAACAACGCCGGTCTCGGTTCCAAAACGGTCGAAAAAATTTCTTCCGATATGCACGGGCAGGATGCATTACTTCTTTCCGTGAACGCGCTTGGACCGCTTTGGCTTGCCAGGGACATCATCCCCTCTATGCTCGAACGGGGTAGCGGCAAAATTATTTTCATAAGTTCGGTCGGTGGCGGCGTGACTCAGTTTCCGTCTTTTCATCCGGCTGACGGAATGAGCAAAGCAGCCGTAGCCTATCTCGGACGGCACCTGCAGGCGAAATACAGCAATGAACCTCTCGATATTTTTACAATCTGCCCGGGGGCGACTGAAACGCCCATGTTCGAGGCGAGCACTCTGAACGGGCTCGACGCCAAAACCAGGCAAAGACTCGTCGAATCCCTGCCGGGCGGGCGGCTGATAAAACCCGTCGAAATTGCCCGGCTCGCGCTTTTTCTCTGCACGGAAGAGGCAAGAGTCCTGCGCGGCGCCGTGATAGATGCATCACTCGGGCTCGGAGTTCATCCGGGCGCGCTTACCGGAGGTGATAAATGATTTCCAAAAGGGCGCGTCGATGGTCGGAACATGAACAAGACCTCGTCTTTGCACATTTCAACTGCGCCAACGACGAATTCGAGCCTGTGAAAAACCCCGGCGGCTACGTGAATTTCGGCACCGCCGAAAACAAGCTGCTTTTCAAGGACATCCTGCCCCTGCTTGAAAAATGCTCGAAGTTCCAGGAATCCGATACGCATTATAACGAGCTTTACGGTTCTTCGTGCCTTCGCAATGCGCTCGCGCCGGTTTTGAGCCGCAGGGCGGGGCGCGCACTTTCCTCCGATAATATCGTAATTGCCAGCGGGGCGTCGGCCATCCTTGAGATACTCGCGTTCGCCCTCTGCGACCCGTATGACCGTATCATGATACCTGCTCCGTACTATACTGGATTCGACCACGACCTCGCCCTGCGCTCGGAGGCGAAACTTCTGCCCATTTGCCTCAACAGTCCCGGCTTCAAGCTCACGGCCGAGTCGATGAAGAGTCAGTACGAGAAAGCCATGAAAGAAGGTTTGAATGTAAGGGCCGTCCTGCTGAATTCTCCGCACAACCCTCTCGGATATGTTTATGGCGAAGAGCTTGTCAGGGAACTGGCCGGATTTTTCGAGGCGGAATCCGTACATGTTATTTGCGATGAAGTCTATACGGAATCCCTCCTGCCGGGAATACGGCACTTTTCCGGTCTCAAGCTGCAAAGCCCCTTCGTGCACGTCGTTTATAGTTTCGCCAAGGATTTCGGACTTTCAGGCTACAAGGTCGGAACGCTGCATACTGAAAATCCAGAAGTCCTTGAGGCGGCCAAAGCATTAGCTTACTTCCATACGGTCTCGGGCCAGACGCAGAGATTGCTTTCGGGTGTTCTTGAGTCACCTGAACTCGGGCGATTCTTTGAGACGACGAGAAAGAGAGTTCTCGACAGCTACAGATATGCCGCAAGCGTTTTCTCGAAAACGGGAATCAATTATGTCGAGCCTGAAGGAGGTATATTTTTATGGCTCGACTTGCGCCCTTTCTTGACTGAAAGTTCCTTCGATGGTGAAATGAACCTCTTCAAGCGGATTTTCAATGAATGCAAGGTGAATGTTTCGCCGGGGCAGGCCTTCCATTGCCACGAACCGGGTTGGTTTCGCCTTTGCTATGCCGTACCGCACCTCGACGAAGGGCTCAAGCGTCTTATAGCTTATTTTTCAGAAAAAATCTCGTAAAAAATTTTCTTCCTCTAACTACATCCTGTAGTATCTGCAAATAACAAACAACTCTATATATCGCTTATCTTCTTTCTCTGCAGTAATTTATGAAAATATTTTCGAAATTCTACTTGACATCTGGTTTATATTTTATAAAATGTAAAATAGAGATTGTGATTTACGTCATTGCAAGGAGCAAGGCATGGCAAAAAGACCACCGAAGCTTTACAAGATAGGCGAGGTGATTCAGTATTCAGGCCTCACGCGCCAGACGATTCACAACTATACCACCATGGGACTTATTCAGGAGGAGCGCCGCACAGTTCCCGGCAATCACCGCCTTTATCCGGAAGAAGTCTTTGACGACCTCGAAAAAATTCAGGAGCTAAAAAACCAAGGCAGGTCGCTTCAGGAAATCCGTGAAATTATGAGTGAGGTTCGACGCGCTCGCGCCGAATCTGATACGGGAAACGATTCCGAATAACTTTTCTTTGAGAGGGGGAGTTTATGTACAGAAGAAACAGGAACAGGTTTTCTGCGCCTGATTCCATGCCGATGACCGACGAGCAGCGCCACGAGCTCTGGCGAGATTTTCTCGCTTCCAGGGAGCAATTCCACAGAAATCGTCTCCTTGTTGAGTACATGCCTGTAGTCAAGTATCTCGCTGAGATGATAAACACCCGGCTTCCAGGTTCCGTTATGGTCGACGACCTTATTTCTTACGGCACTTTCGGCCTTATCGATGCAATCGAAAGCTTCGATATCGACCGCGGCGTCAAATTCGAGACTTTCTGCGCTCCGCGCGTTCGCGGCGCAATCCTTGACGGCTTGCGTTCTCAGGACTGGGTTCCGAGAATCACCCGCTCGCGTATGCGCAAAGTAAGGCGTGCGCAGGAACAGCTCGAATGCGAACTCGGCCGCACGCCCACCCACGCAGAACTCGCAAAGCGGCTCGAGGTCGATATGGAACAGCTTCAGGGTCTTCTAAACGAGGTTTCCTCGGTGACAATTTTCAGTCTTTCCGATTCTACGGGCGACCACGATGACGATTCCAGTCTAAAGAATATTGACTGCATCGAGGACGGCAACTTCTCCGACCCGTTGGAAGAGATGACAAAGTCTGAAATCATGGATGTCGCCCGTGACTATCTTTCGGAAAAGGAATTTACGGTAATCGACTCGTATTACAACGCCGAAATGACGATGCGCGACATAGGTAACATGCTTGGCATGAGCGAATCACGAGTATCGCAGATCCACTCCGGGGCAATAGAGAGGCTGCGATTTCACATAGACAAAGCTGAGAGAGTGCGGATCTGAAACAATAACTCGAACCACTATAGTACGATACGCTCGAATCACTGAAATACAATGCGAACCACTCTTCACCCGGCCACTCTTGCATTCTTCAGTTTCTTGCATAATAAACTGTTGCATATCAGAGGAAGGAAAAAACTTCGTATCATAATTTTTTTTGATATAATAATGGCAATGAAAGTAAAAGGAACGCAAACAAGAGGTTTTTCACTTGTCGAACTGCTTATTGCGGTAGCTATTATCGCGGTGATAGCGGCGATTGTCTTGCCGAGCCTGTTTTCCGCAAAGACGGCCGCGAACGAGGCGTCCGCAATCTCTTCGCTGCGCACAATCCACGGCGCAATGAGGGTATATGCAAAAAGGTTCCATGCGCCCGGCAGCCTCGAAGACCTCGCAAGAAACAAGATGATAGACGAAGTGCTGGGTTCCGGTGCGAAATCCGGCTATTCGTTCGAACTCAAAATGGAAGGCTCGGTACAAGATGCCGGTATAATAGCCTCACCGCTTTCCTGGGAATCGAGTGGAACAAGGCGTTTCAAAATAAATTGGATGGGCCAGATAACTTTTACGGAAGATGAGGAAGATGCTTCAGTATCAGAAGGACGGCCTCTCGGGGCGGCGGGCAGCCAATGAGCGATGATAATAAAAAAATGATAGTTGAAGGGCTTGTCGAGTACCTGGAAGGGATTAATGTCTTCTACGAGAGGTATCGCCCCGGTTTCGCGGAAGATGTCGAAAAGGCGGTTCCCGAATTATTGAAGAAGGTCGAGGATTTTTTTAATAAATCATCCGACCCGGGCGACCCCAGGATGACTTTGGGCCTTATGGCTGCTTCTTGCGCGAAATTCCTTGTTCGCAAGGCTGAAACCTCCGATATGAAGAAAAACCAGTATGACTACGAAATGGACCTTTACCTTGCATTCGGTGAACTGCGGGGGATGATAGGCTTCTACCTGAAGCTTCTCACATACACCTACGAAGTTGAAGTTTCCGAAAAACTTGCCGCGATATACCCTAATATAGTGAATGATTAGTCGTTTTCAGGCCTTATAAACAATCACTTCCGACTCTCTAATGATTTGTCCGGAAAACATGATACCATCGCCGCGTTTTTTTTAGAGTTGTTCCGTTTCGCATTGCAGGCGTATTTTCTTCGGAATTATTCCGGCAGGATTAATTTTTTTATTGATAGTGATGTGACGGCACATTAACATTTCCTTCAGGGGTTTGTCTTATGTAGTACGGGGGTAAAGGACGTGAAGGACCAGAAAGTAATTATTATCGCACTATTATCGGTCGCGATTCTAATTGGCATCGCCTGCGCAGCCATGGCGCAGAACCAGCCTCAGCCGGGGCCGGGTCAGCCCGGACAGCCTCAACCTCAGCCGCAGAAGCCGCGTGAGACTGCGCGTCAGATGCTGAAAAACTACTATCTCGACGGCGAGGAAAAAGAAAAGTCAATTACCTGGAAGGAAAAGCCTGCATTCAAGCTCTACAAACCCGGCGATAAATGGCATTTCGTAGACCTCGCCAAGCTCCACGGCAACCAGTCGCGTAACGTGCAGAACGAGGAGCAGAAGAAACAAGTCGATGATTTCTTCAGGGTCTGCAAGTGCATCATGCACAATGCGGAAATTGATGCGGAAGCAAGGGTGCTCGTGGGCATCGGGCTTGGCGGCAAGACGATAGATGTTATTGCGAAAGAAATGGAACATAGCCTGAAAACGTCGCTTAAGCAGTTCGAGCGAATCGCGCTCAAGGGCAAGAAAAAGAACGGCGCCGTTGGATTCATGCTCGAATATACTGATACTCCTCAGGGGCAGGAAAAGGACCATCAGCTCTGGTACGTTTTCGTGAAGAACGATTGTTTCTACCAGCTCCGAGTTGGTATCGTTGACAAAAACTACGAGGACAACAAGAAGGAGTTGGATAAGATATACAGCAAGTGGAAATTCTAATTCGACATTAAAGGTCCGAATACGTAGTAAGAACGCGCCGCATGTTGCGGCGCGTCTGTTTTTTGCGGCTTCAGCCTCGAACTAAGCGGGATTGATTCATCTTCCCTGGTGTCTTTTTTTCCTTTCCCGCTCGCGGCATCCGCCGCACAGTTCATGCGCTTTCCCACGGGAAAGCGTTACCTGCCTCAGCAGGACCACCATGAATCTTTCCGATTGTTGTCGGGTAGCTCCTCACGGCAATTGGGTCGCCTTGAGAAAGAGTAAAAGAGACAAATCAGGAAAATTACCGCGAATACTCCGAATAAAGTCCCCATTTTATCTATTCCTTTCAAATGCCCGCACCGGACCGGACTATTAACCTCAGGTACTCCACTGTACTGTGGTTTTTTTCTCGCCTACCTCTCGGCCCGACCCGTAATCCCGGTCATAATCCGCGCATCCGGTGGCGGGCAGGGCGCAGAGAGCGAGAAGAACTGCGATAAGAATGAAATATTTCATAATCTCACACTCCCTTCAACGGTACTGCTGTACCATGTTCATATATCACTATATTAGACAGGTATCGAGAGAGCAGCCCGGTGGAAATGTCCTGAGTATTTGCAAATAATCGCAAAAATCATACTTTTAGCAGTTAGTGAATTTTTTCTATTTGATATTTGCTATCTGGATTCGTCGTTATTATGATGTGATTTCTCAAGTGACTGCACATGAGTGGCGTGCGTCGAACGGGTAAGAGACATAGCAGGGGAAGCGATTTTGGAAGACCAATTGCTTGCGCAACTCCTTCTGGAATACGGGTTCGTGACTGAAGAACAGCTCGAAGCCGCTTTCAGTAAGCAGAAGGAGCTTCCGGAAAAGCGCACTCTCAGCCAGATTCTTATTCAGGACGAGATTATAAGCGTGCGTGCCCTCAAAACCGCCCATGCTTCTGCTCAAAGACGAAAAGAGACGCAGTTCCAGGAAGAAGCCCTGCGCAGACGATTCGAGACCCGCAAGCTCAAGACAAAACAGCTTATCAGGACGGAAGCCGTTGCGACGGAGAAGCCCAGAGAGCCCCAGATGATTAGCTTCGGCACTCCCGTCAAGGGAGTGGAGCCTCAGGACAGCAAAACATTCAAACCCGTTACTCTTATGAGCCTCAAGGAAGACCTCGACCACTTAATCGAGGAGGTCAGAACCCTCAAGGAGGATGTCTGGTTCCTGAAAGGGGCTTTCAAGCACGAGTTGATGGGTGAGCTTCTCAAGCAAATGCACGAGGAAATCAAGAAGCTCGGCCGTTGAAGCCTCCCGGTTATATCCATGTTTTAATGAGCATATCTGACGGTTCCGCTTTGTTGTTTCCTGCTCGCAACGCGGCGGCGGCAGCGAGGGCATAAGTAGAGCGTTTCTCGCGGCTCCCCTTCCGGAAGATATTTTTCGAGAGCTTTGACTACCATGGCAGGCAGGTATGGCGTATCGCAGCGGGTGCATCTGGCGAACCTCTCTTCCATCCCTTCCCGAAGCGCAAGTTCGCGTGCATGCGCGACGAAGTCTCTGAACTCGACGCCCTGGGGGCAGACGTTCAGGCATGCTTCGCAGGCGAGACACATCCATAGGCCTGCATCTTCGAGCAGTTCCGTAAGAGAGGGCTTGAAGGCGGCGGATTTCAGACGCAGGCGCGCGATTGTCGAGCGTGGCGAAAATCTGCGCGAAAAATCCGGGTAGACTTCGCGCATTGGACAGATGGCGGCGCAGGAGCCGCACCTGTCGCAGTTGGTGAGGCCGAACTTTGAGGCGCTTTCCTTCAGTGCGTTAGGGTGCATGCTTCCTCATAAGCTCCGAGAGGTTCCTGCTTGCCGCGCGTTTCCTTTTCATATTTGCTTTATTGATATCGACGTACTGGATGGCGCCGGGGTCGCAGAACTTGACGCAGGTCGGGTCGCCTCCGCAGAGGTCGCACTTGATTACCTTACGGCCGATTGTATCGTATCCCATGCCGCCGAACGGGCATACGGAAACGCAAAGCCTGCATCCGATGCATTTGTCGTAATCTACGACTGTTCTGCCGAGTTCGGTGTCGCGGGAGATGGCCTTGACGGGGCAGGCGGCAGCGCATGGGGCGTCTTCGCACTGCTGGCAGACCATCGGGAGGTAGTAGCCGTCCGCCTCCCACTTGACGACCGCGATACGGGCGCGCGCGGGGTTGGAAACGCCTTCGTTCTTCACGGAGCAGACCATCTCGCACATCCGACAGCCCGTGCATTTTTCACTATCGACGATAATCATCTTTTCCATTTTGTTTCTCCGGAATCTTAGAGTGCGTTTGAAGGTTCGCTTTTCAAACCAAGCCGTTCGAGAGTCTTATCTGGAACCACGCCTTTCTCATCCCAGCCGTGGTGAGCGTAATACTCATCGAGCATCTTCTTGAATTTCTTGCGGTCGATGGACTTGCCCCTGACGAGCGCGAGACCGTCGGGCGTAGGCTCATCGAAGTACCTGTCAACGAGGGCATCATCCTTGCGGGTGAAACCTTCTCGGATGTTAAAGAGCTTTTCGAGGTTGTAGGCCCTTTCTGCAATTTCCCATATTTCCTCCGGGGTGAAGTCGAGGTCTGTGATAAGCTTAATAAGCTCGGGCCACTCCTTGAATGCGGGATTGTTGGGCGACAGGAACTTGGTGTGATATTTGCAAATGCCGAGGCAGTCTACCGCCATGTAACACATCTCCTGCCAGAAGACCTGCCAGGGCTTGCCCTTGTAGTCGCGATAGTCGCTGGTGAGAGGGCCGTCGTAGGGAACGGGATAGGAATAAATCTTACGCAGCACCGGCTCGGGCAGGTGGTAAAGGTCGATAGCGGGCCTGCTTCGAAGGTGGTCGCTCCCGCGCGTCCCGGTGGCGATTCCCAGGGCAAGCGACGGGGTGGGGCGTTCGTCGGAATGAAGATTCGACATGCCCTTGACGTGAATCAGATACTTTTCGGAGCCTTTCCCAATCTTCTTGGCGGCGCGAAGCGGGCCTTCGGCGAGCGTGTCGCCAATGTCTTCACGTTTCGCGATTTTCTCAATCATTTTGAGAACGACATCGTCGTTGCCCCATTCGAGCTTGAGCCCGCCGGTGTCCTTGTCCGTTATTATCCCTTTCTCGTAAAGCTCGAACGCCCAGGCTATTAGCGAGCCGACTTCGAGAGTGTCGAGACCGTAGTAGTTCACGAGATGATTGCCCGTGAGCACCGTATTGAAACTGCGACAGCCCACCTCAGCGCCGAAAGCGCCTTGTGAAGTGTACTCCGGCCCCTGGGCGTAAGTTCCGGCGTACTCGCCTTCCTTGATAATGTACTTGTGCCGGCAGTGCAGAGAGCAACTGAAGCATCCTTCCGTTCCGAAAGAATAATCTTCGATATTTTCGCACTCGAGGTCTTCGGAGGCTGGCAACTGATTGGCCTGGAAGTTTCGCACGCGTACCAGCCCCGTCGAGTTGGTGACGCCGTAGATAAACATCGTGCCCCACTTCTGCATTATGCGGCCGAACTTGGTATTGACTATTCCGTTAATAAAGTTCAGGTCGTATTCCAGAACTTCTTCGGGGTGCTTTATCTCTATGTCGCCCGTGCCGCGTACGGCAATAGCCTTGAGATTTTTAGAGCCCATGACTGTGCCCATCCCTGAGCGGCCGCCCGCGTTCTTGAGGCCGGTCTCGACGATTGCGAAGCGCACGAGGTTCTCGCCCGCGATACCGATTGACATCACCTTGATTTCATCGTCGGCAAGCTCCTCGCGGACAGCCTGTTCGACTTGCGGCGGCGCAAGTCCCATGAGTTCGGATGCGTCGCGGAACTCTATCTTGCCGTCGTTTATCCAGATATATGTCGGCTTTTCGGCCTTTCCCTTGATTACGAGGTGGTCGAATCCGGCCCATCTCATTTCAGGCCCGAAAAAGCCTCCCATATTCGAGCTGCCGACCGCGCCGGTGAGAGGGCTTTTGGCCATGACGTGAGTCCTCGCCGATGCGGATGCGGGCGTGCCTACGAGCAGCCCTGCGCTCACCAGGAGCACGTTTTCCGGCCCGAGCGGGTCGGCGCCCTTGGGGCAGTGGTTGTAAAGAAGGTATGCGTCGATTCCGCGTCCGCCGAGATATTTTTTTCGCATTTCGAGCGGAATATTCTCCATCTTGACCGTCTTTTCCGACAGGTCGATGTAAGCGATTTTCTTGTTCAAAGCCATGTCAAGTCCTCCGGCGTATTATTATTTTTTCACCTTGTTCCAGACGGGGCCGCGTATCTTTGCCATGCCGTCGTGATGCCACGAGATTCGCCATTCCATTTTGCATTTGGGGCAGGCTTCTTTGTCCGAGCCCCTTTTTACCTTGAAGCGTTCGAGGCAGTTCAGGCAGCGAACCTGTTCCTCCCGGCCTGTTTTCCTGGCCACGTCCGTCCTCCTTGTCAGATATCAGACAAATCGATTCGTTTCTTTATTTTCAAGCTTTCCGGGCTTGCCGAGGCTTTATGGCGGTGGTGAATTATCTCCGCCATGATGCTGACGGCGATTTCGGCCGGAGTTTCGGCTCCTATGTCGATGCCTATCGGCGTATGAACCGATTCGAGCTCCGCGTCGCCGAATCCCTCTTTTCTGAGGGCCGTGAATACTTCCTTCACCTTGTGCCTGCCCGCAATCATGCCGATATAGGCCGCGTCGCGCGAGAGCGCTTTTCCCAGTACGCAGGCATCGAGGCCGTGGTCGTGAGTCATTACGACGAGGTAGCAGCCCGTTCTGATATGAGAGATGGCTTCCTCAGAATCGGGGTGGGCGTGCACTAACTTCGTCCATTCGGGAAATTTTTCAGGTGCGGCGACGGATTCGCGCGAATCGATTACACTTACCGGCATCCCGACCGCAGCCGCGGCCCGGGCGAGTGCCTGGCCGACGTGGCCGCCGCCGAAGATTACAAGCCTTCTCGATGCCCTGTATGTTTCGATAAGAATATCGGCCCGGGATTCGTGGCCTTTTTTATCGCCGCGGTTCTGGCATTCGATATCGTAGCTCTTGAAGATGCATGCGCCTTCGTTAATTGCTTTCGATGCGTCCGCCATTACGGACATTTCAAGACATCCGCCTCCGACGCTGCCTGTCGCCACTTTGCCGCCATGAACCACCATTTTGGAGCCCGGGCCGCGCGGACAGGTGCCTTCTGTCGATACGATTGTGGCGACGGCGAAATCCTCTCCATTATCGGCAAGCTCGATTATCTTTCTATAGACTTCTATCAATATTATTTCCTCCGCTTCCGAGATTCTATCTGCCGGTCGTTTGAAATGCCTGAAATAAAATGCTTGAGCATGTTTCTGGCGAAAGATTCGACCTGGCTTCGGGATTTGAGGCCGTAGTAGGGCGGGGTCAGAAGCTCGGAAAACGTGCTTAACGTCTCGGCCGCCTTGTCCGGCGATTTCTCCGAAAAGATGCCGAGCCTGTTGCCCTCGCGGATGACGTTGCCGTAAAGCTCTTTCTGGCCGGCGAAGAGCCAGTCGAGCGACTTGACTATCGCGGGTTTGTTCGACGAGATGACTTCCTCGCCGTGCGGATTGGCTTGCACCACATCGTATATCTCTAACGCTCGAGCAAGAAACATTTTTACAATCTTGGTCTTCGGCGAGATGCCGGACTTGGCGATTGATTTCAATTTGTCGAGTATCCTGCGGTTGGTCTCCGAGACGAGAGCTATGAGAATGCTTTCCTTGCTGTCGAAATAGAGATAAACCGTTCCTTTGCCTATTCCTGCTTCCCCGGCGATTTCGCTCACCGTTGTCTTGGCGAATCCGTAGCGGCACATCATCTTCCACGCCGCTCGCAGTATGGCCTGCTTCTTGCCGTTTTTGCCGGTGGATTCGACGGCTTTGTTCACTCGAAAAATCTCCGCAGATAAATGTTCAAATGACCATATTGGTCATATAGTCATATTATGCTCATATGCTGCCGCGTGTCAAACGATAAAATTAATTTTTAAGCGCCGGTATGGCTTGGCCGGGGAACGTGCTTGACAACGGCCCGGTGCGGGAGTACATAAAACATTCGTTTTAAAGGGAATGTTGTGATGATTGAATTCGGCGAAGCGCTGAAAACTGTCCTGGGAAATGCGCCTCTTCTCGAAGTGTGCGAAGTAGGCGTCGTTGATTGTGCGGGCTTTGTCGCGGCGGAAGACTATATCTCCGCCGTACAGTGTCCTCCCGTCGCGGTAAGCATGCGCGACGGTTTCGCCGTCATGTCATCGGATTCGAAAAACGCATCAAAGGATAATCCCGTGGAACTGAAAATCGCGGGCCGGTCCTGGGCAGGCGGAGCTGCCGGAAAATTGAAGCGCGGAGAGTGCATAAGGATTCTTACCGGGGCCCAGGTGCCTGAGGGTGCGGATTCGATTGTCCCGGATGAGCAATGCGAAGCGGATGAAAAATACGTTAGGGTAAATTCGTCAGTCGAGCTGCGAAGACATATACAAACGGCCGGGGATGATTTCAGGAAGAACGATACGCTTTGGATAAAGGGAGAGCTTCTGACCCCGGCGGCGGCAGGCTTGCTTTGCGCGGGAGGACTCGCCGCCCTGAGAGTCTATCGCAAACCTGAAGTTTTCGTGCTTTCGGTCGGAGATGAACTTGTCGGGCCGGGCGGCGTTTCGAGCGAAACCCGGCGGTTCGCGAGCAACGGAGTCGCGCTTGGCTCATGGTTCTCAAGCTTCGGTATCGGCTCGGAAACTCGAATAGCCAAAGATGACTCCGGTGATATCTGTTCGATGATTGAAAAAGCTCTCGAATCGGCCGATGCGGTGGTAACCACCGGAGGTACGGGAGGAAGCGAGAGGGATTTTACAATCGATGCGCTCGATAGCATGGGATGGGAAATGAAATTCCGGGGCGTCAGAATGGTCCCCGGAAAGGGAACTGCGTTCGGCCTGCTCGATGGCCGGCCCGTATTCTGCCTTTCGGGCGGGCCGACTGCGAGCGAGATTGCGTTTCTCACAATAGCGCTGCCCGGAATTCTCGCGATGGCCGGACGGCGGGGCAGGATATTTCCATCGGCTTGCGCGGTATTGGAGTCGGATATCAGGATAAAGCATCTCGGCTGGCAGAAATTCCTTTACGGTTTGCATACTTGCGACGGGGAAGGTGCGCTTACGGCCAGGATGCTTACCTCACGAAGCAGGATGATTGCCATGGCTCAGGCGAGTTGTTTAATTTCCATACCTGCGGATATGCATTCGGCGAAGGCGGGGAGCATGGTCGATATCCGAATGACCCGTTTTACTTGAGACCCACGTTATGCACGCATTCCCAATCGTCCGGGGGCGGCGTTTCGATGCATTCACCGCATCGTTTCATATATAGCTTCGAAGGCCCGTCATCCGGCAGGATTTCCATTACCTTTTCGAACCCCTCGAGAGCTTCATTGAAGCGCCTTTTTCTATAGGATTCGAGGGCTTGCGCGAAAACCGAAAAGGCTCTTTTCGTTTCTTCGGGCAACTCGCCTTTTCTGGAGGCGAGTTCGTAGATTCTGACCGGCATGGCCTTGCCGGGGACCCGGGTAATATCGAGCTCGCGTACTTCGATAAAGTCTCTGGCCGCTTCGAATGTCGTTTCGCTGATTATTATCGAAGTTTTATAAACCTTGTTTGCTGCTTCGAGGCGCTGGCCGAGGTTGACCGCATCTCCGATTACGGTATAGTCGTGGCGCTGGGGCGAACCGACGTAGCCTACGACCATCTCGCCCGTGCTCAGGCCTATGCGCTGGTAGACTTCGGGTCTTCCTTCGGCGGCGAGTCTTTTTCGAAGCACGGCAATGGCGCTCTGGTTTTGAAGGGCCGAGTAGCAGGCGTCCCTTGCGCTATTTTCGCTTGCGACCGGAATGCCGAAAACGGCGAGAATCGCGTCACCCTCGAACTTGTCGAGGTATCCGCCGCATTCCTCGACTATGGGCGCGCACATCTCGGTGAAGTATTCGTTCAAAAGCGCCACCAGCTCCGGCGGCGTGAGTTTTTCCGAGATAGATGAGAATCCGGCGAGGTCCGAAAAGTATACTGTTGCCGTTCGCATTTCTCCGCCGAGCCTGATTTCCTCGCCGCTTCGTATCATGGCTTCCGCTACGTTGCGGCCGACCTGCCGCTGAAAGATGTTTCTTATCGTCTTTTTCGCCCGCTCTTCGGCGAACCTTCTATATGCCGCCGTTCCGGCGAAGGATACGAGCATCGCGCCCAGCGGGCTTGCCGCTCCGAGGAACGCGCCGCTCGATACGAAAATGAAATAGATAAGAAGCGCAAGGCCCGCCATTGCGAGAATCGTGACGGTTATGCTTCTCAAAGCCGACATGTGGGATGATACGAATGATACGAGAATTCCTCCCGCGACAAGGAGCAGCAGGGATGACCACGGCCACGGCTCCGTCGGGAACGAGCGGGCGCTATACATCGAGAGGAAGGTGGAGTGCGCCATGCAACCCGGCACTTCGGTCGCTTGCGGCGTCGTATGAAGGTCCGTCGAACCGGTATGCGTCGAGCCGACGACGCATATTTTGCCCGAGACCTTGAGGCGAAGCTTTTCCGCGAGCGCCTCGGATTTTCCAAGCTGCCTTCTTACTTCCTTGACCAGCCTGTCGAACTCCGTTACCTGGGATTTGTTCTTTTCGCTTAGACCCCTGCGTTTGGCGGATTCGATAAAACGCTCCAATTGTGAAAGCAGCCTGGTCATTTCGGTATCGCGGCTTTTTCTTTGTTCTCGAATGTCCTGCGCGTATTTAAGAGGTTTGCCGGACTCGAATGCAAGCATCTCGGTGCGTTTGACTTCCTCGCAGGCATTCTGAAGCCTGGCGTTCAAGCCCGTCGATGTCAGGGCATCCTGCAGGAGATTGTTCAGGGCGGTGCGACGCAAATCGGCAATCTGGATTGCCGCCGCGTACGGGATTCTGCTGAAGTTATCCATATTCGACCAGTCGAGAAGCATTTCTTCGCGTTTATTAAGGCTTATCCTTGCCTGGCCCTGGTTTGATTTGAGAGTAACTTCGCGGTTTTCCGAAGAAACGTCGAGGTTTTCCGTATCTCGCAATAGCGCGAGGGAAAGGTAGGGATAGGAGAGGCCGCGGTAGTTGCGCAGAAGGGGGATGTGGCGCAGAACGCCGTCGGTATCGGGCTGGACGGAAACGAATCCCGCGCCCCGCAATACGGCGGCGAGTGCGGGAAACGGAGGAATAAGAACGGATTCGGGCCCGGAAGAAGCTGCGTCGTTATCAAGAGCAGTTTTTTCGAGCAGTTTTTCAGCCCGGAGCTTTCGGGCGACTCTCTTTACCACGAGGCCTTCGAATCCTCCCGCCGCGGCCAGAGCGTCTTGTGTCTCCGGTTTTTGCCTGAGTTGTTCTTCGATTACATATTCCTTGACTCGCGTGATGTATTTTTCGATTTCTTTCTCGGGAAGGCCGGTCCTTGCGGCTATTTCATCAGGCTCTATCGTCAAGTCAGAAAGCAGCGCCTCGCGCGCTTTCCCGTACCAGTTAAGCGACGGGATGGAAAACCCGGTGTCGAGGCGGTCGAGGTTGTATCCCACGTAGACGTTGCCAGCGAGAGCGCAGGAAGAGACGAAGACGGAATCGTTATCCGGCGATTGCAGGTCGGGAAAGGTTATATCCAGTACAATCGCTTTCGCGCCGGCTTCCGCGAGCGTGTCGACGAGCTGGGCGTGGCGAAACCTGTCCCACGGCCATCTCCCGATTTTGTCGATTGAAGTGTCGTCGATATCAATATGAACGATTCCGGGGTCTGGTTTCGGGGCGCCTTTCAACTGGAAGAAAAGGTCGAGCGTTTTGAGCTCGAGAATCGTTGAGAGCGGAGCCAGCCAGAGCAGGGCGAGTATTCCCGTGAGGATTATTCCGACGACGAAACTACGCGTTTCAAACCTTGCCGAAACCCTTACAATTGAGCTTCTCTTCATGAGAAGAGCCGCCTATCCCGAATGACCGTAAACTGTCTGGCGCTCTTGCTCGGGGTTCGCCGGGCTCGACTGTTCCGTAGGCGTCTGGTCCATATTGGCCGGCGTTTCGGTCGATTGCTCGACTTCATCTTCGGTATTGCCAAGCGGAACTGCTGGCTCGATTCTGTCTGAGCGTTCGGACTGCGCCGCGGTTCTCAGGGTGTCATCGGTCTTCGTGTCTTCCTCGACCTCGGAGGTTCTGTCGTAATTGTTGGATGCCTTTATCTTGTTTTCATAGACGATGATTTTGTCGCCGTAGAAGGAAGTGATGACTTCCCAGAACGTACCCTTGACCGAAGTCGTCGTATGCGGCGTGGAGACCTTGAAGTCGGACTGTATTTCCCCGCGGGCTACGCGAACCTTTACCGACCCGACGGTGACTTTTAGCCGTGCCTCGAGCTGCTTCTCGGCGTCCATGAAAGTGTTTATCTCCACCTCGGTAAGCGAGGCTGCTTCGAGCGTGCTGTCTCCGGGGAAGCGGACCGTTACGCTCGAATCGAATCCCGTGCAGAGCGCGCTGCCGGTCGCGACCGCCTGGCCAACCTTGGCGGCCACCCAGTCGGAGTCCTCCGACGCCCTGTACTCGCAATCGCCTTGTATTTTGTCGACAACCGGCATCTTCTGGACGGGTGCCGGGGGCTCCTGCGCAGCCGCGGGAATCGTAATCAAAACAGACAGGCAGAAAAGAATACCAATCGCAATATGTTTCATTTGTTATCCCTCTGTCAGGTTTTCCCTGGCATATTCCTCGGCGTTTCTAAGGATGCTCAGGAACTCGCGCCCTGATACCGGCGAATCCTGCGAGCCTTTCTGAATTATCTTGAGGTCCTGGCACTCCCTGAGTGCGTACCTCGGACTCGTGTCCATTATCCTCATTGTTATTCCGCCCCGTATGCCCAGCACTCTTACGAGCATGTGGGCGAGCATTCCCCTCGTGAGCGGAGATTTGTCCGTGAACTTGACTGCCCATGGGCTCGGGATAATCCCTTTCTGCGAGGTATAAGTTATGCAGGCCTTGTACGACATGTCAGGCTGCTTGCCCGATGCGAGGATAATGACCCCCTTCAGGCCTTCGTGGAATGAGATGGTATCTTTGTCGATAAGAGTTCGTGCCAGCGAGGCGCTTCCGGCGCTGGAGGCCTTCGGGTTGTACTGCGCGACGGGCGCCGCTACGCATCCTGCTGCCAGAAGCAAAGCCAGCAGAGACAATTTGATTTTCATGCTTACCTCTTAGAAACTGTAAGTTGTCCCGAGGAAAAAATAGTCCAGCTGCCTTCGGTCCCCGAAAGAATTGGGGAAGGCGTTTCCGGGCTGGTAGTGTCCGTACTTGACCGTAACCGAAAAGTCGCTCAGCACTTTCCAGTGGGCGTAAAGGTCGAATTCCCAGCCCACGTCTTTTTTCATGTAAGTCTGCGTCTTTCTTGTGCTTATTCCGCCGCCTCGCTTGTCCTTGATGAATTTCAGGAGCACGATGCCGATGCGGAGTTTCTTGAAATCCTTGTGCTTGGGCAGGGGCGTTCCCGAGAACTCTATCCTGTAGACGTGAAGGTTGCTGAGAATCGGGTAGAGCGCGTAGCCCGTGTCCGAATGGCCGAAAGCCACGAATGAATTGTCGTCCGTGCCAGCCTGGTTTCCAAGGAAGGGGGTAGGCCCGGTGTCCGTGGGTGAAAACCTGTCTCTGTCACCAGAACCGAACATGTACTGAAGCGTTATAATGGCGTTGTTTTCGCCCTCGAGCAGGAATTCGGCCTTGCCGTCGAACGCACCGGCCCTTATCGGCTCGCGCGTCTGGGGAAAAGGAAACGCCAGGAACGGGTCGCTATGCCTCGATCCGCTGCAGAAGACGTATTCCGCGTGATAGTTCACCAACTTGCCCACTGAGCCCTTGCTGCCCATTCCGAGGTAGTTGGAGTGGAAAAGGAAGTTCGCCAACGGGATATTGTCGCCCTGCCTGTCGCGCTGAAGAAGCACGTACATATACGGCGTATGCTCTTTGAAATGTTTCAGCTCTATCTGCGCTCCGTAGAAGTTCCTGCGCTGCCTCCTGTTTTTGGGTTTGCTCTGGTCGACGTTGTCTTCGCTCGGTACGGATTTCGAGGCGAAGATAGTCGTATTCAGAAGCTCGAGCCACGCCGTCGCGCTTACGCCGTCGTGCACGCGCCTGTATGTCATTCCGCTTCCGAGTTTCAGGAGCTGCCTTCCGACCCTCACCTTGAAGAGCTTGACGGGATTTTCCTCGCCTTTTTTCTTCTTGTTTCTATATTCGTAAAATCCCATGTCCAGCCGGGGCAGGTAAATTCTGTGGTCCCATAGTCCGTGATCGCCCTTGCTATAGTCGAGGCTTATCGTCGCCCACCTGCCGTAGAAGCGGTGTTTCTTTTCAAGTATCACCTCTGCCCACGCGAAGAGGCTATGGAGGCGCAGGTCCTTGTCGTGCTCCGTGGCTCCGCTTCCGAGGTCCTGGTAATGAAGATAACCGAACTTGTGCCAGAAGCCGAAGTCGAAATACAACGGTTCTGCAATCTCCTTGAATTCCTCGGCGTTTTTCAGGTCTTTCTCATGTTCATTGAGAAGCGTCCAGAGAAAATCCTCGGCGAAAACGCTGCTGCAGGTCAGCAGCACGAATACAAAGGCGAGGCAGAACAGTAGTGCGATTTTTTTCATTTCATATCCTTCCGGGAAATTTTTGCGCAAGAATATTATCAGCGTCCACATCAAAGTTCAAGTTAATTTCCCCATCTATTCTTGTCAGATTACCATTAATTCGACGAAATGGCCGTGGTGATTTCCTGAAATCGCCACATCCGTGGAGCTCGCTTTTCGCGAAGCGAAAACGTGCGTCGGAAATACGTGACGCTTTTTTCAATAAATCGTCATATGCCCGTGGTGATTTCCTGAAATCGCCACATCCGGGGAGTACGGCTCCGACAAAGTCGGAACGCGCGGCGGAGATGTATCTCTCCATCCCTATTCTATTCTTGGCAAAAGGCGTTTTTCCCATCTGTAATTGAAATCCTTTACCACATAACGACTTACGACGAGTTTTTACAGATTCGTAAAGGTCTCGACTTAAATTTTTGCGGTAATTCTGTCCAGAATACCCCAAACGAGCTTTTTTAAATAGCGAAGTTTGGGATGCCGGGGTTTCGTCTCGCCTGTCGTGGCTTGCCGGAGGCAAGCAGGCGAACGAAACGAAAGGCAGATTACACATTTCTCCCATCCCATAAACACAGAGTCAAAACAAGGGATTTATTGACGTGG